>Ga0207659_10002572_pt1 | contig 10802 bp, 15 predicted proteins | sample KBSM43metaG_FD_184330 | JGI IMG/M metagenome (GOLD analysis project Ga0207659, IMG submission 184330) | Miscanthus rhizosphere microbial communities from Kellogg Biological Station, Michigan, USA - KBS M4-3 metaG (SPAdes) (version 2) | ecosystem: Host-associated > Plants > Roots > Rhizosphere >...
GAGAACGTCGTTCCGGCCTGAGCACTCCTCGACAACCGAACCCCGGTGGCCTCGCAGGACATCGGGGTTCGAATCAAGGCCCCTCACGACAAGGCTGGCTTGCGTGGCGACTGTGGAGGGTTCAGCGCTGGGAATCGGGCCGGTTGAGACGCTGCTCGGCCAGCCATTGCTCGCTGACAGACCCGAGCGAAGAGTTCTTTGGCCCCTGATACCGCGACCAGGCGCGCGCGACGACGAACACGGCGACGCTGGCGCCGATCGCCCCCCACAGCACATTCACGGGGTCAAACACGGGGAGGTGCCATGGCGGTGACCGATGCGTCGCGGCGTGACTCCGGGCAGAGAGCGTCCAGGCGATTTCTCACGTGCACTGACGATAGCGCGGACCCGAATCTACCGCTGTCCGGTTCAGGACAGACAGCGGTCCCGCGTAGCCCTCGACCCGGCGTTGGTGTGTGGCTTTACACAAACCACGTGCTGCATTGAACGGCAGGGCGCTCTGGTTCCTGACATGATGGCGGTATGCGCAGCCGATACACGTTCGGAAGAGATACCTTGGTTGAACCACGCCTCGATACCGCGGTGACACGCCCCGCGACATGTCCGTCATGCCAGGGACGAGTAATCGACACGCTCGCGAAAGTCATTACCCCCGCGACGTGTTGGCGCTGTCGCGTTTGCGACCACACCTGGACCCTCGCCGCGACAGCATCAGCCCGCTATCCCGCCCGTTAGACCGTTGTCTTGTCTTGAACAGCGGCGCCGCGCCGCCGGCGCTATCGTCTCTTCGTGCCGCTCAAAAGTGTCTCATCTGCACCCAGGCGTCGATCCCACCTCGCTTCGGTAGCGCCAGTGGCGCCGCCGTTCAGTGCCAGTGCATTTCTCGAATGGGCGGGAGGCCAGGGAGCGATCGTGCGTTACGGGCAAGGGGACGCGATCTTCACCCAAGGCGACCCGTGCCAGCACGTGCTCTATATCTGGTCGGGCGGCGTCAAAGTGTGCGCCCAGTCGAGGGTTGGCAGAGAGGCGGTCGTTGCCGTCCTGGGGACAGGAGACTTTTTCGGCGAAGGCTGCCTGGCCGGCCAGGCCCTCCGCAACAGGAGCGCCGTCGCCATCAAGCCGAGCGCCGTTGTGCCCGTGGAGAGGCGGGCGATGGCCCGCTTGCTGCAACATCAGCATGACCTCGCCGACCGCTTCATCTCCCACGTACTGACGCGCCACATCCGCATGGAGGAGGACCTGGTCGACCAGCTCTTCGGGGCAGCGGAGATGCGATTGGCCTGCACGTTGTTGCGGATGGCGCGGTACGGCGAGACTGACGCTCCAGCGTGGATCGTTCCACGAATCCCGGCGGAAAAGCTGGCTGAGATGGCCGGGACGACCGGGGTCCGGGCGAAAGTGTGTCTCGAGAGGTTCAGTAAACAGCGGTTTATCGAGTACCGCGACGATGGTCACCTCAAAATCAACCGCTCGCTCCTGACCGTCGTGTTGCGCGATTGATTGTCAAGGATTGTTCGTTAAAGCACAGTCGCATGGGACGCCATGGTGTCATGCTTGGTTGATGCGAACGACGACGCCACAGCCTGACGACGTCACGGCACCCGACTTCAACGCACAAGCCTTCCTCGACTCGGCGGGCCTGGCCAAGACCATCGTTCAGTACGGGCGCGACGAGGTGATTTTCACCCAAGGGGACGCGTGCGAGCACGTGCTCTACGTGCAGTCGGGCGGCGTCAAGCTGTCGGTGCTGTCGAAGAGGGGCAAGGAAGCCGTGGTGGCGATGCTCGGTCCCGGCGACTTCTTCGGCGAGGGGTGCCTGGCGGGTCAGCCGGTCCGCATGGGCAGCGCGACGGCGATGACGCCCAGCGCCATCCTGCGGGTCGAGAAGGCCCAGATGGTCCGGCTGCTGCAACGTCAGCACGAGATGTCCGACCGGTTCATTGCGCACATGCTGACGCGCAACATCCGCATCGAAGAAGACCTGATCGACCAGCTGTTCAACTCGAGCGAGAAGCGGCTGGCGCGCACGCTCTTGCTGCTGGCGCGCTACGGTAAAGAGGACAAGCCGATTCGGACAGTCCCGCGTGTCTCTCAGGAGACGCTCGCAGAGATGATTGGCACGACGCGGTCGAGAGTGAACTTCTTTCTCAACAAGTTCAAGAAGCTGGGATTCATCGAGTACGACGGCGAGCGGCCCATCAAGGTCAACAAGTCGCTGCTGAGCGTCGTCCTTCATGACTGAGCCGGCGATTCCGGCGTCCCACGACGTCATGACACCCGCGCCTCGATCCGATCACGAGATGGTGTCGTTTGCGGTCTTTCTCGAGTACCGCGCCCGGCGCATGCGCGCACCGGTGGTCGAGGGTACGGCGCCGACGCCTGATCTCCCCACGACACCGGCGGATCCACCCGCGCCCGAGGGCGGGGCGGTCGCTATGGTCGTTCCGATCACACCCGATCGGTGAGTCCGGCGACCTACTTGACCTGCGACATCGCACCCTTGGGAAGGATCACCGCAAGGGCGACGCCCTCCCACAGCATCGGTTCCGGGCTGTCGCCCGAGTCGGCGCCGAGGGGCATCACTCCGGTGGCCTCCGGATCGAGGTGGAACTTCCCGAGCAGGTGATCGCGCACCAGCGCTGCGCGCGCCCGTGAGCGGAGGAACTGCTCGTCCACCAGGCCCTGTCGGGCGTAGCCCTCGACCATGACGATGCCGGACGCGACGTGTCTCAGGAAGGGGCCGATCGCCGCATCGACGCGTACTCGTCCCTCGTCGGTCAGCCGCTCGCTGGCGGGCTGACCAGACACAGGTTCGAACAGCGCATCGGCGCGCAGCCAGACGCGGGCCGACTGACGTCCCCCGCCCGTGGTCAGCGCACCCTTGCGGTACGCCGCCGGCGAGATATCGTCCAGATCGAAGTAGCCGCGCCCGTTGAAGTAGCCGCGCACAAGGAAGTTGCGCTTCAGCGCCTCCATGTTCTCGTTGAAGCCCACCATCGCCGTGCGCGCGCCGTCCAGGGTCTGCTTGAGATCGGCAGAGATCCCCTGCACCGGTCCGTCCTTCGCCTGGAACCCTTCGAGTGTCGTCTTTGCGAGTTCCACGACGTGGCGCGCGCTCGAGGCGGCCTGCTCGGTCTGCTGTGCTATCGCCGTTGCGCGCGTGTAGAGCTCGTCGTCGGTCATCAGCTTGCCGATCACGCCCTTGCCGCTGCGGATCCCTTCAGCGATGCGCGAGCCGTCGTCGGCGATACGCACGCCTAACGCCGCCATCTTCTTGACGTCGCCGCTGACGTCGGTAATGAGGGCGTTGGCGTTGCCCATGGTGTCGGCCACTGCGACCACGGCGCTCGACACGTCGCCCTTCATGTCGTCTATCGTCTGGTTCACCTTGACGATCGTGTCTCCCATCTGCTGCATCAGATCGGAGATTTCGAAGGGCTCCTTGCTGCCGATCGTCGCGTCGGGCCCGACCTGCGGCGCGGCGTCGGTGCCGCTGCCGATGCCGAGGTAGCTGCCGCCCACGAGCCCTTCGGTCTCGATTGTGGCGATCGAGTCGGTGCGCACCAGTGGATGCAGGCTCTCGGCGAGCTCGAGCCTGACGCGGAACTTCGCGCTCGGCGTGCCCGGCGGCAGGATCTGGCTGATCGATCCGGCCTTGGCGCCAAGTATTCGGACGACCGCACCGGGCTGCAGTCCCGTAATCTTCGTGAACTCGGTGTAGACCGTGAACTTCCTGGCGAAGGCCATCTGCCGATCGCCGATCATGAACAGGCCGAGCGCAAACAGCGCGAGCCCGCCCAGTACGAACACGCCGACGCCTGCGAGTCGTGCCGGTGTTGCCATCAACCGCCTCCGTGCGAGCGCATGAACGCCTGGACCATCGGCTCCTCGCTGGCGTCGAGCGTCTCGATGGCGCCGGTCGCGAGCAGGCGGCCCCCATGCAGGACGCCAAACGTGTCGCCGATGACCCGGGCGCTCGGGATGTTGTGGGTTACCACCACCAGGGTGGTGCCCGCCTGCTTGGTCTTGACCAGCAGCGCGTCGATCTCGCCCGCGGTAATCGGGTCGAGACCGGCACTGGGCTCGTCCACCAGCAGGATCGATGGGTCGAGCGCCAGGGCGCGCGCCAGCCCGGCCCGCTTCTTCATTCCGCCCGAGAGGTCCGCCGGCATCTTGTCGAACTCCTGATCGAGGCCGACGTCGGCGAGCTTCCGCGTCGCGCGGTCGCGGATGTCGGCGTCGGACCAGTCGGTGTGGCGGCGCATCGGAAAGGCGACGTTGTCGCCGACCGACATCGAATCGAAGAGCGCCGCGTTCTGAAACAGGAACCCCATGTGCTTGCGCGCGGCCGCCAGGTCACGGCCCGCCAGCGTTGTGACGTCGCGACCCTCGACGAAGACGTGGCCGCTGTCGGGCCGTACCAGTCCGACGATGTGCCGCAGCGTGACGCTCTTGCCCGTGCCGCTCCGCCCCAGCAGACAGAAGGCACGCCCCGCCGGAACCTCGAACGAGAGGTCGTCGAGGATCGCCTGCGTCCCGAAGGCCTTGGAGACGTGATCGAAGCGCACGGCGTTCATCCCGACACCTGCGGGTAGAAGAAGAAGATCAGCTTCACGAGGATGACGTCGCTCACGATGACCAGCATCGACGACATGACCACGCTGCGCGTCGACGCCTCGCCGACCCCCTCGGTGCCGCGGGTAGTCGTGAAGCCGAGATAGCTCGAGACCGCCGCAATCAAAAAGCCGAACACCACGGTCTTCAGCGTCGCCGGAATGATGTCCGAGTAGTCGATGTAGCTGAAGGAACGCTCGAAGTACTGCTGCCACGACATGCCGGACACCGCCGCTTCGGCAACGTAGCCGCCGAGAATGCCGGCGAAATCCATCATGATGGTGAGCAGGGGCATCGCAATCATCAGCGCGATGATGCGGGTCACCGCCAGGTACTTGAAGGCGTCGACAGCGCTGGCTTCGAGCGCGTCGATCTGCTCCGTCACCTTCATCGCGCCGATCTCGGCGCCGATGCCCGCCCCCACGCGTCCCGATACCAGCAGCGCGGCGACGAGGGGGCCGGTTTCGGTAATGAGCGCGATGGCGAGCCCCGCGGGAATCATCGCCTCGGCGCCAAAGCGCTCGAGCGACGCGCGGGTGTGCATCGACAACACGACGCCGACCGCGAACCCGGCGGCGAGAATCAGTGGCGCCGAGCGATAGCCGAACTGATAGACGTGCCGGACGATTTCCCCCAGCTCGTAGGGCGGTCTCGCCGCTTCGACGACGGCGCGGGCGCCGAAGGCCGCCACCGAGCCGACGAATGCGAAGACGCCGATCGCGCCCGCGCCGGCCCGATCGACGACTGACACCTGGAGGGGCATAGACACTAATTCGTCGACGCCGCGGCGCCCGTGGCTTCGTCCACGCGCCGCTGGTCGACGAAGCGTTTGAGGTCCTGGTTGTCGGGAAAGTCGATGAGCAGAAGGTGGGCCGTCGTGACGGCTCCTGCGAAGTCGCGTTCCCTGACCTGCATGTCCCAGAGCCCGAAGACCGCCTCGGCACGGGTGAAGAAGTCGGCGTCGGTGGCCGCGGCGCTGCGAATCGCCGCCAGTCCGCGAGCCTTGTTGCCGCCCCCGAGCAGCCATCGGGTGCCGCGCCGCATCTTCGTGTCGACGATGTAGTCGATCCAGGCACGCGCGACGCGGGCGCGCACGTGGCCCGGTTGACGGGTCAGCACCGTGTCGAGCGATCGTCTCGCTTCCCAATACTCGGCCCAGCCGGTCTTGTGGCCGAGCGTGCCGAGCTGCAACCAGACGTAGTTCAGGTCCAGCTTGCCAAGCAGGAAGAGGGTCTCGTCGTCCTGAGGAACCGCGCGAAGCCGTGCCCGTGCACCCGCCCTGGCATGGGCCAGCGTCGCATCGAATTCGGCCAGGAGCGCGGGGCAGGCGATACACCGCTTCCAGGCCGCATCCGTATGCGGGCTGTCGCCCATCGCTCGCCTGATCTGAAGGAGCAGCGCTGCAGTGCGCAGCTCGCATGCGGGGAGACTGTCGATGTCGGCCATGCACTGGTCGCGCGCGAGGGCCGCAGCAGATCCGTAGCGCGCGTTGTAGAAGGCCCACCGAGCGTCGTCGAGCGCACTCGACGGTTGCGGATCGAGACCGCGGAGGCTCGACGACTGGGGCCCGGCGCTCAGCGACGCCAGTGAGACTACCCCCAGCGCCGCCGCGCCGGCCAGCGTGACCAGAACGCCTTTCAGATCCTGAGGGGGCACCACATGATCAGACTGCCGATTCAGTGGGGCGTCTGTTCTCAATAGAACACGCCCGCAATCGTCGAGGCCCGGCGAGTCCGCGCGCCGCGCTTGTGCCCTTGTGAACATCGGCGGTGCTCGATCGGTCATAGAGTGCTGTCAGGAGCAGCACACATGAATGAACCTTTGGAACGCTCGCGAGGGTCTGACTTTGGACTCGGACTGCTGATGGGCGCCTGCGTCGGCGCGGGTCTGGTCCTGTGGCTTGCGCCACGAATGGCCGCGGAGATTCGTCAGCGCGCCACCGACTCAGCCAGAGGACTGGGGCAGCGCGCGTCCGAGCACTACCGCCACGCCGGAGTACATCTCGGCGAAGCCGTCGACGAGCTCACGCGCAAGGGCCAGGGCATACGCGACGAGGTCGCCGAGGCTGTCGCGCACGGCGCTCACGCCGTGGAACGCGCCGCAACGGCCGCCAGGTCGTAGCTGGACACGGGCAGTGGACACGAGCAGCCTCGCCGTAGCCTTGCGCCTCGAAAGGAAGAACCTCATGCTTGAAACACTCGTCGTCATCCTCCTCGCTCTGTGGCTGCTCGGATTCGCCACGTCCTACACGCTCGGAGGCTTGATTCACATCCTTTTGGTGATCGCGATCGTCGTGGTCCTGGTCCGGGTGATTCAGGGCCGCAATCCGCTGCGCGGCTGATTCGAGACGGGGTGTGAGCGGCGAGCCAGCACGCCGAACGCGAAGGCGAAATCGGATGTTCACAAGAGCACTGACGGGGCCGGCCCATCCGGGTTACGGTTGTGGGATGAGAGTGAATTCGGAGCACGTCTATCGCGATGCCGTCACGGCTCACCGGTTGCCGCACGGCATCGGTGTCGTGCCGCTCCCGCAATTGGCGCTGGCGTTCTCGGCGATGGCGAAGGAGCTCAGGAGTCTGAACGCACCGGCGGCGCAGCAGGAGGCGTTTCAGGCGGCGATCGCTCAGGCAGCTGAGAGCGCCCAACACCTGACCGCCGGTGAGCGGATCGCCGTGCAGCACACCGTGTTCACCGCCTTCGACGGTCTACCCCGGAGTCACTCGGCCATGCCGGTGCGGGCTGACTTTCTCCGCCAGGTCAGGTTTCCAGTCGGCACCGGCTCTTTTGCCTCGGAGTACGCCTCGGCCGCGAGGTGAGTGCCTAATTGTACAGACAGCGCGCGACCACTGGCGCTACTGTGTGAATACCCGGAACCCACGGTTCCGGCGCCGCTCTTCTCATCACCCCGTGGCCGGATCACCCGGCGCACTCGTCTCTCGTGGTGGTCACGGTTCCCCGCACTCGAGGTCTCTCCATATGTTTCGCACCGCAGCGCTATCGCTGTGCTTCGTGATGGCTCTGGCCAGCACCGGCGCGGCCAACAAAGAAGAAAGCCGTCTCGAAAACTCCGGTGTCGTGCTCGAGGAGGTTCTGGGCGTGCCGGACAACATCCCGCAGGAACTGCTCGACAAGGCGGAATGCGTGATCGTGATTCCGTCGATGCTGAAAGTGGCGGTTGGTCTCGGCGGCAATTACGGCCGCGGCGCGATGGTGTGCCGCACCGGCCCCGCCTTCGCCGGTCCCTGGGGCGCACCCGCGATGTACGCGCTCGACGGTGGCAGCGTCGGCCTGCAGTTGGGCGCGCAGGCCACGGATCTCGTGCTGCTCGTCATGAATCGCCGGGGCATCGAGGCGCTCCTGGGCAGCCAGGTCAAGCTCGGTGGCAGCGCGTCGGCCGCTGCCGGTCCCAAGGGGCGTGACCTCAGCGCCGCGACCGATGTGACCATGCGGGCGGAGATTCTCAGCTACTCCCGCACGCGAGGACTCTTCGCGGGCGTCTCGCTCGACGGCGCATCCCTGCGTCCAGACAACGATGCCAGCGAACAGGTGTACGGGCGGCGCATCAACGCGCGCACCATCGTCAACGCCACGGACCTGTCGGTGCCCGCGGCCGGCCGTCGATTCGTTGACGCGCTCGAGAAGAGCGCTCCGCGAAACGACTCGAAGGCGGCGACCCATTGAGAACACTACCCTTCGCACGTCTCATCCTGGCGGCGGGTGCCGCCGCGCTCGTGGCCGCCTGTGGTACGACGGCGGCAGACGGGGAGGCCGCTCCGCCATCCGCCATCGTGGGCCGGGCCGCCGCGGCGGTCCGTGACGTCACGATCCCGTCCGGAACCCTCCTGCACTTGACCCTGAACACGTCGGTCGCGTCGGACACGAGTCAGGTGGAAGATGCGGTCGCTGCCGAGCTGACGAACGCCGTGATGGTCGACGGCCGGACGGCGTTGCCATCGGGCGCGCTGGTCGCAGGCGTCGTCCGGGCCGTTGACAACTCGGGTCGCGTCAAAGGGCGCGCGCGCCTGGCGCTCGACTTTACGTCGGTGACGAGCGGTGGCCGGCGCTATGCGATGTCGGCCGAGCATTTCTCGCGGCAGGCTTCCGCCACCAAGAGCGACGACGCCACCAAAATCGGCATCGGTGCCGGCGCGGGCGCCCTCATCGGCGGGCTCCTCGGTGGCAAGAAAGGCGCGGCGGAGGGGGCGGCGGTGGGCGGCGGCGCCGGCACCGGCCTGGTCCTGGCCACAAGGGGCGAGGAAGTGCGCTTCCCGAGCGGGACGGATGTCTCGATCCAGCTGGCCGCGCCGCTGACCGTACGCGTCAGCAGGTGACCAACTCATCGACCGGGTGAGCCGCAACCTTCCAGCGGCTCACCTCACACCGGCCATCTGAAAAGTATCCAGTCGTGGGAGATTACGGGACTCGCGCGATGGGCTCTGCGAGCTCGCTCCGGAACGCCGTGCCAAACATTTCCCAGGCGGTGACGAACAGAGCCGCCAGAATCGGGCCCAGGATGAAACCCATGGCGCCGAACAGCAACAGTCCGCCGAGGGTCGAGAAGAAGATGAGGAGCTCGTGCATCTTCGTGTCCTGTCCGACCAGCCGCGGCCGCAGCGCATTGTCCACGGTACCGACGATCAATCCGCAGAACAGTGCGAGGCCGATCCCTCGCCAGACCTCCCCCGTGGCGACGAGAACGATCGAGGCTGGCACCCAGACGAGCGCGCCGCCAATGCCGGGAACGATCGACAGGACGGTCATGGCCGTGCCCCAGAAGATGGCGCCATCGAGACCCGCGGCCCAGAACGCCAACCCTCCAAGCAGACCCTGAACCGCCCCGATCAGGACCGTGCCCTTGAGCGTCGCGCGAGTCACCGACACGAATTTACCGACCATTCGCTGCTTGTCCGCGTCGGTGAGCGGCAGGTAGCCGAGAACGGCCTCGAGGAGCGCCGGGCCGCCGGTCAGGAAGAAGAACATCGTGTAGAGCAAGACGAAGAAGTGAAAGACGAAGAGGCCGGTCGCGCGTGTCGTCGCCGAGAGCGCGGCGAAGAGAAAGGCACTCGTGCCCCCGACCAGCTCGCCGGCCTTGGTGAGAATCAGGGCCCGGTACGGCTCGATGTGCTGATAGCCGGGGATGCCCCTCAGCAGGCTGTCGAACTCGCCAGGCTCATCGACCAACCGCTGAAGGCCTGGCCGGAGAGTCTCGGACACCCGCAGCGCTTCATTCGCGCCGGCTCCAAGCACCGCCAGTAGCGGCGCCATCACCAGCGTCAACAGCAGCACGAGCGTCGCGATCGCCGCCGCCGCCCTGTGGCCACCGAGCCGGCGGAGCATCCACTGATAGACCGGGTAGCTCAGGCCGGCAAAGATGGCCGCCAGGAGGATGGTCACCAGGAACGAGCGGATCATCGCGACGAAGGCGGCGGAGATCGCCGCGACCAGCAGGAGGAGAAAGGCCTGGCGGAAGCGCGTCTCTGTCATCCTGCGCCCATCATGACGGGACAACCGCAACCTCGTTGGTGATCGAGGGGCGATAGGCCGTCAGAAATACTTCAGCCTGTCCGCCGTGTTCTTGCCGCTGCCCGGACGGTCATGGAACTCGGGACTGTGCGCGCGCGTGGCCTCGTCGTCTTCAGCCCTGGGCATGGTGCCCGGCGTCAGCGGATTGATGCCCGGAAGCACCGGCGCGTCGGTGTGGGTGACATGGGTGTCTCTGGGCAGCACGGTGCCTGCAGTGGCCATGATCAATACATGCCCCCGCCCATGCCGCCCATCGCCGCCGCCCCAGGTTGCGCCGACTCGGGAATCAGCGAAATGACGGCCTCGGTCGTGAGCAGGAGCGAGGCGATGGACGCGGCGTTCTGCAGCGCCGAGCGCACGACCTTGGTCGGATCGATCACGCCGGCCTGGACCAGATTCTCGTAACGCTCGGTCTGGGCGTTGAAGCCCTCTTCCTCAGCCATCTCGCGCGTCCGTTGCACGACGATCGAGCCCTCGTGGCCGGCGTTGGTCGCGATCCAGCGCATCGGTTCCTCGACCGCTCGAAGGATGATCTTGACGCCAATCCGCTCGTCGCCATCAGCGGCCAGGTGCTCGAGCACCTTCGCCGCGCGCAGCAACGCCACGCCGCCGCCGGGCACGATGCCCTCTTCCACGGCGGCTTTCGTCGCGTGCATGGCGTCCTC
>Ga0207659_10002574_pt1 | contig 10800 bp, 10 predicted proteins | sample KBSM43metaG_FD_184330 | JGI IMG/M metagenome (GOLD analysis project Ga0207659, IMG submission 184330) | Miscanthus rhizosphere microbial communities from Kellogg Biological Station, Michigan, USA - KBS M4-3 metaG (SPAdes) (version 2) | ecosystem: Host-associated > Plants > Roots > Rhizosphere >...
GAGACGTCCGTTGAGCCGCCGCGGAGAGCGGCGGCTCGTCGTTGTCGCGAACGTCGGCGCGACGCGCGTCAGCGCTGATTGAGCGGGAGGTCGACGGTGAAGGTTGCTCCGCAACCAGGAGCGCTGGTGACCCGCACGCTGCCGCCGAGTTGTGAAACCACGCTGCGAACGATGTAGAGGCCCAACCCGAGTCCTTCGTATTGCTTCGACGTTACGCCGCGCTTGAACGGCTCGAAGATTTGTTGCTGAAGGCCGGGCTCGATCCCCGGACCGTGGTCGGTCACGGACAGTCGCGCGCAGCCGTGCGCAGCGTCGGTGCTGACCCGGACGGTTACCGGGCTATTGCGGCCGAACTTGATCGCGTTGCCAACCAGGTTCGTCACGATTTGATCGAGTCGCGAGCGATCCCAGTCGCCGATCAGTGTTTCTGGAAGGTCCAGATCGATCGGTGTCTGCGCCGTCGTGGCGTCTTGGTTCAGCCGGACGGCCACCTCGCGGACCACGTCGCACAAATCAACCGGCTCCAGATCCAATTGGAACTGCCCGGAACGAATGCGTGACAAATCGAGCAGATCGTCGATGAGCCTCGCCAATCGTCGTTCCTCTCTTTCGATGATCTTGAGCAAGCGCGCGCTCTTAGCAGGAACCGCTGACTCCATTCGATGTAGGGCCTGCACACATATGCGCAACGAGCACGCCGGTCCGCGCAATTCGTGCGCGGCGATCGAGATCAGCTTCTCCCGTTCGCTGACCGCTTCACGCAGGTCGAAGCGAGTCCGGATGTTGTGGATCGAGAGCGCCATCCGGTCAGCCAGCTCCTGCGCCAGCGCGAGCTCCGCGGGGCCGTGAATGAGGCGATTGTTCGCGACAAAGCTCAGGGTTCCAAAGCGTTCGGCGGGTCCGCCGATGGGCACGCTCAAGCGTGAACGCGTGCCATCGACGCGGATCTCACCGCGCACGATCGACGTCAGCTGTTCGGGCGGTTCGATCCACGCATCGGCAACCTTGCGGACCTCCAGAACTCGCACAGAACGAGCATCCAACGCGCGGTCGATGGCGCAGACGTCGCCCAACAGTGGCAAGGATGCATTGGAAATCCCCTCCAACATCGGATCGAGATCCTGCGACATCAAATAGCGGCTGACGTTCGCGAGAAATCTGGTGTGCTCCGCAACCGATTCACTTCCAGTCGCCGACTGCAATCTCTGCATGACACGCATCGCGCCTCCCTCGATTCGCTACATGCCGGATTGCGAGTCAGTTAGCCAGTCCCTAAGTGCGAGACGCGCGTTTGGTTGTGGTGTTTGAGGCGGCCGACTACACGAGTCAGTATTTCAAAATCATCTCTGTAAACTTTACGTCGTGATGCGATTTCAAATAGACAGACGCCGATGCACGGCTGTAAAAGTTGTGCGACTAGAACATGCGTCTCTCGGTGATTGCGGGCGGGAGGGAGAGGCGGGGCGGTGATGGATTGCAAAGCCGACGAAAACGAATCGCATGGACGCCGCGGTCGGAGCGGGTGTGTTGCTCGACGTCGGTCGGAGTTGTACGGAGGCGACCGATTCAGTTCGCCGTTCGGTGGAATTCGCTACGCACGCGTGTGTGTTGGTCTGGACAACGCGCGCAGGTGACTATCGTTGTTCGTCAGGACGCGACTCGAGCGCCGGGAGGAGTGTCGTGAAGGTTTTCCTAGTCGATGATCATCCGCTGTTTCGTGCCGGTGTACGCCAAGTGCTGGCCGGCCTCACTGAATTCCAGGTCGTGGGTGAATGGGGACGCGCCCGAGATGCGTTCCCAGCACTCGATACCGAACAACCCGACATCGTCGTCATGGACGTCGCGTTGCCCGGGATGGACGGCGTGGTCGCCACACGCGAGGTGCTTCGTCGCGCCCCGCGCTGCCGCGTATTGATCCTGACCGTCCACGATCAGACGTGCGACGTGCTGGATGCGCTGAACGCGGGCGTCTCGGGGTATGCGCTGAAGACCGACGACAGTCAGTCGCTGATCGCGGCGCTACGGGCTGTGGCGCGGGGTGAGCGCTACCTGGCCCCGGCGATCGCGGTGCGCCTGGAGACATACGAATCCAGGCGGCGAAAGGCCGGCGACGTGCTGGGCGTGCTGTCGGTGCGCGAGCGGGAGGTGTTCCGCCTGGCCGCTGAATGTCTGATCACCCGCGAGATTGCGAACGAGCTTTGTATCTCGCGCAAGACCGTGGACACACACCTGTACCGAATTCATCGAAAACTCGGCCTCCGCACCTCCGCAGAACTTGTTAGACTGGCGAGCGGTTTGGGGCTGACGCACGCAGGACGAACGCGCGAGGGCGCGAGCAACGGCGAGGCGCCAGCGGGACAATGGTTGGAGGAGCAAGGATGATTTCGACGGGTCTAAGGGGTGAGCGCACGCTGCCGGCGCAGGTGACGTCGTTGGTCAACCACGAGCTGAGCTCGCCGCTGGCGACTGCGCTGCTGTACCTCGGGATTGCCGAAGGTCACTGCGCCGCGGGGCCGAGCGGCGAAGTCCGCTCGGCGCTGGGCGTCGCGCGCGCGGAGATTCAGCGACTCAAGCAGCTCGTCGATCGGGTGACGGAGCTCGAGCAGCTCGGGCGTGCGGTGCTGCGGCCAGTGATGGTCGATCTGGGCGCGGTGGTCGCCGATACCGTGGAACGGGCGATGCTGCCGGGGGCCGACGGCGAATCACCGGTCACGGTTGAATCCCCACGCGGTCTGGTCGGATGGTGGGACGACGTGGCCGTGAGCCAGATCGTCATGAACCTGCTGTCGAACGCGCTCAAGTTCGGGCACGGCGGGTCGGTGCGGATCGTCGTGCGCGCATCGGGAGACCACGCGTGGATCTCGGTGCAGGATGACGGCGTAGGCATTCGTCCGGTCGATCGCGAGCGCATCTTCGAGCGCCACGCGTGCGTGCCCCCGGATCAAGGGGGCGGTCTTGGGCTGGGTCTGTGGCTGGTGCGCGAGCTCGCGTCGGCGCATGGCGGTCGCGCCGGTGTGCACAGCCGGCCGGGGCAGGGGGCGACGTTCGTCGTTCACCTGCGCTCGCAGCCGCCGGCAGCGGAGCCTGTCGCCCAGCTGCCCGTCGGCCGGACAGCGCGGCGTCGGCCCGCCGGTGCTCGTCGCTCGGACGCGCAACGCCTGCAGCTCATCGCTCGCTAGTTGGTTTCCCGTTCGGGGCGCCTTCGCGCCCCGGCTTGGCGTTGGCCCGGGACCCAGGACCGGGCTTCAGGCCTTGGGCGCCGGGAATAGCCGGCCGCGCACCTAGCTGCTGTGCACGCAGGTCTGCGTGACCAAATCGCAGCTGTACATGCCGGTGCGATCGCGCACGCCCAGCGTCGTCACGCCGACGATGATCACGATGTCGCCGCCGTCGGGCTGCTGCAGGCGGTACTCGATCTTCCCCTCGATGAAGCGGAAGTCGAAGCTGCCCGAGGCCATCTTGCTGGCGACGCCCATGCTGCCGGTCAGGTAAAACAGGAAGCGCGCCTGCGACACGTCCTGGGTCAGCGCGCCCTCGAGGTGCAAGATCACCGTCCCGTCCAGGAACCCGTCGAACGCCGCCTTGCCGACGGGCAGCATGCGCGCGTGACAGTTGGTCGCCGTTCCCCAGGCGTCGCGATTGAGATACCCGTCTTCGACGACCGCCGTGATGTCGATCGAGCCGTTCGCCGCTTCGTCGGGTTGTCCGCCATTGTCGACCCAGCCTTTGCAGACGCGGTGGACCGTGGCGTAAGCGTTGATGATCGGGCGGTCGGAATCCGTGTCCGTGAGCGTCGCCGGATCGTCGCTCAGCCCGCTCTGCTCCAGGCGGTTGTCGACCCGCGCGAGCAACTCGGACACCAGGTCGGGGACCCAGTCGAGCTGCAGCTCGTTCAGACGCGCCTGCGCGCGCATCAGCGTGTCCTCGGCCTTCGCCGTGTCGAACGTACCCGTCGGCGAATCGTAGGCGGCCACGAGCGCCGCCATCTCAGTTTGCATCGGCGGCGTCGGTAGGACGACGGGATCGGGGCCGCAGCCGGCGACCACCAGAGCTGCCACGACGGTCGACGACAGCAGCTTCACAGGATCACCGCCAGCGACAGGTCGGGGATGAACGACTTTTTCGGCACGGCGATGTTCATGCCGGGGATGAAGTAGTAGCCGTAGCCGCCACCGGCGACGAGGTGGAAGTGCTTCCACAGGACCGCGACGCCGGCGAGCGCTTGCCAGGGGTGTTCGACGCGCGCGGACAGCTGCCCCGCCAGGTCGACGGAGGTGTACGGGTCGGTCATGCCGCTGGCGCTGAACGTGAGCGGGCCCGTGTACACCTGATAGCGGCCGGTCGCGGTCAGAGAGAAGATCCGGGTCAGACGCCACTCCACAATGGTGCCCAGCTGCGCGGCGCGCGCCGCGGCGCCGCCCGCGACGTCGGCCCGATCGACGTCGACGTTACCCGAGCCTGTCGCCCGCGCGAAGATGTAGGTGCCGTCGCCGTGGATCCAGACGCGGTCGGCGACCCGCACGGACGCGAACAGTGACAGGGGGAACGACAGCAGCCAGGTGGCGGGCAGGTTGTCCTTTGCGAGGTTGGCGCCGTAGCCGGCGACGTTCACCATCATGGTCAGCCGCTCGCTGTCGTAGAACTGCGTCTTGAGGTGCAGGTTCGGGACCAGGATGGGCAGGAAGGCGCGCGCCGCCCACGCCGGCGGATCCGAGCCGATGCTCACCCGCTTGGTGATGCCGTATTCGAGCGCGAGGACGCCGATCTTGAACTGCTGCGCGCCGATCAGGTACGCCGTCCGTTCGTCCAGCAACGGCAGACCGTCTTCGGTCGTTGGTGTCGCGGCACGCGCTTCGACCGCAGCAACCATCAGCGCCGATGCCAGCACCAGCGCAATTACACGAGCTTTCCGCATGCAGACAAAGGTTGCGTTGTCGGTTGTGGACACCAGATCGCGGCCGGGCTTTCAGACAACGGCTTAGCGAGTGTCAGGGGGGGCTGGGGTGTTTACCGTCGGCAGGCGCGCGGCGGACGCCCCGGGATGTGGCGCCGCTCGCAAGGCGTGCAGCACCTCCATGCCGAACAGAACATCTCCATCGATCACCAGCCGGCCTTGCAGGGCCGCCACCACCGGATCGAGCGCGCCTCTCACGATCTGCAGCACGTCGTCTTCACTTGGACAGGTCACGATCGCCCGCGACGTCTCGCCCGCAGTGCCGCCCGTGACCGCGATGCTCTCGTCTTCGACCTGCAGCGCGGCCACGGGCTCGCCGGCGACCTCGAACGTCAACCGGCCGGCCAGCCCGGTCAGAGTCGTCACCCAGCCATCGGGCAGGCTCTGTCCCTTGCTCGTCGTCATGACCTGGCAACGTGTGGTGGTTGTCGGGAGTTGGCCATAGTCGCGTAGCTGATTCGCCGAATAGGGCGATGGCGGACATGACGGTTCGCGGGCGCGGGCCAATACACCATTCGGTGGAACCGCCGTTCTCGCTGACGCGTGGCGGACCTACATACAGGCTGGGTCAGACGCTCGCGCGCGGCGACTGGCGGCGGATGTCGTTCATGACGATCGCCGTGACCTGGCTGCCCATCGTGGTGTTGTCGATCGTCGAATGGCGCGCCACCGGCAGGGTGTCGGCGCTGTTCCTCAGCTACAGCATGCATGCCAAGCTGCTGGTCGCGGTTCCGGTGATGTTCGCCGCAGAAGCAGTGATGAACATGCGCACGAGCCGGTGCGTCGAGCGGATCGTGGACGAGCGATGGGTGGAGCCCGTGTCGTCGGTGTTCGCGCTGACCGCCGCGGCGGAACGCCGGCGTGACTCCGGCGTTGCCGAGATCGTGTTGCTGGCGCTGGCGGTGCTCGGAAGTCAGACGTTGCTGTGGGGGCTGCTGCAGCCGCTCGGCATCGTGCGCGGACGCGGGCTGGGGCACATGTCGGCGGCCGCGGTGTGGAACGGCACGATCGCGCTCACCCTCTATCAGTTCCTGTTCGTCCGCTGGCTGTGGCGCTGGTGGATCTGGATCCGGCTGATGTGGGGCTTGTCGCGCCTCAAGGTGCGCGCGCTGGCGACCCACCCCGACAAGCAGGGCGGGCTGGGCTTCCTGGCCGAGGCGCCGGCGGGGTTCGCCGCCATCCTGTTCGCCGTCAGCTCGGTTCAGGCCGCCGTGTGGGCTGACCAGGTGTCGTTCGACCACGTCTCGGTGATGTCGTTCAAGCCCGAGATCGCCGTGCTCGTCGCGCTGGCGTTCATGGTCAGCTTGCTGCCGCTGCTTCCGTTCGTGCGGCCGCTGTGGATGGCGCGGTTCCAGGCGGTGCGGGAATACGGCCGGCTGGCGGCCGACCACGCACGGATGTTTCACGCGCGCTGGGTGCAGCGGGGCGAACGCGAGGATCTGCTCGGCTCACCCGACGTCTCGTCGCTGGCCGACATCGGCACCGCCTACGACGTCATCCGGCTGATGCGGCCGATCCCCTTCAGCCTGTACACAATCCTCGTCATCGCGCTGGCGGTCCTGACCCCGATGATCCCGCTGGCGCTCATGGAGGTGCCGCTGGTCCAGCTGCTCCGCAAGCTGAGCGGCGTCGCCATGGGCGGCCTGCCGCACTGACGCGGTCCGCGGCCTTCTACGTCCCTTCCGGGACCGCGGTCGGCGTGGCGGGCATGTCGGGCATGCCGGCAGGTGGATCGGCCGCAGCGGGATCCGGATCGGGCGCGTCGGCGACGTCGAGGCCGCCCGGGCACGCAGCCACGGTCAACGCCGCGTCGGCGCAGGTCGTGAAGCGCAGCACCTCGCCAGCAGGGACGTCGCCGCCGGTGGCCGCGGCATCGGCGCGGGCGCCGACACTCTTCTGCCAGCGCAGCTTGATGGCGATCAGCTCCTCGGCCGCGGACGCGGTCGCGGCGACGTTGGCGCGCGTGACGATGCGGGCCTCATTCGCGCTGGTGCCGCGACGCCACGCGAACACCTCGGCGTTCACCGCCATGACCGCGGCGGCGTCGGGCGTGTAGCCGCGCAGTGACACGTGCAAGATCTTGGCGTCGTTCGCGCCGTCGCCGCTGCCCGTGTGCGCGAATCCGATCAATAGCTGGCCCTTGCCGGTCACGCCAGCATCGGCGGCCGACAACGCGTCCATGTCGACGCCCATCGTGCCGCGCCCGCGCCGGGCCGTGTCGCCGACCTGGATGAGCCCGCCCGCGGCGAGCGCGACGGCGCCGCCGTCGCCCGGCTGCACCTCCAGCCGCCAGCCAAAGCGCCGCTCATCGGACAGGCGACGCATCGTCATGCGATAGCTCGCGCCGCCGATGGGCATCGGGCCGTAGGTGAGCGTGTCGTCCGCTACCGCGGGAGGCGTCCTGATGAGGTCGCGGATCGGATTGAGCGCCGCGCGCACGCCCGCGTTGATCGCCTCTGCGCCCGCGCGCGCCTGGTCGATGGCCTCGGGCGCCATGGCGGGGTCGGCAATCGGCGTCGGGCCGATGGCGCTGGTGGTGACCGCGGACGTCAAGTAGTCCGGCGACGACTGGACGGTATCGATCGTGTACGGGTAGTAGCCACCCGGGCCGGCGGACAGCGGGTCGACGAACGCGTAGTCGTACGGATACGCGTCCGCGTAGGCGGCACACACCTGATTGCCGGCGCCGTCGGTCGTGCAGCTCGTCGTCGACGGTCCGACCTCGCCAGTGCAGGCGAGCGCGCCGAGCGACGCCAGCACGAAAACCACGGCGCCACGTTTACCCATGCCTGGAAGCTGGATCCAGGAGGCCCCTTGCCAAGCAAGGGCAGCTGCTGATTGCGCCGGCGCGCGCGCGGTGCCGAGCGCGGCGGGCAGCGACGCCGTCACCGTCGCCGCGACGACCCACGTTGGGTCGCCACGCTGGTCACGGCAACCTGAATCAGGCGGCGGCGCATCCGCCGACGAGGACACGCCGCTTACGTTCGAAGGCGATGTCTCAATACCCACTCGAGTCGGAGTTTTCGACGCTCAGTCCGTTTCAGCTCAAAGACGAGCTGATCCGATCGGCTCGGGATTTCACGCGGCAGAAGGCGGCGACGCACCAGTTCCTCGACGCCGGCCGCGGTAACCCCAACTGGGTGGCGACGACGCCGCGCGAGGCGTATTTCCTGCTCGGCCAGTTCGCGCTCGACGAGTCGAAGCGCGTGTGGAACGAGCCCGATATCGGCGGCATGCCGCACGCGAGCGGCATCGCCAGCCGGCTGCGGGACTTCCTGGCGCGCGTCGAGAGCAGCCCGGGCGCCGATCTGCTCGTCGGCGCGCTCGACTACGCGATGTCGCAGCTGCGCTTCGACGCGGACGCGTTCGTCCACGAGCTGACCGACGCGGCGATCGGCGACAACTATCCCGTCCCCGATCGCATGCTCGTCCACTGCGAGGTCGTCGTGCGCCGCTTCCTCGCGAAGACACTGTTCGACGACCGATCGCCGCCCGGCAACTTCGACCTGTTCGCGGTCGAGGGCGGCACCGCGGCCATGTGTTACGTGTTCAACAGCCTGGTCGCCAACGGCCTGCTGCACCGGGGCGACACCATCGCGCTGGGGACGCCGATTTTCACGCCTTACCTGGAGATCCCCGAGCTCGAGGAGTTCCAGTTCAACACAGTCGAGGTCAAGCAGAGCGAGATGGCCATCGACGGGCGCCACGCCTGGCAATACCCGGACGCCGAGCTCGCCAAGCTGGAGGACCCACGGATCAAAGCGTTCTTCCTCGTCAACCCCAGCAACCCGGCGTCGTTCGCGATCCGGCGTGAGAGCATCGACCGCATCGTCGCGCTGGTGCGCAACAAGCGCCCCGACCTCATCATCATCACCGACGACGTCTACGGCACCTTCATCGAAGGTTTTCGGTCGCTGGCCGCGGAGCTGCCGCGCAACACGATCCTGGTCTATTCGTTCTCGAAGTACTTCGGTTGCACGGGCTGGCGGCTAGGCGTCGTCGCTGTGCACGAGGACAACATCATGGACCGCGCCATCGCGCGGCTGCCGGCGGTCGAGCGGGAGCGCCTGCGGCACCGTTATTCGTCGCTCAGCACCGAGCCGGATCGGCTGACGTTCATCGACCGCATGGTCGCCGAAAGCCGGCTGGTCGCGCTGAACCACACGGCCGGCCTGGCGCTGCCACAGCAGCTGCAGATGGCGCTGTTCTCGCTGTTTTCGCTGCTCGACGCCGACGATTCCTACGGGCGGCGGTGCCGCGCCATCATCCACGACCGTTACGCGAAGCTGTTCGAAGGACTGGACATGCCCGTGCCAACCGATCCCCTGCGGGTCGGTTACTACGCGGATCTCGATCTGGCGGCTTGGGGGCGGCACACGTTCGGCGACGAGTTCATGGACTACGTCGCCGCCCATCACGATCCACTGGACATCGTCCTCGAGCTGGCGAAGCGCCACGGGACGGTGCTGCTCAACGGCAGCGGCTTCAACGGGCCGCCGTGGTCGGCGCGCGTGTCGCTGGCGAACCTGGACGCCCAGGACTACGTCGCGATCGGCCGCGACCTGCGCGAGATAGCGCGCGCCGCGGTGGCGCAGTGGCGCCGGGCGTCGGCAGGGCCGACCAGACAATGACACCCGAACGACGGAGGTCGCCGATGAGGCCGATTCACATGGGGACGGTGGCCGTGGTGGTGGGGCTGGCAGTGACGGCCGCCGCGGCGCCCGCGCCCGGGGCGAAGCCGGCGGTGCGCATCCTGGCCACCGGCGGGACCATCGCGGGCGCGCAGGCCAGCCAGCAGTCGTACGGTTACAAGTCGGGGTCGTTCAAGGTCGAGGATCTGATCGCCGCGGTGCCGAACCTGGGCGACCTGGCGCAGCTGTCGGGCGAGCAGGTGGCGAACATCGGCAGCCAGGACATGAACGACGCCGTCTGGCTGAAGCTGGCGAAGCGCGCCAACGACCTGCTGGCCACGCGTGAGGTCGACGGCATCGTCATCACACACGGGACCGATACGATGGAGGAGACGGCGTTCTTCCTGACCCTGACCGTCGCCAGCGACAAGCCGATCGTGCTGGTCGGCTCGATGCGGCCGGCGACCGCGATCAGCGCCGACGGGCCCGGCAACCTGCATGAAGCGGTCGCTGTCGCGGCCAATCCCGGGGCGCGGGGCCGCGGCGTGCTGGTCGTGCTCAACGACGAGATCCACGCCGCGCGCAACGTCACCAAGACCGACACCACCAGCGTCGAGACGTTCAAGAGCCTGAACCGCGGTCCGCAGGGGCTGGTTCACACGGCGCAGATCGCGTGGTTCCAGCCCACCGACCGCAAGCACACGACGCGGTCCGAGTTCGCGGGCAAGTTGCCGGCCGAGCTGCCGCGCGTCGACATCATCTTCGCGCACGCCAACATGAGCCCGTCGCTGATCGACGCTGCGGTCAAGGGCGGCGCCAAGGGGCTGGTGGTCGCCGGCGTCGGCGACGGCAACATGACCAAGCCCGCGGTCGACGCGCTGGCGCGGGCCGCCAAGGTGGGGGTCGTCGTCGTGCGCAGCACGCGCCTGGCGGGCGGCCTGGTGCTGCGCAACAACGAGGTCAACGACGACCAGATGGGGTTTGTCGCGTCGGGGGAGTTCACCGCGCCCAAGGCGCGCGTGTTGTTGCAGCTGGCGCTGACCAAGACGCGCGACCCCAAACAGATTCAGCGCATGTTCGACGAGTACTGAGCAGCGCGCATGGACCTGCGGGCACCTTCGCTGGCGATCGCCGTGTTGGCGCTGCTGCGACCCACGGCGGCCGTCGGGCAGACAGCCGAGCCCACGGTCGAAGCCGTGGGGGCTTGTCCAGACG
>Ga0207659_10002581_pt1 | contig 10788 bp, 7 predicted proteins | sample KBSM43metaG_FD_184330 | JGI IMG/M metagenome (GOLD analysis project Ga0207659, IMG submission 184330) | Miscanthus rhizosphere microbial communities from Kellogg Biological Station, Michigan, USA - KBS M4-3 metaG (SPAdes) (version 2) | ecosystem: Host-associated > Plants > Roots > Rhizosphere >...
TTGCGCAAGCGTCGGCAAGAGCTCTGCCTCGGGAATCTGCGGCGTCGAGCCGGATGAGAGGAATAACGCAGCGCTGAGAACCCCAGGCAGACCCAGAAACAAGATGTTGATGCCTGTCCCCGCCACGACCTCGTTCGCTTTGAACCGGATGCACACGACAGCGAGAAGCAATGCGACGAGCGCACCGGCCATGCTGGCAGCGGTCACACCGACCCACGGGCTGTGGGCGTAGAACGTCACCGCCGCCGCGGTAAACGCGCCGGCGAGCATCAACCCCTCGAGCGCGATGTTGACGACACCAGCTCGCTCTGAATAGAGCCCGCCGATGGCTGCCCACACGAGCGGCGTCGCAAGTCGAATCGTTGAGAACACGAGCGAGATCGTAAAGATGTCGCGCATCAGATTTTCCCGACGCTCGCCTGCTGACCCGCTACCGGTGCCTGCTGCCTCGTACCTTCTTCCCCCTGACCCCTTCCCGCTGTCACCTTCCGACGCGATCGGAACATCGCCTCAGCGGCAACAAAGAGAATCACCAGTGCCTGCAGGATCTGAACGATGTCTTTCGACACGAGCTGCGTAAACGCATCGACGGGAACACCGCCCCGCTGAAGCACCGCGAACAACAACGCCGCGAGGAGGACGCCTGCGGGATGGTTCCGTCCAAGCAATGCGACCGCAATCCCAGTAAACCCGTAGCTGTCCGAAAAGCCGTCGTAATACCGATAGCGGTATCCGAGCACCTCGTTGATCCCCACCATGCCCGCCAAAGCCCCCGAGATCGCCATCGTCACGACGATCTGCCTGCGGATGGATATGCCTCCGTACTCAGCGGCAGCCGGATTCTGACCGGTAGCGCGGATCTCGTAACCCCACTTCGTCTTCCACAACAGCACGTACACGGCCCACGACGCGACAAGCGCCAACAGAAATGCGACATTCAGCGGAATACGTTCCGGCAGGCCCGGAATAAAGCGGCCGAGTCGCGCGATGTGCGCCGACTCTCCAATCGTGGCAGTCTCCATGATGGGATCACCAGCGACTCGGTAGTCATACTGCGTCAGGTAGCCGACGAGCGCGATGGCGACGAAGTTCAACATGATCGTGTTGATCACTTCGTGCGATCCGAACCGGGCTTTCAATACGCCAGGTATCGCCGCCCACGCCGCGCCTGCGACAACCGCAGCGAGACAGCAGAGGGGCACGAGGAGAATCGACGGTAGCCCCGCGAACGTGATTCCCACCCATGCGGTCGCAAACGCCGCGACATACAACTGCCCTTCCGCGCCGATATTCAGCAAGCCGCCACGCAGCGCGACCGCCACCGCCAGGCCCGTGAAGATAAGCGGCGTTGCGAAGAAGAGCGTGTATCCGATGCCGTCCGGCCAGGAAAGCGCGCTGCCGAGCAGTAGGCCGTATACCTGCAGCGGGCTATCGCCGATGATCAGCACGACAATCGCGCCGACCGCAAATGCGCAGACCACGGCCATCAGTGGAAACAGCAGCTCGCGAAGTTTCAATGCCGCCCACCTGTCATGAGCAGTCCGATTTCCTCTGCCGTGGCGAGAGACGGATCGACTTCACCAGCGATCCGGCCGTCGTGCAAGACGAGCAGGCGATCGGCAAGCGCTGTCACCTCCTCGAGTTCAGCGGAGACCAGCAGGACGGCGCAGCCGGCGTCGCGCATCGCGATGATCTTGCGGTGGATGAATTCGATGGCGCCGATATCAACCCCTCGCGTCGGCTGCGAAATCAGCAGCAGAACCGGTGGAAGCTCGAACTCGCGGCCGATGATCAGCTTCTGCTGATTGCCACCCGATAGCGCCCGCGCCGGAAGCGCCGGATTCGGTGGTCTGACGTCGAACTCGCGGATGACGAGATCGGCACGGCGGTCAATCGCCTTCTGGTCCAGCAGTATCGCGCCCGCCCCCGATGCCGCCGGCGCCCGGTAATGAACCCCGAGGATTGCATTCTCAGCCAGACTGAATTCGAGCAGCAGACCGCGACGATGACGATCCTCGGGGACGTGTGCGATTCCGATCTCGCGTCGCCGTCTTGCGTCGACAGCGCGAAGATCGCATCCGTCGAAGGAGATGGTGCCCGTCACCTGCGATTCGGGAACCAGCCCTGCGAGAGCCTCGATCAGTTCAGTCTGACCGTTGCCCTCGACACCGGCGATACCGACGATCTCGCCGGCTCGGACGTCAAAGGACACCCTCTGGACACGCTGCACCGAAAGATTCCGAACCGTGAGCACGTCCCGCCCCGGACTCGCAGGGGACTTCGCAACGCGGAGCAAGACTTCCCGTCCGACCATCAGACGGGCGAGCTCCGCCGCATTGGTTTCTCTGGTGTTCACGTTGCCGACGACGCGGCCGTCGCGCATCACGGTGACGCGATCGGAGATTGCGAGGACTTCGGACAGCTTGTGCGTGATGATGACGACCGTCTTCCCTTGACTGCGCATTCGCCTCAGGATCGAGAAGAACTCCTCGACCTCCTGCGGGGTCAGCACGGCAGTCGGCTCGTCGAGAATGAGGAGTTCCGCGCGCCGGTAGAGCGCCTTCAGGAGCTCGACACGCTGTTGCTGGCCGACGGACAGGGTTTCGACGATCGCGTCGGGATCCACCGTGAGCCGGAATTCTTCAGACAAGCGGCGAATGGCGGCGGCCGCTTTCCGGAGATCCAGTGCCACCGCAGATCCAGGCTCCGCACCAAGAACAATGTTCTCGGCGACGGTCATCGGTCGTACGAGCATGAAGTGCTGGTGAACCATGCCGATGCCGAGGGCGATGGCATCGCGTGGTGCACGGATGTCGCGGACCTCATCATTGAGGAGAATGTCTCCGCTGTCGGCGGTATAGAACCCGTAAGCGATCCGCATCGCCGTGGACTTGCCCGCGCCGTTCTCGCCGACGATGGCGTGAATGGTGCCTGAATCGATGGTGATGTTGAGGTGGTCGTTTGCCAGGACCGCGCCGAAGCGCTTGGTGACGTTGCGCAGCTCGAGTTTCATTGCGCCATCGCGTCCGTCACCTTGATTTCACCCGCGATGATTTTCTTCTTCGCTGCTTCGGCGGCGGCAATCGCGTCGGGCGACACGAGGTTGCGGTTGTAGTCATCGACGACGTAGCCAACGCCGTCGCTCTCGAGACCGTAGACGTGAAAGCCGCCTTTGAAACGGCCTTCGACCACTTCCTTCACGATGTCGTAGACGGCGTTGTCGACGCGCTTGACCATGCTCGTCAGCACGAACCCCGGTTTGACGCCGTTCTGATTCGAATCGACGCCGATCACGAAATGCGTCGCGCGGCCGTTCGCGGTACCCGCCTGCTCGACCGCGTCGAACGCGCCGAGACCCGAATTTCCCGCAGCCGCGAAAATGACATCCGCGCCCTTGTCCATCTGTGCGAGCGACAGCTCTTTGCCTTTGCCCGGATTGTTCCATGCGCCATCGGTGACGCCGACGTAATTCTGAACGACCTGGATCCGCGGGTTCACCGCTCGCGCACCCTCCTCGTACCCTTTTTCGAAGCGGCGAATGAGCGGGATGTCCATGCCGCCGACGAAACCGACGGTGCCGGTACGCGAGGTCTTCGCCGCAATCATTCCAACCAGGTACGACCCCTCATGTTCCTTGAAGAGCAGGCCCGCCACGTTCGGCATCGGCGTCTTTCCATCGTCGTCGAGCACGAGGCCGTCGATAATCGCGAAGCGGATGTTCGGATAGTCGCGTGCCACGGCATGCATGATGGGCGCCTGAGCGAAGCCGACGCCGATGACAAGGTCGTACCCACGCTCGGCGAAGGCGCGCATCGCCGGCTCAATCGCGTTCGGTGTGCCCGGCTCAACATCCCGCAGCACGATTCCGAGTGCCGGCTTGCCACAGGCTTTCCCGTCCGGAAACGTGCCGCCTTCGGCGCACTTCACCCCGGCCCATGCCGCGGCATTGAACGACCGATCGTCCTTGCCGCCGATGTCGAAGACGATTCCGACGTGAATCTTGGACCGGTCCTCTTCGGCGTAGGTGACCCGCCGGCATGCCGACGCCATCGTGACCGCACACGCCAGCAGCGCGAACGCCAACACTCTGTGCGTCATCGCACGTCTCCGAGGATTACCGGACGTACCGTCGGCGGCTCGTCAGTAATGGTGAAAGCGGCGGAGCAGATCGACATCGCCTCGGTAATCCCTCGTCCATCACGGTGGTGTATGTCCGCAAGCGGCTGTCCTCGCGCGATTCTCGAGCCCGGCTTCGCATGGAGCACGACGCCGACGGCCGGATCGACACGGTCGCCCACGTTCAACCGTCCGGCGCCCAGGACGCTCGCTGCCAGGCCAATCGCACCCGCCTTGACGGCCGCCACGAAGCCGTCGCGCGGCGCGACGAGTTGTTGCCGTCCGCCGGCGCACGGCAACAACGAATGGTCGTCGATGACCCGCCGATTGCCGCCTTGCCGCTCGATCATGCGTCCGAGCGTTTCGATCGCCTTCCCCGAGGACCATGCCCGCTCGATCGTCCGTAGTGCCGATGCCTCGTCGGAATCCCGTCCCGCCAGCACGAGAGCGCGGGTGGCAAAGCGCTTCACCACTTCGACCAGATCCCCGGGGCCGTTGCCTTGCAGCGTTTCGAAGCATTCAACGAGCTCGAGCGCATTGCCGACCGCGTGCCCGAGGGGGGTGTCCATGTCCGTAATGAGTGCTTCGGTCCTCACGCCCGCCCGCGTGCCAATCGCCACCATCGAGGAGGCAAGCGCACGGGCACTCCCTTCGTCCGTCATGAACGCCCCATTACCGCATTTGACGTCCAGCATCACCACATCGCTTCCTTCCGCCAGCTTCTTGCTCATGACGGAGGCCGAGATGAGTGGGATGCTGCCAATGGTAGCGGTGACGTCCCGCAGCGCGTAGAGTTTCTTGTCTGCGGGAACGAGCGACTCGGTCTGGCCAATGATGCTCGTGCCGACTTCCTTCAGCACCGCCTTGAATTCATCGACGTCGAGGTCGACCCGATAGCCGGGGATTGACTCGAGCTTGTCGAGGGTTCCGCCGGTGTGGCCCAGGCCACGGCCCGACATCTTGGGCACGACGACCCCGCAGGCGGCCACCAGCGGGGCGAGCACAATCGACACCTTGTCACCGACGCCCCCGGTGCTGTGCTTCCCTACTTTGACGCCGGGAATGTCCGATAAATCAACACGAGCGCCGGAATTGACGATCGAGTCGGTCAGCCAGCAGGTTTCTTCGATGGTCATGCCGCGCAGCACGATTGCCATCAGCAACGCGGACGCCTGATAGTCCGGCAACGTGCCGCGCGTCACGCCGTTGACAAACAGCTCGATCTCGTCGCGCGAAAGCGGGCCTCCGTCACGCTTTTTGGCGATTACGTCAACGACGCGCATGAGTCAGGCATTTTATTAAATGAACACCCAGGGAGTGGCCGCCCCTCTTCAGACCGAACCGATGTCAGCGCCGCAGAGCACCGCGCTGGCCGACTTCGCACGAAGCTGCAAGGCGGCCGCCCGATCGGTGTCGCTCTACCCGGCCACCCATCCCGCCATTCAGGGCGCCTTGAGCCGGGTCGTCAGCGCGTCGCGCCGCCTCACCGAGGCCGGAAACATCACCATCGCGGTGCTGCCCGACGCGCTCGTCATCGACGGCCGCGCTCCCGCCCGGCCGGATCCATCGATCGGCGAGCTGGCGGACCTGCTTCACGATCGGCTGATCGGCGAGTTGCGCGTCGAGGCCGACGCCGATGCCGCCGACTGGAGAACGCTCCTGCTGCTGCTCTCACGAACCGCCGAGGAGCTGATGGCCGAAGGCGGCATCGCGAAGTTGTGGATGGCGTCGGGCCAATCGCATTTCGACATTCGCGAGATCGATTATGCGGAAGTTCTTCGCGAGCGCGCGGGCGGCGATGCGGCCGCGTGGGAACGCATCGTCGAGTTCTGCCTGCAGGGCGATAACAGCGCCGTCGTCGATGAGCGAACGCTCGAAGCCGTCATCACTGCGCTGGACAACCCGGAACGCTTCAACGAGCTGCTCCAGGCCGTGCAGGCCGCTTCTGACAACGCCGCATCGATTGGTGCGCGCGCCGCCGCGCTGCTGGGGTTGATTCGCAAGGCCATGGACAGGCTGAAGGAACGCGATCAGCTCAACGAAGCAGCGGTGCTCCAGACCGTCGCCGATTCAACCGCCCACATGACGGCCGAGATGATGTTGTCGTTGCTGCGGGAGGCGCGGGAGCACAGTGAAAGCGGCGAGCCGCCCCTCGCCGCAGCTGTCGTTGCTCGCATTGGCGACGGCGCAGTCGCGAGCTTTGTCGCCGGATCGATTGTCGCGGAACACGGCGCGACGGAACGGCTCGCACTGGCGTTCGAGACGCTCGTTCCAGACACCGACCGCAAGGAACGGATGCTCGATCTTGCCAAGGAGACGGTTGCGCAGTCACCGCTTGGCAGCGAGGCGGGCTTCGAACGCCTCTGGCAGGAAGCATCCAACCTGCTGATGTCGTACTCCGACAAGAATTTCGTTTCGACCGAATACGGCCGGGAGCTGTCGGGTGCACGAACGCAGGCGATCGAGGTCGAACGGGTGTCAGATGACCCGCCCGAGCGCGTCCAGGCATGGCGGGCGTCGGTGAGCGATGAGGCGGTTCGCAGTCTCGACCTAGCGTTAATCCAGGACCTGCTTCGCCTCGAATCGGAGCCGGCGGGCTGGCAGGCGATTGCCGCCATCGCTGCGGATGAAATTGAGCGGCGAACGCTGCTCGGCGACATCGTGCCCGCGCAAGCCCTGCTCAACATCCTCGTGGCGGAGCGAAGTGATGAAGGCAGGGCGCCGCTTCGCCCGTTTGCCGAGTCGATTCTCAACAAGCTGGCGGCCGGTCAGATCGTCCGCCACATCGTCTTTCATCTGCGCAAGGCCGACGACGCAGCAGTCGAGGCGTTCAATCGCCTCTGCCACACCATCGGACCGTCGGTTGTGCGCCCGCTTGCCATGGCGCTGGCCGCCGAGGAGAACAACCGCGCGATCCGCCGTCTGCGCGAGCTGCTGCTCGCCTTTGGCGCGGCGGGGCGGCAGTCTGTCGAGCAATTGAAGCACTCGCCGAATCCCGCGGTCCGGCGGATGGCGATCGATCTTCTGCGTGTGTTTGGCGGCAGCGAGGCGCTGCCCGAGCTCGCCTCGATGCTCGACGATGCCGACCCGCAGGTCCAGCGCGAATCAATTCGGGCGATCGTACAGATAGGCACCGACGACGCGTTTGCCGTGCTCCAGCAGGCGCTGGTCGGTGGCAGTGCGTCGCGCGACACCATCCTGCAGCAGTTGATTGGTCTGCGTGACGACAAGGCGGTTCCGCTGCTGTGTTACGTGCTCCATCACACGTCGCCGCGCGGGAAGATGGCGGGCGTCCACCTGCAGATCATCGATGCACTCGGAAGCCTCACCGTGCATCCGGAGTCGACGCGAACGCTTCGCACGATTCTGCATCGCAGCGACTGGTGGGCGCCGCTTCGTACGTCGGCGCTCCGGCAGGCGGCGGCATCGGCGCTGCGGCAGATCGGCCGGCCGGAGACGCTTGCGATACTGGAGGATGCGGCCACGCATGGCAGCCGCGGCGTGCGCGCCGCAGCTCGGCGATACCTGCCGTCCGCCGTTCAGGAGGTCACGTGAACGCGGTGCAACGTGCCCGCCTGGCGGACGATCTGGTGCGTCGCCTTGCCGCGTCGATCCGCAGCGCACAACTTTATTCAAGCGGGCATCCGATCGTCGTACGCAGCATCACCGCGTTGACCGAGTCGCTGGCGGTCGCGCATGCGGCGACGCCTTCGCTGGCGATCGGTATCGTCGGCGAGGATCTCGTCGTCGGCGAGATTCCTGTCCCGCATGCCGCCGAAAACATGGGCGAGCTGATGCGACGGCTTCAGCAGGCCGGCGTCGAGCGCATCGTTGTCGAGCGAGGCGTCGAGACGACAGAAATTACGCGGCTCATCCAGGTGCTCGCGGCCGCGGATCCGAATCAGGTTGCAGGCCTTGCGGCGCTCCGATACATCCGCGTCGGACGTCTCCAGGTCGAAAAGCGCGTTGATGCCCCGATCGGCGACATGGCCACGTTCAAGCGTCTCTATGAGGATGCGGTGACGGTCGCCGAACGCCTATGGGACACCGCACAGGTGGAAGGTAAACCTGACTCGAATGCGGGCCGCGGCATCGTCGATTCGCTGGCGCAGGCGGTCGCACAAAACCGAACCGCACTGCTGGCGCTGACCGCGTTGAAGAATTACGACAACTACACGTTCACTCACATGGTGAACGTCTCCATCCTCACGATGGGGCAGGCACGCGGCCTTGGAATCGACGGCGCGCTGCTGCGCGAGTTCGGTCTCGCGGCGCTGATGCACGACATCGGCAAGGTCAAGACACCCACGGACATTCTCAACAAACCCGATAAGCTCGACGATCGCGAATTCGAGATCATGAAGCGCCACACGGTCGAGGGCGCCCAAATCCTTCGTCGGACGCCCGAGATGCCCACGCTCGCCCCGATCGTGGCGTTCGAGCATCACCTCCGTCTCGACGGCAGCGGTTATCCCGAGCGGGTCAACCGCGGGCAGCTCAATCTCGCAACGATGCTATGCGGCGTGGCCGACGTGTACGACGCCATGCGCTCGCAGCGGCACTATCAGCCGGCGTTTCCGACCGATCGCATCCTCGCCGTCTTGAAACGCAACGACGGAACACAGTTCGATCAGAACCTGGTGCGGCGATTCGCGCAGCTTGTGGGCATCTATCCCGCCGGCAACCTCGTCCGTCTGCGAACCGGCGAGATCGCGGTGGTAATCAAGCCGTACGCCCCCGATCCGTACCGCCCACGTGTGAAGGTATTGCGCGCGGCCGATGGCGCCGATCTCGAGCGAACCTATGAGATCAACTTGTGGGAGGCCGCCTCGGCACAGGCCGCGGCCATCGAGGCACCACTCGACCCCGCACTTTACGGAATCGATCCGCTTTCGCACCTGCAGTAACATTAGGTTCCCTGCCTGCCACCCCTTCGCTCGAGGGCTGAATGTTCCTGCTCAAGTCAGCTGGCGTCCTGACCGTCCTGACGCTTGCCGTCGGCATTGTTGCCGCGCAAGACTCGACGCCGCGGTATCGCACGTTCATCTCCGACACCACGCTTCCCGGCGTCGATACGGGCATGCGAGATAAAGACGCACCCCGGCCTCCTCGCCCATACTCGGCTGATGTCATCACGCGTTCCAGCGGCGAGGCTTATCTACGTGGCAGCATCGCCGTGAAGTTTCGACCCGGCACCGCGCCCGTCGCCCAGCGGCAGATGATGGATCGCATTGGGGCCACCACGATGGAGGCGCCGTCATACGCCGACTTCCAAATCGTCAACATTGACGAGAACGCCGACCCCGAGGCCGCGGCAGCAACACTCGCGCGGCAACCGGACGTCGAATACGCCCAGGCGCGCTACAAGATCCATCCGATGTTCGTCCCCAACGATCCGCTGTACTCACAGCAGTGGAACTTTCCGCAAATCGACATGGAGCACGCATGGGACGTGAACGCTGGCGCCACCTCGTCAATCGTGGTGGCCGTCCTCGACAGCGGCGTCGCATACCGCAACGCGGTCTTGCGCCGCGACGTTCCTTCGTGGCGTGACTTCTTCGGGCCGAGTCTTGTTACGTATCCAGCGCTGGGCACCGTCGACATTCCGTTTGCCGCTGCGCCCGACCTTGCGGGGCCGAATCGATTTGTCGCGCCGCGCGATTTCATCTGGAACGACACGGACCCGCTCGACCTGGACGGCCACGGAACGCACGTCGCCGGCACGATCGGACAATTGACGAACAACGGCATTGGCGTCGCGGGCATGGCGTTCAATGTACGCATCATGCCGGTGAAGGTGATCGATTCGATGTGGGACGACATTCTCGGCAGCCCGTTCGAGGGAACTGACGATGTGGTCGCGCGAGGCGTGCATTACGCCGTGGACAACGGCGCGAATGTGCTCAACATGAGCATCGGGCGATCCGGCGCACCGAGCCCGCTGCTCCAGGAAGCCATTACCTATGCGACCTCGCACGGTGCCTTTGTCGCGATTGCAGCGGGCAACGACTTCGAACGCGGCAACCCGACGCAGTGGCCGGCGGCCTACGCCCCCTCGATCCAGGGCGCGGTCGCGGTTGGCGCCACAGGTCGCGATCGGCAACGCGCCTACTACTCGTCCACGGGACCCTTTGTCGAACTGGCCGCGCCGGGTGGGAACCAGCGGACCGGCGGAACGACCGGCGGCATCGTGCAGCAGACGTACGACTTCGCGTTCGTTGATACATTCGTCAACGGCCCGGCACGTTACGGCCCCCCGCGATTCGACATCTTCTCGTATCAATTCCTGCAGGGAACGTCGATGTCCACGCCGCACGTCGCGGGATTCGCCGCCCTGCTGATGCAGCAGGGCATCACCTCGCCGGCGGCGGTCGAGGCCGCGATGGAACAGTTTGCGACCGACCTGGGCCCGCCCGGAGTCGACCAGCAGTACGGCTACGGCCTGATCAATCCACGCGCCTCACTGCGCGGCCTCGGACTGGCGAAATGAATCGCGCTGTCCTCGCCGGTGCGATGGCGTTCCTGCTCGCCTCGGTCGTGCCCTGCCAGGCGCAGGACCGGATCTCAATGCGCGGTTTCGCGGACGCGGGGTTGACAATCTTCACGGCCACGCAAAGCTTCAAAGCGATTCTCGGAAGCCCGGCTGGCCCGGTGTTCGGCGGTGGCGTCGAG
>Ga0207659_10002584_pt1 | contig 10783 bp, 8 predicted proteins | sample KBSM43metaG_FD_184330 | JGI IMG/M metagenome (GOLD analysis project Ga0207659, IMG submission 184330) | Miscanthus rhizosphere microbial communities from Kellogg Biological Station, Michigan, USA - KBS M4-3 metaG (SPAdes) (version 2) | ecosystem: Host-associated > Plants > Roots > Rhizosphere >...
TGGCGTCTACGAGACCTTGGTATCGATCGACACTTTTGTGCTTCCGGTGCGTGTTCCGCGAGCACCTTCAGCACAGCATTCAGCCGGCACGTGGGCCAGCCGCCGGGTCGCTACGGCCGCGGAATGTCGACTCGCGAAACGATCGCGCGGTGAGAGAGGGGATGATCTGAGCGTCAGTTTTTTAACCGTGGCCAAACACCCTGGTGTGGGGAATGTTTTGCGACACAGCTGACGAATACCTAGTGCACTGATCGCGAATCTTCTTGTACTTCCCGCTGGGGTTTGCTACCGTGCCTCGCATGCACCGAACGCCAGCGTTGCCGCTCACCGCCGAGCAGCGCGCGGCGCTGGCTAGCGTCCCGACCGTGACGGCGTCGGTCGCACGTGTGTTGACATCAAGACTTCGGGATGTGCCAACTGTGGCCGGTCAACTCGCCTGCCAGCCAAGTCCACAACGACTCGATGGCCTGAACGTACCGGAGGTAGTCCCCATCCGTGACGAAGAGATCACCGCCTGCGAGCGGCGCCACCACTGGCGGATGATGCAGGTCCCCCATAAAGCCATGAGTTCCTGGGTAGTCGAACAGCGCCGGATTGATTTTCCTCAATTCTTCGGCAGACCAACCTTCCCCGTGCTTGATCACGTTCGCGACCATGTGCAGCTCGCGAACATCGCCCCAAAAGCCCTGGGCTCGCGCATCGATCCAGAGAACGTCGGTTAGCCAGTCCAGAAAATGTTCAAGCTTCTTGCACTCGCCTCGTCTCCACGCCCTGCCGAAGCTCGTACATGTCTGCTCAAAGAGATGAAAGAGACCGGCTGTTCCGAGGTTGAGAGCCGATTGGCGAAGAGGAAAAAGGAGTTCGAACGTCTCTATCGCCTTCGCATTCGCATCGTCCGCGATCGATCCCGGATCGACGTCACCGTCTTCGCTCGCCGGCGCGTTCATCTTCTCGTCCCATAAGGCTCGAGATGCGTTCTGAGCTTCGGTTTCTGGGTCACCGATCGCGGGAAGCAAGCGCTCCCTCACGATGCGATCGTACGACTTCGTGCGTTCAAGACCGTCGCTGTTCACCCATTCCGCGGCCCACGATCCATCGAACTCGTCATCATGGTACGGCTCAACGGGCGTCATGCAATCCCCTTCGGGTCACGTTGACGAGCAACGACCTAGCCCTCACCAGTCTCCTCCTCGACCATCCCGTCTGTTTCGGCGAGCCTCCGACTTTACTTTCGGCACGAACCCGGGCTTGGCCTCTTCCAACTGCTCCGGTTCCCAGACATGCACGCCGGGGCCGACGCCGATAACGCTCCCGGCCGGAAGCCCCTGTGTCTCCGCCGACGCAGCGCTCTGTTTGTTCCGCGTGACGCAGGAGGCGCTGCAGAACGTCGTCAAACACAGCGGCGCGAAGACGGCGACCGTATACCTGACCCAGGCTCAGCAGCGTATCCATCTCCATGTCGCGGATGACGGGAAGGGGTTCGCCGGCGGCTCGAACAGTGGTGTGGGTCTCGGTCTACTGAGCATGCGCGAGCGTGTGCACATGACCGGTGGGCGGATCGTCATCCGATCGGGCCCCGTCAGGGGACACGCGTCGCAGTCACGCTGCCGACAGCACCGCCTCTCTTATGGATGGACGGCGGAGTCAGGGAAAGGCACAGCGCAAGACTCGACGACTAGCGACTGCTTTCAGTTCAGTCGTGGAGCACGACGCTGAGCAACGAGTTGTTGATCTTGAGGCCACCGTTGTACTCGATGAATCCGAGTCGTCGGAACTTGTTCATGAAGAAGTTCACGCGCGAGCGTGTGGTCCCAATCATCTCCGCCAGGGTCTCCTGCGAGAGCCGCGGCACCGTCCTGACCGTGATGTCCTCCTTGCCGTACCGCGCGAGCAGCAGCAAGGTGCGGGCGAGCCGCTTTTCGCTGGAGTTGAAGAGTTGGTCGACGAGGTCTTCTTCAACCCGAATGTTGCGCGAGAGCATGTGGGCAATGAATCGGTCAGAGAAATCGTGCTGCTCATGCAGAGTGCGCATCATCTCAGCCTTCGGCACGCACAACGTCGTGGTTGGGGCCATCGCCGTGGCCGTTCCCATGCGGAGCGGTTGGCCGGCCAGACACCCTTCACCGAAGAAATCTCCTGGCACGAACATCGCGACGACCGCTTCCTTGCCAGTCGTCGCCAAGACGGACAGCTTCACGCTGCCCTTCTGCAGATAGAAGACGCAGTCCGCTGGGCCGCCCTGCGCAAACACTCGTGCCCCCCGTGAGAACCGGCGGATGGGGCGGGACACTCCCGCCGAATCGAGAAACGCCTGGAGATCGAAGGGAACGGGCGCAGGCGGTGGCCGATTCTTCTGGCTGGGCACAGCGCCATTCTGGCATGGCGACAGCCGCCCGGCCCGTGTGAACTCCGCCCGAAGGACCACGACCTTTGGAAGGTCAGGACATCTGGATCCAGTCGCCGAGTGTGCAAAAGAAGACGGCGAATTGTGCAGTGCACCGCGCATTATTCAAGGATTTAGACCAGCTGCGGCCATTCAATGGCGAGTTCCGCCCGTCGAAGATGGCCGCGCGTAGTGGAGTGCCATGAGTCACGACGTAGGGGTTTGGATCGATCACAAGAAGGCCGTCATCGTGTCCATCGCTGAGGGCCAAGTCAGCAGCCGGACGCTCGAATCCGATGTCGGGGCGCACCCGCACTACTCAGGCTCTCGGGAGGGTGGCGGGGAGAAGAAGGACGAGGAGCACCACAACCAGGACCTTGACCGGTAATACGACGATGTCATCGGTCAGCTCGGCGAGCCGGACGCGCTCCTGCTCTTCGGGCCGGGTGAAGCGAAGCTGCAGCTGAAGGAGCGTCTCGGTCGATCCAAGGGTCCGTCTGAGCGCATCGTAGCGGTCGAGAGCACGGACAAGCTCACGGATCCGCCGATTGTCGCGAAGGTGAAGGAACACTACCGAATCGCTCGCTGAGCCGACCGGTATTTCCATCCAAGGTAAGCTCTGAGCCGCGGCTGTCCTCATGCGAACTTCTGTTTGGTAACCTCGTGGCTGCATCACGCACACTTCGCGGAGCGGCTGTACTGGCCATCATCGCGGTCGTGTCCGTGGTGTGGGTCGTCCACCGCACGGTCCAGCGATCGCAAGCCTCCAACGAATGGGTCGTTCATACCCAGGAGGTGCTGACCGCGATCGAGAGCGTTCTCGCAACGATCGTGGACGCGGACACCGCTGTACGGAGTGGTGTGTCATCAGCCGACACCCGAAATCTCACGACGCTCGGTCAAACGGCACGCATGTCGACGCCGAGGTCGGTCGTCTAGCGGCGTTGACGGCTGACAATCCGAATCAACAGGCGCGGGTGACGCAACTTCACCAAGATGTTGCCGGCGTGCTGGCCGCGCTTGGTGCGGTGGGCGAGGCGACGCAGGCGCCTCGCTCCGTCAACCCGACGGACGCCGAGGCCCAACGGACACGCATGGACAGCGCACGCCGCACGCTACAGGCGATGCGCGCGGAAGAGAACCGTCTGCTGGCTGACCGCGTACAGGTGGACCAGGCGGCGGTACGCCGTCTTCAATCTCGATGGCCCTCGCCGCGGCGGCCTCTGGATTCCTCGCCTGGATCTTCTGGCTCATCGCGCGCAGCGCCCGTCGCCAACGGCAGGGGACCGACACGCTACGGCAGACAAACGAGAACCTGGAAGCACAGGTTGATGCGAGCGCAGCAGATCTCCGTGACTCGAATGCGCGCTTGCGATCGATTATCGATTCCGCGGTCGACGGCATCATCGTCATCGACGGCCACGGACGAATCGAAGCGTTCAACCCCGGGGCGGAGCGGCTATTCGGATACCCGGCGCCTGAAGTGATGGGTCGCAACGTCAAGATGCTGATGCCGTCGCCGTACCACGACGAGCACGACGGGTACCTCGATCAGTATCTCCACACGGGCCTTGCACGGATCATCGGGACGGGCCGTGAGGTGTCCGGGCGTCGACGCGATGGCAGCACCTTCCCGCTCCATCTGTCCGTGGGCGAGATGGCGGTTAAGGGCGAACGCAAGTTCACGGGCATGCTGCACGACCTCACAAAGCGCGCGCAGCTCGAGGATGAATTGCGCTCCAGTGAGGCGCGCTGGCGATCGGTCATCGATTCCGCCGTGGACGGCATCGTCGTGATCGACGCGCACGGCCGCATCGAAGCCTTCAATCCGGCAGCGGTCCGACTGTTCGGGTACGAGGAGCACGAGGTCGTCGGCCGCAACGTCAACATGTTGATGCCGTCGCCCTATCACGAAGAACACGATACGTATCTCGCGCGCCATCTCGCGACCGGGGTTCAGAAGATTATCGGGACGGGCCGCGAGGGGGCGCTCGACTTGGGCGCCTACGAGGTGATGCACAAACCCTTCGAACTCCACGATCTCGAGCCCCTGCTACTAAAGGCCTTCGCTGCGAGCGGTCCCAGTCAGAGTTCGCCCCGATAAACCGCCGGTTGATTAGCCCTGTGGCAACGACATACACCGCGGCTACTAGGTCACACCTCCGCCTATTTGATGGAGTTGGATTAGCGCCGAGTGCTCCCGGAATCTCCCCGAGTCGTCAGGCGGGAGATGGGCCGCTGGGCCGGAAGAACCAACGCTTCGTCGCCTCGGTCGCCCCCAGGTAGGCCGCCACGATTCCGGCGACCGTGCCCATCTCCAGAGTCGAGAGCGGCACAAACCCGAACAGCGTCGACCACGACCCAAAGAACGGCACGGCGAGGGCGAACACCGTCGCTGCGATCGTTGTCCACAGCAGCAGCGCACTCGGCCGGCTGCGCCACGCGGCCCCGCGCGTACGCAGGATGAGCACGACGCCGAGCTCGGTGAGCAGCGACACCACGAACCATGTCGTCTGGAATGTGGCCTCACCGGCGCGGAACACCAGGAGTAGCGCGGCGAAGGTCAGGAGATCGAAGATGGAGCTGACCAGCCCGAACACAATCATGTAGCGTCGGACCTGCGTGATGTCCCAGCGCTGCGGGTGCGTGACGCGCTCGGCGTCGACGCGGTCGGTCGAAATCGCCATCGACGGCACGTCGGAGAGGAAGTTGTTGAGCAGGATCTGCTTCGCGACCAGCGGCAGGAACGGCAGCAGCGGCGCCGCGATCGCCATGCTGACCATGTTGCCGAAGTTCGCGCTCGTCGTAATCGAGATGTACTTGAGCGTATTGGCAAACGTGCGGCGGCCGTCTTCGACCCCGGTGCGCAGGACGTCGAGATCGCGCTTCAAGAGGATGATGTCGGCGCTCTCGCGGGCGACGTCCACGGCCTGATCGACCGAGATGCCGACGTCGGCCGCGTGCAACGCGGGGGCGTCGTTGATCCCGTCGCCGAGGTAGCCGACCGAGTGACCCGTGCGCTGAAGCGCGCGCACGATACGCTCTTTCTGCTGCGGATCGATCTCGGCGAAGAGTGAAGTCTTGGGCGCCGCGTGCCAGAGGGCCTCGTCGGAGAGCTTCGCCAGCGCGTCACCAGTGAGCATCGACGTCGGGTCGAGCCCGACGGTCTCGGCGAGATGGCCCGTCACGAACCGGTTGTCGCCCGTGATGACCTTCACGTCGACATGCAACTTCGCGAGGTCGCCGAGCACGCGGGCGGCGTCGGCCTTGGGCGGGTCGAGGAAGAGCAGAAAACCCGCGAAGACCATTCCCGTCTCGTCGTCGCGCTGATAGGCGCCCTTCGCCACGACGGCACGCGTCGCGAGCGCCAGCACGCGGAAGCCCGCTTTCCCTTTCGACTCGTAATACGCGGCAAGGTCGGCGGCCACGGTATCCGTCAGCGGGAGCATCGCGCCGTCGTGCTCCACCTGGGTGCAACACGAGAGCACGTTCGAGAACGCGCCCTTCGTGACGACAAGATGTCGATCAGCGTCGCCTCCCTCGGCCATCACGATCGTCAGGCACTTCCTGAGGAAGTCGTAGGGGATCTCGTCAATCTTCGCGTGGCCGGCGATCGACAGCCCCGCCTGCTCGCCGGCCGAGACGATCGCCGCGTCGATCGGGTTGTCGATGCCGGTCTCAAAGGAGGCGTTAAGAAACGCGAGTTGCCTGACGGCGGCCGACGAGCGTCCCTTCGGATCGGTGGCATCGGCGAGAACGATCGTCCCTTCGGTTAGCGTACCGGTCTTGTCGGTGCAGAGGACGCTCATGCTCCCCAGGTTTTCGATCGCATCTAGGCGGCGGACGATGACGCCCTGCTTGCTCATGGCGCGCGCGCCGGCCGCGAGCGTGACGCTCACGATTGCAGGCAGGAGTTCAGGCGAGAGGCCGACGGCGAGGGCGACTGAGAAGAGCAGCGACTCGACGAGTGGACGGTGGAGCAGGAGATTCACCGTCAGGACGGAAAGGACGATCACGACCATTGCCCGGATTAACAGGTAGCCGAACTGCCGAAGTCCGCGGGCGAAGTTGGTTTCCGGCTCCCGCGCGCGCAGCCGTGCGGCGATGGCGCCGAATGCCGTGCGCCGCCCAGTTTCAGTGACCAGGACTCTCGCCGTGCCGCTGCGCACCGACGCGCCGAGAAAGACGACATTCGTTCGCTGGGCGAGTGGCGTGTCAGCAGGTACGACGCCGGGCTGCTTCTCGACCGGAAACGACTCGCCGGTCATGCTCGCCTCGCTGACGAGGAAGTCCCTCGCCTCGAGGATTCGGCCGTCCGCGGGAATCAGGTTACCCGCCGAGAGCACGAGGACGTCACCGGGCACGAGCACGTCGGCGCGCACGGTCCCTTCGACGCCGTCGCGCACCACGCGGCAGGTAAGCGCGAGGCGCTTCTTCAACTCCTCGACCGCCGTAGACGCCCGGTACTCCTGGTAAAAGCCGAGCAGCGTGGAGCCAATCACAATCGCGAGGATGATCGCCGCGTCGACCCACTCGGAGAGGCTGAGCGAGAGCGCGGCGGCGAAGATCAAGATGAGGACGAGAGGGCTCTCAACCTGCCTCCAGAGCAGGCGCAGCGGGCCGAGACGCTGTGCGTCCTCCACGCTGTTTGGGCCGACGACCGCGAGTTGCTCCGCGGCACGCGCCGCCGTGAGCCCGTTCGAACCCGATCCCAGCGACGTGCTGAGATCGTTCACGTCGCGACTCCAATACGGTGCGGTGGTGTCAGGAACGCTCACGCCGCCTCACCTTCGAGTCCCGAGAGGATACGCAGCATCTGGCGGGCGTCGGGCAACACCGGGCCTGAACACGGGATGTTATCCGGTCGCCCGCTTGCGGTTAGCGTCGGCGTGCGGAAATCCTGTCACGGCGTTTGATCTCTGCGGCGATGGTTCGAGGAGTCTCGCGACATCCGCACGCCTTTGCATGCGCCAGATGCCAGCGCACGCGTTGTTCGAGAGAGGGTCGGGTCGGCATGACATGCCGGCGATGCCAACTTGCGTTCATGGTTGAGAGTTCATATGTGAGGACGCCGTCGATAGCGAACAGGTCGATACGTCGGGAACCACATCGCGTTGCGCACGGTCTCATCGAGGCTGGCCAGTATCCTCGGCGACGCGTGGCCTTCGGCCACAGCGCGGCGGATCACGGCGCACGCGACGGCATGTGAACAGTCCCGAATGCGCGTGAGCTCGGGGTAGACCGCTCCCTGATCCAGATCCGCCGGACTCACCATGTGCGCCAGTACCCGGGCGGCATCGAGGAACATGGCGTCAGTGACGCGTCGGACACCTCCCGCCCACAGACCCAGACCAACGCCCGGAAAGACGAACGCGTTGTTTCCCTGGCCGACGCGGTACGTTCGACCGCGATGGATGACCGGGTCGGACGGGCTGCCCGTGGCGACGATCGCGCGACCATCGGACCACCGAATCGCCTGCTCGGCCGTGCACTCGCTCTTGCTTGTGGGGTTCGACAAGGGAAACACGATCGGACGGTCGTTACACGCGGCCATCGCGCTGACAACAGCTTCCGTGAACAAGCCCGCCGCGCCGGACGTGCCGATGAGGATCGTCGGCCTAAAATTGCGGACGGTTTCCTCGAGCGTCATGTGTCCGGGATCGCGGCAGACGTAGGTCGCGACTTCCTCGACCGACCGGGCATAGGCCGCCTTGAAATCCTCCAAATCCGGCCGCGCCTGCGTCACCAGTCCGCGGCTGTCCACCGTGCAGATCCGCTTCCGCGCCTCCGTGGGGGACACCCCGTCCTCACGCAGCGCCGCTGCGAAGAGGGACGCAATGCCCTGCGCGGACGCTCCGGCTCCAGCGAGCACGAGGCGCTGGTCGCGCATCTCCTGGCCGGTTATCCGCAGCGATGCGAAGACACCGGCGGCTGCAACGGCAGCCGTGCCCTGAATGTCGTCGTTGAACGTGCACAGCCGGTCGCGAAAACGTGCGAGCTGGGTGATCGCGTTGGCCTTCAGGAAGTCCTCCCATTGCAGGACGGCGTCCGGGTACACGCGCATCACGGCGTCGACGAAACGATCGATGAAGTCCTGATACTCGGGTCCTCGAATCCGCCGGTGCCGCAGGCCGAGATAGAGCAGGTCGTTCAGTCGCTCCTGATTGTCCGTACCCACGTCGAGCAGGATCGGCAACGTCAGCGATGGTGGGATCCCGGCGCAGGCGGTATAGAGCGAGAGCTTTCCGGTTGGGATGCCCATCCCGCCGACTCCCTGATCGCCCAGCCCGAGGATGCGTTCCCCGTCGGTGACGACGATGACGGCCGGCGGCCGCGCGTGATTCCTGAGAATGGTCTCGATGTTGTGGCGTTGATCGTACGAGATGTAGAGACCGCGAGAGCGGCGGAAGATGTGCGAGAACTGCTGGCACGCTTCGCCGACGCCCGGCGTGTAGACGACCGGCAGCATCTCGTCGATGTGGTCATGGAGGAGACGAAAGAACAGTGTCTCGTTCCGATCCTGTAGGCTGGCGAGGTGGATGTAGCGCTCGAGCGGTGTCGGCTTGCGACGATAGTTCTCGTAGACGCGGGCCAGTTGCTGGTCCATGGTGCTGACCGCCGGCGGCACGAGCCCGTCGAGGCCGAGGTCGGCGCGCTCGGCCTCGGTGAAGGCTGTGCCCTTGTTCGTCAGCGGATCGTGGAGCAGCGCGTCACCGCGCGTGTCGACGGCGATGTATTCCTCGCCCGTCACCCCATCGTGCTCGGTCAACCACTCCATGGCTCACCGTCGTGGCGCCTTCTGCGCGGCTTCAACACAGATGCGTTCCCTCACGATGTCCCACGGGCTGGGGTTGGCTTTCGCCCAGCGAGCGCACCATCTGCTGCGCGCGTTCGCCGGGGCTGTTGACGTGCGGTTCCCCGGAAGCGAGCCAGCAGCGTGAAGCCGCTCGGGCCCTCTGAAAACCACAGATCGACTCCAGAGCGCTTGGCGCACGTCCGCGCCATCCGTTCAGCCTCCGCACGGGTTGCGCAACCGAACTGGTCCGGTCCGGGAACCGCACGAATGGCGAACGACTGAGTCTCGTGTGACCCACTGGTCTGGATCACGACGTCACCAGTCTCAGGGATATTGTCTGGCATAGTCGCCTCGCGGAAGGCTCACCTGAAGGTCCGGCTAGTTCGGCCCGCGGCCGTTTAGAACGACCTTGAGCGCAGACGTCTTGGTGGCGTCAGCGAAGGTGTCGTAGGCCTGCATGATGTCGTCGAGACCGAATCGATGCGTGACGAGTCCTGCGGGACGAAGCTTACCAGTCTGCACCAGTTTGAGCAGCAGTGGCGTCGTGACGGTGTCGACCAAGCGCGTGGTGAGCGCGATGTTCCGGTCCCACAGTTTCTCGAGGTGCAACTGCACGGGCTTGCCATGGACGCCAATGTTCGCGATGCGTCCGCCCGCGCCCACAATGGCCTGGCAGGTGTCGAACGCCGCCGGCGTGCCGACCGCCTCGATCGCCAGGTCCACTCCCGCGCCCTCGGTGATCGCCAACACCCGCGCCACGGCATCTTCAGCGGCGCTATTCACGACTGACGTGGCGCCGAATTCCTGCGCTCTTTTGAGACGATTGGCGTCGAGGTCGACCATCAGAATGGCGCTGGGGGAGTACAGCTGCGCGGTGAGCAGAGCCGCGAGGCCGATCGGTCCGGCGCCGACGATCGCGACGGTGTCACCCGGCTTGATCTCGCCATTCAGGACACCACATTCGTACGCGGTCGGCAAAATGTCGCTGAGGAGTACGACCGCTTCCAGATCTAGATCCGGTGAGACGCGGTACAAGCTGGTATCCGCATGGGGAATGCGCACGTACTCGGCCTGCGTGCCATCGATGGTGTTCCCCAAGATCCAGCCACCGGTTCGGCAATGGGACGGCATGCGCCGACGGCAGAAATCGCAGATCCCGCAGGCGGTAATGCAGGAGATGAGCACGAGATCTCCTGCACGAAAGGACGTGACGCTCGAGCCGACGGCCTCGATCACGCCCACGCCCTCGTGTCCAAGAATGCGGCCCGGGGTGACGCTGGGAACGTCACCCTTCAGGATATGAAGGTCCGTGCCGCAAATGGTCGATCTGGTGATTCGAACGATGGCGTCGCCGCGCTCACGAATGGTCGGCTTCGGTTTGTTCTCCCACGTGCGCTGGCCGGGGCCGCCGTAGACCAGGGCCTTCATGACGCCGTTCACGCTCGAATCATTCGTCGCCCGTTCGGTCAGGCTTTCAACGCTCATTGAAGACTCCTTCGACAGGGCTGAACTTATGCATCCAATCAGTCTGCATGGCGCTGGCCTGAAACGCTGTCCACTTGTGTACACGTACGTGAGAGCGGCGATACCTGTCGCCCGAGGTC
>Ga0207659_10002585_pt1 | contig 10782 bp, 8 predicted proteins | sample KBSM43metaG_FD_184330 | JGI IMG/M metagenome (GOLD analysis project Ga0207659, IMG submission 184330) | Miscanthus rhizosphere microbial communities from Kellogg Biological Station, Michigan, USA - KBS M4-3 metaG (SPAdes) (version 2) | ecosystem: Host-associated > Plants > Roots > Rhizosphere >...
GTCGACTCTTGTGGCGCGAACCGCCGGGATGAACGAGGCGAGTAGGGACGCGGCGAAGAGGATCAACGGCGCGCCAGCCAGCACGAGGGGTTCAACACTTCTCACGCCGTAGAGCATGCCCTGCAGAAACTGCCCGGTGCCAACCGCCAGCAGCAGTCCGATACCGATCCCGATGGCTGTGGTGCGGCTCCCTTCTCGTAGCACCTGCCACAACAGCGCGCGAGGCTGTGCGCCCGTTGCGATCCGGATGCCGAACTCGCGCGTGCGGCGCGAGACCACGTACGACTTGACGCCGTAGACGCCGATAACGGCCAGCAGCAGCGCGATGACGCCGAAGGCGGAGAACACGCGGGCGCCGGTACGAAACATCAACACCTCGATTCCCGTGTCGAGATGGTCTCGCCAGGTCGTGAGCCGGAGCACCGGTGCGCGCGGATCGACGTCTCTGATCACGCGACCGACGGTTCCCAACATCGTACGTTCCGCCACCGTACCACTGGTGCGGATGTGCAGCGTCATTGCACTTTCGTAGCGCTGCCCGAGCGGCACGTACACGTGAGGGAACGGACGCGCATTGCCGAGCGAGTGGTTGATCGTCGGGACCACCCCAATCACTCTGAGCGACTGTTTCGCGTCTGACGCCTCTTCGTCGAGAAACTGAATCAGCTGCCCGACGGCGTTCGTGCCGACCCCGAGTCTCTGGGCAAGCGCATCGTCGACGATGGCGACGCGTTCCGCCGAGCCTGGCAGCATTTCGGCGTCGCTGAAATCCCGTCCAGTGAGCAGTGGCAGCCCGAGGACTCGCGCGTAGTCACGTCCGACGACGGCGAACACCGCATCGACTGATCGCGATTGCGCGTCGGCGCCACTCGCCGGGGCGACGAGCCGGCTGTCGCCAAATCCGTTGAACGGGAAACTCGACCCGATGCTGGCGGCCTCTACGCCCGGCACCGCGCGCAGTCGATCGACCAGCGCGAGCTGGAGTTGCCGTCCACGTGTTTCGCCGTATCCGGCGAGACTCGCATCGACTTCCGCGAGAACGCCGCCATCGAGATCAAACCCGGGCTGGGCACTGGCCGCGGAAATCGCGCTCATTAGGAACAGTCCACCGGTCGCGAGCAGCAGCAGCGAGAGCGCGACCTGACAGACGACCAGCGCCTTGCCGATTCGGATTCCGCCAGGCTGCCGTCCTTCTTCTCCGATGTGCCGCTTGAGATCGCTCACGACAGCGCGACTCGTCAGCGACCAGGCCGGCCAGGCGCCGAAGACCAGCGACGCCGCCATGCTGAATCCCACTGTGCCGGCAATGACTCGCCAGTCGATATCGAGTGCCGGAAGGCTCAAGGCAACGGGAAGCACAGGACGAATCGACGCCATCACCGCGTCGGTTGCCCAGGAGGACAGCACCGTACCTGCGGCGGCGCCCGCGAATGCCAGCAGCATGCCTTCGGTGAGCAGTTGACGAGTGATGCGCCAACGGCCGCCGCCAAGCGACGACCTGATCGCGAGCTCCTGCCGGCGTATGTGACCGCGCGCCAGCAGCAGGTCGGCGAGATTGAGGCACGCGACCAGCAGCACGATCGCTGGCATGACCATCAACAGGATGGCGAGCAGCGCCGTGATCGCACTGCCGGACCCCGGCATGAACAAGAGGCGGGAGGGCGGTGACGCCGTCAACGTAAAGCCGCCGTTCGCGTCGGGGAACGCCTGCTCGAGACGACGCGCGGACGTGGCGAGTGCGGGGCCGACATTCTCGACCGGCACGTCAGCTCGCACGCGTCCGATGACCGCCAACTCGTGCGAATCACGCGCGCTGAGCCGGTCGTCCGCGCCGAGCGGCAACCACACCTCCGGGCCCGGAATGCTCGTGCCAGTGAATCCCTCGGCGGCGACGCCAACGACAGTGAACGGGTCGCCGTTGATTCGCACCGGGCGTCCAATGATGGTGGGGTCGGCGCCACGTTGCTGCCAGAGGCGATGGCTGATGATGGCAAGCCGGGCGTCAGCACCGGGCCGCACTTCGCTCGGGACGAACGGGCGTCCGAGGGCCAGCCGTCCACCAAGCACCTCGAAGTAGTTGGCTGTCACCGCCAACGCCATCGCGCGCCGTGGTCCGTCGCCCGCGTCCACACCGACGAACAGAAACGACGAGGCCGCAAGATCGGCAAAGACCGTCTGCGTGCCTTCACGGAGATCGAGGTAGTTCGGATAGGAGAGGCCGCGAGCGCCGCCGTCCGGCGTCGTGCTCCGCGCGTACACCTCGAGGATCTGCTCGGGACGTTCGTACAGCGGCCGCAACAGCAGGCCGTTGACGACTCGTAACATGCCGATGTTGACGCCGATGCCGAACGCCAGGGTGATGATCGCGGTGAGCGTGAACCCCGGACTGCGACGAAGGGTCCGCCACGCAAACCGGGTGTCTTGTGCCAGGGTTTCGAGCCAGCGCCATCCCCAGGCATCGCGCGCTTCATCGCGAAGCCGCAGCGTGTTCCCGAATCCACGCGGGTCGGCCATCATCGCGCGGTGCGCCTCCATCTCGCGGCGCAAGTCGTCCTCCATCGCCCGCCGACGGAGCAGGAAGCCAAGACGACGAAGCCATTCACCGATGATGCCCATGGTTCGGTCACGCCTCCTTCAGCAGGACGTCGATCGCGCTCGACATCCGGCGGTACTCGGCCACCTCTTCCTCCAGTTGCCGTCGTCCGCTGGCGGTGATGCGGTATTCGCGCACCTGCCGTCCTGAATCAGACTCCCGCCACGAGCCCTTGACCCAGCCTTTGATCAGCAGCTTCTGCAGCGCCGGGTAGAGCGACCCTTCTTCGACCGAGAGTTCGTCGCCGGAGAGCTGGCGAATGGTTTGCGCGATGGCGTAGCCGTGCAGCGGTTGACGCGAGAGCACGCGCAGCACCACCATCATCAGCGTACCGGGCGGAAGGCCAGTGTCCCTAGGCATAGGTTACCTATGCCTATAGTAGGTCAGAGCACCCGAGTGGCTGTCAAGTGGGCGGTGCTTCTCACCGCGAAGGTTCTATCGAACACGGACCTGTCCGAGTGGCGCACTGCTGGAAGAAGGCGTGGGTCGTCGTGACGAACGCGAGGCCCTGTTCGGCGGTTCCCCACCCCGGCACTTTGGACCACGTGCCGCGGCCCAGGCTCTTGTAGCGATTGAAGTAGTCGCCGATCTCTTTCTGAATCGCCGTAGTCAACTGATCGAGCGGCCGTCCGGCTGCGTCAACGCGCGACAGCACGACCTTCGAGTCGAGGCCCTTCTCGTCCTCCATGAACATCACCCCGACCGCGATGCCGCGCACGAAGTGGCCGGCTGGAAGCGGCGGGCCGAGTACGAGCACATCGAACGGATCGCCGTCGTAGGAGACGGTCTGTGGCACGAAGCCGTAGTTCACCGGGTAGCCGCCGATCGAGGCCGGGATCATGCGATCGATCGCGCGGCGGTTCGTGCGCATGTCGAACTCCCATTTGCGCCGATCGCCGCGGGCGATCTCGATGTAGCCGTTGACCGTGCCGTCGCTGTTGGTCGGCGTCGTGTCGCGCCACGGTTGCGACTTGTAGGCGCGCGCGGCGTTCAAACTGTCGGCAAGGATCTTGACGGCGGTTGCCGGCAATGTCGACGGCCGCATGTCGTCCTGTGCCCCAACCACCAACGGAACGAGCAGCACGGCGACGAACAGGAGCCTCGCCGCGGCGTGGTCACGATTCTTCACGTCACCAGCATGGCACGAGGTGGGCCGCCGTCAGAAATGAGCCATTCCGATGGTGATTCACACCTTGGGGGGCAAAGGAGGTCACGATGACCATGCAGCCTGCCCCCACGAGATCCTTACCGCTGCGACGACCACTGTCACTCCTGCACCTGCACCCGCTCCGACGCCGCGCCTGGTGCAGCAAGGCACGATGAACCTTTCTGCGCCGCAGGATGACACCGTGCACTTCTCGCTGGCGGCGATCACCGACAACACCTCAGTCCGATGGGAGACGACTGTCGACTGGACGGACCCGGCCAACGAGCTGTGGATGTGGGTCGCCAACGGCGCATGCACCGCGCAGCAATTTGCCCGCGACGATTGCCCGTTCGAGGCGACTTGTCCGTGTCAGTTTGCCATTCGATCCGAGGTCGCCACGCCGAAGCCGCGGGTGCTCACCATTCCCAATGCCCCAGGGGGTACCCGCACGCTCATCGTGGTGAACCTCGGACCGAAAGACGAGACCGCGACGTACCGCGTGATGCTCACGCCGGGAAGCACGGCGTCCAGCGTCGCCGCCCTTTCCTCGTCTGGTTCGGGCGTGTCCACTGGCCTGAAGCAACTTCGGAAGCGATAGCGAGGAGTTCGAAGTCGATCGCTCGACTGGAACCGACTGCGCTGGGTGCGAACCGGTCTACCACGATCTCGGAATGCTCGGCGGCGTGCGATACAACTGGTTGCGCGGCGGGAGATTCTCGCCGTCCGCGCACGTGTTGGCCGGTGTGCTGCACTCGAAGTCAGACTCCTACTACGCCGACCTGATCTTCGGCCCGCCGTACTACGAGCAGAGCGAGACGGTGGACTACGTCGCGATCCAGCCTGGTGTCGGATTCACCGTCATGGTGACCCCTCGCGTCGGCCTCAGGATGCAGACCGATCTGCAATTCGCCATTCCAGATCAGTCGGAATATGAGGGGCTCTCGATCTTCCCCCGCGTCACGTCGGCGCGGTGGTTCGGCTCGGTGGTGGACGATGACGACGGCGGCCGGCGAGCGCTGGCGGGTTATGGCCAGTCGAAGCGTACGGGCTGGCGGTACTGATCGCGGTGGGGATCCACCGGAGTGATGACTTGCGGCCACTCACGCTTGGGACCGAGTGGTTGATTGGCTCGGAGCACACCCTCGGCATCTTCAACTGTGAGCGGCCGCGAGAAGAGGAATCCCTGCGCGTGCGTGCAGCCGAGACGTTCCAGCTCGCGGGCCTGCACCTCGCTTTCGATACCTTCGGCCACGACACTGGTGTTGAGGGTGCGGGCGAGCGCGAGGATGCTTTCCACGATCGCCGGACGATCGGGCAGCAGCAGACTCCTGACGAACGAGTGATCGATCTTCAGCGCGTCTACCGGCAGCTTGTGCAGGTGGCTCAGCGAGGAATAGCCGGTGCCGAAGTCGTCGAGATAGATCTTCACGCCAAAGTCGCGGAGCTCACGCAAGACCTCGGCAACGACATTCGGGCTGTCCATCAACGCCGTCTCGGTGATCTCGAGGCGAAGATCGCATGGCGCTAGTCCCGCAGCGTGTACCGCTTCCTCGACAATCAGCAGGAAGTTCTGCTCCATGAGCTGACGGTTCGACACGTTGACCGTGATGCATTCGAGGCCGGAGGTTCCGAATCGCTGCTGCCAGTCAGCAAACGTGCGGCAGGCCTGCTGAAGCACCCATGTGCCGAGCGGCTCGATCAGCCCCAGCTCCTCGGCGATCGGGATGAACGTGGCCGGCGGGACCGGCTCACCATTCCGCTTCCAGCGCACCAGTGACTCGAAACCGATGCACATCCCCGTGCTGAGCGAGACGATCGGCTGGTAATGCACCTCGAAGTCGCGGTTGGCGACCGCGTGCCGCAAATCGTTCTCGAGGCCGAGGCGATCGCGCACGCGCGCATGCATGTCGGCGTCGAAGAGTTCGTGGCGGGCTTTGCCGCGCGCCTTCGCGTGATACATCGCGGTGTCAGCGTCACGCATGATCTCCTCGGGGTTCTCGTACTGCGTGCGCCCGAACGCGATGCCGATGCTGGCCGAGGTGAACACTTCCTTCCCGCCGATCGAGAACGGCGCGCTGAGCGCGTGCTGGATGCGGAAGGCGATGGCGTTGGCCTGCTGCTCGTCGTTGAGCTCGTTGAGCAGGATGGCGAATTCGTCACCGCCCAGGCGGGCGAGCGCGTCGCCCTGCCTCAGACAAGATTCGAGTCGGCGGGAAACCGCGATGAGTAGCGCGTCGCCGACCAGGTGGCCAAGGCTGTCGTTGACGACCTTGAAGCGATCGAGGTCGATGTAGAGCGCGGCAAAACGATCGCCCCGCCGCTGCTTCAGCTCTTCGAGCCGGCGTCCGAGCTTCTCCACGAACACCGAGCGGTTGGACAGGCCGGTCAGTGGATCGAGGAAGCCGGCGCTCAGCACCCACTCGCGTGCGAGCGAACGGCCGGTCGTGTCGGTCAGCGAGCCGGCGATGCGAAGCGCGCGCTTGGCGGTGCCACGCACGGCGACCCCGCGGCACAGGAACAGGCGATACGTGCCGCTCTCGTGACGAATGCGGTGCTCGTACTGGAAGTGATCGGTCTTTCCCGACAGATGCGCGTTCAGCGCTTCCTTCAGTGAGCCGATCTCGTCGGGGTGTACGCGGTCGGTCCAGTCCTCGATCCGGCCGATTGCCTCACTGGCTGGCAGGCCGACCATCGCGCGCCACCGCGCCGAGACGTAGAACTCCTGCGTGCGCAGGTCCCACTCCCACAATCCGTCGCTGGCGCCTTCGGCGGCCAGCGCCAGCCGTTCTTCGCTGCGCTTGACCGCGTACTCGGAGCGCTTCTGCTCGGTCACGTCGCGCCACAACAGCGTCGTGCTGCCATGGCCCGGACGAATCGTCACCTGCAGAATCCGCGCGCCGGAGGCGGACAGCACTCCATAGAGCAGCTGTGACCGCGGACTCTCGTGCTCGATCGCGTCGTCGATGGTTCGCTGCAGGCCGCTGGTCCTCAGCACCGGCAGCGCCTCGATCAGCGGGCGGCCCAGCGCCTGGGAGCGCGTGCAGTCCACCATGTGTTCGAGCGCGTGATTCCAGAGCGTGATCATGCCGCGGCCGTCGATCACCGCAAGGCCCTCGTCCAGCGATTCGATGGCTCCCTGGCTGCGGTGCTCGTATTCGATCTGGCTGACGTGGGCGCAGTAGGCGCGGTGTGCGAAGAACAGCGGCAGGGCGACGACCGGCAAGACTTCCCAGAGTCCGTGATCGATGATCTCGAGAAGACCGACGGCGAGGCCGGCGCCGATCACATGATGAGGGCAGTCGCGGAGCACGGTGCCCGGCCACGACCGGTTGATTGGCTGACCGGTGATGAGCGGCACGACGATCTCCGCCAGCGCCGTGTGGGCGAGGGCGTAGGTCGCGGCGGCCAACGCGATCGGCACTCCCTGCCACGGCCAGACGAAGTGACCGTGTGTGCCGCCGAGCACGACGTGCACGACCCCCGCCACATGCAGGGCGGCGATCGTTGTTGCGGCATTCATGAGCGAACGTTCAGGAGGGCGCGTCCACAGCGGGTCGCCCAGCATGTATGCCGCAGTGCCTGCCGTGACGACGATCATGGTCACGAGCGGACCGAACAGGAGCAGCGAGGCGAAATGGATGACGAAGGCGAGTGGCATCATGCCGCGGTCTTCGGCCACCGGCCGCTGGACCGCAAGCACCGACGTCAGGATCGCGGCGACGATCAATCCCGAGAACTCGAGGGCGAGACCTGGCTGTGGCCAGCCCAAGAATCCCAGGAGGACGACCGCCGTCGTCGCTATCGCCGCAAAGACGAACAAGCCGGAGTGACGAGAAAACGTACCCATTTCTTCAAAACACGCACACGTTGGCCTGATCGATCTAGAGGAGGGAGGCAAAGCCAGGACCAGACCGGCTAACGGGCGAAGTGCCTGATGGCCAAGCATTTAGCCTGGCCTGTGGCCTAAGTGGTTCGGGTAGAGTGTGCCATCGTGGCACACGCGTGATCAGAACGGAAAGAGGCCGGCGGCGAGCCGGCGACTGAGTACAACGCTCCGGGTGCGTTCCGGGTCTGCTGAAACTGCTCGAGCGTTTCGCCGCGCATGGCGGCGTAGATATGCAGGTTGGATATGCCGACCACCGCGCCCAGCTTCTCCAGCATGAAGAAGCTGACGCCGTAGTGAATCATGCCGCGCCAGTCCAGTGTGCGAACCAGATGGCGTTCCTCGCCGGTCAGGCCAGCCGTCTCGAAGAGCGATTCCTGATTCGCGCGGAAGGTGTCGCGCCACGCCGGGTCGATCACGTTGTGAAGAAATTTGTTCAACCGGTATCCCTTGACGCTGCGCGCCAGAGTAAAGGGATATGTGCCCGAGAGCTTCTCGATGCCGGCGAGCTGATGGTTGATGTGGGCCAGATATCTGGCGTCGGGTGGCTCAGGCGCCCCATCGTCTTCGTAAATCGCCGTGGCGATGCCGGTCATGCTGGGAAGGTAATAGCTCTGGTGCAGCTTGCGGACCTTCGGGGCCAGCGCCCCGCGCATGACGAGCCACATGATCACCTCGGCGCCTTCCACGCCGCCACGCATCGCGAACTCGGCGTGTGTCATCTCGGTCAGGCGCACGGGGTCGTTCTCAATCAGATCGAGGAAGGTCTGGTCCCACTCGGTGTTGTTGAACCCACATCGTTCGCCATGTACCTGGTGTGACAGGCCGCCGGTCGCCACGAGCACCACCTTGAGATCGTCCGGGTAGCTCTCGATGGCCTTCCGCAAGCTCTGTCCGAGACGGTAGCAGCGTCGCGCCGATGGAATCGGAAATTCGAGCACGCCGATCTGCAGCGGCACAATCGCGCCCGGCCACGACGGTTCGTGTGGCCAGAGCATCGACAGCGGCGAGAAGCAGCCATGGTCGAGCGGCTTGTCCTGGAAGTAGGCGAGGTCGAATTCGTCGGCGACGAGTCCCGCGGCGATGTGATGCGAGAGGCCGGTGTGCCCCCGCACCGGCGGCAGCGCCCGCGCGCCGCCGCCTTCATCGGCCGGCGCGTACGAGTCGCCGATCCCGAGCGCGAAGTGGGAGTAGTGATCGAAGAAGAACGACGTCACGTGATCGTTGAAGATCATCAGCAGGACGTCGGGCTGCTTGGCTGCCAGCCAGCGCTGCACGGGCTTGTAGCCCTCGAAGATGGGCGCCCACGCCGGGTCGTGCTCTTTGTGGGCATCGAGCGCGTACCCGATCGTGGGCGTGTGCGAGCTGGCGACGGCGCCGAGAATCCTGGCCATGGCGTGCCCTTACTTCTTCTTCGCCCCGACCTGACAGCGCGTGCCGCCCTCGAGATCGACGTCGCGATACTTGTCGTGGCACGCCGAGCATGAATTCACCACGGTCTCGCTGACGGCCAGCATCTCGTCGAGGTTCTTGGTCAGCGCGGCCTTGTGCGCGGCTTCTCCCGCCGACACCAGTCCTTCGACTGCGACTTTCCAGTCGGCTTGATCGACCGGGGCAGGCAAGCCGTTGGCGCACTGCCGCGGGATCAGCAGCATCGGCGCCATCTCCGCCAATGCCAGCGCGCTGTTCTCGACGCCTTCCCATCCAGCATACGTATCCGCGTCTTGCCACCGGTACACGCTGAAGGCCATCGATTGCTTCTTCTCCGGGCCGATCGGATCGCGGCTTTGCGTGTCGAACAGTACGTTCGAGTGCGGGAACGGAAATGCGCGCATCAGTTGCAGCATGTTCATGTGCGCTTTCGGTGTGGGCGCCGCCGCAGCGACAGGTTCGGGGCCGCGGCATCCGAGGAGGAACAGCGGCAGGCTCAGCGCGAGCAGTCTCATCATCGTCACAATCTCCCGGCCGGGCCTGAGCAACTGCCGTGCCTCGCTTTCCGCGTTGAAATCAGCCGTATGTCGAGGGAAATCGCGCGTCAACCGCGGATTAACTCGCGGTCGCTGCGAAGTTCTCCGCGCCTGGCTGCTGTGCGGCGGCAAGCCAGCACCTGTTGCAGAATGTGTCGCACCTGGAACCGGTGAAGGAGGTGCGTATGCGCGGTGCGATGCTGTTCGCGGCTGGTCTGTTCGTCGGCGTAGCGGTGCATGTGGGGCTGGCGCAGAGCGCTGGCCGTGGCGGCGCCGCGGGCGGCGTGGTGATGATGAACCATGTGGCCATCAACGTGCCGAACATCGACGAAGCGGTGACCTACTACACGCAGAAGATGGGGTATCGCGAAGCTTTTCGTGTTCACGATGACAAAGGACAGGTGCGCCTGGTCTATATGCAGATCAGTAAGAACACCTTCCTCGAACTGCAGCCGGTCACTCCGCAGCGGACGGCAGGATTCAATCACTACGGCCTGCACGTCGAGAACGTCGCCGAGGCGGTGGCAAGATTCCGGAAGAACGGCGTGACGGTAAGCGACACCAACCGCAGCGATACGAAAGCGGTGCTCGCCAACATCACCGATCCCTACATGGGCCGCATCGAGCTCGCGGAGCTGCCACCTGACTCGCTGCACTACAAAGCGATTGAGAGTTGGAAGTGAAGGGCCTCACGCGCACGCTAAAGCGTGCGCTCTACGGTGCTGCGCTGTGTGCCCTGGGCGCCGTCGTCCACGCGCAGCAGCGAGGGGGCACGCCTCAGACCGATCAGCAGCCGCCGATCAACAGTGGCGCAAACCCGTATCGCATCATCCGCGACTGGGCCCAGCTCACTCTCGAGAATCGACCGTGGGGCGGCTCGAACGGTGTGGCCATCGACAAAGACGGCAAGACCGTCTGGGCTGTCGACCGATGCTCGCCGGGCACGACGCCTGGCTGTCTCGGCAGCACGGTGAACCCGGTTCACCACTTTGACGAGGCAGGCCGCGAGATACGCAGCTTCGGCAGCGGCCTGTTCGTGTGGCCGCATGGCATTCACGTCGATCGCGATGGCAACGTCTGGGTCGCCGATTCGCGTGGCGCCGAGGGCAAGGGCAGTGTCGTCGTGAAGTTCAGCCCCGATGGCAAAGTCCTGTTGACGCTGGGCAAGCCCGGTGTCAGGGGCAATCCTCCC
>Ga0207659_10002586_pt1 | contig 10782 bp, 10 predicted proteins | sample KBSM43metaG_FD_184330 | JGI IMG/M metagenome (GOLD analysis project Ga0207659, IMG submission 184330) | Miscanthus rhizosphere microbial communities from Kellogg Biological Station, Michigan, USA - KBS M4-3 metaG (SPAdes) (version 2) | ecosystem: Host-associated > Plants > Roots > Rhizosphere >...
CGCGTTCTGCCACTGTCTGCCGGCGACGTGGCACCGGATGACCGTGACGCTGTCCGGCGCGAGCACGCTGTCGGCCGTCGCGCGCATGACCGGCGCGGGCAGCGAAGCCGTGCTGCTGCAGGACGTCGAAGCGGCCGGCGTGGCTGCGCCCGCCACGAGCCGGCTCGTGATGCTCCCGTATCTCGCGGGCGAGCGGACGCCGCACAACGACCCGTTGGCGACCGGCGTGTTCTTCGGCCTGGACGGCGCCACGACCCGCGCGGATCTCGGCCGCGCCGCGCTCGAAGGCGTGGCGTTCGCGCTCGCCGACGGCCTCGACGCGCTCGAGGCGCGCGGCGGGCCGATCGCGGCGCTGTCGGTGATCGGGGGCGGCTCGCGCTCGCGGCTGTGGGGTCGCATCCTCGCGTCCGCGCTGCAGCGTCCGCTTAGCTACCACGACGGCGGCGAGATCGGCCCGGCGCTCGGGGCCGCGCGGCTCGCGGCCATCGCCGCGGGCGCCGCGAGCACCGCCGCCGCGTGTCCCGCCCCGCCGGTGGCCGCCGTCGTCGCGCCGGAAAGCGCCCTGGCCGATTCGCTCGCCGCGAGGCGCGCGCTGTTCCGCCGGCTGTATCCTGACCTCGCGCCGGCCTTTCGGAGCCACGCTTGATCTCCACCGCCGGCTCGCCGATCATTTGCTCATGACATGAAGGTTTGCTTGGAGATGCTCCCTTGGCACGCGTCGAGCTGAGATCGATCACGAAGTCGTTCGGGTCCGTGCCCGTGCTCGCCGGGATCGATCTCGACATCGCCGACGGCGAATTCCTCACGCTGGTAGGCGCGTCGGGCTGCGGCAAGTCGACGCTGGTGCGGATCATCGCGGGACTGGAGCCGCAGACTTCCGGGACGGTGGCGATCGACGGCCATCCGATCGACCACCTGCGGCCGCACGAGCGCCGCGTGGCGATGGTGTTCCAGAGCTATGCGCTGTATCCGCACATGACGGTGGGGGCGAACATCGGCCTGCCGCTGACGATGCAGCGGCTGTCGCTGTGGGAACGGCTGCCGCTGGTCAAGCACCTGTCCCCTCGCCGCCGCGGCGTGATGCGCGGCATCGAGAGCGAGGTGCGCGCCGTCGCTTCGCAACTCCAGATCGAGCCGCTGCTGGCGCGAAAGCCCGCGCAGCTCTCCGGCGGCCAGCGACAGCGCGTGGCGCTGGGCCGCTCGATGGTCCGGCATCCCGCCGCGTTCCTGATGGACGAGCCGCTGTCCAATCTGGATGCGAAGCTTCGCGTGCACATGCGCACCGAGCTCGCCGAGCTGCACGCGCGCCTCAAGACGACGTTCATCTACGTCACGCACGACCAGGTCGAGGCGATGACCATGTCCGACCGCGTGGCGATGATGGACGCCGGAGCGATCCTGCAGCTCGGCACGCCGACGGAGCTGTACGCGCGCCCCGCCACGGTCAAGGTCGCGCAGTTCATCGGCAGCCCGAGCATCAACCTGCTGCCCGCCGCCGTGCGGGCGGACGGCACCATCGACGTGCTCGGGCACCGGGTGCCGCTGCGCACGGCGCTCGCGGAGGGCGCCGCGGTTACCCTCGGGTTGAGGCCGGAAGCGATCGCGCCGCGGGGCGAGGTCCCGTTGCAGCCGGGCCAGGTGGCGCTTCCCGCCGCGATGCGTCGCGCCGAAAACCTCGGTTCCGAATACATCCTGCATTTCGACGTGGCGGGCCACGCGCACCCGCTCATCTGCCGCGTGCCCGCCGATCACGAACTCGGCGAGAGCGGCAACGTCGACCTGGTGTTCGATGCCGCGGCCTGCCATCTCTTCGACGCCGGCGGAGCGCGCGTCGAGCCGGTCGACGGGGCGCGCGGCGAGCGCCGGTCGCGCGTGCCGCTGTACCTCGGCACGGGCGCAGCGGCGCAATGAGCGCGCTCGCGATGACCGGCGGCGGCCGCATGCTGCGCCGATCCGGCGGCCGCCAGGCATTCATCGAAAAGCTCAACGGCATGGCGTTCTGCCTGCCGGCCACGATCCTGCTCCTCGTCACCTGCCTGGTGCCGCTCTGCGTGCTGGTCATCATCAGCTTCACCCGATACGAGCTCGGCGACCTCGACATACGGTTCGTCGGCCTCGCCAATTTCAGCAAGGCGCTCGGCGACCCGGTGTTCCGCCGCTCGCTGTTCAACACGCTGCTGTACATGGCGATCGTGCTGCCGGGCTCCGTCATCCTCGGGCTGCTCGTCGCCGTGCTGGTGCATGGGCGCAAGCGCACGCGCCCGTTCTACGAGATCGTCTATTTCCTGCCGGTGACGTCCACGCTCATCGCGATGGCCACGGTCTGGCAGTTCCTGCTGCATCCGAAGATCGGCCCGATCAACGCGTTCCTGCAGCTGGTCGGACTGCCCCAGCACGCGTTCCTGAGCGATCCGGCGCTCGCGCTGCCCACGCTGGCCGTCGTGGGGATGTGGCAGCTGATCGGGTTCAACATGGTGCTGTTCCTGGCCGGTCTTTCCGCCATTCCGCGCGACCTCTACGAAGCCGCCGAAGTGGACGGCTGTGCCAGTGCCGTCGACCGCTTTCTCACGATCACCTGGCCGCTGCTCGGCCCGACGATGATGTTCGTGATCGTCACGACGTCGATCACCGCATTCAAGATCTTCGACACGGTGGCGGTGATGACGCGCGGCGGCCCGATGGGCTCGTCCGAGGTGCTGCTCTACGCCGTGTACCTCGAAGGCTTCCAGTATTTCCACACGGCGTACGCCGCCGCGCTCACGGTCATCTTCCTGGCGTTCATCGTGGTGTTCGCGGTGATCCAGACGTTCGTGCTCGAGCGGCGGGTGCACTACTGATGGCCACGCCGCTGCCCTTGACCGCGGCCCCCGCCACCAGCCCCGTGCTCGCGCGCCTCCGCCGCGCCGTTTCGCAGGTGCTGGTCCACGGCTTTCTGCTCGCCGGCGCCGTGTTCATGCTGCTGCCGTTCGTGTGGATGCTGGTGACGTCGATCAAGCCGCCGGCGGAGATCTTCAGCGCCACGCTGTCGTTGTGGCCGCGGCAGTTCTACGGCGTCGAGAACTACAGGTTCGCGCTGACGACCGCGCCGCTGCTGCGCTTCGCGGCCAATGGCATCTTCATTTGCGGCTGCATCCTGGCGGTGCAGCTCCTCGTGGCGATTCCGTGCGCCTATGCGCTGGCGAAGCTGCGGTTTCCCGGGCGGCAGCTCCTGTTCGTGCTCACGCTGCTGGCGCTGGCCATTCCGGTGCAGGTGCCCGCGCTGCCGCTGTACATCGCCCTCGCCAATCTCAACCTCCTCAATACGTACTTCTCGATGATGGTGCCGTTCTTCCTGTCGGTGTTCGCCATCTTCCTGCTCCGGCAGTTCTTTCGCGGCTTTCCCGACGACATCATCAGCGCGGCGCGCCTCGACGGCATGAGCGAGTTCGAGATCGTCTGGCGCATCGTCACGCCCAGCGCCTGGCCGGCCATCGCCGCGTTCGCCGTGTTCTCGATCGTCGCGCACTGGAACGACCTGTACTGGCCGCTGATCGTCATCTCCGACGGCAAGCTGGCGCCGCCGCCGCTCGGCATGATGATCTTCGCCGACGCGGAGACGGGGTCGAACTACGGCGCGCTGACGGCCGCGGCCACCGTGCTCACCGCGCCGCTGGTCGTCACCTTCCTGTTCGCGCGGCGACACTTCATCGCAGGCATCACCATGACCGGGGTCAAGTAGTGAAGCAGGACAACGTTCCCTTCGCGCGGGAGTTGTTTCGCGAATATGCGGCGATCACCGTGCCGCTGCACGGCGCGGTCGAGGCCGACGACAAGGCGGATGGCTCGTCGGTGACGCGCGCCGATCGCGAGGCCTCGGCACACGTGCTGAAGCGCCTCAACCGCTACACGCCGGATTTCGGCGTCATTTCCGAGGAGGAAGCCGTGTCGTATCTGCCCGGCGCCCGCTGGCAATGGGCCGTGGACCCGCTCGACGGCACTGCGTCGTTCGCGCGCGGCCTGCCGGTGTGGGGCCTTGGAATGGGGCTGCTGGACGGCGCGGTGCCCACGGCCGGCTACCTGCACTTTCCCACCGTGCGGCAGACGTTCACGTTCGAGAACGGCGCGGCACAGCTGAACGGCGCGCCGATCCCGCCGGCGCCGGCGCACCTCGCGCCGGACACGCTGAACGTGCAGATCACCGCGATCCACGACTACATAGACGTGCGGCGCATCGAGGGCTACCGCCTGCACAACCTCGGATCCACGTGCTACCACATGATGATGCTGGCGGCCGGCCGCTGCGATGCCGTGATCATCGGACCGTGCTTCCTGTGGGATCTCGCGCCGGGATTGCCGTTCACCCGCGCGCTCGGTCACGTGGAGCGCTACCTCGACGGCTCGCCGTTGCGCGTCGACGCCCTGATGCAGCCGCGCTACGGATTTCCCGTTCAGCAGCCGTTGCTGATCGGACCGGAGCGCGTAGTCGACGGATTGCTGCAGGCCCTGCGCTAGCGGGAGACGAGCCAGGCCGTCGTCCACTCGACCAGCTGGTCGACGCTCTGTGCGGTCTTGACGCCCGGCAGCGGGATGTCCCGGTGGAGCGCGAAGATCTCCTTGCCCCACTTGAGGCCGAGCGCCACCTCCGACAGCGTGCCCATGCCCCCGCCGATGGCAACGAGGCAGATGCTGGCGCGCGCGATGAGCGCGTTGCGCATCTCGCCGATACCCGTCGGGAGCGCCACCGTCAGGTACGGGTTGGCGGCGCTGGCGTCCTCCTCGGGCAGGATGCCGATGGCCGCGCCGCCGGCATCGCTCGCCCCTTTCGACGCGGCCATCATCACCCCGCCGCGCCCGCCGCACACGATGGACATGCCGGCGCGCGCCAGGGCGTTCGCCACCTGGTACGCGGCGAGGCATTCCTCGGCGCCGCCGTCGCCCGGACCGATGATGCCGACCGGTTGCCTGCAGCGCCCGGGGGCCGATTGCCTGGCGCCGAGCTGCGCGAGCAGCTCCCGGACGCGCGGGGACGGCGCGAGGCTCGCGTAATCGGCGCGCAGCATGGGCATGGGTCTTTCCTCTCTGCTGACCTTGAAACGATCACGGCTCGCCGGATGGTACCAAGCCGGGGGTGAAAAATCCCGCGCCGACGACCTTTGACGGCGCGGCGAGCGGTGCTAGATTGAAGCCATCCCCGGGCTGAATGGAGCAGCAATCATGCCGCACCAAGTTCGTTGGCTCGCGCTGGCAAGCCTGATCCTCCCCGCCGCGGTCGCGGCAGCCCCCGCGTATGTCGCCGTTCCGCTCGGCAACCTTGGCGGCGCGTCGATCTACGGAACCGGCATCAACGCGCGCGGCCAGATCTCCGGCTGGGCCGACACGGACGGCAGCGGCGCCGCCCACCGCCACGCGTTCCTGTACTCGGACGGCGTGCTCACCAATCTCGGCACGCTCGCCGGCGGCACGCAAAGCTTCGGCTACGCGATCAACGATGCCGCCCAGGTGGCGGGATCTTCCAACTCCGGGAACACCACGTCGCTGCATGCGGTGATATTCCAAGGCGGCACAATCCTCGATCTCAACGTTTTCCTCGGCGCACAGGTGAGCAACGCGTACGCCATCAACGCGGGCGGGGACGCGGCCGGCGCCTCCCGGTCGGGCGCCTCGTTCCGCGCGTATCGCTACAGCGCCGCAGGAAACGCGATCACCACGTTGAGCACGTTCGGTGGAACCACGAGCCAGGCCTACGGCATCAACGTCTTCGGCGCGCTCGCCGGCTTCGCCCACACCGATGCCGAAGACGCGCACGCGTTTCGGTACACCGACGGCGGGGGCCTCGTCGATCTCGGGACGCTGGGCGGACGCGCCAGCATCGGCTATGGCATCGCGCCGGGCGGCGAGGTCGTGGGCAGCGCCTACCTGCCGGGCGATCTCGGCCCGCATGCATTCATCGACGACGGCACGATGCACGACATCGGCACGCTCGGCGGCGGCAGCAGCACCGCGTTCTCGATCAACGCCGCGGGTACGATCGTCGGCGAGTCCACCGACGCGCAAGGCAGCTCGCGCGCTTTCGTGTACGCCAGCGGCGCGATGGTCGACCTCAACACCGTCACCTCGGGGCTGGGGGGCTCGACGCTCACCACCGCGACCGCCGTCAACGACGCCGGCCAGATCGTGGCGATGAGCTGCACCGGCCCCCTGCAATGCCAGCAGGCCTATCGTCTGGATCCCGCGCCGGCCGCGAAGGTCGCCGCGATCGAGTACCACCATGCGGCGTTCGACCACTACTTCATCACCGCCATCCCGGACGAGATCGCCAAGCTCGACAGCGGCGTGTTCGCCGGCTGGACGCGGACGGGCGGCTCGTTCAACGTCTACGCCGCCGATCAGGTGGGCGCGATGCCCGTGTGCCGATTCTTCAGCACCACGTTCGCGCCGAAGAGCTCGCACTTCTACACGCCCGATCCGAGGGAGTGCGCGATCGTAAGGGCCAACGCCAACTGGCAGTTGGAGGGGCTGGTGTTCAACATCCCTGTCCCGGCCGCGGACGGCGCCTGTCCCGCCAATACGGCGCCCGTCTACCGCCTCTACAACAACGGCATGGGCGCCGCGCCCAACCACCGGTACACGACGAGCCTTGCGACACGGGCCACGATGATCGCCGCGGGGTGGATTCCCGAGGGCTACGGTCCCGACGCCGTCGGGATGTGCGCTCCGGTATAGGGCGCAGAAGGAGTCCAGGTTGGACAAGGTGCAGACCATCGTCGTCGTCGCCGTGGGGTACCTTGCGCTCGGCGCGTTCTCGGCCTTTTTCGCGTATTCGGATCAAGACGCCTGGAGCGTGTGGCTCACCAGCGGCCTCGGACTCGGCCTCGTGCTCGGCCGGGACCGTTCCGACTGGATGCCCGTGCTCGCCGGCGCTTTTCTCGGGGCGCTCATTTTCGAGCCGCTGGTAGGCTCGTCGCTGGGCGAATCGTTGATCTATGCGCTCATCGAAGTTGTCGTGACGCTTGCCGGCGGGCTGGCGGCGACATGGATCTCGGCCACGCCGCTGCGTTTCGAATCGCCGCACGACGTCGGGGCGGTCATCGCCGGCGCGCTCGCGCTGGCACTCACGGGCGCGGTGCTGATCGGCCTGTGGGATTACGCCACGGCACAGCCCAACGCCTGGCGGACGTTTCGTATCTGGCTGACGGGGAATTTTGCCGCCATCCTCCTGCTCGCGCCCTTCATCGCGGTGTGGGCGCAGGTGCGGTTCACGCGTCCGGACCATCGCACGCTGCTTTCGATCGCCGGCGGGGTGGTGGCGTGCGCGCTCTTCATGCTCTGCGTTCGCGCGCTCTTCGGCGCCTCCGCCGCGCGGAATCCGGGCTGGTTCACGCCGGTCGTCACCTGCCTTTCGGCGCTCCTCTTCATCCTTGTCGCGCTGCTCTGGGGTTCCCGCGGCGTTACGCTTGCAGTGCTGGTCGCAGCGATGATCGCGGTCACGCAGACCGTGCGAGGCTTCGGCCCGCTCATCGGCAGCGCCGAGCCGTTCGGCGACGCCGTCCTGAACGCCCAGGGCTACGCGGTTGCGATTTCGATGGCCGGGCTGCTGCTGGCAACCGTCGTCGAACGTCGGCGCCTGGCAAGGTTGCAGGCACCGCTGCGGGCACGCCTGGCCTGACCTGCTCGAATCACCTTCCGAGATCCGCGGCGAGCTTCTTGAAGTCCGGCGAGTCGAGCAACAGCTTGCGCGCCACCGCACGGAGACGATCGACGGTCGCGGCGTCGAGCGTCAGCGCTGTGGGAATGTTCTGGAAGGTGTTGCGCTCGCTTTCGTCGGCGATGGCCTGCAGCGAAACATCGATGAAATAGAACTGCGGGCCGTCCGATGCGCCCGCCGTTCCGCCTTTGGCCTGCCGCGCGTTCTTCACGTCGTTGCGCCAGCCGTCGAAACTTGCCCGCAGCTGCTCGGCCACTTCGGAGGAATGCGCCGACCCGGGCAACTTGAGCGCGTTCAGCGTCTGGAAGAAATTCGGCGGATTGGCGTTCTGATCGATCGCGTGGTTGGAGGCGGTCTCGGCGTTGACCGAAATGAAAACCACATGGGAGACGTTTCGATAGCCGAGTGCCTCCACCAGCTCGAAGAATCCCCCGTACTCGACGGCGAAATCGCCGGCCACGCGCAACCCCAGGTTGTCGATCAGGCCGCCGTCCACCAGATGAATGTGCGGCCGGCGCGAACGATCCAGATAGGTGCGGGCTTCCTCGAGACGGACCACGCGCGTTGGGGTGGTCGCGTCCATCTGCGCGGCGATCCCCGGCAGCGACACCGGACCACAGGAGCCGGCGAAGCTGTCGATCGTGATCGCGCCGAAGAAAGGCGGCAGCGCGGCCGACGCCGCGACCGCGCGCCCCACCGACACGCTGCCGAGGTCCGAGCAGAGCAGGTCGAATTGCGCCTGCGTGAACGGAAACCGCGCGCCGGTCGCCAAGGCCGAAGCGTTGATCACCACATACGGCCGCATGTTGCCGCGCGCCAGGTCGCTGTACGTCGCGCCGTCGAAGAGCTCGCGGTCGAAATATTCGGCAAGGAGCTCACCCCGGGAGAATTGCGGCTGGGTGAGCCGCGGCAGGTTGGCGAACACCTCGGCGCGGATCTGGCGCTCCACATCGCGCTTCAGGAAGCGCGACTCGAAATCGCGGAAAAGTCCTTCCCGATGCACCGCGTAATACGCGGCGACGATACTGCCGCCGGACACTGCGTTGATGACGTCGACCTCGTCCAGCAGCCTGCGGCTCCGGCCCCCCATCTTCAGCTTCACGTCCCGCAGCGCTTCCATCGTGCCGTAGGCCAGCGCGGCTGCACGGGTGCCTCCGCCCGACAGGGTCAGGATGACCAGCACATCGCCAGGGTTGTCGGGGTCGGCGTTGACCCGCTGTAGGCGATAGCCTTTCGTGAGGTCCTGGGTGGCGATCGGCGCATTGGGCGGACGCTGTGCGTCGCAACCCGCCAGCGCGATCGCGCCGGTGAGGATCCAGGCGAGCAACCGGAGCCGCAGCATGGCGTCGAGCACGGGGCGCATAGAAGGCGTGTCTGGATGCGGGATGGCGCGAATACTACACGTTGCTCCACGCGCCGGCATGCGCCGGCGATTCTGTCAGTCGCCGTCTGAATCGCCCGTCAGCGACCAACGGTGGGAGCGGACTACCGCCGTGGTCCGACGCAAGAATGGAAGTTCTTCCGCTCCTCCAAGCCACGCACGCCGCTAGGATGGAACACGCAGTCGCTTTGACCTTTCCATTTTCAGCATGGAGGGAACATGGCCACGTATGGCAAAAAGGCGCAGTCGAAGGTCGAGAAAACGATGCATGAGCGCAAGAAAGGGACGCTCCGAAGCGGCTCGGGCAAGAAGGTTACAAGCCGCAAGCAAGCCATCGCCATCGGTGGCCTCTCGGAAGCTCGCAAGGCCGGCGCGAAGGTACCCAAAAAGGGGAAATAAAACTCCCACCGCGAGCCCTCGGAGCTGGGCTCGCTCATCTCCTGGCAGCGGTGCTCGACGCCACCGACGCGTCGAGCACCCTGCGCAACTGGGCAAGGGCCGCGCGGGTGCGGGGAATCGACGGCGACGCGACACAGTCGCTCGGCACCCACACCCTGAACTCGCGCACGTGTGCGTCGTGCGCCGTAAAGGTGATGCAGGAGTCGGCCGCGATTCCCGTGAGGATGAGCCTGCGGACGCCTAGCGTGCCCAGAAGAAACGGCAACGGCGTTTCGAAGAAGGCGGAATGGCGCGGCTTGAGGATCGATCGGTCGCCGGCCACCGGCGCCAGCAACGCCGCGATCTCACCAGCCGCGCCCGGCAGAGCCCGGCAGCGCTCCACCAACGAGGAAAACTCCGACTCCCAGTTGCCGAAGTTGTCGTTCGCGTAGATGACCGGCACCTTCGTGGCTCGGAGCCTGGCCTTGAGCCTTGCAGTACGGACGGCCGCTCGCAACGCGGCCGCGGCGTAGCCCCTGCCGACGTTGGCGATGAACGGGTTGAAGAAATCGATGATCAGGAGCGCCGTTGCCGCTGTGCGCCGATGCGTCGTCGTGGCCATGTCGAACGATCACGGCTTGCGCGCCGTTTTTACCGATTGAGCCCGCAACGCTATCCTGCGGTGGTCCGAATCCGCAATCGCGTGCGCGCCGATCTCGGTGTCGGCGCGGGCCTACACCGCCGGGTGCAGGCAAAATTCCTACGCCGGATCGCGGCAGCGGCTGATTGCCGTCGCCCGTGATTCGCGCAATGGTGCGCGGACGCCCGGAGTGCCGATGAAGTCGCTTCCCTCGAACAACGCAGCAGCAAAAGCGGTCGCCAAGTTGACACCGGGGGCGGCGGAGCCCGAGTCGCTGAAGGACCAGGCGCGGTACGCGCTCGACGAAGCGCGCATGGTGCTCCCGGGCATCCAGGCGCTCTTCGGTTTCCAGCTGATCGCGGTGTTCAGCGACCGCTTCACCCACGCGCTGACGCGAACGGATCAGCTCCTCCACCTCGCGTCGGTTTTTCTGGTCGCCCTGGCGGTCGCGCTCGTCATGACGCCCGCCGCCTACCACCGGCAAGCTGATCACCAGACCGTCGATCGGCAATTCATCCGGCTCTCGTCCACCGCGATCACGGCCGCGATGCTGCCGCTGATGCTCGCCATCGGCCTGGACGTCTACATCGTCGCCCACGTCATCCTGGATAGCGCATGGCCGAGCGTCGCCTTGGCGATTGGCATCACCGCGGTCTTCGTCGCTCTATGGTTCGTGCTGCCGTACTCAGCGCCGTACGG
>Ga0207659_10002587_pt1 | contig 10780 bp, 11 predicted proteins | sample KBSM43metaG_FD_184330 | JGI IMG/M metagenome (GOLD analysis project Ga0207659, IMG submission 184330) | Miscanthus rhizosphere microbial communities from Kellogg Biological Station, Michigan, USA - KBS M4-3 metaG (SPAdes) (version 2) | ecosystem: Host-associated > Plants > Roots > Rhizosphere >...
GCCCAGGACGAAGGGCCCCGGCGCGATACCTCAATGGATGCGCTCGCGAAGCTGCGGCCGGCGTTTCACGCGAACGGCAGCGTGACGGCCGGTAACTCGTCGCAGACGAGCGACGGCGCTTCTGCGGTGCTGGTGACCTCCGCGGAGTTCGCCAAGGCGCACGGCCTGCAGCCGCTCGCCCGGTTCGTCACCTATGCCACGGCCGGCGTGGCGCCGGAACGCTTCGGCATCGGCCCGGTGCCCGCGATCCGGAAGGCGCTGAAGCTGGCAGGGCTGACGCTCGAGCAGATGGATCTGGTGGAGCTCAACGAGGCGTTCGCGGCGCAGGTGCTGGCATGCTTGCGCGAGCTGCCCATCGATCCCGACCGTCTCAACGTCAACGGCGGCGCGATCGCGCTGGGCCACCCGCTCGGCTGCACGGGAGCCAAGCTGACGACCACGCTGCTTTACGAGATGAGGCGGCGCAACGTCCGCTACGGGCTGGTCACGATGTGCGTCGGCGGCGGCATGGGCGCGGCCGGCATACTAGAACGCATGTAGCGGTCGGTCTTTAGACCGACCGGCTGCAGGCGGGTCTAAAGACCCGCCTCTACGAGAGCGGACGGATATGACTACCACGACCGACACGAAGATCAAGGGCGGGGCGTGGCTCTTCGAAGAGCCCGGCGAGACGTTCACTCCCGAGAAGCTCTCCGAAGAGCACCGCATGATGGCGCAGACGACCGCCGAGTTCGTGGAGGCCGAGATCATGCCGGCGCTCCCCCGGCTCGAAGCCAAGGACTGGGCGTTGTCGCGCGCTCTGATCAAGAAATGCGGCGAGATCGGCCTGCTTGGCCTGAGTGCCCCCGAGCAGTACGGCGGCCTCGACCTCGACAAGGTGTCGTCGCTGGTCGTCGTGGAGCGCATCGCACGCTCGGCGTCGTTTGCCACCACGTTCGGCGGTCAGGCCAATCTCAGCGTGCTGCCGCTCGTGCTCTTCGGCACCGAAGCCCAGAAAGCGAAGTACCTGCCGCGCATCATCGCCGGCGACATCATCGGCGCCTACGCGCTCAGCGAAGCCGGCTCGGGGTCCGACGCGCTGGCGGCCAGGACGCGCGCGACGAAACAGCCTGACGGCAGCTGGCGGCTGTCGGGCGAGAAGATGTGGATCTCGAACGGCGGTTTTGCCGACCTGTTCATCGTGTTCGCGAAGGTCGACGGCGAACAGTTCACGGCGTTCATCGTCGAGCGCGGATTCGGCGGCCTCAGCTCGGGCAAGGAAGAGCACAAGATGGGGCTGCACGGCTCGTCCACCACGACGATCCTCCTGCAGGACGTGCCGGTGCCGGCTGAAAACGTCCTCGGCGAGATCGGCCGCGGCCACAAGGTCGCGCTCAACACTCTCAACTACGGCCGCTTCAGCCTTGGCGCGATGTGCGCTGGCGGGAGCCGCGGCGCTATCGGCGACGCCGCGAAATACGCGGCCGGTCGCAAGCAGTTCGGTCAGCCGATCGCGTCGTTCGGCGCGATCAAGCACAAGCTCGGCGAGATGACCGCGCGGACCTACGCCGCCGAAAGCCTCGCCTACCGGACGGCCGGCCTCATCGACGCGGCGATTGCGCAATTCGGACACGACGGCCCATCGCTCGCGCGCGCGTTCGAGGAGCTCGCCATCGAGGCGTCGATCTGCAAGGTCATGGGCACCGAGACGCTCGACTACGTGCTCGACGAGAACGTGCAGATTCACGGCGGCAACGGGTTCGTGGCCGACTACATGGCGGAGCGCTACTTCCGCGACGCCCGCGTGAACCGGATCTTCGAGGGCACCAACGAGATCAATCGCATGCTCATCCCCGGCATGCTGATGCGCCGTGGCCTGAAGGGCGACCTGCCGCTCGTCGCCGCGGCGCGGCGGCTGCAGGACGAGGTGTTGTCGCCGTCGATTCAGGCTGGCGGCGACTCCGACGCGCCGCTCGCCGACGAAGCGCGGCTCGTGGCGTCGTTCAAGAAGGTCGCGCTGATGGTGATCGGGACCGCGATGCAGACGTTTGGCGACCGTCTCGACGCCGAGCAGGAGGTGCTGAGCTACGCCGCGGACGTGCTCATCGACACCTATGCGGCCGAGAGCGCCGTCGTGCGCGCGTCGGCGGCGGTGCGTCAGGGTCATTCGCTGGCCGACCTGCACGAGGCCGCGGTAAAGGTGTTCGTGGCCGAGGCCGCCGGGCGCGTGGACGCCGCGGCCAAGAGCGCGCTGGCCGCCACGGTGGACGGCGACACCCTGCGCACCCTGCTGGCGGCGCTACGCCGCGTGCTCAAACCCACCCCGGTCAACACGGTCCGCCTGCGCCGGCAACTGGCCGAGGCGGTCACCGAACGCGGGTATATTTTCAGTTGATGCGTTTGCCCGTTCTGGCCGCGGTGGTCGCGGCGCTCGTGTCCGGTGCGGCGTGCACCTCAGGACCGTCGGCGCCCGTAGACCCGCAAGCGTACGCGAAGACGGTTGCCGAGGCCCGCGCGATCAAGGACAAGGCGTTCCGCGAGGAACCCGAGCCGATTCCCGCGGACAAACGGGACGTGCTGCTGCCGCTCCGCTACTACCCGCCGGACCCGTCGTATACCGCGCCGGCGGAGCTCAAGCTCGCCAACCAACGGCCAGTGTTCGAGATGCCGACGTCCACCGGCAAGCTCCGGCGGATGGAACGCGTGGGCGTGCTGGAATTCTCGCTGCGCGGCCAGCCGATGACCCTGGCGGCGTTCGTCGAGGAGGGGCAACCGCTGGAGAACCTGTTCGTGCCCTTCGCCGATCTGACCACCGGGAAGGATACCTATCCCGCCGGCCGTTATCTCGACATCCGCCCGACGTCCACCGGGTTCTACAACATCGACTTCAACATGGCGTACAACCCGACGTGTGCCTACAACGCCACCTACGACTGCCCGTATCCGCCCGCCTCGAACCGATTGAAGGTTGAGATCCGCGCCGGCGAAAAGGCCCCGGGTACGTGACCGCCGCGCTCCAGGCCGTCATCTTCGACTTCGACGGGGTCATAGCCGACAGCGAGCCGCTGCACTTCCGCGCCTTCCAGCAGGCGCTCGCGGAAGACGGGCTTGAATTGACGCCCAAGGATTACTACTCGCGCTATCTCGGCTACGACGACGTGGGCGCGTTCCAGGCGTTCGGGGAAGACCACGGCGCGCCGATGGACGCGGCGCGCGTCACGGCGCTCGTCGCGCGCAAGGGGGTCAAGCTCCAGGCGATGCTGGGGGCCGGCTCCGTGCTGTTCCCGGGTGCGCTGGAGTTCGTGCGCGCCGCGGCGAGCGCGGTGCCGATTGCCATCGCCTCGGGCGCGCTGCGCCATGAAATCGACGAGGTGATCGCGGCCGCGGGCGTCGGGAACCTGTTCGCCGCCATCGTGGCCTCCGGCGACACGCCCCAGAGCAAGCCGTCGCCGGCGCCCTATCGCCTGGCGTTCGAGCGGCTGCAGGACGCCACGGGCGCGACGCTCGATCCGCGGCGCTGCGTCGCAATCGAAGATTCGCGCTGGGGGCTCGAATCCGCCAGGGGTGCCGGGTTACGCTGTGTGGGAGTGACCAATAGCTATCCAGCCGATGAGCTCACTGGGGCGGAGCTGGTCGTCAACGGGCTGCAGGCGCTGACGCTCGACGCGCTCGATCGGTTGTGTGGCGCCGGGCCGGCCCACGCGAGGTAGCCGGGAATGCGAACCGACCTCGTGGACGCCATCACCACCGCGACCAATGCGCCCGGCGGCAGCCTGGCGCAGGCGGCGCTCGTGATCGCGCGCGTCGAGTATCCACGCCTCGATCCGGAGCCGTACCTGGCGATGCTCGATGCCATGGGCGAAGCCGCACGCCGCCACATCGAGCGGCACTCCGAAGGCACCGGCAGCTCCACGCCGGCCATGTGCGTCCAGGCACTCAACACCTATCTCTTCGACGAGCTCGGGTTCGTCGGCAACCGCAAGCAGTACGAGGATCCACGCAACAGCTGCCTCAACGAAGTGCTCGAGCGCCGCACCGGCATTCCGATCACGATCTCCGTGGTTTACATGGAAGTGGCACGACGCGCCGGCCTGCGTATCGACGGCGTCAACTTCCCCGGCCACTTCCTGGTGCGCTGCTGCGAGGGGAAGCCGCGCAGGGGAGCGGGCCTCATCATCGATCCGTTCCATGGCGGCGCGCTGCTGAGCGAGCACGATTGCCGCCTGCTGCTGCAGCGCCACGTCGGCGACGAAGTGGCGTTCAGCAAGTCGCTGCTCGCCTCGGCGACGCGGCCGCAGGTGATCTCGCGGATGCTGCTGAACCTCAAGCGCCTCTACGTGCACATGCGTTCGTTCCCGCAGGCGCGCGATGTCACCGAGATGCTGCTGGCGCTCACGCCGTCGTCGCTCAGCGAGCTCCGCGATCGCGGCCTGCTGGCGTATCACCTCAACGACTTCACGTCCGCGCTCCGCGATCTGCAGGCGTATCTCAAGCTGTCGAGCATGAGCGAGCTCGATGACGACACGCGCGAAGAACAGGAGCAGATCTGGGAGCACGTGAAGACGCTGCGGCGGCGCGTCGCGTCTCTCAACTAGCTCAGCAACGCTGCGGTGGCGAAATGTCTGCCCCCGCGGGGTCAAGATCGCCTTCGTCCTGCTGACGATCGACCAAAACATTAGAAGTTCACAGAAATGCGCTCGTGGACTCGAAATTGCTTCACGGCGGCCATGACCCCAAAGCTCAGATTGCGTGCCTTCCTCCTGGCGCTGCTGGCACTGCTCCTTACCAGCGTCCCGGCGCGCGCAGACGCGCTTCTGACCTTCAACTTCTTCGGGCTGAACCTGACCGACGAGACCCAACTGTTCACGTTGACCTTCAACAACACCTATTCGGGGGGGCCCTACAACAGGCTCGCCAGCCAGTTCTCGACGACGGTGACGGACGGGGGCGACGGCATTGTCGCTGTGGATCCCGCGGCCGCCAGCGGGTTCATCATGGTGCCGTTCATCGACCTTGCGACAGTCGGCGCGGCGAGTCTGGGAGCCGGATGCACAGTCGTGGGCCTGCCCGGCTTCGCCGATGCGACGTGCGATCCGTTGTCGTCGGTCAGCGTCGCCGTCTCCACGCTGACCGGCGGGGCTCTCGGCGCGACGATTTCATTCCTGCTGTCGGCCGGTGACTCGATCTCCGGAGAGGGACGTCTCGAGCTCACCAACGTGCAGGTTCCCGAACCGGTCAACGCGCTGCTGCTCGGTCTCGGCGTGAGCATCGCGGCCATTCGCCGCCGACGGTCACGCCGATCAGCCTGACAGCGTCAAGAGCGATCCGATCACCATCAAGGTGGCGCCGAGCGCCACCTTCCAGGACACCGACTCGCCAAGCACGAGCGCCGCGAGCGCGATGGTCACCGCCAGACTGAGCTTGTCGATGGGCGCCACCCGCGATGCCGGCGCCAGCTGCAGCGCACGAAAATAGGCGAGCCATGACAGCCCCGTGGCCAGCCCCGACAGAGTCAGGAACAGCAGCGGGCGGCCGCGCACCGCCGCGAGGGCATGGTGCTCTCCACGCAAAACGACGAGGCCCCACGCGAACACCAGCACTACCGCCGTGCGCACGGCGGTGGCGAGGTTCGACGGTACGCCCTCCACGCCGATCTTGGCCAGGATGGCGGTGACGGCCGCGGCTCCGGCCGACGCAAACGCAAAGACCCACCACGGCATCGGGACCTCCAGCCGTATACTCTGCGATCAATGGCACATTTCGAACCACTCCTCGTGGCGCTCCTTCTCGTCATCGCGTCCGCACCCGTCGCGCGGGGCGAAGTGCTCGAGAAGTCGCGGAAGGTCGCGGGCGTCACCGTCCAGTACAAGGTCGTACTGCCGACGGGTTACGACGCCGCGAGAACCTACCCGGCCATCATCGCCCTCGGCGGCGGCCCGCAGACGATGAACACCGTGGACGGCGTCCTCAACCGCAACCTGCGGGCGGAAGCTGAAAAGCGCGGCTACATCGTGATTGCGCCGGCGGCACCGGACGGCGAGCTGTTCTTCGAGAGCGGGGCCCGGATCTTTCCGGAGTTCCTGAAAGCGATCCTGGCCGACTACAAGATCCAGGACGGCAAGTTCCACATCGCCGGGCCGTCGAACGGCGGCATCGCCGCGTTCCACGTGGCCGCGGCCAACCCGCAGTATTTCCTGTCCGTCACCGCCTTTCCCGGCTACATGTGGCAGCCGAGCCCGGCGAAACTGCAGGCGATCTCGAAGATGTGCGTGTTCATGTACGTCGGCGAGAACGACGAGTACATGTGGCACGACGAGATGAAGCGCGAAGCGGAGTTCCTGCGCTCGAAAGGCACCGTCGCGCGCTACACGGTGGAGAAGGGCCAGCCCCACCGCATCGAGACGCTGGCGGGTGTCAACGCGTCGAGGCTGTTCGACGGGTTCGAGGAAACGAAGAAAGGCTGCTCGCGCTAGCGGCGGCCGGCTGCGCGCCGAGGGCGCTCACCAGGCCCGCAGCATACGCAGCCGCAAGGGCAACGAAGCATCCGGTTGCCAACTGCGTGTAGCGACCCACCAGCAATGGCAGCGTCCAGCCGTACGACTCCGTCAGGACGCTCGCATCGCTGAGGCCGCGATCGTCCTCGCCCAGGGGCAGGTTGCCGGCGGCGCCAAACCACGTGGCGCGCGCGTCCATGAAGGCGAGGGCGCCGGCCACCAGACACACCCAGCGCAGGTGCTCCTGCCGCAGCGGATGGTCGGCACGCGCATATATGGTGAGCATCAGCAGGCTGCCGAGCACAAAGCAGCCACCGTCTCCGCCGAACGTGATCAACTGGCGGGCATTGAGCGGATGCATCACGAAGGTGCCAGGCAGCGCCAGGGCCAGTACCATGCCGGCGGCGGCCATCCAGAACCATCGCTCGAGCTGCCAGGCGCGATAGGCGCCAACCGCCAGGGCGCCGGTGAGCACCAGCGTAACCATCAACGAGCGCTCGAGGTCGACCGGGGTGAACCACGGCCCCGGAAACGCCGCGAAACCGGTGAGCCAGGCCGCGGCCGCATGGCCGCTCTCGTGCACCCACATGGAAATCATCCGGACCGGCCCGGGCATGACGGCCGTCGCGATACGGGCTCCGATGAGCGCGCCAGGTAGTGCCAGGGCGCGCACGTAGAGCTCCCGCCGGGCGTCTTCCATGCCCTATTTATCGGCGGGTGGTCCTATCGTGGTAGACGTGTCGACGGTGAATTTCCGGTAGTTCGAGAACTCGATCGTGCCGCCTTGCAGGTAACGCTTGAGCATCAATACCCGCGCCTTGATCGTGTAGTCGGCGCGCGCGGGCAGCCAGACCTCGTCGTTGATGAACCGCCGCGTGAACGTCATCATCGTGCCCTTGTTCATCCGGGCCAAGAGGCCGAAGCCGACGTTGGCGTCGCGGATCGCCTCGACATTCAGCTTCACGAGCTCATGGTCCGATTCGCTGATCCAGGCGCGGCAGCGGAAGTACTGCATCCACTTGCCTTCCCGCGTCATGGGGCGCGACGCCGGCTTCGGCTCGAGCGTCAACGCGATCGTGTCGTGTCCGTCGATGCGCTCGCGGCCCGCCATGGCAACGTCGTAGACGATGAAGATGTCGTTGATGCGGGCGAGGGCTTGCTTGCGATCCTGCTCGTAGTCGCGCGTCGCCTTGGCCCGATCGGTCGCCGACGACAGCCGTTTCGCCAACGCCTCGGCCGTCCTCTGCCGCTCGGCGTCCTGGCGCGCCAGCTCCGCCTCGGTCTTGCGCCGGCCGTCCTCTTCGAGCACGCGCTCCCAACGTTCGTCTTCACCAGGCAGCGGCGGGTAGCTCTCGACCACCTTCACCTTCTCGCTGCGCGTCCGGCCCGAGCCATCCAGCTTCCGTTCACGCTGCGTCTCGACGTAGATGTAGGCTCGCCGCCGCTCGTTGTCGGTCTGCAGCCGCGTTCGTGCCTGCGCCAGGAACGCCTGCAGGTCGGGTAGCGGGCGGTCCTGGGCGGCGCCGCCGGCGGGTGCGAGGCCGATGACGACGAGCGCGACCGCGGCGGCGCGCGCACCAGTGGCACCTACGGTGTCGCCAGTCACAACGTTCATCGTAGCGGGCTTCAGGTGTTGACGTAGCCGCGCGCACGCCGCCACGTCGCCAACGGCCTCGACGCAGAGATGAGTGGCCGTCGGCTTTGCCCACGAGGCGCCCGTGCTCCTCGACGGCTGAGGTTGTGCCCACCCCGGAGGTCTAAGACGTCCGCTCGCGAGGGCAGCGCGAAGCTGTGAAGAGTTACCTAATCCTCATGAAATCAGCGGGTTGTCTGCTGGCACGGTGGCTGCAGCAGAGGCGGGTATCCCCAATCGCCGGGCTGGGACCGGCAAGCAGGAGGGCTGCAATGGGACGTTTTGTTGGTTGGACACTTGGAGTCGTTTTCGCGCTGGCCATCAGCGTCGCGCCTGCCGCCGCCCAGAGTTGGAGCGTTGGCGTTCATATTGGAAGCGGACCGGTGTATGGCCCCGTCTACGGGGGGCCCCCGCCCGTCTACTACCCTCCGGTGTATCGCGCGCCGGTGTATCGCGCGCCGGTCTATCCGGACCCGTACTACTACGACGGCTATTACGACCCTTACTACCGTCCGGCGTATCGCTCCTACTACCGCCCGGCGTATTCGGGCGTCGTGGTAGTCGGCGGTGGGTATCGTGGCTATAGCAACCGCGGCTACGCCTACGGTCGCGGCCCAAGCCACGGCGGGCACGGCGGCAACGGAAACCACGGCGGGCACGGAAAGGGCGGCGGTCACGGGAACGGCGGCGGGCACCGCCGGTAATCTCGGTTGTCGGCAGGTCTAAAGACCCGCCCCTACGAAAGCCAAGGGCCGGCGCGAGCCGGCCCTTCCTTTTTCACGAGCCGCCTGAAGGCGGCCCCCACGACTGAAGGCGGCCTCACTGCACGTTGGCGATTTCCTGGTAGAGAAACGCCGACGCGATGATGCCGTTGTGAAAATTCCCCAGATCCAGCTTCTCGTCGGGCGCGTGCGCGTTCTCGTCGGGTAGACCCACGCCGAACAGCACGCTCGGCACGCCGAGCTCTTCCTGGAACGTTGACACCACCGGAATCGAGCCGCCTTCGCGATTGAAGACCGGCGTCTTGCCGAAGCCGAGTTCGATGGCCTTGCCGGCCGCGCGCACGTACTTGTTGTCGAACTCGGTCATCCACGGCTTGCCGCCGTGCATGCGCGTGAGCTTCAGTTCCACCGTCTTCGGCGCGATCTTGTTCAGATAGGCCTGGAACAGGTCGGCAATCTTGTCGGGGTGCTGATCTGGCACCAGCCGCATGCTCACCTTGGCCATCGCGGTGGCGGGCAGCACCGTCTTCGCCCCGTCGCCGGTGAACCCTGACAGCAGGCCGTTCACCTCGAACGTCGGGCGCGCCCACACGCGCTCCAGCGTCGAGTAGCCCGACTCGCCGAACAGCCGCGGGGCCCCGAGGTCCTTGCGGTACTTCGTCTCGTTGAACGGCAGCTTCTTCCACTCGGCGCGCTCGGCGTCGCTCAGCGCGCGAACGTCGTCGTAGAAACCAGGAATCTTGACGTGCCCGCTGCGGTCCTTCATCTGCGCCAGGATCTGGCCGAGCACGAACGCCGGGTTGGCCACCGCGCCACCGAACGATCCCGAGTGCAGGTCGCTTTTCGTGCCGCGCAGGTCGATCTGGAAGTAGGCCAGCCCGCGCAGGCCGTAGCAGATCGACGGCACGCCGCGGTCGAACATCGGCGAGTCGGAAATGACGACGACGTCGGCCGACAGTTCCTGCTTGTGCGAGCGCACGAAGTCGTCGAGGTGCACGCTGCCGACTTCTTCCTCACCCTCGATGAAGAACTTGATGTTCACCGGCAGGTTGCCGTTCTTCTTCAGGTGCGCCTCGACCGCCTTGATGTGCATGAACACCTGCCCCTTGTCGTCGGCGGCGCCGCGCGCGTAGATTTCACCGTCACGCACCGTCGCCTCGAAGGGGGGACTCGTCCACAGGTTCAGCGGGTCCACCGGCTGCACGTCGTAGTGGCCGTAGAAGAGAATGGTCGGCTTGCCGGGCGCGTTCAGCCAGTCGGCGTAGACCACCGGGTTGCCCGGCGTCTCGATCAGCTTCACGTTCTCGAAGCCGGCCGTGCGGCAAGCGTCGGCGGTCCACTCGGCGGCGCGGCGGACGTCGCCGGCATGCTCGGGGAGCGCCGAAATGCTGGGGATCGCCAGGTACTGCTTGAGCTCTTCGACGTACCGATCGCGATTGACGTTGATGAAATCGACTACCTGATTCATCCGCCCATGATATGCCACGCCTCGCCGTCGCGGCGGGCGCGCCCCTCGCGCTCCAGCTTCACGAGGTGCGAGAGCACACCCTGCTTCGCCATCGGCAGCCTCTTCTCCGGCAGCGCGCGGTAGACGCGTGCGGTTATGGAGTCGGCGCTCATGGCGCCCTCGCGCATCGCCTCGACGATCTGCCGCTCGCGCGCCAACCGGTGCTCGACATAGCGGCGCAGCAGCGTCTCCGGATCCTCGATCACCGGCCCGTGTGCCGGCAGCAGCCGCGCCGGTCGCAGCGCGATTGTGCGTTCAAGCGAGGCCAGGTACGCCGTCAGGTCACCGCGCAGATCAAACGGAATCCACACCGTGTTACCGGTCTGCGCCAGGTCGCCGCAGAACAGCGAGCGGCTCTCATCGTCCCAGAATGAAAGGTGATCGGGAGCATGACCGGGCGTGAACACCGCGGTCAGCGTTCCATCGCCGGCTTCGATCAGCTCAC
>Ga0207659_10002588_pt1 | contig 10777 bp, 6 predicted proteins | sample KBSM43metaG_FD_184330 | JGI IMG/M metagenome (GOLD analysis project Ga0207659, IMG submission 184330) | Miscanthus rhizosphere microbial communities from Kellogg Biological Station, Michigan, USA - KBS M4-3 metaG (SPAdes) (version 2) | ecosystem: Host-associated > Plants > Roots > Rhizosphere >...
TGAGCGGTCCGCCCAGCTCGCCCCCGTACTCCCGGATGAATCGTGTGCTGTTGGTCTGGAGCCCATTGGCGGACGACGATTCCGGCGTGTTGTCCGACTGCCAGTTCGCGGAGGCGTAGAGGAACCGGGCCGAGCCCTTGAGCGTGTTCGTTCCTCGCTTGGTCACGACGTTGAGCGTCGCCCCCGAATTCTGCTGGTCGAGCGAAGAGCCGCCCGTGACGACTTCGACGTCCTCGAAGGTGCCGTAGTCGAAGAAGATGCTCGTTCCGCCGTTCTGCCGATTGAGCGCGAACCCGTAGTAGCTGTCGGTGATCGTCGCCCCCTCGATCGCATACGCGACATTGCCCGATCCGCGGTTGGAGAAACTGGGGCCGCCGAGAGTGGCGCTCGCGTTGCCGGCGACGTTGACCGTGTCGAGCTGGATTCCCGGAACCTGCTGAACGAGAGCCCAGACGTCCCGGGCGGTCGGGATTTCCGTGAGCTGCTCGCGGGCGAAGGTCTGTCCGGTCGCGACACGGCCCGGGTCGATGAGGGGCGTCTCGCCGGACACCGTGAGCTCTTCGTTCACGTCCGAAATCCGGAGCAGGATTTCGAGCGCGGTGAGTCGTCCAACCGACACGAGAACGCCTTCCCGCGTGGCGGCGGCAAAGCCCGGAGCGGCGGCGGTGACCGAGTAGGTTCCTGGGAGAACCTGGAGGAAGCGAAAGTGTCCCTGCGCGTCGGAGCCGGTGCGTTGCGGCGCCGTCGATCCCTGGAGTGTCACGGTGCCGCCGACGATCGGCGAGCCATGCTCGTCGATGAGCCGGCCCTGCACATTTCCGCTGCCCGTCTGAGCGGCGAGCGTCGCGGCGGCCAGCAAGGCCGCCGAGGCCGGGGCGAGAAGAACGCGGCGAGAAAGCCTCGGCATCAGGTCGGGTTCGGAGTCGAGATGCGACGAATGCTGGAATTCAACGACGTATGGATAGCGGTGGACCTCATCGTCTAGTGCAGACCCTCGACGATGTAGAGATCGGAGGTCTCGACCCGGAGGTAGGTGTAGGCGTAGGCTTGACCGTCGCGGTTGAGCGCGATCTCTCCGATCCCGGCGGCGTTCGCGGGCTGGAGCTCGAGCCAGAGCTCGGTACGCGCAGTGGCGATCTCGCGGCGGAAGATCCTCGCCCGGGGGCCTTCTCGCAGCGCGATGTAGAGGAAACGCCCGTCCTCACTCCACTGGAGCAGTTGCTCGTCGCGGCGAAGAGGAGGCCCCGGCATCGTTCCCAGTCGACCCTCCAGAACGCTCGCCGTCACGAGCTTTCGGTCCCTCGTGGTGTAAGCCAGGGTGAGCCCGTCGGGCGATAGCGCCGAACCGCCGTCGAGCGCGTAATCCGGAAGCAGGACGGAGGGGTGCGAACGGCCGTCATCGGCGACCATTTCCCACCGGAGTGCGCCCTTCTCTTCCTGGAAGACCAACAGTCCTCGGCCCTGACCGCCGAACTTCGCATGGTGAGGTCGGATGCTGGTCACGGGGACCTTCCGAGGCGATCCGGGCCCTGTCGGCAAGAGAAACACTTCCGGCGGGGGACCCCGCCGCACCACGGCGGCCCACTGGCCATCCGGCGAAATATCCAGGGGCACCCCGTCGCCCAGCCGAATGGCCGGAGACCCGTCGCATGGGCGGACATAGGCTTCGGACTTCTGGCCACCGTCGCCGAGCTCGCTGAACAGCACGAAGCGGCCGTCGTCAGAAAGGTCTCGGACATCCGAACGATCGAGCCACCCGATCTCGCGCTCTTTTTCAGCGCCTCGCGGCCGGCAGGCGATGCTGACGCGGCTGTTGAGCTTGTGGATCAACATCCGGCCGTCCAGCGCCGCGTCCTGAAGGTCGAATGCGGAAAAGAGCGGCATCAACACGCGCTGACGGCCGGAGAGATTCACGGCGCGCAGCCCCAGGGACTGGCGCGTCGGGCCCCCGACGAAGTAGATCTCCTTCGAGTCGGCGGACCAGGCGAGGCCGAAGCCCTCGGCCCTGGCGAGACAGCGCGTTTCCTGTCGTTCGGTCACGCAAATCTGGAGACCTTTTTCCGGCTCGAGGCCCAGAGTCGCCACGGACTTGCCGTCGGGCGAAACGCGCACGTCGCTCCAGATGTTGAGGGACTCGCGCAGCGGTGTTCCGAGCGGGTACTCGAGGCGGATGCCCGTGTCTCCGGCGACGACCGCGGCCAGATTCTCACCGCTCCCCCAGCTCGCGGCGACGACGCCGTCGAGCAGCTTGCGAGGCGCGCCCCCTCCGATCGGGACGCGCGCCAGCATCGCCGTGCTCAGGCCGCCGCCCACGGGCGCGACGGCCAGCGTGACGGGAGCCGCCTCGCGAGGAATGAGGATGGCGAGCTCTCCTTGATGAGACACGGAGGCGAGGCCCGCCGACTCGCTTCCCAACGAATGGGATTCGAGCGTGTCCGTGCGCACGGAGAAGAGCTCAGTGGGCTTGCCTTCCCACTCGGCGCCGTAGATGACCGTCCGTCCGTCCGGCGCGAACCGGGCTGCCTGAAGGAGTCCTCGCCGGAACGTGAGTCGCCGGATCGTCGGAGAGTCCGTGGAATGCCGCTTCGGCCCGAAGCGCGCCCCGGCCCAGACTCCGGCTGCGACGAGCGCCGTGGCGGAGACGATGAAAGCGAGGATTCTCGCCCAGCGTCGGCGAGCTGCAAGAGAGGGAGCCCCGCCCGGGGCCGAGGACTCGGTCGAGAGGTTGCCGAGATCGAAAGCGAGATCCCGGGCCGACTGGAATCGGTCCCCGGGCTCCTTCTCGAGGCAGTGCCCGACCAGCCGCTCGAGCGCCGGAGGAACGGGACGGCCGCTTTCCGACAGCGGAGGCGGCTCCTCGCGAAGGATGGCGTTCATCGTTTCGACCGAGGTGTCCCCTTTGAACGCGCGCAGTCCGGAGAACATCTCGTACAGCACGGTTCCGAAGGAGAAGATGTCCGAGCGTTCGTCGGCGGGCTCTCCGCGGACCTGTTCCGGGGACATGTAGCCGACCGTGCCCAGCAGTGCCCCGGGCTCCGTCCGGGCGGTCAGCGTCGAGTCCGCGGCCCCGAGCCGCGGCATCGGGCGGGCGAGGCCGAAGTCGAGGATCTTGACCGCGCCGTCTTTCGTGAGGAACAGGTTCTCGGGTTTCAGGTCGCGGTGGACGATTCCCTTCTGGTGCGCGGCGGCCAGGCCCTGGGCGATCCCGCGGGCGATCTCCGCGGCGCGACGGAGGGGGATCGGACCTCGATCGAGCCTCTTTCGCAACGACTCGCCCTCGAGAAGCTCCATGACCGCGAAAGCGACGCCCGCCTCGTTGCCGAAATCGTGGATCGCGAGAATGTTCGAGTGCGACAGCGCGGCGACCGCGCGGGCCTCGTTGTGGAAACGGGAGAGCGCCTGGGGATTGGCGGCCGTCGCCTCGGGGAGGACTTTGATCGCGACGTCGCGCGAAAGCTTGAGATCGCGAGCTCGGTAGACCTCGCCCATGCCTCCGGCGCCGAGAGGCGCCAGGATCTCGTACATACCGATACGCGAACCCGCTTTCAGGGGCATCGAATGCGTCGAATTGTAGTGCGGGCGAGCGAGGCCCTGCCTCGTCGAGGAGGGCCCGTGGGTCCGGCGGGCTAGGAGACGGAAGCGGCGGTCATTCCAGACAAGACGTCTTCAGGAGGAACGGGACTCGGACTCCGGCAATACCCTGGCTCATGAAGCCTCCTTGCCAAGCCCTCTCGCCCGATCGACATCAGGGAAGCCCGACCGTCTTGACCAGGAAAACAGCCATCTGCCCGCGGGTGTTGAGGTTGAGGGGGCAATAGTTGCCGCCGCCACAGCCGGAGGTGCTCTGCTCGGCCCACATCTGTTGCCGAAACCAGCCAACCGAGTGCGACGACGAACCTTCGCATGCGACCTCCTCGAATTTCAGTGCAGGCGTCGGATCTCGAGGACTCCCGTCATTGGAGGTGGAACGTCTTCACCAGGAAGACCGCCATCTGCCCCCGCGTGACTCCGGAGCCCGGGCAGTAGAGGAGCGGAGAGGCCTGGCAACCGGCAGTGATCTCTTCGGCGCGGAGCGCCTCGATCCAGTCGGTGAAGGGGCCCGGACACGGCACGTCTTCGAAGGCGCCGGCGCAGGGAGAAGGGACGAACGCCGCGCCGTGCTCGGTCTTCAGGAGAAACACGGCCATCTGTGCACGCGAGACCGGCTCAGACGGGCAGTAGACCAACTCCCCGCAACCCGCCGTGATCTCCTCGAACCAGAGCTGCTCGACCCAATCGGTGAAAGGACCGGGGCAGGCGACGTCGTTGAAGATCCCGGAACACGCCGGCGGCTGGTACGCGTCCCCGTGCCTCGCCTTGAGCAGGAACACCGCCATCTGGTCTCGCCTCACCGATGCGTCCCTGCAGAAGTCTCCGCCACCGCACCCCGCCGTGATGCCATGGCGGCCGATCGCACAGACGTCGCCGTAGAAGATGTCTCCGGGCGGAACGTCGTCGAAGTCGACCTGCATTTCTGTGTCCGTGAAGCCAGTGCAGCCGGCGCCCGAGAGTTCGACCGCGACGCGCATCGATGTCCCCACGGGCCCGGATGTGAAGGTGATGGTGTCCGTCGCCTGGCCGCTCGTGATCGTTCCGCCCGACACCTGCCACAGGTAGCTCTCGCCACCGCCGGGCAACGATGCGAGGAGGCCGGGGGTGTTGGGCGGGAGGCAACGGTCGACGATCAGGTCCCGGCGCGGTTCGGGAGCGACGGTCACCGTGACCGCCGCGTCGTTCGTCGATACGCAGCCGAGAGCGCTCGTCACCGCGAGGCTGTACGTAGTCGTGCCGGACGGGCCGGCCATCGGCGAGCACGAGTTGGGATCGTCCAGGCCCTCTGTCGGAGTCCATTCGCATGTTGCGCCGCCTGAACCGATGAGCCGCGTGGCCAGTCCGGGGCAGATCGTCGCGCTGCCCGTAGCGTCGGCGGTGGGAGGCGAGGTCTCCGCAGCCGCATGCCCCGTTCCGCAGAAGCGCGGACCGGTCGCCGCGAAAAGTCATGAGCGTGCCTGGCGGGCCCGAAGTGAAAGTGATGTGCTGGGTACCTTGGCCTGCCGTCAGGGTCGCGCCGGACAGTGCCCAAAAAAAATAGTCTTCGCATTGAGGGGATGGCGACGAAGCCGTCGCCGTCAGTCCGGGGGTGTCCGGCGGCAGGCAGCTGTCGACGTGCACGAGGACCCGAGATTCTTGGCCCAATGCGCGACTCCTCGCGAGACAGGCAACGAGAATCCATGCGGCATGTCGCACACGACGCGGCGAGCCGGAGACCGAACTCGATCCGACTTTGCTTTCCATGAATCGGACTCTTGCGCACCGGGACGCTACGGATCCGGAGGGGAGCGTGAGATCTTCGCGAGATCCGCGTGGCGCCTCGAGCCGCGCCTCGGAATGAGCGGCCGCCTCTACGCGACGTCTACGCGGTCAGATCAGGAACCGCCCCTATGATCGGGTCGCCGCGGCGCTGAAATCTCGCACGGATCTCACGCCCGCCTCCGTACCGGCGCGCTCCCTCTGCTTCAGATTGCCCCAACGAAGCGGCGGGAGGCGCGTCGACGAATCGCTCTTCACCAAACGAACCGTTCACGAAGGCTTTGCAGAGGAGATTGCATGAACAACGTCACGGGACAAGAACCGAACCCTGGTCGGCTCGCGCACCTGCCGATGGCGGTCGCGGCCATGCTGTTTTCGCTGGCTCTCGTCGACCCCGCCGGGGCTCAGAGTTTCACTCCGATCGAGTGCCCCGGTTACCTCGAGTCGGAGTCTTTGGGCATGAATGACTTCGGAACCATCGTCGGTACCTGCAGTAATGATCTCTACGAAACCTCCAGCGGTTATGTGAGAAAGGGCGGTGTCTTTACGATCCTCGACGCGCCGGGCTCCGCGTACACGGAGCCATGGGACGTCAACAACCTCGGCGCCGTCGTGGGCGACTACATCGGGGAGGATGGCAACTTCCATGGCTTTCTCTATCGGGGAGGCCGCTTTACGACCATCGACTTTCCCGGTGCCAGCCAGTCGTCCGTTCAAGGGATCGACGATCTCGGGCGCATGGTCGGAATCTTCCTCGATGAGGACGGGGTCTTCGAAGCATTCCTCTACGCGGGTGGCCGTTTCGAGGTCATCAGGTATCCTGAGGCGGATGAAGCGAGTGCAGAAGGCATCAACGTCCTCAAGCAAATCGTCGGGACCTGGGACGCCGACGGTGCGTCGCACGGCTTCCTTCTGAAGAACGGCCGCTTCACGTCGATCGTCTATCCGGGCGCGGCCCACACGACAGCAAACAAGATCAATCTCTTCGGCCAGATCGTTGGGACCTGGAGTGAGAGTGACACCTCGTTCTTCCGCGGGTACGTCTTGACGAGAAGCGGATTCGAGAACATCGATTACCCCGGCGCCATCGTCACGACCTCCCACGACATCAACAACCTGGGCCAGATCGTCGGGATCTTCAAGGACGAAGCCGGCGTCAAACATGGATACCTTCGGATCCCTGCCGAGCGCCATGTTGGACATCTTGAAGCGGAAGCGGATAACGAATCGGATGACGACTGAACCCGGAGATCCGACAACCCCGGTGCTCGCCATGGCGAAGCTTGCCCGGGCAGCCAGGCTTCTCTCTCTTCGCGGGCGCGGCTTCACGCCGCGCCCGTCACTTCGAGCATTGGTATTCCACACGGACGGCGCGGTATGGCGGGCGAAAAGTTCGGGGCCCCTCGGGCTCCGCCCTCGGGATGACCTCGAAACGCTTCGACTTCGGGATCCCTCGGCCTGCGGCCTCGGGATGACCGCTACGCCGTCGCGAAGCGACGGCTACGCGGTCAGATGAGGAACTTGCCGGCCTTCATGATCGGGTCGTCGTCGAAGAAGATGTCGAACCGACGGCCGACGATGTCGATGTGCGTGGTGCTGCGCCACTTCGCGCCGGTGTGCTCGGCATAGGGGTGGCCGAAAGCGATGTGGAGCGTCGGCAGCTTCTCGTCCTGCAGGATGTTGCCGATGACGTCCGTGAGCGCGATGTTGGTGCCGATGGCGAACTCGCCGACGCGATCGGAGTTCTCGTCGGTCGAGGTGTAGGTCCGGAAGTCGGCGACGAGATCGGCGCGCTTGCACGCGACGTCGACGATGCGGCTGTTCTCGATCGTGACGGAGAGCGGGTTGTTCTGGAGGTCGCCGTAGCGCGCGCACAGGTAGTCGCCGACGACGCCGTCGGCCACGTAGACGCCGTCGACGCGCGCGGGCGCGGTCAGCACTTCGCCGCCCGGGAGGTTGCCCCACTTCGAAGTCGAGATGATCCCGGAGGTTTTCAGCCACTTGATGGTCGGATCGAAGGTCGCCTCGAGCTTCGAGCCTCCGGGCGAGGTGGCCGTGATCCTCTCCGCCTTCTTCGCGCGCTCGAGGACGCGGGTGGAGATCGCGTCGACGTCGTCGTAGTTGGCCCGCATGGCCTCGGTCATGATCCGGTGCGAGATCGACACCATGTGCGCGTGGCGGATCTGGCGGCGGTCGATGATCTGCGTCAGCGCCCGGCGGAAGGCGAGCTCGCCCTCTTTGGGCTGGCCGGCGTAGATCGAGACGTCGGCGCGCTCGAGTGCGGCGCGGATCGGCGCGGGCAGCTCCAGCATCGGGCGCGGGCCGTAGTCCTCCATGATGAAGGTGTCGCAGGGCGCGCCCACCTCGCGGACCTGGTCGGCCAGGCTGGCGGCGATCTCCTCGGTCTCGCGGTCGGTGACGATGGCGACGCGCTCCACGGGCTGCACCCGCAGGCACGTCCGGATGGCGTTGCGCGCTCCGGGGATCAGGTCTTCGGCGTAGGCCGTCAGCGTACCGGTCTCAGTCGACATCGCGGAATTGTGCTCCTGGAGCGAGGATCGTGCCAGCCGTCAGCGGACGGCGGACTGGATCGGGGCCTCGACGGGCAACCCGTAACTCGTTTCCTCGCAAATGTAATCGACGACTTTCTTGAGGTCTCCGCCGGTCGCGTCCCACACGCGAAGCTGCCGGTCGGCTCCCGTTCCGTTCTCTAGAATCCATTTTACCCCGTCGAAGACCTCGTGGCGAGAGCCGAGTTCGTCCACGACGTCATCGACGAACTCGAGCATCTCCGCGACGAGCTCGCCGAAAGGCACTTCGATCTCCTTGCCGAAATCGATGAGCTTGCCCTCGATGCCCCAGCGGCTGGCGCGCCACTTGTTCTCGAGGATCAACGCGCGGCGATAGCGGCGGAACCCCAGGTTCTGCAGGCGAAGCTTGTAGAGCTTGACGCAGATCGCCTGAAACAGCGCCGCGAGGGTGAGGGTTTCGTCGAGACGCATCGGCACGTCGCAGACGCGGAACTCGATCGTCTCGAAGAACGGGTGCGGACGAACGTCCCACCAGATCTTCTTGCCGTTGTCGATCGAGTTGGTCTTGACGAGGATGCGGACGAATTCGTCGAACTCGGCGGGCGTATCGAAGTATTCGGGGATGCTCGTGCGCGGGAAACGGTCGAAGACTTTCGTCCGGAAGCTCTTCAACCCCGAGTTGCGTCCGAGCCAGAAGGGGGAGTTCGTCGACAGCGCCAGCATGTGCGGCAGGAAGTACAACGCCTCGTTCATGATCTGGAACGCGAGGGAGCGGTCCTTGATGCCGACGTGGACGTGCAGGCCGAAAATGAGATTCGCCCGCGCCAGAAGCTGCATCTCCTGGACGACGGAGTCGTAACGGGGGTCGGGGAAGATCTTCTGGTCGGCCCAGTTGGAAAAAGGGTGCGTGCCCGCCGAAGCGACGCGCATTCCGTTCTTCCGCGCGAGCCGGATGATCTCGGTCCGCATCTCGCCGACGTCCTGGCGGACCTCCGCGATGTTCTTGCAGATGCCGGTGCCGATCTCGATCACCGACTGATGCATCTCGGGCTTGACCCTCTCCTTGAGGAGGATCTTGCCCTCGTCGAGGATCTCCTGGACGTGGGAGCGCAGCTCCCGCGTCTCCGGATCCAGGATCTGGAACTCCTCCTCGACTCCGAGGGTGAAGGCCGGGCGTTCCATGGAAACGGTCAGGCGTCGCGGCGCGGACGGCTCGCTGAGCCGGCCGACGGTGCACGCGGCGAGGCCGGCTTCTTCGCGCGGCTGTGGCCGTTCGTCTTCTTCGCCGGGGCGACCGATTCGCCTCCAGCCAGGAACGTCTGCCAGCGGTAGTCGGCGAGAGGCTCCGCTGGCTGCTCGACCCGCTCGAGGAGCCACTTCGCCGCGGTCTCGACGACCCACTGGAAGTTGTCCTCGCCGACGGACTCGACGGCCGCGTCGGGGGCGGGATTGAGGAAGTCGATCGCGTAGGGAATGCCGTCCCGCACCGCGAACTCGAGCGTGCAGAAGTCGTAGCCGAGGGCGTTCATGAGCTTGAGGGAGTCGGTGCGGACGCGCTCCTCCATCGCCGGGTCGAGCGGCGCGGCGTCGCGGACGTAGCGCTCGTGATGGGGCCGCCGCGGGTCGTACTGCATGATGTGCACGTACTTGCGTCCGATCGCGTAGCACCGGAAGTACTGGTCGAAGACGATCTCTTCCTGGAGCGTCATCACGTTTTGGCCGGAGTCCTGGTACGCCGCGAAGAACTCCTCGGGATTGCTCACGCGGTAGACGCTCTTCCAGCCGCCGCCGGAGTAAGGCTTGAAGAAGGCCGGGAAGCCGATGTACTGGAACATCTCGTCCCACTCGAGCGGGAAGACGAGATTCGACATCGATTCCGACGTCGTGTCGGGAGGATGCTGGTTCGACGGCAGGATGACGGTCTTCGGGACGGCGACCCCGACCTTCCGGGCCACCACGTTGTTGAAGAACTTGTCGTCGGCCGACCACCAGAAGGGGTTGTTGACCACGATCGTTCCGTCGACCACGGCTTTCTTCAGGATCGCGCGGTAGAAGGGGATGTCCTGGCTGATGCGGTCGAGAATGAGGTCGTAGCGGCGCGCGCTGTCCAGCCCGATCCCGCCCACGACGACGGGCTCGGCGACGACGCCCTGGCCCTCGCGGTTGATCCGCTCGGCGAGCGCGAGGGGAAAGGAACGTTCCTGGCCAAAGAGGATGCCAATGCGTTTCATGAGTGATCCTTCGTTTTTGGATGCGGGCCCCGCCCGGAGAACCGCGGATTATGTCACGGGGGTGTCTTTTTGGGCCTTTTGGGGGCCCCAGGCCCTCAAGGCGTCCCGAGCCACTGCTCCATCCAGGCCAGGTTGCGCTCGACGAGGTCGCGGAGGAGGCGCGGCTCGCGGATGCCGTGCGGCTGGCGCGGATAGGTCACCATCCTCGTCGGGATTCCTTGTCGTTTCAAGGCGTTGTAAAGCTCGTACCCCTGCGAGATCGGAACCCGCAAGTCGCTCTCGCCCTGCTGGATGAGCGCCGGAGTCCTGGCCCGACCCACGTGACTCATGGGCGAGCGTTCCCGGTAGATCTCGACGAGTTGCTCGTCCCAGAACTCGCCCCCGAAGTAGCTCGGAAGAAATGCCGGAATGTCCGACGTCCCGGTGAAGGACACGAGGTCGGTCACCGGCGCGCCGATCGAGGCGGCCTGGAAGCGGTTGGTTTGCGTGACGATCCAGGAGGTCATGAACCCGCCGTAGCTCCAACCCATCACGCCGAGGCGGTCCGGATCGGCGATGCCCATGGCGATGACCGCATCGACGCCCGCCATCAGGTCCCGATAGTCGCCTCCGCCCCAGTCCTTCTCGTTCGCTCGGCGAAAGGCCGTGCCGTAACCCGAAGATCCG
>Ga0207659_10002592_pt1 | contig 10766 bp, 7 predicted proteins | sample KBSM43metaG_FD_184330 | JGI IMG/M metagenome (GOLD analysis project Ga0207659, IMG submission 184330) | Miscanthus rhizosphere microbial communities from Kellogg Biological Station, Michigan, USA - KBS M4-3 metaG (SPAdes) (version 2) | ecosystem: Host-associated > Plants > Roots > Rhizosphere >...
CCCGTCTATCTGTCGCAGCGCCTGGGCCCGCCGCTCTCCGGACATTTCTTTTTCGATCTCGTTCATCAGATGTCGGCGCGTGGTGGCGCGCGCGGTGGTGCGTTTCCCAGCGCACATGTGTCGGGCGCGGTCGTCGTGATCCTTGTCGCGTGGCGACACCAGCGCCGGCTCGCCTACCTGCTCGCCCCGATCAGTGGTGGTCTGCTGATCGCCACCGTGTACGCTCGCTTCCACTACGTGCTCGACACGCTCGCTGGCGCTGGCCTGGCGATCGCCGTCGTCGTTGGGTATCGATATCTCTCCGCTGGGAGCCTCCCTTTGCCTGTGTCGGTCGTCGCACAAGGAGTCGCGCGAGAGCAAACTGAACTTGCTGACTAAGAGTCTCCAGGGTTATCGTCCGCGCGCAGCAGGTGGCTTCCAGTTGAGGAGCACAGTGATCGGCGGCAGGGGACCTTCCTCCTGCGTCAAGATCAGGAACCGCTGGCCGTCGGGCGATACGACGTACTGCTGGCGTGAGATTGCGCGGATGGGTGCCACATTTGTCTTGAAGAGGGTCACCGGTGTCCCGATCGCTGGATTCGCCGTCAAATCGACGGAGACCGCCACCAGTGTTTCATCCGTTGCGATGTAAAACAGCTCGCGTCCGTCGCGCCGCCAGCGCACTTGTGTGCCGCCTTTGAGGGAGACTCGTACTTTGCCGCCAGGTCCCGGAAATGGCTGTAGATAGATTTCCGGGCTTCCGGCTTCGTCTGATTCGTACGCGATCCACTTACCGTCCGGAGAGAACTGGCCGTCGCGTTCGTTGTACGGCGTCGTGGCCACTGGTTTCGGTTTTCGGTCGCCTTCCATTGGCAAGACCCACACATCGGTTGACGCATTCTGTTGATTGAAGTGCGTGTACAGGATGAAATGGCCGTCTGCTGACCAATCGCTCGCGATCTTTGCACCGTCGGCGACCGAGAGGTCCACCCGCTCTGGCGCGCGCGTCCGGTCGACGCTGGTGATCGCAAGCCCCGAGATCCCCCCGGCCGTGGCACCTAACGACGTGCTGTTGAAAATGATCCGGTTGCCGTCGGGCGACCACACCGGCATGCTGTCAACCCCGGGGTTATCGGTCAGGCGGCTCGAGACGTTGCGTTGGAGATCGATCAGCCAGATATCGATGTTCTCCTGCACGCTTCTCTGCAGGATCAGGGATCGGCCGTCAGGTGAGAGGCTCGGATTGGAGGCCGCGGCTCCTGCCTCGCCGGCGGTTCCGAGCTCCTTGCCCGAGCGATCGAACCAGACCAGCTGACGACGCAGTGGCGCATTCCAGCTGTCCGCGCGATACGCGATCGGACCGTCGCTCGAGGTCGAAGCGGCGGGCCCGAAAGGGCCGCCACCGACTCCGTCCGCGACCTTCACGATAGCCTCGCGCAGCTCCTGCGAAGACGGATCGAACGCCTGTGCGATGAGCGAGCCATCACGAAGGAACCATAGATGCCGCGATCCGTACAAAGCGGGAGAACGGCCCGCCAGGATCCGTCGAATTCCGTCGCTGCCGAGTTCCCCGACGTACACGCCCGGCTCTTCACCGCCACGTGCGACGTGGAAAAGATAATGCCGGCCGTCCGGCAGGAATTGCGGGGCGCGTGTCGCCAGCGGCGAAGTGCGGCGAGGTGTGACCTCACGGCTGTCGCCGCCCACTGCCGGCACCTGGTACAAGCCGCCGCTGTCGTTTGGCACGTACAAGATCACGCCGTCGCGGTTCCATGTTCCACCTGCCGGCGTGAGGACGTTCGCCAATACCCGCGGCGAGCCGCCGTCGATCTCGACGCGCTGCAGCCGGTTGTTCGCAAAGAAACCCAACGAGTGACTGTCTGGCGACCAGAACGGGTACTCGGCGCCCTCCGTTCCCGCTAACGCCTGTGGCGTCACGTTGTCGAAAGCCCGCACCAGAATGCGTCGTCGCCCTCCGCTCGCATAGGCGATCGACCGCCCGTCAGGCGAGATCGCGAACTGCGTAAACCGGCCGCCCGGCGTACTGATTTCCAGCCGCATCTCGTACGCCTCGGGCGGCCGCGAGGCCCGCCATCCGCCGATGGCGCCAATCGCAAGTGCAGCTACGGCGAGCGCAGCGGCCACCGCGGTGTTCCGCCGTGAACGACTGGGCGAACTCGCGTCGGACTCTGTCGATGTCTGTCGCTGCGCCTCGTCGAGCTCGAGCCGCGCGTCGCCGATATGCTGCAGGCGTTGCTGCCGATCCTTCTGGAGGCACCGGCGCAGCAGCCGCCGAATTGCGGCTGACGTGTCGCGCGGCAGCGCCTCCCACGCCGGCTCGCTTTTCAGAATCCCAGCGAGCGTGTCTGAAATCTCGTCGCCGGGAAACGGCCGGATCCCCGCCAGCATCTCAAACAGCACGGCGCCGAACGCCCAGATGTCGGCGCGGGTGTCGGCCGCCTTGCCGCGTGCCTGCTCGGGCGCCATGTAGGCAGCGGTGCCGAGAATGATCCCCGCTTGCGTCGCCTGCAGCGATAGCGTGGGCGACACGCTGGCGCCCGGCGACGAAGCCGCGGGCTCGAGCGCCTTCGCGAGTCCGAAGTCGAGAACTTTCACCACGCCGTCTTCGCGCACCTTGATGTTGGCCGGCTTGAGATCGCGATGGACGATACCCAGCGAGTGCGCGGCCTCGAGCGCTTCAGCGATCTGCTTCGCGATCGACAGCGCCTCGTCCGGCGGGAGCCGGCGATCGGCGAGCCGATCTGCGAGCGTGGGCCCTTCGACCAGTTCGAGCACGAGTGCGGTGACACTGCCCGCGACCTCGAGGCCGTGAATGGCGCCGATGTTTGGATGATTCAGCGACGCAAGTGTCTTCGCTTCGCGCTGGAAGCGTGTCGCGCGATCGGGATCGGTGACGAACGACTCGGGCAGGACTTTGATCGCGACCTCACGATCGAGCTTGGTATCGCGGGCGCGATACACCTCGCCCATTCCGCCTGCGCCGATCGGCGCGAGGATTTCGTACGGACCGAGGCGGGAGCCGCCATGGAGGGGCACGCGTCGTGGATTCTACCGCGTACAATCACGGAACAATGAGTAGGGTCTCCACGCGCATCGGCATCGCATCCTCCGTGGCTGCGGCCGTTCTTTCGGTGCAGGCCGGCGCACATACGCCAATCGCTCAAACCAATTCCTCAGTGTGGAGCGGTGTCTACGCTCTCGCGCAGGCCGATCGCGGCAAGGCCGCCTACGCCAGGCACTGCAGCCGATGCCATGGAGACGATCCCGCGAACAGCCGCAATCCGCTTTCCGGCGATCGTTTTGCCGAGCACTGGGAGTCGCGGACGCTCGCCGATCTGTTTCACCGCATTCGCGACACCATGCCTCCAACCGAGGCATTGACCGTCGGGGAGGCCGACAAGTTGGACGTGCTGGCGTACTTGCTCCAGCAGAACGGGTTTCCCGAAGGCAACACGGAACTGCCGTCCGACGCCGATGCGCTCGCGACGATCCAGATCACGGGAAAGAGCGGGCCGATTCCGGCTCAGACCGGCACGCTCGTCCGGACCGTTGGCTGCCTCGAGCTGCGCGACGATCGCGCGTGGCAATTGACCAGCGCGACCGAACCAGAGCGCACCGCGCTCGATTCCGCTTCAAAGGCGAGTAGCAGTCAGTCTTCGCCACGATCCGGCGCGCGGACGATCGTCCTGCTGAATCCGTTTCCGAGTCCGACCGCCCATCGCGGTCAACGCATCGCGGCAACCGGGTTTCTCGTACGACGCGCCGACGGCGACGCCGTCAACGTCGTCTCGCTCGAGATGCTCGAGCCGTCGTGCTCGCCGTAGGCGCGGCCAGCGCGGCCTGCGCCACAGCCGACCTTTCATAGCTCTGGTTCCGGGCAAAAAAATTTCGCTGGCATACGTCCAATCGCACCAGGTACGGGCATACTGGAACGCGCAGATCGCAGGCGCCATCTCGCGGCGGAGTCACATGACGAAGCTCTTCCCTTTCGCCCGCGTCTTGACGGTTTGGTTCGTTGCAGTGGCGGTGACACTCTGCGTTTGCCTCCAGGCGCAAACCTCTGTACAGCCCCCCGGTGCCACCACGCCCACGTCGAGTCCCCGTCGTCTGGTCGATCGGTACTGCGTCACCTGCCACAACGAACGCCTCAAGATCGCGGACCTGAGGCTGGACCGGGCCGACATCGAAAACCCCGGGACTGAAGCCGAAGTCTGGGAGAAGGTGGTGCGCAAGGTGCACACGGGCACCATGCCGCCGTCCAACATGCCACAGCTTTCCCCGGACGACCGGCGCACGCTGCTGACGTGGCTGGAAACGTCGCTCGACGCGGCGTCCGCCGCCAGACCGAATCCCGGCCGCACCGACACGCTACGCCGCCTGAATCGCACCGAGTACCAGAACGTCATCAGAGACCTGCTGGCTCTCGACATCGACGCCGCCTCACTGCTGCCAGCCGATGACAGCGGTCACGGCTTCGACAACGTGACGGTCGGCGACCTGCCGCCGACGCTTCTGGACCGCTACATCTCGGCCGCGCAGAAAATCAGCCGCCTGGCGATCGGTAGCACGGAGTCGTCTTTGCAGAGCGACATCATTCGCCTGCCAGCCGACCTGACGCAGGAAGATCATCTGGCCGGCCTGCCCCTTGGTACGCGCGGCGGCGTGTCGGTATCCCACACGTTCGTCCGAGACGGCGAGTACGAAATTCAGATCTGGCTTGCGCGCGATCTCGAGGGAAGCGTCGCCGGGTTGCGAGAGCCGCGTGCGCACGATCTGATGGTGCTTGTCGACCGGCAGCCGGTCGCCAACTTCACGATCGAGAAACCCGCCGGCGCCGACGCCACGGTGCTGGACAAGGATTTGAAAGCGCGCGTCACCTTGCAGGCAGGCCCGCACGAGATCGCCGTCACATTCGTCAAGGATGGGTCGTCGCTGCAGGAATCGGCTCGCCAGCCTCTGCAAGCGCACTTCAACGAGAGGCGCCATCCGCGGAACACGCCCGCAATCAGCCAGATTTCGATGACCGGACCGTACGAGGCGAAAGGCGCCGAGAACACACCGAGCCGCCGCCGGTTATTCGTGTGTCGGCCGGAAGGGGAGCGACAGGAAGAGGCTTGCGCCAAAACCATTCTCGCCACGCTGATGCGGCGCGCCTATCGCCGGCCGATCGCGAAAGCGGAGGTCGAGGGGCCGATGGCGTTCTATCGCGAGGGTCGGGCCGGGAAGGATTTCGACGCGGGAATTGGGAACGCGTTGAGCGCTGTGCTGATCAATCCAGAGTTCCTCTTCCGGGTGGAAAGCGAACCAAAGAACATCCCCGCCAGCGGCGTCTACCGAATCAGCGATCTCGAGCTGGCATCCCGCTTGTCGTTCTTCCTCTGGAGCAGCATCCCGGACGATGAATTGCTCGCCGCGGCGATTGCCGGCAAGCTCAGTCGCCCGGCGGAGCTCGAGAGGCAGACGCGCCGAATGATCGCCGATCGGCGCTCGTTCAACCTCGCAAGCAACTTCGCGGGCCAGTGGCTGCGATTACGGAATCTGGAGGCGGTCAATCCGAACGCGCGCCTTTACCCGGACTTCGATGACAATCTCCGTCAAGCGTTCCGGCAGGAGACCGAGCTCTTTTTCGACCACGTGTTGCGTGAGGATCGCAGCGTGCTCGAATTGATCAAGGCGGACTACACCTTTCTGAATGAGCGCCTGGCCAGGCACTACGGCATCCCGGATGTCTACGGCACCCGGTTCCGCCGTGTGACCCTCGGACCCGAGAGCCAGCGTGGCGGCCTGCTGCGGCAGGGCAGCGTGCTGGCCGTGACCTCGTTCGCCACGCGAACGTCGCCGATCATTCGCGGTGTGTGGGTCCTTGGCAGCATCTTCGGCGCACCACCGCCGCCGCCGCTCCCGAACGCGCCCTCGCTCGATGAAAGCACCGTGTCCGCCAGCCTTCCGATGCGCGACCGGCTGGCCGCGCACCGCAGCAATGCCGTGTGCGCCAACTGTCACCGTACGATCGATCCGGTGGGCTTCTCGCTGGAAAACTTCAACGCCATTGGACAGTGGCGCGATCACGAGGCCGACGACGTTCCGATTGACGTGTCGGGAGCGCTGCCGGGTGTTGGTGAGCTCCGCGGAGTCGCGGGTCTCGAGAACGCCTTGTTGAGCCGTCCCGAGCTGTTTGCCGGAACCCTCACGGAGAAGCTGTTGACGTTCGCGCTGGGACGAGGAATTGAGTTCTACGATGCGCCAGCAGTCCGCAGGATCGTACGCGACGCCGGGAAAGACGGCTATCGCTTCTCGTCGATCATCCTGGGAGTCGTGAAGAGCACGCCGTTTCAAATGAGGAAGTCGTCATGATCATCATGAAGAAGGCGATACCCAGGCGGACATTTCTGAAAGGCGCTCGAGCCGCACTGGCGCTGCCCTTGCTCGACGCGATGATTCCGGCGGCAACAGCGTGGGCGAAGACGCCGGCAAAGCCGGTGCCGAGGCTCGGCTTCGTATTCATCCCGATGGGATGCGATCACTCGCGATGGACCCCACCGGGTCAGTCGAAGCTCACGGAGCTGTCGCCGATTCTGTCTCCGCTCGAACCGGTCAAAGACCAAGTGACGGTCATGACCAATACGCGCCTGCAGCCCGCTTACCCGGGCACTCATGACACATCCAACGCGGGGTTCCTGAGCGCGGCCTTCGCCAAACACACCGAGAGCTCGGATTATTTTCTGGGCACGACGGTCGACCAGATTGCCGCCCGGCAAATCGGCCGCGAGACGCAGCTGGCGTCGCTCGAACTCTCGATGGATCTGAACCCGCTCGCCGGCGTCTGCAACAACGGTTACGCGTGCGTTTATCAGAATTGCCTTTCGTGGTCGTCGCCGACCACTCCGCTTCCGTCCGAGGCGCACCCGCGTGTCGTCTTCGAGCGCCTCTTCGGCGACGGCGGCAACGCGGCCGCGCGCCGTGAGGCACTCCGCAGCCGCGCCAGCCTGCTCGATTCGTTCAGCGGCGACATCGCGCGGCTCAAGCAGCGCGTCGGCATCCCTGATCGTGTTCGCGTCGATCACTATCTCGATAGCATTCGCGAGATCGAACGGCAGATCCAGCGCGCCGAAGCCGCGACGATGGATGAGGCGATGCCCGATCTGGATCGGCCGGTGGGCGTTCCCGCCGCGTTCGCGGATCACGCGAAGCTGATGTTCGATCTGCAGATTCTCGCGTTCCAGGCGGATATCACGCGCGTCGTCACGTTCCAGCTCACGCGTGAGCAGAGCAATCGGACGTATCCGGAGATCGGCGTGGCCGACCCGCACCATCCAACGAGTCATCACGGCAACGATCCCGAAAAGGTGGCGAAGATCGCGAAGATCAATGCGTTCCACGTCTCGCTGTTTGCGGAGTTCCTCCAGCGGATGAAGGCGACACCCGATGGTGACGGCTCGCTCCTCGATCACACGGTCTACCTTTACGGAAGCGGCATGGGCAATCCCAGCCTGCACGATCACGAGAACCTTCCCATCCTCCTCGCTGGCGGCGCCGCCTCGGGGCTGAAGGGCGGCAGGCATCTGCAGTACGACAAGGGCTTGCCGCTGGCCAACGTTCACTTGACGCTGCTCGACCGCGTCGGCGTGCAGCTGGATTCGTTCGGCGACAGCAACGGCAAGGTCGAAAACCTCTTCGATCCTGTTGCGCTGTAGGTAACGTGACGGAGATTCACATGCATCGCCGAAGAACCGGTGGACTCCTTCTCCTGGACATTCTCTTAGTCCTGGGACTGTCAGGCGCAGCGGTCGGCGCAGAACGCGCGACGCTGGCCGACGCTGTGGAGCAACACGACCAGGCGCGCGTCCGCACGCTCCTCGAGAGAGGCGTCGACGTGAACGCCGCCCAGATCGACGGAACGACGGCATTGCACTGGGCCGCGTATCACAATGATGCGGAGACAGCGGCACTACTGGTGCGAGCGGGCGCCCACGTCAACGCCGTGAACCGCTACGGCCTGCCGCCTCTGTCGGTGGCGTGCGAGAACGGGAGCGGCAGCGTCGTGAAGCTGTTGCTGGCCGCCGGCGCCGATCCGAACGCCACGATGAAGAGCGGGGAGACCGTCCTCATGATGGCCGCGCGATCGGGAAGTCTCGAGGCCGTGAGCGCGCTCCTGGCGCGCGGCGCCAGACATGACGCGCGCGAGCGTCGCGGGCAGACCGCCCTGATGTGGGCAGCGGCCGAGGGCCACGCCGCCGTCGTCCGCGCGTTGATCGACGCTGGAGCCGACATCAACGCGACGCTCGATTTCGGATTCACACCCTTCTTCTTTGCGGTGCGCGAAGGGCACATCGACGTGGTGCGCGCGTTTCTGAATGCGGGCGCCGATGTGAACGCGACCCTGCAGCGTGGCGATAGAGAGACTGGCAGCCCAGCCCCATACAAACCGGTCGGCAAGGGCACGAGCCCGCTGCTGCTCGCGGTACAGAACGGTCATTTCGAGCTGGCGATCGCGCTCGTCGACGCTGGCGCCGATCCCAACGATCGGCGGACAGGATTCGCGCCGCTCCACACGCTGACCTGGGTACGAAAGCCGGATTCCAGCGACGTCAGCGAACCGCCGCCGCTCGGGTCTGGCCGGATCACGAGTCTGCAGTTCGTGCGCGAGATCGTGAAGCGCGGCGCGAACGTCAATCTGCGTCTGGACAAGGGCGCGCCGAAGGTCCCCAACACGTCCTCGCGCGTCGGCACCGAAGGCGCGACTCCATTTCTTCTCGCTGCGGATCGCTCGGACGTTCCGCTGATGCGGCTGCTCCTCGAGCTGGGCGCCGATCCCCTGCAGGCAAACGAAAACAACACGACGCCGCTGATGGTTGCGGCCGGTCTCGAAACGACGGAGCCGCTCGAAGAAGCCGGTGAGGAACCTGAAGCAGTGGAAGCGGTGAAGATGCTGCTCGACCTCGGCGCGGACGTCAATGCCGTTGACAACAACGGCGACACAGCCATGCACGGCGCCGCGTATAACAACTACCCACTGGTCGTGAAACTGTTGGCAGATCGTGGGGCCGACCCGAAGATCTGGAATCAGCCCAACAAACAGGGTGTGACTCCGCTGTTCGCGGCCGAGGGCCATATCGGGCGGCTCCCGAGGCCCGATCCCGCGACGATCGACGCGGTGACGCGACTGATGCTGGCGGCGGGCCTTTCAACCGGCGGGCAAAGGCCGCCGGTCGTTGATATCTATGAGAAGCCCCAGAAGCCAGTCAAGCCCGAGAAGCATTGACGCCGTCACGGCGCGAAGCAGTAGATGCGGCCGGCACCGCCGCGCGGTGCGGTATCGGCGCAATTCTGGTTGGCGTGTGCAGAATTCCAGGACGAGAGCGCCCCAGCCGTGCTCTGGTTGGGCCCCATACCGTCGGAGTGACCGACCTGCCCTGCGACGGACGCGGCACCCGACGTCCAGTCGGCGCACGTCATTCCGGCCATCAGCGTTCCGTCGGCGTTCGATCCGGTCAGGATGTCGTGCTGGACCGGAGCTGGCGATCCGATCCACTGCCCGTTGATGCGCTGACCACGCTCGTCGATGAACACCGCCGCATCGCCGGTCCGTGCATGCAGCTCGGCCACGCTGCCAGCGACCAGCACGAGGTTCGCGTTGTACCAGGGACCGGGGCCGATTCGGTCTCGCGCGTTCGTCGGCCGATTGCCGTTTGACGCGTCGCGCTCAACGCTGAGGTATGCGCGCCACGTCCGCGCGCCTTGCCCGGTTGCGGCGGCGAGCCGCTGGCATGTGGCGTCCGCACCGGCGAGACCTCCCAGATCGCCGGTAACACTCGTCGCGCTGCTCACGAAGAAGCTCATCCTCGGACCAGACGGCGCCATCGGCGAGCTGTCCTTGCTGCACGCAGCGGCGATGACGATTGCGAGAAGAATCACGTAACGCTTCATTGCAGATCACCTTTTGCTCAGGGCGCGTGGCAAGACCGGGACCAGCGCGAGCACTGCAAGAAATGCGGGTTTCGCGCGATGCCGCATGGTCAGGACAGTGAACCATGCCCCGGTCGCGAAATGGTTTACGTCCCATGTCGACGGCCGCGTGAAAACCGCCGCGGGACCGTAGCAGCTGAACAGAGAGACCGGGCGGACTCGGCCTTGGAGGCAGATGGGGGCCTTGACACCCTCGCGCCGCGGCTGTCTGGATCGGCCCATTCGCTTCGGAAACCGACTCCGCACACCGGCAAAACTCACTTCGGCCTTGGGACTGGTGGAACGCTCGCGCAACCATTGAGGTTGCGCTCGATGTCACTGGCCTGCGTTCGTTTTGCCGCGTTCCCTGAGCGGTGTGCTCCGAACGGTTTCCTGCGCAAACGGGCCGATCCGGGCGCGCGGCGCCTCAGCGAGCATGCTCCGCGATTACCGCTGCGCGCCGTCTCCGCTACTCCGACGATCCTCTGATCGGCTACCTGCGTTTACGCCGCAGCTTCGAGCACTGGCTAATCGCCAGGGCCGATGTCACGACCGCGAACAAGGCAAGGCCCCCTTTGACGAGGAGCGCCGCGAGATCGTGACGAAATGACGCACCGGATTCAGCAGCGACACCGTCTGCACCCAGCAGCGTGAGACGCTCGCGCTGCGATCACATCATCTCGCGATCTGTGCGCTGGAAGTGGGCAAGCGCGAGGGCTAGTTGCGCGAGAGCAAACTGAACTCCGTGACAAAAGGTCTCCCGGCGGCATACGGAAGCCACGTTTGTGCTTTTCGGCTTTGAGCAAAATGGCACCCTGCGC
>Ga0207659_10002594_pt1 | contig 10765 bp, 10 predicted proteins | sample KBSM43metaG_FD_184330 | JGI IMG/M metagenome (GOLD analysis project Ga0207659, IMG submission 184330) | Miscanthus rhizosphere microbial communities from Kellogg Biological Station, Michigan, USA - KBS M4-3 metaG (SPAdes) (version 2) | ecosystem: Host-associated > Plants > Roots > Rhizosphere >...
CGCGCTTATGAGACGCGTGCTCTAACCGGCTGAGCTACTCCGGCACGAATTTTCGATTTTACTATGCTGTGGCCGAGCGTACGTGACGTCACATCTTCATCAGCGTGTTCGCAAAACCATCGAGCGCTATGCGTTATGTCCGCCCGGCAGTCGTGTCCTCGTCGCAATTTCGGGCGGATCCGATTCGGTCGCACTGCTGTTCTTACTGCGTGAACTCGCCGAAAACGGAAAGTTCACGGTCGCAGGACTCGCCCACCTCAATCACGGCCTTCGTCCCACCGCCGAGCGCGACCAACGCTTTTGCCAGGAACTCGCCGACCGGCTGCACCTTCGGATCGCGGTGAAAACCGAGGACGTCAAAGGGTTTGCGAGGGTACGAAATCTGTCAGTCGAAGACGCAGCCCGCAGGATCCGATACGACTTTCTGGAGCAGGCCGCCGATACCTTCGGGGCCGATCGCATCGCGGTCGGCCATACGCAGGACGATCAGGCGGAAACCTTTCTCCTCAAGTTGATTCGAGGCGCAGGGCTGACAGGGCTCGCGGGCATTCGTCCCCGGCGGGGGCGTGTGATCCGGCCGCTGCTCGACGCCGCGCGAGGTGACCTGCGCACGTATTTGTCCGTCGTTGGGGAGCACTGGATCGAGGACGAATCGAATGAGGATCTCGCGAATTTGCGGAATCGGATTCGCCACCGGGTCCTGCCGGAGCTCGATTGTGCCGCTGGCGCTTCGACGCGCCCCGCAATCGCCCGCGCTGCCGGGCTGGCCCGGGAGGACACCGAATGGCTCGATGAGCTGGCGGAGCGTCGATATACCCAACTGGCGGTGACGTCGGAAGATGGCGTGGCGATTGAAGCGGCTGTATTGGCAGCGGAACCCGCGCCCGTCCGGAGGCGAGTTTTGTTGAAGGCCCTGAGAGTTGCGGCTGGCGAGCGGGAGGTCGGGCTCGACCACGTGGAAGCCGCCGCGGCGGCGTTGGACGGCTCTGCCGGCGGGGCTGATTTCCCGGGTGGACGCGTGGAACTTCGGCGCGGAAAACTGGTCTTAATACAGCAGAAACCTGCGCCGAAGTGATACTCTTGATAACTCGCTCTGCGGGAGGAGTTTTTTGAATTCGACCCTGAAAAGCCTCGCATTCTGGATAGTTCTGGTCCTGGTCGGGATCCTGGTCTGGAACATTTCCACCCGCTTCCAGCCGAGCCAGAAGGCCGAGAAATTCAGCGAATTCATGTCGAAAGTGGACTCTGGTCAGATCTCCAGCGTCACCATTGTCGGCAATGAGATTACCTACATTTCCAAGACCGGAGACAGCTTCCGGACCTACGCACCTGCACAGTACGAAGGCCTTGCGAACAAGCTGATCGACCGGAACGTCGTCGTGTCAGCACGGGAGGCGACGACCAGTCCGTGGGCGGCTTTACTGTATTCGTGGGCGCCTATTCTCCTGATGATTGGGTTCTGGATCTTCTTCATGCGCCAGATGCAGAGCGGCGGCAACAAGGCGCTGTCGTTCGGGAAGAGTAAGGCGAAGCTGTCGTCGAGTGCGCAGAAGAAGGTCACGTTCAAGGACGTCGCAGGCGTTGACGAGGCCAAGGACGAACTCCAGGAGATTATCGAGTTCCTCCGCGAGCCACAGAAATTCCAGAAACTCGGCGGCCGCATTCCGAAAGGCGTGCTGCTGATGGGGCCGCCGGGAACGGGCAAGACGCTGCTCGCTCGGGCCGTGGCGGGGGAAGCGAACGTTCCGTTCTTCTCTATCAGCGGGTCCGATTTTGTCGAGATGTTTGTCGGCGTCGGTGCCTCGCGGGTCCGTGACCTGTTCGAGCAGGGCAAGAAGAACGCCCCCTGTATCGTCTTCATCGACGAAATTGACGCGGTCGGCCGCCATCGTGGCGCTGGCCTCGGCGGCGGCCATGATGAACGCGAGCAGACCTTGAACCAGCTGCTCGTCGAAATGGACGGCTTCGAGTCGAACGAAGGCGTCATCCTGGTCGCGGCAACCAACCGACCCGACGTGCTCGACCCGGCGCTGCTGCGTCCCGGCCGCTTCGATCGCCGCATCGTCGTCAACCGTCCGGACGTCAAGGGCCGCGAGGGCATCCTCGCCGTCCACACCAAGAAGATTCCGCTGTCTGACGATGTTGACGTCGCGGTCCTGGCCCGCGGTACGTCAGGTTTCTCGGGCGCCGACCTCGCGAACCTGGTGAACGAAGCCGCCCTGAATGCGGCGCGTTACAACCAGAAGGTCGTTCGCATGGTCGATTTCGAGTTTGCAAAGGACAAGGTGCTCATGGGCGCCGAGCGGCGCTCGATGATCATCAGCGAGAACGAAAAGCGCATCACCGCGATTCACGAGTCGGGGCACGCGCTGCTGGCGGTCATGCTGCCGCAGGCGGATCCCATTCACAAGGTCACGATCATTCCGCGCGGGATGGCACTCGGTCTGACGACCATGCTGCCGATTGACGAGAAGCACAATTACTCGCGCGAATACCTCCGCGATCAAATCTGCATTCTCCTCGGAGGCCGTATCGCCGAGGAGATCACGCTTGGCAGCATCACGACCGGCGCGGGCAACGACCTCGAACGCGCGACGGATCTCGCCCGCAAGATGGTCTGCGAGTGGGGCATGAGCGATTCGATGGGTCCGCTCACCTTCGGCAAGAAGGAAGAGCAGATCTTCCTCGGCCGCGAGATCGCGCAGCATCAGGACTACAGCGAGGACACGGCGCTCAAGATCGATCACGAGGTCAAACGGTTCGTCACCGAGGCCTACGGCCGTGCCCAGGAAATCCTCACGCAATACAAGTCGCGGCTGATGGAGATGGCCGAGGCTCTGCTCGCGCGCGAGACACTGGACGCCGAACAGGTCCGTCGCATTGTCGCCGGTGAACCGCTTGACGAGCCCACGGCGCCAACGCCTGCGGCTCCGCAGGTGGCGCCGCCCGCGCCAAAGGCGAAGGAGCGGCCGTCGATCGTGCCGCCGATTCCGCCGCGCCCGGTTACGCAGGAATAGCACACGGAACCACGTAGACGGTTTACCGTTCCGCTTCCACGCGGCCGCACCCTCTCTCTCGGCGAACGCACGGTGATCATGGGCGTGATTAATGTCACGCCCGATTCGTTTTCGGAGGGCGGCGCACTGTTCGATCCCACCGCCGCTGTCGCGGCCGGCGAGCGGATGGTGGAGCAGGGTGCCGGCATTCTCGACATCGGGGGAGAATCGACCCGTCCCGGCGCGTCCACTCTTGACGCGGCCGAGGAGCAGCGCCGCGTCATCCCGGTAATCGAGGCGCTGGCCAAGCGCGTTGATGTCCCGATCTCGATCGACACGTACAAGGCGGCAACGGCAGCGGCTGCGCTCGGCGGCGGCGCGTCAATCGTCAACGACATCAGCGGCCTGCGATACGAGCCGGCGTTGGGAGAGGTTGTTGCGCGGGCCGGGGCGGCGATCGTCCTGATGCACACGCGCGGCCGCTCGCGCGACATGTATCGACAGGCATCGTACGGCGATGTGGTCGCGGAAGTGCTCGATGAACTCCGTGAGAGCATCTCGTTTGCGTCCGGTGCGGGCATCCCGAAGGAACGCATCCTGATCGATCCGGGTCTGGGGTTCGCGAAGGAGGCGCCTCACAGCTTCGAGGCGCTCGCGCGTCTCGATGAGTTCAGCGAACTCGGACGTCCGCTGGTCGCTGGTCCATCCCGAAAGTCCTTTCTGGAACGGGCGCTTGGCGGACAAATTCCGGCGGCGGCGCGCGACTGGGCGACCGCAGCGGCAGTCACGGCGGCCGTTCTCGCGGGCGCCCACGTGGTGCGCGTGCATGCGGTCGCCGAGATGCTGCAGGTGGCGCGGGTGGCTGACGAGATTCGGCGGTATTATCGCGTCGATTCATGAACTGGCTGGCGACGCTTCTCAAGCGGCCCGACATCGGATGGGCCGACGCGCTCGACATCGCGATTGTGTCGTTCCTCCTCTACGAGCTGCTGCTGCTGATTCGGGGAACCCGTGCGGTGCAGATGGCCTTGAGCGGCGGCTTCCTGCTGCTCCTGTATTTCCTTTCGCAGTGGCTGCAACTCGAGACGGTCAACTGGGTGATCCGCAACCTGGCGGCCTACGTCGTTTTCGCAATCATCGTCTTGTTCCAGGCCGACATTCGTCGGGCGCTTGCCCACTTCGGCCGTGCGCCATTCTTCCGGTACTTCGACCGGGCTGAACATGCGGACGAAACAATCGAGGAGCTGGTCACGGCTTCGACCAACCTCGCCGCTCGCCATACGGGCGCCATCATCGTCCTCGAACGGCAGATCGGTCTTCGCAACTACATCGAAGGTGGCATTCCACTCGACGCGATGATCACGTATGACCTGCTGTCCAGCATTTTTCAGCAGGCTTCACCGCTGCACGACGGGGCGGTCATCATCCAGGGCGACCGTATTGCCGCAGCCGCCTGCTTTCTCCCGTTGTCGGTCAATCCGCGGGTGAGCCGCGATCTCGGCACGCGCCACCGCGCCGCGCTCGGACTCACCGAGGAAAACGACGCGATTGCGATTGTCATATCCGAAGAGACCGGAAAGATCTCGATTGCCACCGCCGGCGATCTCGAACGTGGTCTCTCGGCTGACGCATTGCGCACGCGGCTTGCGACGCTGCTTGGACATCGCCGGCGCCGTTTCCGCAAAGCCGAAGAGGCACGGAGCTCACTCGCCTGATGGCGTACGTCGGTTTTCGTCATCATCTCGGTCTGAAAGTCGTGTCGATTGCGCTGGCGGCGCTGCTGTGGGTGGCGGTGGCCGGTGAGCAAACAGTCGAACGATCGTTACGAATTCCGCTGGAGTTCACCAACCTTCCTGCGCAACTGGAAGTCGTCGGCGATTCGCCCAACTTGGTGGACGTCCGCGTTCGCGGTTCGTCGGGAGCGCTGAACCGGATTGCAGCCGGTGAGCTGGTTGCGGTTCTCGATCTCCGTTCGGCCCGCTCGGGACAGCGGCTGTTTCATCTCGACGGCGACGATGTACGGACCCCGTTTGGAGTCGATGTCGTCCAGGTGAATCCATCAACCGTGTCGATGATGTTCGAGCCGTCAGGCAGCAAAGTAGTACCCGTCGTGCCGTCGGTCGAGGGGGAGCCTTCCGACGGCTTTGTGGTCGGCACAGTAACTGCAGAGCCCTCGACGGTCGAAGTGCTGGGCCCTGCAAGTGTGTTATCGACGTTGACGCAGGCGATCACCGAACCGGTGGCGGTGACCGGTGCTTCAGCCCCCGTTACTGAAACCGTCAACATCGGGGTTGCGGATCCGGCCGTTCGACTTCGCCAGCCGCAAACCGCACGGGTTGCCGTGACAGTTGCGCCTGCGCCGGTTGAATGGTCGGTCAGCGATATAGCGGTGACACCACGCAACGTGCACGGCCGAGTCCAGGTGACTCCGACGCGTATCACCGCGTGGGTGCGCGGTCCGCGAGAAGTGATGACGAGCGACAGCGCTATGTTCGAAGCGTCCGTGGAAGTTGAGGGTTTGCAGCCAGGCGAGCATCAGGTCCCGGTGACCGTCGTCGCGCCGGCGCGTGTCGGCGTCGTCCGTTTGGAACCGGCCGAGGTTAGAGTGCGAATTCGGTAACAATGGGTCGTTTCTTCGGGACCGACGGCGTTCGCGGCAAGGCGGGTGAGTACCCGCTCGATCGTCCAACCATCCGTCGACTGGGAGCGGCGCTGGCGCGCGCGCTCGCGTCGCCTCCCCGTTTTCTGTCGGGCCGCGATACTCGTGAATCGGGAGCCTGGATCGAGCGCGAGCTCGCGTTTGGCATCGCGAGCCAGGGCGGCTCGTTGACCGGGGCCGGCATCATTCCAACGCCCGCGATCGCCTACCTCACTCCACGAATGGGATACACCGCGGGCGTTGTGATTTCCGCTTCACACAACCCGTTCGAGGACAACGGCATCAAGGTGTTCTCGGGGGCCGGCGAAAAGTTCACCGAGCAACTGGAGCAGCACGTCGAGTCGATTATCGCGGACCCGTCGTGGGATCTTCCGTCTGGCGAGGCACGAGACGTCGAACAGATCGACTACCGCGCTGAATACCTCGCGCATCTGCGGGCGATTCTGCCCAACGTCGAAGCGTTCCACAGTGCGCGTCTGATCGTCGACTGCGCTAATGGCGCCACGACCACCATCGCGCCGCGGCTCTTCCAGGAGCTTGGCTTCGAGGTGCGCTGCATCGGATGCGAGCCGGATGGTCGCAACATCAATCTGCACACCGGATCCACGGCGCCGCAGCAGCTCGCCCGCACGGTTGTCGACGGTGGATATCCGATCGGCATTGCCTATGACGGCGATGGAGACCGCGCGATATTCGTCGACGAACGCGGACAGATTGTCGACGGCGATGCGGTCATGCTGATGTGTGCCAGGCAGATGAAGCGCGAGGGGCGCCTGAAGGGAAACGCCGTCGTGGCCACGGTGATGAGCAACATTGGCCTCGAGATCGGACTGCGCGAGGCGGGCATCGACATGGTGCGATGCCCGGTTGGCGACAAGTACGTCATGGAAGAGATGATTCGCCGGGATCTTTCGCTCGGGGGCGAGCAGTCGGGGCACGTGATCTTTTCCGAATATCTGTTCACCGGCGATGGCCTCGCAACCTCTCTGAACGTGCTTCGCACGATGGCGGCAACGGGTCGAACGCTTTCCGACCTTGCATCGGAGCTCACAACGTACCCACAGGTTCTGGTGAACGTTCGCGTCGACCGCAAGGTGGACCTGGATACGGTTCCCGAGGTGGCGAGTGTGATATCCACTGTTGAATCACGACTCGCGGGGAACGGTCGGCTTCTGATCCGATATTCGGGAACCGAACCGCTGCTTCGCATCATGATCGAAGGCAAGGATCAGCGCGAGATTGCGGCGTGGGCTGAGGAGATTGCCGAGGCGGTCCGCCAGCACCTCGCCGCCTCTGTATAGAACTTGGTCAAGCTTTCAGTAAACGTCAACAAAGTCGCGACAATCAGAAATTCGCGCGGAGGCACTGTTCCTTCGGTGCTCGAGGCCGTGAAGGTCTGCATCGATGCCGGCGCTCCCGGCATCACTGTTCATCCGCGTGCCGATGCCCGGCACATCACGAAGGCCGACGTCGGCGAGATCGCCGCGTATCTGAAGCCGCTGAAAGGGCGCATCGAGTTCAACATCGAAGGCGACGTGCGGCCGGACCTCCTGCAACTGGTGCACGCGGTGAAGCCCGATCAGTGCACCCTTGTTCCCGTCAAGCCGGGTGAAATCACGAGCCAGGCGGGATGGTCTCCCGACACTCCTCGTGAGGCGCTCGCGCGCGCCGTGGCGGAGCTGCGCGAGGACGGTGTTCGCGTCAGCCTCTTCGTGGATCCCCAGGAGGCTTCGATTCGCTGGGCGGCGAACATGGGCGCAGATCGAATCGAGCTATACACGGAACCGTTCGCCCGCGCGTTTGAGCGCGGCGACACTCACGCGCGCGAGTCGTTCACCGCGTATGAGCGCGCCGCGGAGCTTGCGCACTCTCTCGGGCTTGGCGTCAACGCCGGCCACGATCTCGATCTCGACAATCTGGTGCTGTTCCGGCGTTTGCCGCATCTGGACGAAGTGTCGATTGGCCATGCGCTCATCAGCCATGCCGTGTTTGTGGGCCTGGCATGCAGCGTTCGCGACTTTCTGGACGTCCTTGCCTCATAGCGGTGGTCAGTTTTCGCCCCGGTAAACCTCTTTCAGCGGCGTGCCCCGGCAGCAGTTAGACTTAGAAGGCCACCACAGCTCCACATGAGATCCGAATCAATAGTCTTTGCCATCGCCGGGATCTGCTTCGGCACCATCTTGGGGTGGGTCATCGGGACGCAGCAGGCGGGCAAGCGAACCGCCACGCCGGTGCAACTGCAGCAGGCCGCGCCGGCGGCAGCAGCCGGCTCTCCCGACGCGGCGCCAGCGGGAACACGCCAACCGGCCGCGCTCGACGAGGGGAAGGTCCAGAGCCTGTTGACCATCATCAAGAGCGATCCGAAGAACGTCGGCGCGCACGTGCAGCTGGCGAACACCTACTTCGACGCCGAACGTTATCCCGATGCGATCAAGTGGTACGAGGAGGCGCTCAAGCTCGATCCGAAGAACCCTGATGCAAGCACCGACTTGGGCGTCAGCTATTACTACTCGGGGCGCACGGACGAGGCGCTGAAGCAGTTCGAGACCTCGTTGAAACTCAACCCGAAGCACGCCAAGACGCTGTTCAACAAAGGCATCGTGCTGGCGTTCGGAAAGCGTGACCTGCAGGGCGCCACCGAGGCGTGGCAGCAGGTCGTGCAGCTTGCGCCGGGCACTCCCGAGGCGCAGGCCGCCCAGCAGGGGCTGCAGGGGATTGCTGCCGCTCAGGGCCGCGCACCCGCGCCGAGCGCGCCGCCGCCCGGCGGGTAGCGATCAGTAATAGGACGATTCCGGATAGAGGAGTCGAAGCACGAGCGAGAAGAGCGGGTCGGTGGCCATCGGAAAAATCCGCCACGCAACCAGCAAGCCCACCATCGACATCATTCCACTCGTCCAGAAGCTCCGCACCGCAAACGCGTGCTTCTCCGGAAGCAATCCCGTCAGCACGGCCGACCCGTCGAGCGGTGGCAGTGGCAGCAGGTTAAAGGCTCCAAGGAACACGTTCTGGACAACGAGCACCGAGAGCATCGTCGTGATGTACGAATTCCCCTGCGTGGCGAACTCCACGATTGAATCGAGCGACACGGTTTCTGGAGCCACGAACCATCCGAATGCGAGACCGGTGCGGATGATGACGAAGGCGGCGGCCGCAATCATGAAGTTCCCGGCTGGTCCCGCGGCTGCCATCATGGCCGCACGTCGCGGATAACGCTCCGCCCAAACCGGATCGTATGGACAGCTCGCCCAACCGATGGCCCACCCCTGCGTCAGCGATGTCAGCAGTGGTACAAGCAGCATGCCAACTGGTTCTCGCGCGACGTGAGGCGCAGGCGAGAGCGTGACCTGGCCTCCGTTGTAGGCGGTCGGATCGCCGAGCCGCCATGCAGCCAGCGCATGCATTGCTTCGTGGACAGTGGTGGAGAAGAGAAACGACGCGAACCAGACAAAGCCGGTGGCGAGATCAATGCTCATGAGGAGTCTTCGCCTCGAGCTGCTTGCAGGTGAATATCGGCGGAAGCGGTCGCTTGCTTCAGGAGTGACTCAGAGCCACGATCCTTTGTAGGAGAATGCATTCGGCCCGCCATGCTGCGCGCGCTGCTTGAACTCATCGTCCTTCTGCTTGTCATTCGAGCCGTCTGGCGGGTGGTCGGCAGCATGGTCGCAATCTCCGCCGGGTCGCGCAGGACAACCGCGTCGCGGGAGCCGAGTCCTGTCAAACTTGTGCGCGATCCGGTTTGCGGGACATACGTCTCGCCCGATTCAGCGATCGCGGATGGGAGAAACTACTTCTGCTCCGAAAAATGCAGAAGCGAATATCGATCTCGGTGATGACGGGCGACAGAGCCCAGAGACACAGAGTCCCGTCTTGTACAGAAGGTTCACTCTGTCTCTGTCTCTCCGTGGCTTGTACTGGGCGGAAGGTAGTTCTCATTTGAGTTCTCGAGCCGAAGAGCAGACTCGCGCCGACATTGTCGAAGTCGGGCGTCGTCTATACACACGCGGGTTTGTCGCCAGCAACGACGGCAACATCAGCGCGCGTCTCGACGAGCGCCGCCTGGTGACCACGCCGAAGAGCGTGTCCAAGGGCTTCATGACCCCTGACATGATGGTGATCGTCGACTATGACGGCGCCAAGCTCGCAGGCGATCGTGATCCGTCATCCGAGCTGCCGATGCATCTGGAAATCTACCGGCAGCGTCCCGACGTCAACGCCGTCGTGCATGCGCATCCGCCAACGGCGACGGGCTTTGCGGTTGCGGGCATCCCGCTGACGCGCGCCGTGCTCGCCGAGGTCGTGACCACGCTCGGAAGCATTCCGATCGCGGAGTACGGCACACCCTCGACCGCGGAGCTGCCGGAGGCGGTCCGCAAGTACATCAAGGCGCACGATGGCATGCTGCTCGCCAACCACGGCGCCGTGACGTGCGGCAACAGCGTCTTCAACGCGCACTTCAAGATGGAGACGATCGAGCACTTTGCGAAGATCAGCCTCGTTGCGCGGCTGCTGGGACGCGAGCATCTTCTGTCGCGGGAGGAAGTCGAGCGGCTGCAAGGACTGCGCGGGATGTACGGCATCGCCGCGCCGGCGCCTGTGTGTGCCGATCCGGCCGAAGCCGAACGCGATCAGGCGCTCTGTCAGGTGCTCGAAGCACCGACTTCGTCGACCGAGCGGCTCGTGCCCGACATCGCGACGCGGGTGCGCCAGGCGAGCGTCGATGGAGAAATTCGGCTAACATACGGCGAACTTACGGCACTCATCGCCGACGCAGTCAAAAATCTGAAAGATTAGCAGTCGCCGGGTTCGCGACTGCGTGTCTGCGGTTTGGTCGCGGGACCAGGCCCACGTACGTGGGGCGGGTCCGGCTGAGCGCGGACACCATGCGCAGGCCGACCCGCCGGGAGAAAACAGAATGGGAGAGGCGCTCGGAATGGTCGAAACCAAAGGGCTGGTCGCCATGATCGAGGCGGCTGACGCGATGGTGAAGGCCGCGAAGGTGACGCTGGTTGGCTGGGAGAAGATCGGCGCCGGCTACGTGACTGCGATCGTTCGCGGCGATGTAGCGGCGGTGAAAGCCGCGACCGATGCCGGAGCCGCCGCTGCCCGTCGC
>Ga0207659_10002596_pt1 | contig 10762 bp, 8 predicted proteins | sample KBSM43metaG_FD_184330 | JGI IMG/M metagenome (GOLD analysis project Ga0207659, IMG submission 184330) | Miscanthus rhizosphere microbial communities from Kellogg Biological Station, Michigan, USA - KBS M4-3 metaG (SPAdes) (version 2) | ecosystem: Host-associated > Plants > Roots > Rhizosphere >...
GTCGCTGGTGTACGTCGGCGAAATGGCGCCGCCGCCGCTGACGAGAACGCTGCCGTCGGGCAGCAGCAACGCGTTCGAGTGGTACAGGCGCATCTTTTGCGCAACTGCGCCCCGGTGCCACTGCCCGGTCGCCGGGTCCCAGGTCTCCGCGATGTTGTTGTAGCCGGTCGTTTCCCCCGCCACGGCGCTGCCGCTGGTCGCGACGACCTTGCCGTCCGCGAGCACCGTGGCGTTGACCCAGGCGCGCGTGCTCGACATCGTCTGCGTCTGCGCGACGACCGGAGCGGTGCCGGTAATGTCGATCGTGTAGGCGCCGTTCGAAGTGCCGCCGATCTGCAGGATTCGGCCGGGCCGGTACATCGCGACGCTCGAGTACCAGCCGCCGCTGTACGCGGTGTTGAAACTGCCGAGCATCGTGATCGTGCCGCTGCCGGTCGTGTCGACCCGGTACATCTGACCGTTGCCGGGGTCGTAACCGAAGACGCGGCCGTCGGGCGCGACGAAGTTGCGCGGGAATGAGGTCCCGATCGCGCTCGTGTTGATCCCGCTCATCAGCCGGAACGAACCATCGACGCCGCGGATTTCGGGACGGTCGCCGCCTCCGGACCCACCCTGGATATAGGTTTCGCCGTTGATCAGCGTGATCGAAGTCGAGTACCAGCGCGCGCGGTTCATGTTGATCCCGCGGGTGAGCGACGTGCTGGCGCTGTCGAACAGGTTGCTGTTGTTGTTCGGGCCGTTCGTTGTCTGCGTGCCGGTCCAGACATCGCCGCCAGCAATGAAGAGATTGCCGCTTTGCGGCAGCAGCACCTGCGAGCTGCAGAAGATGTCCGTGCCGGTCGGGTTGTCCAACGTGAGGTGGCCGGTGTCAGGTGCGCCGGCGCTGTCCCAGACGTCGTATATCGAATGGCCGGTCTGCAGGCCGGTCAGGTCCGAGCCGTAAGTCATCACGCGGCCGTCGGGCAAGAGCGCCGAGTGCACCGAAATCAGCGGCCATGGGTAGACCGGTGACCACATGCCATCGACGTTCGCAGTGGCCGGTATCGGGTTCGGCGGCACGAACTCGGCGATCTTCATGCGCTTCGCGCTGCCGCCGGAGGCGTCGCCGGACCGTTGGGCGCTCGGCGGCCCGGATCGATCTTCGCTGCTGTCGCCGCCGCCGCACGAGATCAACAACGCCGCAACCGGCAGCCAAGCCGCACCACGGCAAGCACGAGCGAGTCGTCCCATGGCACCCCCCTCCGGACCGCGCTGGCCCATTTCTTTTATATGAGAGTAAGCAAATGTTGCGCATCTGCCGTACTAGGGGAATCCGGTAAACGTGGGGGCGGGTTTTTACCAATGCGATGCGCCGAAGGCGGCGATGTCTGCCGCCGCATCGTCGACAACTCGACAAAACGGGGCGCCGCATCGCAGCAGCCACGCAAGGCCCGGCATCTCCGCGTGGGCGCAGCTGCCCTCGGGGGGTGTGCGTCAGCCGTCTGCCATCGCTGCTCTGCACCTCGCGCCGCTAGGCCGCCCTGACGACTCATTCCACCGAGTTGCCTCCCTGATCGTGCAACATCGTCAACCGACAGGACGATGACTTCGACCGCGAAGTTACGGATGACCGGTCTTGCCGACAGCGGTCACTTGGTCGGTGATCCTCCCGCGGTCAAGTCGTGAGCGGCGGCTCTCCGGGGCCGCGTTGGCCTCACGGACCCGGCCAGAGGCGGATGTTCGGGACGGACCGCTTCAGAGCTGGTCGTCGGCGATCAAAGCATTCACGTAGCCCGGCTGCAGCACCTTGCGCGGATGCGAGGCCGTGACGTGTCCCATGAACGGGGGCATCACCTCGTAGCCCAGAAGCACCTGCAGGCGCGGCGACATCCTGGCCGTGCGCTCGGGGGGCACCCCCAAGAAGAAGTTTTCCTGCGTGCGCGCCCACGGTTCGCAGTACTGGTTCGAGAACGCGAGGCGCGACGCTGCGCTGCGGTTCGCGCCGCCTCTGTGCATCAATGTGCCGTGGAACAGGATGCAGGTCCCGGCCGGCACCACCATCGGCACCAGCCGCGACTCGAGCGACGCCGGCATCGCGCGTTCGTGCTGCCGGCCGTTGTAGTGGCCTTCGATCTGCGCGTTGCTCCACCGATGACTGCCGGGGATGACCTCGGTGCCGCCGTTCTCCGCGGTGAAGTCGTCGACGGCGACGATCGTCGAGTAGCTGTACGAGGGCCGCGGGCGCGGCACGGGATAGAAGCTGTCGTCGTGGTGGATGGGCTGCGCCGTCTCGCCTGTATGAATGCAGATCGCCTGGCTCGCGGTCAGCAGGTAGCCAGGCCGCAAGAGGCGGTCGAGGATCGCGAGCACGCGCGCGTCCTCGACAATGTCCTCGAACACGCGGCCGCGCCCGACAAGCGTGTAGACGCGCTCGGTGCGGAAGCCCTCAAAGGCGTTGCGACCGTGGTGGCTATCGAGGTACGGCGCAAGCCCGTCGCGCACGCGCCGGAGCGCGTCGGCGGAGAGGAACTCGCGGATCAAGGTGTAGCCCTGGTCGTCGAGCTCGTCGAGATGGGCCTGCACGTTCATGCAGAGGGGCTCGGATGGCGGCGGCACGAGCATTCTCGCAGACCCGATCGGAGCTCCGGCGTGCGCCGACGGTCGACTGAACCCGGCCCGCGACTGCGTGACCGGGAGTTCCGGAGCATCTGCTTGGCCGCGAGCAGATGCGCGCGCAGGCCGCGAGCGGCCAAGTCCAACTTACCATCACGCACCGCACGCGAAGGAGACTGCCATGTCCGATCCTGCCGACTTCACCGCGATCCTGGCCCACTGGGAAGCGACGCAGCCCGACGCCGTCGCCATCACGTTCGCGGGCCTCAACCGGACCTGGGCCGAGCTGGCCGAGCGCGTGCGACGAGCCGCCGCGGGGCTGCGCGCGGCGGGCCTCGCGCCTGGCGACCGCATCGCGGTGCTCGACCTCAACCATCCCTCGTGCCTCGAGCTGACCCTCGCCTGCGCCCAGGTCGGCACGGCGAACGCCGTCGTCAACTTCCGGCTCGCACCGCCCGAGATCGCCTACGTCATCAACGACGCGAAGGCGCGCTTGCTGTTCGTCGGGCCGGAGTTCTGCGGCGCAGTCGAGAAGCTGCGCGCTCACCTGCCGGCGGTCGAGCACGTGATCCGCGTTGGCGGCGCCGACGACGAGTACGAAGCGTGGCTGGCCGCGCACGACCCGGATCCGCGTGCCCACCCCTGCGCGCCCGGCGATTGCTTCGTGCAGCTCTACACATCGGGCACGACCGGCTTCCCGAAGGGCGCGATGCTCACGCACCGCGGCATGCTGGCGCATGCGCGGAACGTGTCCAGGCACCAGCGGTTCAGCGCCGGATCGCGCGCGCAGATCGCGATGCCGCTCTTCCACGTCGGCGGCACGAGCTATGCGCTGATGGCGATCAGCGCCGGCGCGCACATCTACATGATGCGAACGCCGGACCCGGCGGCGGCGCTCGCGATGCTCGAGGCCGAGAGGATCACGCACACGTTCTACGTGCCGGCGCTCATGGCGGCGATGAACCAGGTGCCCGACGCCGCCGAGCGCGACTACTCGTCGCTCCAGACGCTTTGCTACGGCGCTTCGCCGATGCCGCTGCCCGTCATGCGCGCTTCGCTGAAGATCTTCCCGGGCATCCTTGAACAGGTCTACGGCATGACCGAGCAGAGTGGCGTCGTCAGCGTGCTTGGCGCGGCAGATCACGGCAACCCCGCGGTCGCGCACCGGCTCGTCTCGGCGGGCCGGGCGATCGACGGCGTCGAGATCGAGATCCGCGATCCGGCGACCGGCGATCGCGTCGCCACCGGCGAGCGCGGCGAGGTGTGGGTGCGCAGCGGGCAGGTCATGGGCGGCTACTGGGGCAAGCCGACGGACACCGCGGCGACGATCACGCCCGACGGCTGGTTGCGCTCCGGCGACGGCGGCTACCTGGACGGCGACGGCTATCTCTACATCACCGACCGCATCAAGGACATGATCATCAGCGGCGGCGAGAACATCTACCCGGCGGAGATCGAACGGGTCATGGCCGAGCACCCGCAGATCCAGGACGTCGCGGTGATCGGCGTTCCCGACGAGCGCTGGGGCGAGGTGCCCAAAGCCGTCGTCGTCGCCAAGCCCGGCGCGACGATCGACACCGAGCAGCTGCTGGCCTGGTGCCGCCAGCAGATCGCGTCGTTCAAGTGCCCCAAGACGGTCGACGTCGTCGCCGAGTTGCCGCGCAATCCGACCGGCAAGATCCTGAAGAAGGATCTTCGAAAGCCGTACTGGCAAGGGCGCGAGCGGCAGGTGATCTAACGCTTCCATCGAGCCGGCGGCGCAAGGGCCGCTTTGCGCCCTTTGCGCTGCCGCTCATTCGAACAGTTGCGAGTGTCGGGTCTGGAGTGGGCCAAGCTTCGGTATCGAACGGCTCCTCAGGGTCGAGTTTGTGTGAGAACGCCCAGCCGATCGCTCAGTTCGTGATGGGGCTGTTCGTCGTGCACCAAGCTTGCGTAGTCTCATCCAGCACGCCCATCTTGGGCTGCTCGGCCCTCCCACGCCGCCGATGGGCCTTGCTGGGGCGATTTGGGCGTTTCGCGAGTCTCTTGGGCTTACGCCCGGGCCATCTGCACCGCTTTCAGCCTTTTGGCGATGCCAAGCACGCTGATCAATCGCTTGAGGTTGTATGCGAGCGCATGCAGGCTCATTTCGGTCCCGACGTGCTCAAGGGTCTTCATGAGGAAGTGGGTTGAATCCATCGTTTCCATGGACAGATGGATACTGATCGACATGGGCGACAGCGGCGTGCACCCTCCCCGCCTTCGAATCCTCGTTCCTCCTCCTAGGGGGAACGGACGGGGGAACGTAGATAGTTCGAATTGAGGAATCAAAGATTTGTGCGGCCTGGAAGCCTTGATAGGAACATCGCCCTCCCGCCAGACGGCCCCTTGAGGCCCTTCATTTCGACCCCGTTTTTGCTCTCTGTGCGAGGTAAGGATGGGCCGTTGAAAGTCCAGAGATGTTGATTGATAGGACCCGTCTGGAAGAACCCTGAGGGGTAGATCTCCCCGCTTCGCAAAGATGGCGCTGTACGGCGGGTCTCCTCGCACGCGCGCCGCCCTGCAGCTGATCGCGTTGACCTTCGTGCGCACCAATGACGATATCGATCGGTCCATACTTGTCTGCGTGACGGCGCCGGACGCGCACCCGGCACGACTGCACGCCATCCGCTGCGCGCTGGAGGTCGATCATGCAAACCGTTCTGTCCAATCCTGTGTACGAGCGGCGCCGCTCGAAGCTGCTGCTCGATGTGCTGATCCGCGCGGGCCTGATCCTCGCGCTGGCGCTGCTGTGTTATCGGATCTTCTCGCCTTTTCTCGTGCTGATGGTCTGGGCGCTGATCCTGGCGATCACGCTGTATCCGTTGCACCGAGGGTTGGCTGCGAGACTGGGCGGGCGCAAGGGCTGGGCGGCGACGCTCATCACCGTGCTCGGCGTCGCGCTGATCGTCGCGCCGACGGCGGTACTGCTGAATTCACTGGGCGACTCGGTGCATCGCGTGATCTACGAAGTGCAGCAGAACACGCTGCAGATTCCACCGCCCAGCCCCGGGGTCGCCGAATGGCCGGTGGTCGGCACGAAGATTCACGCCTATTGGCAACTGGCGCACGACAACCTGCCCGCGCTGGTCCAGAGCCTGCAGCCGAAGATCGGTGAGTTGGCCAAGGAAGCGGTGGCGATGGTGGCCAGCATCGGCGGCGGCATCCTCGCGTTCGTCGCAGCGTTCATCATCGCCGGCATCATCATGGCCTTCGGCGAGGCCGGCGATCGCGCCAGCCGGGCGATCTTCGCGCGCGTCTTCGGCTTCGAGCGCGGCGAACAGTTCGCCATGCTATCGGTGGCGACGATCCGCGCCGTTGCCCAGGGCGTCATCGGCATCGCCTTCATCCAGGCCATTCTGGTTGGCCTGTGTCTGCTGCTCGCCGGCGTGCCGCTGGCCGGCTTGCTGGCGGTCGTGGTGCTCGTGCTCGGCATCGCGCAGGTGCCGGCGCTGGTTGTCACCTTGCCGGCAATCGCCTACCTCTGGATGAGCGGCGACTACGGTACCGGGGAGGCAGCGCTGTACTCGGTGGTGCTGTTTATCGCCGGCATGGCCGACAACGTGCTCAAGCCGTTGATGCTGGGCCGTGGCGTCGATGCGCCGATGCCGGTGATCCTGCTCGGCGCGCTCGGCGGCATGGCCGCTGCCGGCATCCTCGGCCTGTTTGCCGGTGCCGTGCTGCTCGCGCTGGGCTATCAGATCTTCATGGCCTGGGTGGACGCCAACCCCGAGGCGAGACCGCCCACGGGGGACAGCATCGCGATCGCCGCCGCCTGAATTCGCGCCGCCAATGACAAGCACGCGCTGGCTGGTGCACAGGGCGGTGCCCGCCGCCGCTGTGTTCCTGGGTGGGTGCTCGACACTCGGTCCGAATTTCAGTGCACCGCAGGTGCCCTGGCTGCAGGGCTGGCCCGGCGGCGCGTGGCGCACGCTGGCCGAAGAAGCACCGCCTCGCGCACAGCGCCGCGACGACGAATGGTGGCGCCAGTTCGATGACCCGGTGCTCGACCACTTGGTGGCCGAGGCGCAGCGAGTGAATTTGGGAGTGCGTACCGCCGGTCTGCGCATCATGGAGGCGCGGGCCCAACTCGGCATCGCCGGCAGCGGGCTGTATCCGCAACTGCAACAGGTCAACGCACAGGCGCTGCGCGTCCACAACCGCGGCAGCGACGGCCGCAGTAGCGCGTTCTGGTCCGGCAACCTGGCTTTCGACCTGGCCTGGGAGTTGGACTTCTGGGGCAAGTTCAAGCGGGGCATCGAGTCGGCCGATGCCGCCTACTTCGCCAGCATCGCGCAGTACGACGATGTGCAGGTGCTGGTCGCGGCGCAGGCGGCGAGCTTGTACGCGTCGATTCGCACCACCGAGCTGCGGCTGCGCATCGCCAACGAGAATGCCGCGATCCAGCAGCGCAGCCTGGAAATCACCGAAAAGCTGTTCCGCAGCGGCAACGAATCGGAGCTCGACGTCCAGCAGGCGCGTTCGCAGTACCTGGGCACGCTGGCAACGATCCCCGAGATCGAAAACAGTCTGCGGCAGACGCGCAACGCGCTGTGCGCGCTGCTCGCCCGACCGCCTGATGCATTGCCGGAGCTGCAAGGCGGAGGCGCGCAGATCCCGGAAGCGCGGCTCGAGGTGATCGTCGACATGCCGGCCGAGATGCTGCGGCGCCGGCCCGACGTGCGTGCCGCCGAGATGCAGCTGGCCGCGCAGTCGGCGCAGATCGGCATCAGCGAAGCGGCGTTGTATCCGTCGATCGCGCTCGCGGGGTCGGTAGGCCTGTCGGCGAGCAGCATCGGCTCGCCCAGCTCCACGTTGAGCTTGGGCTTCGGTCCGGCGCTCGTATGGAACGTGTTCGACCATGGGGTGCTGACGAACCAGGTGCTGGTACAGGACGCGCGCTTCCAACAGTTGTACGAGCAATACCAGGACGTGGTGCTGCGCGCCGCGCGTGAGCTAGACGATGCGGCCAGCGGCTTCGCCTACACCCGCTCGCAGGTCGGCATCCTGCGCGAAACGGTCAAGGCCGCACGGCGCTCGCTCGACATCGCGACGATCCAGTATCGCGAAGGCTTGGTCGACTTCCAGCGCGTGCTCGATTCGCAGCGGGCCCTGTTCAGTGCGCAGGAAAGCCTGGTCGCGAGCCAGGGCGGCGTGGTTCAGTACCTGATCGCGGTCTACAAGGCGATGGGTGGCGGCTGGCACGCCGGCCGCTCTCGGCCGGTGCTCGACGACGCCACGCAAGCGACGATGAGCGAGCGCAGCAACTGGAAGTCGCTGCTCCAGGCCCCCTTGCCGTCGCCTTCGGAAGAGTTCCTGCCTCCCCCCACGAGCGACAGGCCATGAGCCAGGACCCTGTCCCTCCGCACGAGGCCACGCCGAACCCGGACCCCGCCCCGGCACTGCCTCCGGCGACGGCCGCGCCTGCCGCTTCCACGGGCCGCGGAACGCGCGCCGGCGCCCTGGTCATCGCCGTGCTGATCGTCGCGAGCCTGATGCTGTACTTCATCGGCGACCGGCTCACGCCGAGCACCTCGCAGGCACGTGTGCAGGCCTTCGTCGTGCCCGTGGCGGCCGAAGTCGCCGGCAAGGTGCTGGCCGTGCACATCCGCAACAACGACGAGGTGCAGCCCGGCCAGCCGCTGTTCGATATCGACCCGCAGCCGTATCGCATTGCGCTGGCGAGTTCGCGCGCCGGCCTCGAGTCGGTGCGCAGTTCGGTCAAGGGTTCGGTGGCCGGCGTCGAGGCGGCGCGGGCCTCGCTCGCAGTGTCAGAGGCCGGCCGCGACATGGCCGAACGCGACGCCAGCCGGCAGGAAAAGCTGCACGAGGAAGATCCCGGCGCGATCTCGGTGCGCCGCCTGGAGATCGCGCAGTCCACGCGGGACGAGGCGCGCAGCAAGGTGCGCCGCGCCCAGGCCGACCTGCGCAAGGCGCAGGAAGCCGCCGGCGAATCGGGTGACGACAACGCGCAGCTGCGCAGCGCCGTGGCGGCGGTCGAGAAGGCCGAGCTCGACCTGGCGCGCACGCACGTCGTCGCCCCGGCAAACGGCACGGTCACCGATCTGCGCACCGACGTCGGCCAGTTCGCGCAGCCCGGCGCGCCGGTGATGACGCTGATCGCGATGCACGATCTGTGGATCAGCGCCGACCTGACCGAAAACAACATCGGCCATGTCAAGTCCGGCGATCCGGTGGCGATCGTGCTCGATGCGATGCCCGGCGAGGTGCTGAAGGGCCGCGTGCGCAGCATCGGCGGCGGCGTCGGCAGCGGCCAGTCGACGCCGCCGGGCACGCTGCCGGTGGTGCAGAACAATCGCGACTGGCTGCGCCAGGCGCAGCGAATTCCGGTGGCGGTGGAGTTCGACGCCGAGACGCTGCCGCGCCTGAAGGCCGTGCGCGTTGGCGGTCAGGCCGACGTGCTGGTCTATACCGGCGATCACCCGCTCATGAACCCGCTGGCCGCGCTGTACATGCGCGTCGTCAGTTGGTTGACCTACCTGTACTGAGCACGGCCATGGCGCGCGCCGACAAGGCGGCCCTTCGGCTCACGGTCGGCCTGGGACTGGCCGTGTTCGTTGCCTACGGACTGGGGCTGCAGGCGCCCTACGTCGTCTGCATCATGGCGCTGCTCGTGCTGTTCAAGCCCGGGCCGCCGTTGCCGATGGTCAAAGCGGCATTGATCGCGGGCGTGTTCGCGGCGCTGGTTGCCGCCGGCGTGATGATGGTGCCGCTGCTCGAGAACTACGCCGCCGCCGGCGTGATGCTGACGGCGGCGCTGCTGTTCGTGCTGTTCTACCTGGGGCAGTTGCGCGCCAACCCGTTGACCACGGTACTGGTGCTGGCCTTCACGCTGATCCCGGTGGCTGGCGTGCAGGAGCAGGCGTTGATCGGTGCGCTCGCCGGGACGCTGGCGGTCGGCGTGCTTGTCGGCGGAGCGGTCAGTGCGGCGTCGAACGCCCTCTTTCCGGATCCGCCCGCGCCTTCGGCCCGGGCGGATCGGGCCGGCGCGCTGCCCGATCGTGAGAACGCGCGCTGGGTCGCCTGGCGCGGCACGCTGATCGTGATGCCGGTCTTCGTGCTTGCGCTGACCAATCCCTCGTTCTATCTTGCGGCGATCATGAAGACGGTGGCGCTCGGCCAGCAGGCCGGCGACCTCGACACCCGCCATGCCGGGCGCGAGCTCGTCGGCTCGACCCTCATGGGCGCGCTGATCGCACTGGCGGTCTGGCTCGGCCTGTCGCTGTGGCCCAGCCTGTGGATGCTGGTGCTGTGGCTGATGGCCGCTGCGCTGTGGGCCGGCTCGGCGCTGTTCGGAGCGCGGCGCACGGGCTTGCGACCATCGTTCTGGAGCAACACGTTGATCACGTCGCTGATCCTGCTCGGCCCTGCGATCGAGGACAGCGCCAGCGGCAAGAGCGTGCTCGAAGGCGGCGTGATGCGCGTCAGCCTGTTCGTCGGCGTGGCGCTGTATGCCTGGGCGACCGTCTGGACGCTGGAGCGCTGGCGTGCGCGGCGGCCGCGGGCGACCGCCGTCGATGTCTTCTTGGAGGAGAGGCCATGACCTTCCTGAATTTCCTGATCGGCCTGCCGGCGATGCTGCTGTGCCTGATCGTGCAGACGGCGGTAGCCTTCTGGTGTGTGCGCCATTACGTCAGCCATTTGCCGCGGGTCGGCAGCGGCTTGGGCTTCCTGGCCGGCATGCGACCGCTGATCGTCGCCACGCTGGCGATGTTGGGCGGTACCCTGGTTCAGATCATGCTGTGGGGCTTACTGTTCTTGGGGCTCGGCGAGTTCGAGCACGCCTACGACGCGATCTACCACTCGGCCGCGAACTTCAGCTCGCTCGGCTACGGCGACATCGTCATGACCCGCGAGCGCAGGCTGCTCGGCCCGCTCGAGGCGGTGAACGGCGTGCTGATGCTGGGCATGAGCGCGGCGACGTTGATGGCCATCGTGCAGCACATGGTCACGCTCCTGAACGAGGCCCGGCTGCACGAAGGTCCCGGCGCCCGGGAATGAGGCAAGACCACGTCGCCTAGGGCGTGTTAACACTAATTGCCATCAGCCTGCAGGCTGAGCAACACTGCGGGAATGGAGATCACCGCAGAACAGTTCGCCGTCATCGAGCACTGCCTGCCGAGGCAGCGAG
>Ga0207659_10002597_pt1 | contig 10759 bp, 9 predicted proteins | sample KBSM43metaG_FD_184330 | JGI IMG/M metagenome (GOLD analysis project Ga0207659, IMG submission 184330) | Miscanthus rhizosphere microbial communities from Kellogg Biological Station, Michigan, USA - KBS M4-3 metaG (SPAdes) (version 2) | ecosystem: Host-associated > Plants > Roots > Rhizosphere >...
AGCGGAAATATCGCGCCGATTCGACCAAGGGATTGCGGGTTGCGGCGGAGAACGGCCGAGCGGTTGCGCCTAAAGCCTCGAGCGCGGGACACAACTTGCGCCGTCGGGACGCCATCCTTCCCGATTGGCCGTCGACTGCCAGCGCCGCGTGGATCGAGCTTGCGGCGCTGTTTCCACAGCAGCCCCGCCACTGCATCGACATCGATGACACGAGCCAGCATCCCCTCGACGAGGCGCTCGAGATCGCGCACGCGCGCTTGAGCGAGTGGGACCCATGCATCGACTTCTGCGGGGTCCCCGACGAGGCTCAATACGGCTTCGCGTTGACGCACGCCAACGGCGGACGCGGTCTGCTCGCCTCGCGCAAGCCGGGGCATTGGGCGCTGTGGTTCCAATGCCCGTACGCCGCCATCAACGAGGAGTGGTCCGTTCTTTCGCCCGCCCATGGCAGGCCGTCCGCCTGGGCGACGACGGGATCCACACAGCTCTACACGCCGCAACATGCGGCCCTCCTGTTTCCGGTCATCGAGGCGGCTTCGGCAGGGCGAAAGCGCATGCGCGCCAAGAGCGCGGATCGCCGTGAAGGCGACCGGCGGCACGGCGACCGGCGTGATTCGGATCGCCGGATCGGTGATCGGCGTCGCGTCGATTCGTTCGATCCCGATCGGCTCGTCGAGCGGCGCCGCACCGACCGCCGGCGCCGCGACCGCCGGGATGGCGCGGAAAACTAAGGTCACGGCCGGCCTGCGCTTCACGGTTTCCGGGTCTTCGCGGTCTCCACGAAACGTAGCGTGTGCTCGTATGACTCGACGCCGGCCTGCGAGCCGAGCCCGGTCGCATTGAGCCCGGCCGTCCCCTGTGCAAATCTCACGGTCGCTTCCGCGTTAAACCCCTTGACGAGGCCTACGGCGAAGCCCGCGTTGAACGCGTCGCCGCACCCGCAGGTGCACTTCACCGCGACGTCGAAGGCGGGCATGCGGAACGTTGCGCCGGAGCTGTCGTGGTAGTACGCGCCGTTCTCCCCGAGCGTGAACACGCAGGTCTTTGCGCCGAGATCCTGGAAATAGCGCGCGGCATCGCCCATGTCCGACAGGCCGGAAAGCGCTCGCGCCTCTTCGATCGAGGGCAGGAAATAGTCGGTGTACGGAAGAATCCTCGCGACCGCCGGCATGTGTTCGGGCGAGACGGCAAAGATGTCGGCCGTGGTGAGCGCACCTTGTTCCTTCGCCGATTTCATGACCTCCGCGGTACGGCGCTCGTCCATCGCGTGCATCAGTCCGACGCCGCCGGCATGGAACACTTTGGCCGAGACGACCTTCGGGAGCTCCTCGTCGGTCACGAAGAACGTGCCGGTTGCGCCGGCCATGTGCAGCGCCGGCCGTGACCCGTCGGCCCGCGTCGTGACAATCGACGACGACGTCTTCCAGCCTTTTGCACGCTGCATGGCCCACGTGTCCACTCCGAAGTGGCGAAGTCGCTGCAGCACCCAGTCACCCATCAGGTCGCTGCCTACGCCGCCGACCGCCAGTGTCGTGAGTCCCATCTTGGCGGCGGCAATGGCGGCCGTGCCGGCAGCTCCCGAGACGGCCAGCGTCAGCTCGTCGAGGGGATAGCAGCCGCCGCCGGGCGGGATGGCGGTGAATGGCCACCCGAGGCAATCGAACGTGTAGAAACCCATCGACGTGTAGTCGTAGCGCGGCTCATTCATCGCGAGTCAGTCCCGCAACAGGCCGCGCGCTGCCGTTTCGTCGGTGATCAGCACGCGGGCGCGCGTTGCCTTCAGCACCACGCGAATCGCCTCGACCTTCGATTGACCTCCGGCCGCGATGACGATCTTGGGAACGCGGCGCAGATCCTCGAGGCCGACGGAGACGACGCGCCGGCTCACCGGGTGACCGACGAGGTTGCCGTTGGCGTTGAGGAAATGGCAGAGCACTTCTCCTACGGCGCCCGCCGCGATCAGGCTTGCGAGCTCTGAACGGGGAAGAAGGCCTTCGCGGAACAGCGTCGAATGCTCGCTCACGTCGCCGACGCTCAGCACCGCGAGGTCAACCCGGCGTGCGCGCGCGAGAAGGTCGGTGAGGCCCGGCTCGGCCCACAATGCGTTGCGCGTCGCCTCGCTCGCAACGAAGACCGGCGCCGTCAGCTGGAAGCATTCGGCCGACACCGCGTCGGCGATGCGGCGCGCGACGGCCGAAGGGTCGACGGATCGCGAGTGCGTCATGCCGCCCATCAGCGAGATGACCGAGAACCCCTCGTAAGTTTTCGTGGCGAGCGCCTTGAGGCTCAGGCTGAGCGTGGCGCCCCAGCCTACGCCGAGCGACATTCCATGGCGCAGGTTGTCGGCGAGATAGGCGCCCGTCGCGTGGCCGACCACGGCGGCGACGGCCGAAGGGTCGGTGGGCGCGGGGGCTACCACGGCTTCGCTCAACATGAATGCCGCCATGAGGCGGCGCTCCAGCGCAAGCTGCTCGCTTCCCTTGGCGTTGATCTGGATGTGCGCGATGCCGTGCTCGCGGGCGGCAGAGAGCAGGCGGATCACCTTGGCGCGGCTGACACCCATGGCGATGGCGACGTCCTCCTGCGTCAGCCCCTCGATGTAGTAAAGCCACGCGGCGCGCACCGAAAGATCGACGGAGGCGTTCGACTCGGTCGTTCGAGGGGCGGGTCGGGTGCGCTTGGACATGGCGGCCCCACGATTATTCATCGTCTTTATCTCGACGATATCGGTGGAGATATGTTATATTGAAGATACAAATGTTCAGACGGCCAAATCTCGAGGCCGCGAGCGTTCATGGAGGTGTCATGGCAGCATTTACCCCGGAAGCTACCGGCGGCTCGATCGCCGAAGGTCTCGATCGGCGGCGTCGCCAGGGAAAGCCCGTGCGCGTCGGGCTGATCGGCGCCGGACAGATGGGCACCGACATCCTCGTGCAGACCGAACAGATGGCCGGCATCGAGGTCGTCGCGGCTGCGGATGCGATCCCCGAGAACGTATTCGCCGCGTGCACCGTTGCCGGCAGCGGAGGGCGCCCCCCCGAAATGGCCGACAACCTCGCGGTTGTCGCCCGTTCCATCTCGCGCGGCCGCCTCGCCGTTTGCAAGTCCTTCCGCGAGGTGTGTTCGTCGCCAGACGTCGACGTGGTGATCGATGCGACCGGGAATCCGAATGTCGGGGCCGAGGTCGCGATCGCGACGATCTCCGCGGGCAAGCACATCGTGATGATGAACGTCGAAGCCGACGTTACCATCGGTGCCTACCTCTCGGCTAAAGCGCAGAAAGCGGGTGTTGTCTATACGCTGGGAGCGGGGGACGAGCCCAGCTCGACGATGGAAATCGTCAACTTCCTGCGCGGGCTCGGATATCCGATTGTCGCCGCCGGAAAGGGCAAGAACAATGCGTTCCGCACCGACGCGACGCCGGATGCCTATGTCGCGGAGGCGAAGCGGCGCAACATGAATCCGCGGATGCTCGTCGAGTTCGTCGACGGCTCGAAGACGATGGTCGAGATGGTCGCCCTTGCCAATGCAACCGGTCTCGTGCCGGACATTCCGGGGATGCACGGGCCGTCGGCGCCCGTCGATGCGCTGCACAGGATGTTCTGTCCGCGTGACGAAGGCGGACTGCTTGCGCGCAAGGGCGTGGTCGACTTCACCGTGGCGCCGGGCGTCGCGCCCGGCGTGTTCGCGGTCGCGGAGTTGCGCCATCCACGATTGCGCGAGCGGATGAGCGACCTGCAGCTTGGCGACGGACCGTATTACACCTTTTATCGGCCGTATCACCTGACGAGCCTCGAGGTGCCCCTGTCCGCGGCCGCAGCCGTGCTCTACGGGCAGAGTCACATGCGGCCGTTGCCCGTGCCTTCCGCGGAGGTCGGTGCGCGCGCCAAGCGCGACCTCGCCCCAGGCGAGACGCTCGACGCGATCGGCGAATATTGCTATCGAGGGTTTGCGCTGTCGCGCGCCGATGCGCTCGCGGTCAACGCACTGCCGCTCGGCCTCGCGCAGGGCGCCAGCGTGACCAGGAGGATCCCTAAGGGCGACTACCTCACGTACGCGAACTGCGCTCCCGACGAGCGCCAGCGGATCGTCCAGGTCCGACGCGAACAGGACGAGTGGGTGCGGTTGGCCCAGGCGGCCTGATACGCGACGCGTCCGTGCAAAACGCAAACTTTTCGCTCGACCCGCGCTCCCACGCCCCCGCCGAGCGTGCGGAGCTCGCAACGCTCGACACCCCCACGTTGCGCGCCGCGCTTACGAAGATGCACCTCATCCGCAAGTTCGAGGAGACCGCAGAGGCCTCTTACATGCGCGGCCTGATCCACGGGACGATGCATCTCTCCATTGGCCAGGAGGCGAGCGCCGTCGGCGCGACGCTCCCGCTGCGCCGCGACGACTACATCCTGTCGACGCATCGCGGCCACGGTCATTGCCTCGCCAAGGGGGCCGACCCCGCGCGCATGCTCGCCGAGTTCTTCGGCAAGGAGACGGGCTACTGCCGGGGCCGCGGCGGCTCGATGCACATCGCTGACATCGACAGCGGCAATCTCGGCGCGAACGGCATCGTCGGCGGCGGGTTGCCGATCGCCGTCGGTGTGGGGATGAGCATCCGCATGCAGAAGCAGGAGCGCGTGTGCATGGTGTTCTTCGGCGACGGCGCGACCAACGAGGGGGCATTCCACGAGGCGCTCAACATGGCCTCGATCTGGAAGCTGCCTGTGGTCTTCGTCTGCGAGAACAACAAGTACGGGATGTCGATGGACATCGCGCTCGCAATGGCGGTGCCGAACGTCGCGGACCGCGCGAGCGCGTATGCGATGCCGGGTGTCGCCGTCGACGGCAACGACCTGCCCGCGGTCGCTGCCGCAGCGGCCGCCGCGATCGATCGCGCGCGCACCGGCGATGGTCCGTCGCTCGTCGAATGCAAGACGTATCGCTGGCGCGGCCATTCGAAGAGCGATCGCAACCTCTACCGCACGAAGGAAGAGATCGACGCGTGGCGAAAGCGCGATCCGATCCGGTTGCTCGAAGCGGAGCTTGTTGCACACGGCCGCTTCGAGGCTGCCGAGCTCGCGGCCATCGAGAAGGCGGCCGCGCTCGAGATCGAGCGGGCGCTGGATTTCGCCAAGACGAGCCCCGATCCCGCTCCGTCGGACCTCACGCGGGATGTCTATGCCGGCTGAGCTTGCCGAGCCAGTCGCCGCCGAGGCGAAGGAGCTGTCGTACGCGGAGGCGATCCGCGAGGGGCTCGCGCAAGCCATGGAAGCCGATCCGCGCGTCTTTCTCTTCGGGGAGGACGTCGGCGTGTACGGCGGCGCCTTCGGCGTGTCGGGCGATCTACTGAAGCGCTTCGGACCGGAGCGCGTGATCGACACTCCCATCAGCGAATTGGGACTCGCCGGGGCGGCGGTCGGCGCCGCGATGACCGGCATGCGTCCCGTGCTCGAGATCCAGTTCTCGGATTTCGTCACGCTCGCGATGGAGCAGATCGTCAACCAGGCGGCGAAGATCCGCTTCATGTTCGGCGGCAAGGCAAGCGTGCCGATGGTGATCCGCCTGCCCGGCGGCTCCGGCACGGGCGCCGCGGGACAACACAGCCAGAGTCTCGAAGCGTGGTTCGCGCACGTTCCCGGCCTCAAGGTCTTGCAACCTTCAACACCTCACGATGCCAAAGGCCTGCTCCTCGCCGCGATCGACGATCCCAACCCCGTGCTGATCTTCGAGCACAAGCTACTCTACAAGACCAAGGGACGCGTGCCGTCCGCGCCGTATCGAGTGCCCATCGGCCAGGCGGTCGTGCGCCGCGAAGGCTCCGACGTCACTATCGTTGCCGCCTCGATCATGACGCTTCGGGCGCTCGCTGCGGCCGAGCGCCTCGCGGCGGCGGGCGTGGAAGCCGAGGTCGTCGACCTGAGGTCGCTGCGCCCGATCGACTTCGGCACCATTGCCTGCAGCGTGCGGAAAACCGGTCGCCTCGTCATCGTGTATGAAGGCGTCAAGACGATGGGCATCGGCGCGGAGATCGCGGCGCGCGTCGCGGAGGACGAAGTATTCCGCGCGCTCAAAGTTCCCATCGTGCGGCTGGGCGGCGCCGACTCGCCGATCCCCTACAACCCGGTCCTCGAAAAGGCGACGGTGCCGCAAGAGGACGATATTTTCGTCGCCGCGCGCGATCTCGCCGGCGGAGGCGGGCGCTGATGGCCGCAATCGAAGTGGTGCTGCCGAAGGTCGACATGGACATGGAGTCCGGCACGATCGTGGCGTGGAAGGTCGCCGAGGGCGACCTCGTCAACGAGGGCGACGTCCTGTTCGAGATGGAGACCAACAAGGCGATGATGGAAGTCGACGCGCCGGCCACCGGTGTCATCCGCGACCTTGCGCCCGTGACCGACCAGCCTGTGGCGGTAGGCACGGTCGTCGCCTGGATTCATCCCGACTCGACCTGACCGCCTGTTACGCTTCGGTCGTTGCAAAACGCCGGCCAACGATGCATCGAACAGCGTCCGCCGCGACCCTTGAGGGCAGGCGGCATCCCAAGGAGGAAATCGCATGATCAACGTTTCACGACGCAACCTGATTGTCGCCGCGCTGTGCGGCGCCGTGCTCGCCGCAGGCGGGGTGTCGGCGCAAGCGCCCGCCGGCAAGCTGACGCTCTACACGTCGCAGCCGGAGCGCGACGCGGCGCAAACCGTGGCGGGGTTCAAGAAGGCATACCCGAACGTCGAGGTCGACGTGTTCCGGTCCGGCACCACGGAGGTAATGGGCAAGCTGGCTGCGGAATTTTCGGCGGGTGCGCCCAAGGCCGACGTTCTGCTCCTCGCGGATGCCGCCACGATGGAAGCGCTCAAGAAAGACGGGCGTCTCATGCCGTATCCGCAGGCGAAGGTCGACGGTCTCGACCCGGGCGTGTATGACGCTGATCGCACGTACTTCGGCTCGAAGCTCATTACGACCGGCATCGCCGTCAACACCGGCGCCAAGAACCGTCCGACATCCTGGGCCGACCTTGCGAAGCCGGAATACAAGGGACAGATCGCGATGCCGAGCCCGCTGTACTCCGGTGCGGCAGCGATCATGCTGGGCACGATGACGAGCCGCCCCGATCTCGGCTGGAATTATTTCGAGAAGCTCAAGGCCGCGGACGCGGTCGCGGTGCGCGGCAACGGAGCCGTCGTGACGGCGGTCGCGAACGGCGAGAAGGCCTATGGCGTGCTCGTCGACTTCATGGCGTTCAATGCGAAGGCGAAGGGCTCGCCGATCGACTTCATCTTTCCCGCGGAAGGAAACCCCGCGGTGACGGAGCCGGTGGCCATCCTCAAGACGACGCAGAATGCCGCCGCGGCGCGGGCGTTCGTCGATTTCATCTTGTCGGATGAAGGCCAGAAGCTCGCGGTGTCGATGGGCTACATCCCGGCGCGAACCAGCGTTGGCATGCCGGCGTGGTATCCGCCTGGCGTGAAGATCCAACTAATGCCGACCGACATTTCGAAGGTCGTCCAGACGAACAGCGCGAATCTCAAGCGCTTTTCCGAGCTCTTCGGCAACTAGCGGCTGTCGCTCTCGCCAACGGCTTCGCCTCCCGCTACGGCATCCGGGCGCCGTTTCATGGCAAACGTTTCGGGGCCGCGTGGACGGTTGGAGGACTACGCGCTCCTGTGGGGCTTGACCGCAGTCGTCGCTCTGCTCTCCGCGCTGCCGCTCGCCCGGCTGCTGCTGGAAGGGGTGATGCCGGGCGGCTCGGTGTCGGGCGATGCCGTGCGCCGAGTGCTGTCGAGCAGCGTGACATGGACGGCAATGGGCCACACCCTCGTGACGGCGCTCGGCGGGACCGTTCTTGCCGTCGCGCTGGGGGGCTTCGTCGCGCTCGCCGTTTCGCTCACCGACATACGTGCGCGCAACGCGTTCGTCTTTTGCTACGTGATGCCGCTGATGTTGGCGCCGCAGGTCGTGGCGCTCGCGTGGCTGCAAATGTTCGGACCTTCGAGCCCGCTGCTGAAGATGCTCGGTGTCGCCCCGGCGCTCGGCAGCCGCAATCCGCTGTACTCGCCGGGCGGCATCATCCTCGTTCTCGGCGTTCAGTACGCTCCGCTCGTCTTTCTCACGCTGCGCGCGGGATTGCGCGCGTTGCCGCAGGAGCTGCTCGAGGCGGCGCTCGCGGGAGGTGCGACGCCGATGCGGGTGGTTCGCACGATCGTGCTGCCGCTGATGACACCACCGCTGCTCGCCGGTGTAGCGCTCTGCTTCGTTTCGTGCCTCGGCAACTTCGGCATTCCGGCGCTGCTCGGGATTCCCGGCAATTACCTCGTGCTGCCGACGCTCATCTACCAGCGTCTCGCCGGCTTCGGGCCCGCGGTGCTGTCGGAAGTCGCCGTACTTTCGGTGCTGATCGGGATGATCGCCGTCGTCGGAATCGTCGTTCAGGACGTCATGCTGTCGCGGCGCGATTTCCGCACCGTGGCGGCGGCCGCCGAAGCGCGCGCGTTCGAGCTTGGGCGCTGGCGGCGCGGCCTCGAGGCAATGCTATGGGCGATTGCCTTCCTGGCGCTCCTGCTGCCGCTCACCGCGCTGATGATGACGGCGCTCGTGCCGGCCGTCGGCGTGCCGCTGACGCCGTCGAGCGCGACGCTCGACAATTTTCGTTTCGTCCTATTCGAGCACGCGGCGGCGCGACGCGCGTTCCGCAACAGCTTCGGCCTCTCTGCGGCGGCGGCCTTCGCGATCGTCCTCATCACCGTGCCGCTGGCGTACTTCGTCGTCTGGCGCCGGTCGCGGCTCCTGCGCGCGCTCAATGTGGTGACGGAAGTGCCGTATGCAGTCCCGGGCGTCGTGCTGGCGATTGCCGCCATCCTCCTGTTCCTGAAGCCGCTGCCGCTTCTCGGCGTCTCGCTGTACAACACCATCTGGATCATCCTCTTCTGCTACCTCGCGCGCTTTCTCGTGCTCGGCTTGCGGCCGGTGGTGAGCGGCTATCATCAGCTCGATCGCACGCTCGAAGAAGCGGCGCAGATCGTCGGCGCGCGGCTCCTGCGGCGCCTCGCCACCGTCATCGTGCCGCTCGTTGCTCCCGCCGCCGCGGCAGGCGCGCTTCTCATTTTTCTGACGGCGTTCAACGAGTTGACGGTCTCGGCGCTGCTGTGGTCGACCGGCGCCGAGACGCTCGGCGTCGTGTTCTTCGGATTCCAGCAGGGGGGCGATTCGAACTACGCCGCCGCGCTCGGTATGCTGACCGTGATCGTGAGCGTCGCCTTGATGTTGTCGACGCTGGTGCTCGCCGGCCGGTTGCCGAAGGGAGTGCTGCCGTGGCGCGACTGACGCTCGAGCGGCTTTGCAAGTCGTTCGGCGCGTTCAAGGCGCTCGACGACGTGTCGCTCGCAGTCGCCGACGGTGAATTGGTCGCCATTCTCGGCCCGTCGGGATGCGGGAAGACGACGTTGCTGCGGCAGGTTGCCGGCTTCGATCGACCGGACGCCGGGCGCATCCTCATCGGCGACAAGGTCGTCTCGGCGCCGGAGCGCCAGGTTCCCCCCGAGGAGCGGCGAATCGGGATCGTCTTCCAGTCGTATGCACTGTGGCCGCACATGACGGTCGCCGAGAACGTGGCGTACGGGCTAACGGTCGCGAGGGTGCGCGACCCGGAACGGACGAGGCGCGTGAACGCCGCGCTCGCACTCGTCGAGCTCGTAGGATTCGCGGAGCGCCGCCCCGCGCTCTTGTCGGGCGGCCAGCGGCAGCGGGTGGCGCTTGCCCGCTGCCTCGTGACAGAGCCGTCGCTCGTGCTGCTCGACGAGCCGCTTGCGAATCTCGACGTTCATTTGCGCGCGGCGATGGAGCGCGAGTTCAGGCGCTTCCACGAGCGCACCGGCACGACGATGATCTACATCACGCACGACCAGAAGGAGGCGATGGCGCTCGCCGACCGCATTGCGGTCATGGACAAGGGTCGCGTACTGCAGTTCGCCACACCGTCGCAGCTGTATCGCGAGCCGGCCGACGAAACCGTGGCCGGTTTTATCGGCGAAGGCATGGTCGTTCCTGCGGAGATCGCCGCCGTGCACGGCGACACGACGTGCGACGTCCACTTGTCCGGATATCGCGTGCGAATGCGTTGCTCCGCTGCGCAGCGTGCCGGATCGGGGTCGGCGTGCCTGCGCGCTTCCGCGGTGCGGATCGTGGCTGGCGCGGAGACCGGGTTGCCCGCGCGCGTGACGGGCATGATGTACCAGGGCGGGTATTTTCGCGTCGATGCGATCGTCGCGGCGCAACCGGACGTTGCGCTGCACTTCACGCTCGCCGAGCCGACGACCGTCGCGGCCGGCACGGACATTCGCGTCGCCGTCGACGATGGCTGGATCATCCCCGGCCGCGGATCGAGCTGAAACATGCGCCTCGACCTTTACGGCGGCTTCGGCGAGAAGGGACGCACGTGCCTCGGCGTCGAGAGCGCCGGATTCCGTTTGCTGCTCGATGCCGGGGTGAAGACCAGCGCCTACGGTCACGACGACTACTATCCGGCGATCGACCGGCAGGAGCTCGCCGCGATCGATGCCATCGTCGTCACGCACGCTCACGAGGATCACCTGGCAGCGCTGGGCTGGTGCATTGCCGGAGGATTTCGTGGGCGGATCTTCATGACGGCGGAGACGCAGCGCGAAGCGGACGCGTGCCTCGCGAGCTACGCGACCGCCGACGAGCACGCGCGCGTCCGCGCGGCGCTCATCGAGCGCCTGCCGGTGCGCGGCACTGCGCTCGCGCTCGGGCC
>Ga0207659_10002601_pt1 | contig 10747 bp, 7 predicted proteins | sample KBSM43metaG_FD_184330 | JGI IMG/M metagenome (GOLD analysis project Ga0207659, IMG submission 184330) | Miscanthus rhizosphere microbial communities from Kellogg Biological Station, Michigan, USA - KBS M4-3 metaG (SPAdes) (version 2) | ecosystem: Host-associated > Plants > Roots > Rhizosphere >...
GGAAACTCGCGGTAACGATGACCGGGGGTATCGCTCGCTATGCTCGCTATGCTCGCTAAACCCCCGGCTACATTCCCTGCACCGCTCCGCGGTGCCCGCCGTACTTAGTTATGAAAGTCTGAGCGCATAGATCAACACGATGGCGCCAAACAGGATTCTGTAAATCGCAAAAGGAACGAACCCTCGACGGCGAACCCACTCCATGAACCACGCCACGGAACCATAAGCGACGAAGAACGAAACCACGAAGCCAATCAGCAACACGATCCATCCATGCGTGTCGATGCCGGACACGCCAACGTTGGTTTCTCCCTTTCCCAGGACAGACTTGAGCAAGTCATAACCCGTGGCTGCAGCCATGGTGGGAATGGATAGAAAGAACGAAAACTCGAGAGCCGATGCGCGCGACATGCCGGCAATCTGACCGGCGGCGATGGTGGCCATTGAACGCGATGTCCCCGGGAATACTGCCGAAAGGATCTGACACGCGCCAATCCAAAAGGCCTGTGACCAGCTCATGTCCTCCATACGCTCAGTTCGGACCCGGCTCGCGCGATCGACAATCCACATCACAACGCCGCCAAGAATCAATGCGAGTCCCATGATGCGAAGACTTTCAAGGTTCTCCCCGATCAGTTTTGAAAGAAGAAACGAGGGAATTGCGGTCACAACAAAGGCCAGCGCGACGAGCAGGAGCGGGTGCCGCCGGCTGGGGAACGTTGACAAGAACTTCAGGATCCGCTCTCGGAAATAGACCGGAAGACACAGAATCGCACCAAGCTGGATCACGATCGTGTACATCTTCCAATAGCCGCTGTCGAGGCTGATGTTGAGCCACGCTTCGGCGATGCGTAGATGCGCCGTGGAACTGATGGGCAGGAATTCGGTCACGCCTTCGAGAATTCCCAGAATCAGGGAGATTAGATAATCGTTCAACGTCCCTCCGACACGGAGCCATGAGTTGAGAAGGTGAGGGGCCGGCGCCCGGCTAAGATGAGTTTCATTTCTCCCAGCCAGTCACGATCTCAGAAGGTATTGAATCGCCGGCGTAATCACCAGGGAGAGGATCATCGAGATCAGGATCCCGCCAACGACAGCAATTGCCAGAGGCTGCAACATCTGCGATCCGGCTCCGAGTGCCAACGCGAGTGGTAGCATGCCGGCCACCGCGGCAAGGGCTGTCATCACAATAGGCCGCAGGCGTCGGCGGCCGGCTTGAACGATCGCATCCTCATGGGACAAACCGGCCGCGAGGTACTTTTCGTTGGCGTCAAGGAGCAGAATGCCGTTCTTAGCCACAATGCCGATCACCATGATCAGTCCCATGAACGAAGACACATTGAACGTCGTTCCGGTGAGGAGCAATGCGACAAAGACGCCGGAAGTGGATAACACCGCCGATGAAAGAATGGCGATCGGCGCTGTGAACGTCCGAAATTCGAAAAGCAGAACCAGGAAGATAAGTACGACGGCAACCAGCAAAACCACAGCGAGATCCCGGAACGATTTCTGCTGCTCTCGATAAGCGCCACCATATTCCACCCGGATCCCGGCAGGCAGCTTCAAATCGGCTACCGCCTTTTGCACAGCAGCGACGCCCGTCCCGAGGTCGACGCCTTCGAGTCGAGCCGTAACTTCCACTTCTCGCTGCAGGCTTTCGCGAATGATCTCGGTCTGGCCCGGAAGTTCGTACGCTCGGGCCAGCGCTCCCAGCGTCGCGGTGCCACCATCAGCGCTCACCATGATCGTGTTACGAATCGAATCCAGCGTCGCCCTGTTTTCTTCTGGAAAGCGGATCCGCAGCGCGTATGGCCGGTCACTCACGATAACCGGCTGGCTTGCCGGCTCTCCATCCATGATGGCGGTTGTGATAACACCAAGATCCTCGCCGGAGAAACCGGCGCGAGCCGCACTTTCAGGATCCACGGTAAACACGATCGCCGGTCCGCTCGTTCTGTTTTCAATGCCGTCTTCAATATCCACCACGGGGTTCTTCCCTTCGATCGTGACACCGGCGAGCGCTTCGGCTACCATCGGCGCCCACGTCGCCAGGAGTTCCGGTTCCTGCGAAAACAGTTTTACGACGACAGGCTCCGGGGCGCCCGTCAAATCGCCGATCATGTCCTGCAGCACCTGGATGAATTCCGAATCCAAAGCCGGTTCGGCGCTGTGAACCTTCGCGCGGACTTCGCTGATCACTTCGTCAACGCTGCGGTTGCGATCCGCCTTTAGTTTGACTGCGATGTCTCCTGTATTCGGCTCCGTTACGGCGGCCAGCCCCAGTTCCAGTCCAGTGCGCCGCGAGGTGCTTTCTACTTCCGGCGTCGCACGCAGGATTTCCTCCACGTGAGACATCACGCGATCGGTTTCGGCCAGCGAACTTCCCGGCGGCATCACATAGTCCAGGATGAATCCGCCCTCATCGAATGCCGGAAGCAGATCGCTGCCAAGTTCCCGATAACATCCATAAGAGACGCCGATGAGAGCCGCACAGAACACGCCAAGCAATAGGGGATGCCTGAGAGAAAAGCGTACTGTCCGTTCGTAAAAACGCAGCAGCCCTCCGAAAATACGGCCGGTCTCGTGTTCATGCGACGTTGGCGTTACCTTTCCGCGCCGAATCAGGCGCGTACTCAGATTGCTGGTCCAGACCAGCGCGAGAACGAGCGAAGCCAGCAAGGAAACACTCATCGCTATCGCAAGAGCGCTGAAGAATGTTCCGGTCACTCCCGTGATGGTAATCAAGGGAAGGAACACGACAATCGGCGTGAGTGTTGAACCGATCAGGGGAATCGTGAGTTCTTTCAATGCGCTCGCTGTCGCCTCCAGCGGCCCCTGCCCGGCATCACGGTGAAACACAATATTCTCGACAACTACGATCTTGTCGTCGATCGCGAGGCCGACGGCGGCGGCGAGTCCTCCGAGCGTCATCAAGTTGAAGCTTTGCCCAAGGAGTTTCATGGCGATGAACGTGGCGACCATCGTCACCGGCACCACTAGACCCGTCATGACAGCTGTTCCCCAATCGCGTAGAAACAGCCAGATGATGAAGGCGGAGAGGAAGAGCCCGATGACGATCGCATCGCGAACGCTGGCGATCGATTCATTGACAATGCCCGACTGATCGTAGAACGGGCGCATCTCCACGCCCGCGGGAAGCATCGGACCAATGTCTGCCATCTCACGATGCACTTCGTCCGCCACCTGAACTGTATTGCTGTCGATCTGGCGATTCACGCTCAGCAGTACTGCCGGCTTTCCATTGGCGCTGACGGACGTATAGATGGGAGCGATTCTTCGCTCCACCGCTCCGATGTCCCGTATCCGAATCGGCACCCCGCTCGCGTTCTTGATCACGATGCCGCCAATTTCATCCGCACTGTGAACCTGAGAGGTGATTAGTCCCAGGAACAGCTGGTGATTACGGTTGAGCAAGCCCGGCGATTCGACCAGATTTGTCCGATTGACCGCGTCCACAACTTCTCCCACGGAAACTTTCGCGCGAAGCATTCGCGAAGGGTCGATGACGATGTGGAACTCGGGTTCATGTCCGCCCTGCACCAGGACCGACGCCACTCCGTTGAGGCGGTTGAGACGCGGCTTGATCTCGTAGGTTGCAAGCTCCCACAAGTTGGCTTGCGAAACCTTGTCTGAGGTGAGGCTGTATCCGATGATTGGAAAGCTGGAAAAGTCCAGGCGGTGGGTTTCGATTTTCACTGTGGGAGGAAGGCTGCTCTGGGCACGCGAGACCGCTGCATCCACATACTGGAGCGTCTCAATCATGTCGACGCTCCAATCAAAGAAGAGATTGATCTCGGCGGAACCACGGCTCGTGACCGACCGCACCTGTTCAAGCCCTGGCACCCCGTTAACGGCCTGCTCGAGAGGGCGCGTAACTGTAACCTCCATTTGTTCAATCGGCATGACACCGTTATCCACACCAATAATGATGCGGGGGAAGTTCGTGGTGGGAAACACGGCCACGGGCAGGCTGATGGCCTCGTACACTCCGACGGCCACCAGGATAACGATTGAGAAAACAATCGACTTGGAATGCCGGGAAAACCAGTAATTGTTCGTATCCTCCAGCGAAGAAGACATGAAGATTATTTCTCGTCCTCCTCTTCGTCTTCTTCCTTCGGAAGTTGGATCTGGAGGGTTGTCTCCTCCAATACGTCTGGTTCGAGCTTGGCCAGCTCGAAGGCGCCGGTACTGACGACGCGGTCTCCACCCTTCAAGCCTTCAACGACTTGAACGTTACCGGCGTCATGAATTCCCAGAGTTACGGCCTGTTTCTTCGGTTTATCCCCCTCGGCAACCAGCATCACGAACGTCTCACCAGACTCCTCGGTCACGATGGCAGATTCCGGGACGACGAGGGCGATAAGTTCTTCGCGAGCGACAATCTCCAGACGGACGCTCCCGCCCGCCTTAAGGCGCATGCCCGGATTCGCGGTCTGAATCCAAATCTCAACCGTCGTGGTTGAAGGGTCGAGTGCTGGACTGATCAGAGTCACTCTTCCTGGAAGTGTGGCAGCGCCGTCAGGAGGGAACAGGCTGGCCGGATTTCCGACCCGGAGCCTGGCGGCATCCTCCTGAGAAACATGTGCCTTCGCAATCACCGATGACAGATCCATAACGGTAAGGAGAGGGCTGCCGGCGGTCGCAGTTTCACCCGCAAACAAGGGCCGATCTGTGACGACGCCGTTCGTGGTGCTCACAATCTTTGAATAGCCCAGCTGAATCTGCGACGTTTCCAGCCGCCTCTTCGACGCATCACGCTGCGCGGCGGCAGCTCGCAGCGCCTGGTCCCGTCCAAATCCCTGGAGATCGCGCAGCGTCTGCTGCGCGATTTCCAGTTGATTCCGAGCTTGTGTCAGATTGACGAGCGCTTCATTGACATACCGTTGAGGAATAGCGCCCTGCTTGTAGAGATTCTCAAGGCTGTCGTATCGCGTTTGCTGAGCGTTCAGCCCATCCTGCGCTGCCCTCACGTCGAGTTCGGCCTTTTGAACCTCATGGGGAACCGTGGCGCGAGCCGTCACTTCATAGGTTGCTTCCGCCTGTTCATAGGTGGCCTGGTTCTCCGCGACTGCGGCAGCAAGGTCCTGAGCTTCCAGCTCCGCAAGTAGCTGTCCCGCACGAACAGGTGAACCACGATCAACGTAAAAAGCCTTAACAGGGGCAGTGATTTTCGGAACGATCGCGTCTTGCTGGATTGGATACAGCACAGCTTCGGCTCGGATCTTGAGCTGGATCGCCGTGCTTAACGCGGGCGCAACCTCTACAGTGACGACGCGGGCAGGGTCGGTTTCCTGTTCCTCGCTCTTTGCTGCGCACGCGGAGATTCCAGGCGTTGATGCGAGTGCAAGAAGCAAGAGGGCCCGCGCTCGGAAGATGGGATGAAGTGGATTCACCATGATTCAAAAACTTCCTGCGACAGATTCCAGTTCAGCCAGAGACATGCGGTACCGGACCTGCGCATCGTCGAAGGCCTTGCGCGCGTCGAGGAGGGTGTTCTGGGCGTCCACCACCTCGAGCACTCCGGATTCGCCAGCCTGATAGCGCAGAGTGATCAGTCGAAGACTCTCGGAGGCCAGATCGTCGCCGGTTCGGGCCAGCTCGACCGCGCTCCGCGCGGCCACCGCTTCGTTGTACGATTCGTACAATTTGCGGAGAATCTCACGCTGTGCCTGACTTAGTTCAAGGTTGGTCTGCTGTTGCTTCACCTGGGCCTGGCGAACCCTGCTCTGCGCGCCCCCCCAGTCGAAAATTGGAACGGAGAGATTGACCACCAGCGAATAGCCAAGGTTCGGTAGTGGCCCGAGTGCCGGGTCCGACGCAACGGTGCTGTGCAATTTGAAGGCGTTCGCTTCAATGCCATAGTTGGCATCGAGGCTCAATGAAGGAAGGCGATCATTTTGGGCTTTGCGGACATCGAAGGACGCCTGGCGTACGGCTTCGCTGGCCGCCCTGAGCGATGGGTTTTCCCGCTCTGCCATTGACCGTAGCTCCGCGAAGGCCGGCAGGCTCCTTGCGGAATCCAGCTCATCCACAACAGTGAAGTTTTCATCCAGCGTCGGCGACATTAAAACAGCGAGATTCAATCGGGTGTTTTCCATGGCCAGGGTTGCTTCCTGGAGTTGTTGGCGTTGTTGTTGCAGTTGGATCTGAGCCTTTACCACATCGCTGTGAGCAGCTTCGCCCGCTGCTTCAAGCTGTTGCGTTACCTCGAGGAATCGCTGGGCCTGCTGGATTCCTTGCTGGCTCGTGGCAAAGCGGCGCTGAGAGACCACAAGCGCGTAGTACCGCTCCGTTACGGTGATGGCTAGTCCCCGGCGCGCAATCTCAACTCTGGCGAGTGCTATAGCCTGGGCCGCTCCCGCACGCTCGTAATCCGTCTTCAGAATCGTATTCGCGGAGAGATCCTGATGCACGTTGGCGAGCGATCGATATAGATGAACGCCATCTGCGGGCACAAAGCGTCCGTTCGGCGTGACTCCATTCCCCTGGGTACCGACATACTCGCCTGTGAGGCTGAGGGCTGGTAATCGTGACGCCTTTGCTTGAGCGACACCCTCGCGAGCGATGTCGACATCCGCAGCTGCAGACTGAACAATGGCGTCGAGTCGCCGCGCCCGATCAAGCGCGTCCTGCAGCGTGATGACAGCGGGCGGAGCCGCGGTCCCCTGTGGGCGCGCGAAGGGCAGTGGCGTTCCCGGGTCCGCAACCTGAGCCATGGCAGGCACCGTCAGTAGCAAAGTGCACACAACACTCGAAAGACACTTCATGAGGCTCCTTTGAATCGGAAGCCTACAAAAAACCGGGATTGTTTTCAGGAGATGAAGAAATATTAATCTGCGTTTAAGGTTTGGAACGCCCGGACTCTCTAGGCTACTGTCCTGAGTTGATTGCCCCTCCTGGCCAGGAGGGGTGTCTCCGGCACTCAGAAAAAACGCGCTAGCGACCTTATGGCCGGAGACGGGGTGGTGGCTCAAGATCGAAAAGATTTGTTGGACTTGAACCACCACCCCGTCCGCGTCCTTCCAGCGGAGGCTTCACGAAGTCTTCTTGATGTCGCGGCAATCGATCCTCAGGAGACTAGCGTCAATATTCCGGTTTCCCCTTCTGGAGGTTTTATGGAAATAAGACGATTGTTCGTAGGTGCTTCAATTGCCGCCTTGTTGACGGGGGCATTACTCGTCTATGCCGCAGACGACCCGTACCATCTGATTACTGAAATCAAGATTGGCGGTGCCGGCCAGTGGGACTACCTTTCTGTAGATTCCGAGAACCGCAGGCTGTATGTGATGCATTCCGGGGCCAATGTGATCAATGTGATTGACCTCGATAAGAACACCCTCGCTGGCGAAATCACCGAAACGCCAGGCGTTCATGGCTTCGTCGCGGTGCCGTCTCTTGGCAAAGGATTTTCAAGCAACGGTCGCGAGAACAAATCCAGCATCGTCGACCTTAAAACGCTGAAGACCCTTTCGAAGATCGATACCGGCGGCAATCCCGATGCAATCCTCTACGAACCAAAGAAGCAGGAGATCTACACGTTCAATGGATCGACCGCGAACGCCACGGTTTATTCGGCCGCCACAGGCACTGTGGTCGCCACTATTGGTCTCGGCGGTAAGCCTGAGACGGGGGTTGCTGATCCGTCGGTGGGACGCGTTTACGTCAACAACGAGGACACCAGCGAAGTGAAAGTTATCGACGTGAACACGCACGCTGTCGTGGCAACCTGGCCGCTGGCACCGGGAAACGCTCCAACGGGAATGGCGTTTGATGCGAAGAACCACCTGCTCTTCGTGGGCTGCAGCAACAGCGTGATGGTCGTGATGGACAGCACGAACGGAAAGATTGTCTCGACGGTCCCTGCCGGCGCTGGCATTGACGCTGCCGCGTTTGACCCAGGCACAGGGCTTGCCTTTGTATCGGCGGGTGGGGGCGGTGCAGTGACCATCGCCAAGGCGGATGCGTCCGGAAAATGGGCCGCGATCCAGACGGTCCAAACAGCTCGCGGCGCCCGAACGATGGCATTGGATCCGAAAACTCACAACATCTATTTGGCTGCGGTGGAGTATCCACCGGCCCAGCCGGCTCAGCCTGCCGCCGCCGGCGCACCCGCAGGGCGCGGACGCGGCGCGTCCGTCCCTGACTCTTTCAAGGTGATGGTGTTTGGAACCGGGCCAGCGAAGTAGCGTCGAAAGGCAGGCGCACCGTGAAAACCGAGCCCTCGCCGAGTACGCTCTGACATTCGATCGAACCGCCGTGGGCTCGCACGATAGCCTGAGCAATAGCAAGGCCAAGGCCACCACTCTGAGACTCAACGTAGTCCGGTTGAGCAACGCGGAAGAACCGTTCGAAGATGCGTTGGAGGTGCGCTCGGTCGATTCCGATACCCTGGTCTTCAAAGGTCACCCTGACGTCACCTGCGACATCCACCTTGATGCGCAGCAACCGACCGTTTGGTGAATACTTGACCGCATTGTCGATGAAGATCAGAAACAGCTGGCGAAGCAACGTCGGATCACCCGAGACGACAATTCCGTGTTTCAGGTTTCGCTCGATGTGAATCCCTTTCGACTCCGCGAGCGACGACGCCAATGCAACGGACTCTTCCAGAATGTCATCGACGCAGACCTGCTGGGCCACGTACCGGAGTTGGCCGGCGTCCGCCATCGAAAGAGTGAAGAGTCCCTCCACGATGTGACTCAAGGTTTTCAACTCCCCGTCCATAACGCGAATCGCCTGCTCGTACTCCGCAAGGGACCTGGGGCGATTCAGCAACAACTCCGTCTCACCTCGGAGGACTGACAATGGAGTTTTCAACTCATGCGACGCGTCGGAAACAAACTGCCGGAGTTGATTCACAACAATATCGAGCCTGCGGGCATAAAAGGCCGACACGATGCCCATCAACACCACGCTCACGCTAAGAAGCAGGAGAGCAAACTTTGTGAAGGTCTGCAGCGTTGCCCGTACTTCCTGGGTGGGCGCCGCAACAGCAAGAGCCCATTCCTCATTGCCAACTCCAAACGGCACGATGGCTACACGGACTTCTCCGATAGCCGGAATAGAAATTGTCTGGAACGACTCCGATGGAAAAGGATGCGAGAAGTCGAGATTCATGTCCGAACGGAGATTTTTCGAACGCTGAAGCACCCGCCCTGTCTGACTGAGCACCTCAAAGTAGGCGCCGGGCAGGTTCAGTTGGTCGACATCCCTCTCCTCAGGATCGGCAATCTGGTCCGCTATGATTGGTCTCGCCGTTTCTGAAAGCTGCCGATCCAACTGGTGGGTGACGGCGCGATAGAACAGAACATAGGCTCCAATGGATGATCCGACCAGCAAGACACCTGCAGCCATGGAGAACAGCAGCACGGTGCGGAGTTGAATCGAGCGCGCCTTCATTCCTCGAGCCGCAGGCAATAGCCGATGCCATGCACCGTCTGAATCACGCGAGGCTCACCCATCTTTTGGCGGAGACGGTTGATATAGACCTCGACAAGATTAGTCTCACTGTCGAAATGCGAATCCCAGGCGTGCTCGATGATCTCAGTGCGCGAAGCGACTTCCGGGGCGCGGATCAGCAAGAACTCGAGGACTACAAACTCTTTGGCTGTGAGCGTCAGGGCCTTGCCATCGCGAATGACAGTGCGTCGATAGCGATCGAGCTCTATCTGGGCGTACTGAAGGGTGCGCCCGAGTTTGCTGACTTTCCTTCGAACCAGTGCGCGCACGCGCGCGAGAAGTTCCGCAACAGCGAAAGGCTTGGTCAAATAGTCGTCTGCACCGGCATCCAGACCCTCAACGCGCTGCTCAACAAGGCTCCTTGCAGAAAGCATCAAGACTGGCGTGTCGATCCGCATTTCGCGTAGCTCGCGGCATACGGCGATGCCAGTCAGGCCCGGCAACCGCACATCCAGGAGGATTCCGTCGTAACGGCTCTCCGCAATTGCCTCCAGCGCTTGCTCGCCACTGTTCACGATGTCCACTGCGTAGGCATTCTCCCGGAGAGCACGGCCAATGAAACTCGCCACCCTCCGCTCGTCTTCGACGACGAGAATTCTCATGTTGGCAGGTACCCCCCTACGTCGGATCGCGACCGATTGGCTCCGTATTCTATCCCTGTTGTGTTCGGTAGGAGCTGGGCGTTGCGGTCTGTTGCTGTTGCCACACACGGCGTCACCGGCATTTTCATGTAGTTTTCAATAGGTTGTAGAGCATTAGGGATGCGCTTCGGGTTTGAACGCCTGACTGTGCCGGGCCAGTGACGGAAAGGTGCTGACTGTGGAGTTTTGGCCGCGATCGATGCAAGATGCGATCGATTGGTAGCACAAAAGGAAGAGTGCCGGCCAAGGTTTCTGGGGCCGGAATGCGAGTTCGAGCGACGTTGGCCGAACTCACGCGTAGAATTCCGTGTGAAAGTTTTTTCCATGTGAATTCGATCAGCGTCTCCGGGCTCTGACAAGAATTCGAGAGGTGCGGCGATGGCAATAAGATCCCCTGTCGTTCTGCTGGCCTTGATGCTGACTTTTGCTGGTAACCTCCGGGCCCAGGATGAACAAACGGCTCAAGAGCCTCCGATAGCTCAAGATCCCGCTGGCCCGCAGGACCCGCAGGTGCCGCCGGTCCTGCCCGCCGCGCCGGCCCCGCAAAGCCCGCCGCAAAAGCCCGCTGAGAATCCTCCGGAACCGGAATCCCATGGAACTCGCCTTCGTTGGCAGGATATTCC
>Ga0207659_10002603_pt1 | contig 10744 bp, 9 predicted proteins | sample KBSM43metaG_FD_184330 | JGI IMG/M metagenome (GOLD analysis project Ga0207659, IMG submission 184330) | Miscanthus rhizosphere microbial communities from Kellogg Biological Station, Michigan, USA - KBS M4-3 metaG (SPAdes) (version 2) | ecosystem: Host-associated > Plants > Roots > Rhizosphere >...
GTCTTGGTGGGTCTCATGATGGCGGGATGCTATAGCCGAATTGGGATTTAATGTATCGATGGCATTGATTGAATCGGGTAAGAAAGCGCCGGCGTTCGCGCTGAAAGATCAGACGGGCAAGGTGCACAAGCTGGCCGACTACGCCGGGCGGCCTGTGATCCTCTACTTCTATCCAAAAGACGACACGCCCGGCTGCACCAAGGAAACGTGTTCGTTTCAGTCGTATCTACCGAAGTTCAAGCCAAGCAAGGCGGCAGTCCTCGGCGTCAGCATCCTGGACGAAAAGAGCAAGGCGAAGTTCGCGGCTAAGTACGACATTACCTTTCCACTGCTGGCCGATCCGGATCACGAGGTCGCGGAAACGTACGGTGTCTGGCAGCAGAAGGCCTTCATGGGTCGCAAGTTCATGGGCATCGTCCGGACGACGTACCTGATTGGACCAGACGGCAAGGTGCAGCAGCGGTGGGACAACGTGAAGGTGGACGAGCACGCCGACGAAGTGCTCGCCGCCCTCGCGTAAAGCACCCCCGTGCTACGCTCTCGCGGCGATGGATTCCTACCTGCACGGCACCAGCCTGACGCCGCTGCTCGGAGAAACCATCGGTGCAAATCTGCGCCGGACCGTCGAGCGTTTCGGCGAGCGCGAAGCGCTTGTCGTTCGCGCACAGCGATATCGCGCGACGTACCGCCAGCTGTGGGATGACACGACAACGCTCGCGCGTGCACTGCTCGCGTCGGGGGTTCAGAAAGGCGACCGCGTCGGCATCTGGTCACCGAATCGGTTCGAATGGGTCATCACCCAGTTTGCGACCGCTCGTATCGGCGCCATCCTCGTCAACATCAATCCGGCATATAAAACATCCGAGCTGCAGTTCGCGCTGACGCAGTCCGGTGTCTCGCTGTTGATCCATGCCGCCACCTTCCGCGCCAACGATTACCGGTCGATGGTGCGCGAGGTCTGCGGCCACTGCCCCGAGCTGCGGGAAACGATTGTCATCGACACGGGCTGGAGCGACCTGCTCGAGCGCGCGAGCCGTGCATCCGACCGCGAGCTGACGGAACGGGAGTCGAGCCTGCAGTTCGACGACGCGATCAACATTCAGTACACGTCTGGCACGACGGGATTTCCGAAAGGCGCGACGCTCTCCCACCACAACATCCTGAACAACGGATATCTCGTCGGCCAGATGATCAAGTACACAGAGCAGGACCGCGTCTGCATCCCGGTCCCGTTCTATCACTGCTTCGGCATGGTGATGGGGAACCTGGCCTGCAGCTCACATGGTGCCTGCATGGTGATCCCGGCGGAAGCGTTCGATCCGCTGGCGACGCTCGAGACGATCGCGGCCGAGCGGTGTACGTCGCTCTACGGCGTGCCGACCATGTTCATCGCGCAGCTTTCACATCCACGGTTCAGCGACTTCGATCTGTCATCGCTCCGCACCGGCATCATGGCGGGCTCGCCATGCCCGATTGAAGTGATGAAACAGGTGCAGTCGTCAATGCACATACCGGAAGTCACGATCTGCTACGGGATGACCGAAACCTCTCCGGTGTCGACACAGAGCAGCTGGGACGACCCGCTCGAACGCCGCGTGGCGACGGTCGGCCGGGTGCATCCGCACGTGGAGATCAAGGTTGTCGATCCGGAGAGTGGCGCCATTGTGCCGCGAGGCGTCCCCGGCGAACTCTGCACGCGCGGCTACAGCGTGATGCTTGGCTACTGGGGCAACGAGGAGGCGACGCGCGAAGCCATCGATGCCGCTGGCTGGATGCACACCGGCGATCTGGCGACCGCCGACGTGGAGGGCTACGTAAACATCGTCGGCCGAATCAAGGACATGATCATCCGCGGCGGCGAAAACGTGTATCCCCGCGAGGTCGAGGAATACCTCTACACCCATCCTGCCGTGCTGGACGTCCAGGTCATCGGCGTCCCGAGCGAGAAGTACGGCGAAGAGATCATGGCCTGGGTGAAACGGAGGCCGGCAGCGGCGGTGAGCGGCGAAGATCTCGCCGCGTTCTGCCGCGGTCGCATCGCGACGTTCAAGATCCCGAGCTACTGGAAGTTCGTGGACGAGTTCCCCACCACGGTGACCGGCAAGATTCAGAAATTCAAGATGCGCGAAATCGCCGTCGCGGAATTGGGGCTGCAGGCTGCAGCGTCACAGCGCACAGCCTGACCAACCGGCGGTAAACTCCTTCCCATGAAGCTGCGGGTCGCCGTCGCGGGCGTATTAGTGCTTCTCATCGCCGGTGCGGCATCGGCGCAGTTCGGCCGCGGCTATAACGCCAGCCTTTCGGCCCGCATGGCGCGCACCGACAGCTTCGACGGACGCTTTCACTACTGCCGTGGACAGTACCGGATGAACCCTGGGGGTGATGGCGGCAGCTGGCTGACCGACTATCCCCTCGCCGACATCGACCTGTCGATTCGCCTTGCTGAACTGACGAAGATGCGGGTCGGGTTCGATGCGGCGAACCAGCCGCAGCATCTCATCGTGTCGCTGACGGGTGCCGAATTGTTCAAGTGCCCGATGATCATGATGCAGGAGGTCGGCAGACTCTTTTTCAACGACGAGGACACAGCGCAACTTCGGAAATATCTGCTCAAGGGTGGCTTCCTCTGGGTGGACGACTTCTGGGGCTCGTACGCCTGGAACACGTGGGCGACGCAGATTGCGAAAGTCTTTCCCCCGGGTGAGTACCCGATCGTCGACTTGCCGGCGGACCACCCGATCTTCCACACGATGTTCGATCTGAAAGCGATCCCGCAGATTCCAGGCATCGGATACTGGCGCGGCAGTGGAGGCGGAACGTCCGAGCGCGGCGCCGACAGCGCACAGGTGCACGCACGTGGGATCTCCGATCGCGGCGGCCGCCTCATGGTGCTGATGACGCACAACACCGACGTGAGCGATTCCTGGGAGCGCGAGGGCGAGGATCCGAATTACTTCTACCGATTTTCAGTCCAGGGCTATCAGGTCGCGATGAACGTGCTCATCTACGTGATGACGCACTGATACCATCTCGATCGCCCTCGCGCTCCGCGAAATCCATTACAATCCACCGCGTTCTCGACAACTGATGTCCCTCGGACCCGGCGCTCGCCTTGGGCCGTATGAAATCGTATCCGCCATCGGCGCGGGCGGCATGGGCGAGGTGTATCGGGCGCGAGATACGCGGCTGCAGCGCGATGTTGCCATCAAGGTGCTGCCGGATACGTTCGCCGCCGATCCTGATCGGCTGGCACGATTCGAACGCGAGGCGCAGCTTCTCGCTTCACTGAATCATCCGCACATTGGCGCAATCTACGGTCTGGAAGAGCGTGCGCTCGTCCTGGAACTTGTCGAAGGGGAGACGCTCGCAGATCGAATTGCGCGAGGGCCGATCCCGGTCGACGAAGCCACCCTTATTGCGCGACAGATCGCCGAAGCGCTCGAAGCTGCGCACGAGCACGGGATCATCCACCGTGATTTGAAGCCGTCGAACATCAAGGTCACGCCGGACGGCTACGTCAAGGTCCTCGACTTCGGTCTGGCCAAATTGAATGAACCGAACGTCCCGACGTCATCGAACGTCCCGAACGCATTTTCGATGTCGCCAACGATCACGTCGCCGATGATGACCGGCGTCGGCGCGCTCCTCGGCACGGCCGCCTATATGGCGCCGGAACAAGCGAAGGGTCGCGCGGCTGACAAACGGAGCGACATCTGGGCATTCGCGTGCGTGTTGTTCGAAATGCTCACGGGTAGGCGTGCGTTCGAAGGTGAGGATGTCACCGATACGATTGCCGCCATTGTGCGGGGCGAGTCCGCCTGGAACGCGCTGCCCGCCGGCCTTCCCGATCCCATCAGGCTGTTGCTGAGGCGAGGTCTCGAAAAGGACCGCGGCAGCCGCCTGTCTGATTTCGGGACGGTTCGGTTTCTCTTGTCGGACGGATTGACGTTGTCCGTCGCCGCTCCCGCGTCGACAGCAACCCCAGCGTTCCGCAGATGGACGCTTCCCGTGGTCGCGACCGCCCTAATCGTGGCGGGACTGACGAGCGCCGCATGGTGGTACGCGAGGCCCGTGCCCATGGCGCCGATCGTCACACGTTTTCCGTTGGTGCTGCCTTCTGGTCAGAACTTCTCCAATCCCGGCCGGCAAATGATCGCCATCTCACCCGACGGGACACAAGTCGTCTACACCGCCAATCAGCGCCTGTGGCTGCGATCGATGTCTGAAGTCGAGACGCGGCCGATTGGTGGCTTCGACGGTAGCTTCGCCGTGATCAATCCGGTCTTTTCTCCTGATGGCCGCTCGATCGCGTTCTTCTCCACCAACGATCAGACGCTCAAAAAGATCGCCGTGACCGGCGGAGCCGCGGTCACGTTGTGCCCAGCTGATAACCCGTTCGGCATGAGTTGGACGCGCGACGGGATCCTCTTCGGCCAGGGAGCGAAAGGCATCATGCGCGTCGCCGATAGCGGCGGCAAACCCGAAGTGATCGTTCGGGTCGACAGCGGCGAAATCGCCCATGGTCCACAGTTGCTCCCCGATGATGAGACGCTGCTGTTCACCCTCGTCACCAGCACGGGCGCGGACCGGTGGGACAAGGGCCGCATTGTCGTGCAGTCGCTGAAATCGGGTGAAAGAAAGACAGTGATTAACGGCGGGAGCGACGCCCGTTACCTCCCCACAGGACACATCGTGTATGCGCTCGGCGGCGTGATATTCGCCGTACCGTTCGACGTAGGTCGGTTGGAAGTGTCAGGAGGCCCAGTCCCCGTTGTCGAGGGGGTGCGGCGCGGCGGCGCAGCAGCCATCACCGCCGCCGCCGTTGCGGGCGCACCGACCGGCACCGCGCAATTCAGCACAGCGGCCAACGGATCGCTCGCATTCCTCCCGGGGCCGGTTTCGCTGTCAAATGGCCTTGTGCAGCTTGCACTCGTCGACCGAAGAGGGACCGTTGAACCGCTCAAACTGCAGCCCGCAACGTACCAGCACCCGCGCATCTCGCCGGACGGCAAACGCATCGTCTTCGCAACCGACGATGGCAAAGATGCCGTGGTCTGGATCTACGAGTTGTCTGGCGCGACCGCGATGCGTCGTCTCACATTCGGCGGCAAGAATCGTTTTCCTATCTGGTCGGCCGACGGGCACCGTGTCGCGTTCCAATCGGATCGCGATGGTGACCTCGGCATTTTCTGGCAGGCTGCCGACGGCAGCGGTACTGCCGAACGCCTCACGAAAGCCGACAAGGACAGCTCACACATTCCCGAATCGTGGTCGCCCAAGGAAGACGCGTTCCTGTTCCGCGTTGTGGAGGCGTCGGGTGGTGGATCGTTGTCGGTGTTCTCGCTCGAAGAGAGGAAGGCGTCACCTTTTGGATCCGTTCGCTCGATGAGTCCGACAGATGCTGTGTTTTCGCCTGATGGACGGTGGATTGCCTACTCGGCGCAGATGACGACGAACGCCAACCAACGCGTCGTATACGTTCAACCGTTTCCGGCAACCGGCGCCACGTATCAGCTCCCGGTGTTGGAAGCAGGCGGTTATCGCCACCCCCTCTGGTCCGCGGATGGCAGAGAGCTCTTCTACTGGATCGGCGGCAATGTACGAATGCGCGCGGTTGCGGTCACGACCCAACCGACTTTCGCATTTGGGAATCCGACTCCAATTCCGCATCCGGCCTACTGGATCGACAGCGTGACCGACGCGGCGCGACAGTATGACGTTGCGGTGGACGGACAAAGATTCGTCGGCATCATCCTGGCGGGCTCCGCTAACGCGAACGATGCCGGCGCGGCGACGAATCCAGAGATTCAGGTGGTATTGAATTGGTTTGAGGAACTGAAGGCGCGCGTGCCGACGAATAGGCCGTAGACCCAGACATCTAATTCGTCGTCGGCTGCTCCCCCTTCAGCAGACGCTGCCGCGCTTTGTCGACGTCGCGCTGGAAGACGAAGAGGGTGTCAGCGTTCCCCATCGGATCGGTGAAGTTGTACTGCTTGCCGCCTTTGATCTTCACCTTCAGGTTCTTGTCGAGATAGTCCACCTCCAGCACCTCCAGGTTGGTGAGCGGGACGGTGAATGCATCGCCCTTGTTCGTCGTGTCATAGCGGAGACCCTGAGCCGTGGCCACGAGCGTGCCGCGGCACGAGCCGACGCCGTGCTTGTGGACGACGTCGGCCTTCGCGTCAAGTCGCACCTCCTTGAACCGCACCGCCACATCGCGCGAGCCAGGCGTAAGGTCGATCGACTGCGCGTACTGGTCGTATCCGGTGGCCGAGACGTTGATCTGGTGCGTCCCCGGCTTTACGTCCGTTGTCGTCACGGGCGCAGTGCCGATGAACTGCCGATCGATGAACACCTGCGCGCCTGCCACGTCGCTGTCGATGCGAAGGGTGACGAGATCGGCGGCGGGCGGCGCTTCAACCGGCGCTGTCGTCGCCGAGGGTGCCGCCGCGCGGCGAGATGGGCGCGGCTGTTCGGTAATTGGTGGCGCTGCAACGGGAGGCGGTGGAGGCACCACCACCGGGGCAGGCGTCGTCACGGCGGGCGTTCGCGACGGTGCGGACTTTGGTCGTGAGATCAAATAGAAGCCGACGCCACTGACGACAAGCAGGATGAGAAAAACAGCAATAACGATCGATCGATTCACGTGGAGAATCGTAACTCAGCTGACGTGCAGGCGGACCTGAAGGTCCGCCCCTACGACCCGCGACTTCATCTTTTCAATGTTCCCGTCGTGCGAACGCGGTACACTTCGCGGAATGAAGGGCTGGCGACGCACGCGCTATGCGATGGTCATCGTCGCCGCCGTGCTCTGCGTCGCGGTCAGCGCCCACGCGCAGTTCCGCGGACGCGGCGGGTTCGGCTTCCGCGCGCGCACCGCGTCGCCGCAGGATTTCGACGGCAGCTTTCACTTCTGCCGCATCGTGTTTCGCAACGCCCTCGAGGGCGACGGCGGCGGGTGGAGCGTCGACTACCCACGCGCGGATATCAATTTCTCGCTTCGGCTGTCGGAACTCACCAAGACCCACGTCGGCAAGGACCAGACGGGCGAACCGAAACACCTGCTCGTCCAGCTGACCGACGCCTCGCTGTTCGATTGCCCGTTCGTCATGATGACCGAGCCCGGTGGCGCCGGCTTCGACAACGAAGAAGCTGCGAGGTTGCGGCTCTACCTCGAAAAGGGCGGCTTCCTCTGGGCCGATGACTTCTGGGGCGAGTATGCGTGGAGTTGGTGGGTCGGCCAGCTCCGGAAGGCGTTGCCGGCACCGGAATTTCCGATCTTCGATCTGCCACCCGACCATCCGCTCTTCCACACGCAGTTCGAGGTCAAGAAGGTCGCGCAGATTCCTTCGATCAATTTTTTCTTCGGTTCCAGGCGGACGTCGGAGCGCGGCGCCGACAGCGCAACCCCGCACGCGCGGGGCATTGCCGACAAGAAGGGCCGGATGATCGTCCTGATGACGCACAACACGGATTACGGCGACTCGTGGGAGCGCGAAGGCGACGATGCGACGTACTTCGTGAATTTTGGTCCGGATGGCTACGCGTTCGGCATCGATGCCGTGTTGTACGCGTTGACGCACTAGCAAATCCCAAACTCCAAATCCCAAATCCCAAACCATCGCCGATGCGTGGCAGCAAGATGCGGGTCGTCGCAGTGGTTCTCGCGGCGATCTTCGCGGCGATCTATGCGGACGGGCTCGGCCGCGGTTTCGTCAAAGACGATTTTCGATGGATTGCCGCAGCCGACATCCATTCCGCCGGTGATCTGCAGCGCATATTTGCGACCAACGTCGGCTTCTACCGGCCACTTGTCACACTGAGCTTCGCGATCGATCGCGGGGTCTGGAATCTGGATCCGCGCGGCTACGCCTTCACCAATCTGATGCTGCTCGTGGCCGATGCGGGCCTGCTCTTCGCGCTCGCGCGCCGGCTGTCGCTGTCATCGGCGGCGTCGCTCTTCGCCGTTGCGGCGTGGATGTTCAACTTTCACGGCATCAACATGGCACTGCTCTGGCTCAGTGGACGAACGGCGTTGTTGCTCTGCCTTTTTTCGACGACCGCCGTGCTCGCCTGGCTGCGCAGCTTGCGTCTCGCCGCAGTGCTCCTCACATGTGCGGCGATGCTTTGCAAGGAGGAAGCGGTGGTGCTGCCGCTGCTGCTGCCGCTGCTCGGCGCCGTTGCTGGCGGCGAACGCGACACCAGCACTCGCCGCGCGCTGCTGCAGTCGTGGCCGCTCTGGGCTGTTGGCGTCCTCTACCTGATCCTGAGAACGCAGAGCGGCGCCTTCGGCCCCTCTGACGCGCCGGCATATTACCGGTTGACGGTCGATCCGCGCCTCGTCGCCACGAACGCCGCCGAGTATCTCGATCGTGGTGCGACGTGGCCAGCCGTCGCAGCCGTGCTGATGCTCCTCTTCACCCCGCGAGGGTCTTCGCTCAATGACGATGAGCGTCGCGTCGTTTGGTTCGGCGTTGTCTGGTTCGTCTTGATGTTCGCCATTACGGTGTTCCTGCCGGTCCGCTCGAGTTTGTACGCGGTGGCACCCTCGATCGGCAGCGCGCTCGCCGCCGCCGCCTTCGCCTCACGGGCGCAGCGCGCGTCTTCATACCGATTCGCACGAGTGTCCACAGCCTTGATTGTGTTGGCAACGGCGCTGATTCCTGTGTACCGGATGCGCAATCGGGGACTCGTCGAGCCTGCCGATTTGTCCACGCAGGCAACCGCCGAACTCCGACGAGGCGCTCAGCGCGACCCCGCTGTTCGCGAGATCGTTCTGGTTGACGATAGGGACGCCCCAGTCACGCTCGAGGATGCATTCGGCGCACTCGCGCCTGACGCGGTGCATCTATTCGTCTCTCCGGATGTGAACGTGACCACCAGCGACGCCACCGGCCAGGTCGACGTGGCGCGCGAAGATGTGATGGTGTTCCGGCTGCGCGACGGACGCCTGGTTCAGGAGCGGGTGCGAACGAACGGCTCGCCCGAGGACACGAGCGCCTCCCACCCGGGCTGACGCCGCAGTTCATCGACCGGCGTCGGATTCTCCGGCGACGCGGGGTGCCGTTTCAGAAGCAAATGCCACCAGCCGACGTCGTGCCAGTGGCCAAGCTTGAAGCCGATTCCCCGATACACCGTGAGCGGCAGAAACCCCAGAGCCTCGTGGAATGCGACGCTGCGCGCATTCGGCAACGTAATGCCGGCGTACGCGTTGACGTATCCCTGCGCGGCAAGAATCGCGAACAGCGACGTATAGAGCCCGCGCGCCACTCCGCAGCGGCGAAAGCTGGGATCCACATAGACCGACGTCTCGACCGACCACCGGTAGGCGAGACGAGTCCGATGCCATGAGGCATAGGCATAGCCGGCGATGACCCCGTCGCAGTCGCAGACGAGCCACGGATACAGCTCCGTCATCTCGGCGATCCGCCGTCGTATTTCGTCCGCGGACGGCGGCTCGGCCTCGAACGACGTGGCGTTGCCGTCAACGAACGGCGCATAAATGGCGGCGACGGCGGCGGCATCGCCGTCGCCAGCCAGACGAATGACAGCACTCATTGATCAATCAGCCGTGAACTGCTGCACCAGCGTCTCCAGCGCCAGCGGCAGCGGCGGACGCAGCGCGGTTCCGGCGAATGCAGCGGCGAGGGTGCGCGCGAGGCGCCCGTTCCGCGTGTAGTGGCGGCCGCCGCTCAGCGCGAACAGCTCGGCGCACAGCCGGGTCGCTTCCTGCGTCACATATGTTTTCGTGCGAAGTGCCAGCGCGGCATAGGCCGGCCCGGCTCCGGGAGTCCAGGCTCGCGCGGTTTGGTGGAGATAGGCGCGCAGCGATTCCTCGCGCATTTGCGCATCGGAAAGGCGGACGCGCAGCGCGGCGGAGGCCGGCACCGGGGTGGACAGCTCCCGCCGAATCGCGGCGGCGCACCCGAGCGGAATCGCCGTGAACAGGGCGAACCAGTAGCTGAGCGGCTGCACAATTTGGATGAAATTCGGGAAGCCGAGGATTCCTTCCGCGGGCGCGGAGTGGTACCGGACGGTATGGCTTTCGGTCGATCGCATTCCGAAGCCGTCCCAGTCGTTCAGGATGTCGACGCCGGGCGCCGTCGGGCGCACGAAGAAGACCTCGACGACACCACAGCCGGGCATCTCGGCCGGATCCACCTTCGCCGTGGAGAAGAACATGCCGGCATACCGGCCGAACGATGCCAGGATCTTTTCGCCCGTCAGCTCGAACGTGCCGTTCTGCCGCCGCGCGATCGTTTTCGTCGCGTCCAGCGATCCGCCTGCTCCCTTTTCGGAATTGCACGCGGCGTAGAGAACACCTTGCCGATACTCCGCGGCAACACGATCGATCTGTTCGCTCCAGGTTCGCCGATGTTCAGCAGGTGCGACGTCGGGGCCGGCGGAATACACTCCCGCAAGGCCAAGCGGCATCGCGGCGAGCAACGCGGTTGACGGCGACGCCGCCGCAATCGATTCGATCGCATCAACCGCATCGAGGAGCGAGCTGCCACTGCCGCCGACCGATGCAGGGAACGGCGCGCGAATGACGCCGGCAGCGACGAGATCCGCGATGTTTTCCGCCGGGTAACGCTCGGAATCAGCCGCGTCGCGTTCGGCCAGCCGCGGCGCCAGCTCGCGAACAGTCTCGGCCAGCGTCCTAACCACGACCAATCCACGGCATCTTCGTCGCCATCAAAGTCATGAACTGAACGTTCGCGTCGAGCGGCAGTCCTGCCATGTA
>Ga0207659_10002606_pt1 | contig 10738 bp, 5 predicted proteins | sample KBSM43metaG_FD_184330 | JGI IMG/M metagenome (GOLD analysis project Ga0207659, IMG submission 184330) | Miscanthus rhizosphere microbial communities from Kellogg Biological Station, Michigan, USA - KBS M4-3 metaG (SPAdes) (version 2) | ecosystem: Host-associated > Plants > Roots > Rhizosphere >...
GGTGCCAACTCCCAGGACAAGGAAGCTGCTTGAGCAGGGATCCCATACGGACATCGCTTCATGGGATCGGAACCGAGGGATGGGCGATTCAAGCGGTGGATAGGATTTTTAGGTTGCGGGGGTATTTGCCCCTGGCCGGGCCAGACCTGTCCAACTTACTAATTGAGGTTCCGATAGAACTCAGGCCGGACGCGGCTTTCACGAGATTTCATGTTTTGAGGTGTTGTTTCGTGAGGACCCTCTCCCACCGGGAGAGGGTGTCGCGAAGCGACGGGTGAGGGATCTTTAGGCCTTGTAAATTTCTCATCCGGCCCTTCGGGCCACCTTCTCCCGGTGGGAGAAGGCCGCGCCACCACCGTTCCGGCACAACTTGGACTTCCAGTTCAGTGACCTCGCGCTCACGGTCAGCATCTTCCTCAAGGTGCTGGCCGTGGGTAAGCGCGCGTCGCTCGACGTCCCAGGTGGGCAGCGTTAATGAACGGATTTCGGCGGCCTGCGGGAAGAAATATATTCTCGGGCCTCTTCGATTGAGGAAAATACTTTGTCGCTCTTACGGGAGTTGCACCACTGACAGCACAATACAAATTCTGTTTTCCGGCCTTTCGGCAGCTTGCTTTTGGGAATGAAATGGTCCCGCGTTGGTCGACTGCGGTGTTGGTCCCATTTGATGGTTCGTAAGCAGTAGCTGCAGACATAGGAATCACCGAATTGGACATTGCGCATCTCGCTCACTCCTCATAGCGAAGAAGCGCTATACGGGCGCGAAAGCGCGCCCCTTCGGTAACAGTAATAGATTGGCCACGCCCTTCGTAGCGCGCCATAAACTCAGGATTCAGCCAGGCGGTATCGGGCACTCTATTCCATGCAAACAGCTGATACGTGCCGGGAGCGATTCCTCGCAATCTAAATTCGCCCCTGCCATCAGCGACCGTAGCTTTATAGGCGGACTGAACGAATCGGCGGGACGGTGGAGGGACCAGAACAATCGTTGCTCCCGCGACGTTCGCCTGCCCCGAAGACTCGACTATTCCGTCAATAGTGGCACCCGCCGGGCTGACGAAGATCTCCACTGGAGTTGCCGAATCTCGCATTTCCAGTTCCGGCCCATTCAGTGTGCCGGCGGCATCGAAGAGGCTTCTTGAACCCTGTCGCAAATCCGAAACATAGGCATCCGGAGGCAGACCTTCGAGACGGACGCTATAGGTTCCACTCAGTACATCGCGCAAGGTGAATGTTCCGTCAGATGCAGCAGTTGTGTATTTTGAGTTCGCAAGAACCGTTAGCGTCGAAAGATCGATCGAACGGCTCGGACCAGAGACGAGGATTCGACCTTGAATATCGTTCCCCTTCTGTAAGATCAGCCGCACGTCCTTGAGATCCTCGTCTCCGACTCTGATTGCCGTGATGCCGCGTCCACGGCTTCCATCTTGCATGACATCGTCCACGACGAGGTCGTGAATCCCGCGCGGCACGCCTCCGATTTCAAACGTATCGGTTGGGGCCCTCATCTCCGGAATATTTCTAATAGCCCATCCCTCCTGGGAAAAACTGTCCCTCGAGATTAACGAGAAACTGCGACGAGTCCGATTGTCCTCCTCGGAATTGCGACGCCCTTCGACAGTGCCGGCGACCGTCACGGTCGCTGGACTCCGGGTCGCCGCCTTGAAATCTATTCCAGGCACAGTCCCGCCGCCCAGAACGACGATCGAGGCGGCCAGCTTCTCGACGTCGGTCCCTGGAAAAAACGTCCGAATTGTTCCCGAAACTACGACTCCGCGGCCGCTCGATTCGGCGATGCGAAATGACCCCGACGGGCTGTATTCCGCTGTTACGTAGTAAACCCCGGGCGGGAGATCGATGCTGTACTGACCTGAGGAATCTGTTCTCGAACTCGCCGACGAGGCGCCGGCGTCATTGCCGGGCGCGGAAAGGATGCGTCGTCCTCTCGAATATGCCGCCACAAGCGCTTGCACCGTCAGACCGGCGAGTGGCTTGCCGGTTTCATCCGTGATCCTGCCAGTGATTGAGCCGAAAGGGGCCAGCTCCAATCGAACATTGCGCACCTCTTCACCAGGCATAACGCTGATATTTCCCGAAAACGTGTCGTTCAATGGAGCCGCCATCCCCGTACGCAGCGCTCGAATGGTGTGAATACCGGGACGAACATTCGCGATAGCGAAGCGGCCGCTTGCATCGGTCGTGCCCTGCCCCACGCCGGGCATTAGGACCAGGACACCAGCGAGCGGAGATTGCGTGTTCGCACTGATAACCATTCCAGACACAGATCCGCCAGATTGTTGAGGTTGACTAAAGCTTGTGAGAAGTATCAAAAGAAAACACACGACTGCCGTGGGCACACGGATGCTATTGATGGGTTGCTGTTTCGGTTCTCCGTAACTGAGCACGATTTCCTTCCTCACAGATCGAGCGTGGACCTCGACGAAACTATCGCATGGCGTCACGAGAATCATTCTCATCAGCGATGGTAGGTCACTCCGCCTACCTCAACGCCATCGGCACGGCGTGGGGAGGTCAGACAACGGACGCTTTCACGAGATTTCATGTTTTGAGGTGTTGTTTCGTGAGGACCCTCTCCCGGCGGGAGAGGGTGTCGCGAAGCGACGGGTGAGGGATCTTTAGGCTTGTAAATCCCTCATCCGGCCCTTCGGGCCACCTTCTCCCGGTGGGAGAAGGCCGCGCGACCACCTTTCTTGCCTGACTGAAGTTTTGGTCTGCCCGTCATTTCGCTGCCAGCTGCGCAACCATTTTCCTGAAATCCGCGATGTGTTGTTCAGTGAGCAATATGCGGATTCGCGGATCTGAACGCGCGTCGCTTAGGTTAGAATTCCGAAGTTTTGGTCCTTCAAAGATTTGAGGAACTCCAGTGGTCCGACTAACACTTCGTGCGCAATCTGCTTATGGACAGGAAGTGACCGACGCTCTCAAGGCCAGCGAGTCTACATTCAATCGCGAGTGTAGCTGTCCGCCTGGCAAATCCTGCTTTGTCGAGATCACTGAGGTGCGAGAAAGACGATTCGAGGTCGTGGTGAAGCGGCCAGGGGCCGTTATCGCGGGCCAGGGGTGGACGCCCCTGACAGCGATTACGGGAACGTATCACCTGGTGTTCGATCAGGGAGCAAGTGCCCGGCACATCCAGGAAGTCGTCTCCGGAATGGTTGGTGCGACCATCGTGACGGAATCGGAGAATTCCACTTCGTCTTTGCTCGAAAGCTTGAATATCGTGGTTGTCGATTCAGTCACCCTGCGCCAGGCCCAAAAACGAATCGCCGGTTGCCGGCGATGCAGCCCCACCGCAGATATCCCTTTCAACAGCATCATCGACGTCATCATGGGCTGTGATTCCGCGACGCGATATATCCTCCCTGAGGATTTAGCGGTATGTCCGAAGTGTGGACGGCACCTTTCAGAGGATTCCATGGTGGAGTACGACTCGACATTCGAAGAGACCGATTGCTAGGTACGTATTGCCCCTCCTGGCCAGGAGGGGTGTCTCTGGCACTAAGAAAAAAGACGCGTTAGCGACCATATGGCCAGAGACGGGGTGGTGGCTCAAGATCGAAGAAGTTGAACCACCACCCCGTCCGCTCCTTCCCGCGGAGGCTTCGCGATATTTTTCTTGATGTCGCGTCCACCCCTCCTGGCCAGGAGGGGCAATCGCTCGCCTGCTAAATAGGGACAATTTTGCATTCTGGTGCAACTTCCTTCATCGATGTACGATTACGCCGCGAGTGGACCGTGCGCGTCGACATTAAAGAGAGTGGCGTCGCCGGCGGTCTTTGCTAACTGGTCCCGGATAGGAAATCCCATTGTGTCTCCGCCGTTGGATCCAAGGGGAGTGCCGTTTCGCCGGAATAAAGCGAATCGATACGGGGGCTGCATTGTAACCGAGGCATAGCGGGTAAACGTAGGCGTTGGCGACACGTTTCGGCCCGCCATTACATAAAGGATGGGGTTGCACAAAGAGTCTCGGAGAGCCTTCCGGACTTTATGGGCAACGCATACAGGAAGTACGACCGGGAGATCTCGTGAAGATTGCATCCAAGTGTGCGCTCAGCGTTTTCTTTTTCCTCGTTGTTGCGATCCCGCTATGGAGCCAGGGATTTCAAGGGACGATTCGTGGCGATGTTCGTGACCCCTCAGGAGCTCTTGTTCCAGGCGCGACCGTAAGTCTGACGGCTGTTGCTACCGGCGAAACTCGCTCCGTCGTCAGTTCCGACACGGGTGCGTTCGATTTCCCGAACCTCCTGGTCGCCGGCTATACATTGACGGCAGAATTGCCCGGCTTCAAGAAGTACACGCGCGAGAACATTCAGGTGAGTGCCAATACGGTCTCGGATGTACTGGTGCGATTGGAAATTGGCGTCGTCACCGAGTCCGTGATCGTCAGCGTAGGTCAGGAGCGCGTCAACCTGTCGTCGTCGCAGTTGCTGGGGTACTCCACAAGGAATGTCGTGAGATTGCCGAACCCTGTCTTATCCGGCAGTCCAAACAATTTCGCGATACTTGCCCCGGGCACGACGACGATGGCGGGCGGCGTCGGTGGTCAGGGTGGATCGGTCGGCGGGAATCGTCCGAAGAACAATAACTTTGTAGTAGACGGTGTAGACAACAACGACCCCAGCACAACGGGGACGCTGACACCGGTCATCGCCGATGCTGTAGAAGAGTTCACCCTTCTCACCAATCAATTCAATGCTGAATACGGTCACTCGACCGCCGGACAATTCATCACAACCACAAAGTCCGGAACCAGTGAGTTCCACGGCGGCGGATGGTGGTACAGCCAGAATCGTCACACCAACTCTATGGACAATCTCTCCGCGGGCATTTCGAAGCCACGGTACGACTGGAATCGATTCGGCGGACAGGTGGGTGGTCCGACGCCGCTGGACAAGTTGTTCTTTTTTACGGCGTATGAATATCAGAACAAAACACTGGCTGGAACATCGACGCAGATCACAGTGCCAACCGCGGCTGGGCTGGCAACCCTGCAGAACCTTGCGAGTATTCCCGGAACGGGGATAAGTCCTGTGAACGTCGATGTGTTTTCCAGTCATGTGCCATTGGCGAGCGTCGAAACCGCAACCAGGAATGTGACAGACGAGCGGACGAGTACCCTCGTGCCGATCAGCATGGGAACGTTCCGTCCGTTCACGCCGAATTTTGACCGGACGCACTTGTTTTTGGGAAACGCGGATTATCGGGCCGGCAAGCATCACCTGAGCGGTCGATACAGCTATAGCCGTCAAAGCCTCATCGTTTCCGGCACATTGCCCGTGCCGGAATTCAACAGCGACGGGGCGGTGAATACGCATCGCATCGTGTTCAGTGATGTGTTCATCGTTAGTCCGCGGATTGTGAATGAGTTTCGGGCGGGTTATAACCGGGACCTGGAGGACCGTCCGGTGACTCCTCCGGGTCCGCTGGCAACCACGGATGTTTTCGGCAACTACAACATCAACGACCTGACGCTATTCATCGGGCCATCCGTGAACCCGCAGTCGAGGAAGTTCCACATTTATCAATTCAGCAATACGACCAGTGTCAGCTCCGGCGCGCACACGTTGAAGTTTGGCGCCGAGGTTCGGAACATCATCGGCAGTTCTGATTTTCTTCCCCGGGCGCGCGGCGAATACACGTGGTCGACGCTCGATAGCTTTGTTCGGGATATGTATCCGAGTGTGTTGTCGATTCGAGGTGCCGGGATTAGCGTCTTCACGCAGAATCGGACCGCCTATTACGCCTTCGGCCAGGATAGCTGGAAGATCAACAAGCGTCTCACGCTGGACTTTGGCTTACGCTACGAGTTCACCACGACGGCCCGCGACGAGAGTCTTCAGGATTTGAACGGCATTTCGAATATCGTTTCTGTTCGCGATGAGGTCTACACGACCGATCTCGTTGGTTCGAACTCCCCGCTTCTCGGACAGAACATCTTCAACAACTTGCCTGCCTATCATCGAGAGGCGATCCTTTCCCGCTTCGGAGAACAAGTCCTCTTCCGGCAGCCTCAGCCGGATCGAAACAATTTTGCGCCGCGTCTTGGAGTCTCCTGGGATGCCTTTGGCGATGGTCTGACGTCGGTGCGCGCCGGTATCGGAATCGCACACGATGTCCTGTATGGAAACCTCCCATTGCTCCTACCAGCGCCGCAAATGCAGGCCGAGAACCGCGAGACGAATGCCTGCAGTTTTGCGCCGACTCCCGGCTGGTGCGCATCCGTGGTATCCAACAATCCGCGGAATTCGCCGAATATCCGATACAGCAACACGGGATTCATCGAAAACGGCGCATTACTGAACGCAGTCACAGGTACACGGATTAATCGATATGTGGCGCGCAGCGCGAGCGGCGCATATGTTCAACCATCGCAGAAGAGCCCGGAAACCTATACGTGGAGTCTTTCCGTGCAGCGTGAGCAGTTTCGCGACTGGCTTTTCGAATTTCGCTACATCGGGACCAAGGGTCTATTTCTTCCAGTCCAGGAACAACTCAACGCCGCCATTCCCGTCGTGCGGCTGCCTGTCTTCATCAACGAAGCGGACGCTTTGAGCAGAAATTTCACCGGTGCACCGAATCTCGCCCAGTTTTCCAGCGCCGTGGGCACGCGGGTCCTTGCGCCGTATGGCTTTCAGGGCGTTCTCTCGACGCTGGCTCCGCATGGGCAGTCGTGGTATCACGGCGTTTCCATCAGCGCGGAAAAGCGCATGTCGCGCGGATTGTTCGTCAACACCAGCTACACATTCAGCAAAACGATCGACACCATTGAGAATGACTTGAACACCAGTCAGCTGAATCCCCGCCGCCCGAAGGATGCGTGGGACCTCGCCTCGAACAAAGGACTCTCGGGGTTGCATCGAGCGCACAAGTTTGTGGCGTCGTGGGTCTACGAATTGCCGAGTTATCAGGGCAACCGGTGGCTCGCAGGGGTACTCAATCAGTGGGAGTTCACAGGCTCGTACATTCTCGAGTCCGGTCAACCGGTGTCCATACTTTCCTTTGCTGACGCGAACGGTGACGGCGACAACGTTGGGGATAGCGCTTACTTCAATCCTTCCGGACAAAAGAACGTGGGCACGAACGTCAATTTCGTGTGCTGGGATGGAACCACGGTGAGCATTCGGGCATCAGCCGCGGCATGCGGCGGGAATGGCAATGTCGTCGGTTACTCAGCGCAGAATCCGAACGCGCAATATATTCAGGCACAGGCCGGAATGGTTACCAACCTCGGCCGCAATACCTTCATTATGCCCGGCGTCAACACCGCGAATCTTGGGTTCATAAAGAACATCGACGTAGCTGAAGGCAAGAAGCTGCAGTTTCGCGTCGAAATGTTTAATGCCCTCAACCACCCGAGCTTCACTTTGGGCACGGGCACGGTCCTGGGGGCAACAGCGACGACGTCTCCGGCTCGAAATACGCCGGGTTACGTCACGCCGGGTTCTTCCCAATTCTTGAAGAGCAACGTTCTCAGCGGAGGGCTGGGCAACGCGCCGTTCCAGCGGATTATCCAGTGGGGAGCGAAGCTGACTTTCTAGAGAATCCGCAGTTGGGGGGATTGCGCATCGCTCAACTGACGATTCCCAGGGGTCTGCTTTCTTGACAATTCCCACTGTTCAATCGACCATTTGAGTTCAGTTTGGCTTTTAGATCATGAACGACCCTGAAAGAACAATGGTTGTCTGTAACCGTTGCGGGAACAGCAACCCGCTTGGAACTGAGATCTGCCCGAAATGCGGTTCCGGGGCCGAGGAAACGCTCGTGTCCTCCGGGACCCTGCAGGGGACCTTTTCCGCGACGCTGCAGACCTCTGCTCGCCAGTCTCCGATACGTCCCACCGACGAGGCGCAAACCCTGATGCCCGGAGCTGTTATCGCGGATCGCTATCAAGTGATCGATACCCTTGGCGTGGGCGGAATGGGATCGGTTTACAAAGTTTTTGATCGGCGGCTGACGCGCGCCGTTGCTCTGAAGACAATCCACCCCGAACTCGCAGCGACCCCTCTGATGATGAAGCGCTTCAAGCAGGAAGTGCTTCTCGCCCAGAAGATCACGCACAAGAACGTCGTTCGCATCTTCGATATCGGCGAAGACCAGGGCCTGAATTTCATTACGATGGACTTGATCGAAGGGGTCAGTCTCAAGGACCTCATTCGTGAGCGCGGCGCATTTCCACCCGTCGAAGCCGTCGCAATGATCCGCGAGATCTGTCGCGCCCTCGAAGCTGCTCACGGCGAAGGTGTGATTCATCGTGACCTGAAGCCGCAGAACATCATGATCGACAAAAGCCAGCGTGTCGTCGTGATGGACTTTGGGATTGCACGGTCCTCGGAATCCAGCGGAGCCACGCAGACCGGCGCTCTGCTGGGGACTCCCGACTACATGTCTCCCGAGCAAGCGCGAATGGAGGACGTGGATGCACGTTCCGATATTTTTGCGCTCGGCCTGATCTTCTATGAGTTACTGAGCGGCAAACTGCCGTTTACGGGAAAGACCGTCGTTGAGACTCTGTTCATTCGAACGAAAGAGCGCGCGATTCCTCCCGCGGAGATCCAGAGAAACGTTCCGAAAGGCGCCAATGACATCGTCGTGAAGTGCCTCGAGCCGGAACCCGCGAACCGTTACCAGAGCGTCTCCGAGATCCTGCAGGATTTGGAGGCGTTCGATCCGACAAAGAGGGTCGGGGCTGGCGTACTGGTGAAGTCGCGCTTGAAGAAGCACCGCGAGTGGATCGCCCTGGCGGCGCTGGCGGTGATTCTTGCAGTGGGTGGTTTCTTTCTGCGTAATCGCTTCGCCCCTGTGCCCGTTGCGGCCCACGATAATGTGACGGTCGTTATCGCGGACTTTGCCAATCATACAGGCGACACGTTGTTCGACAACGCTCTCGAGCCGGTGGTGAAGTCGGGCCTCGAGCAAGCCACATTTATCAGCGCTTTCGACCACAGGCAGGCGGTTTCGCTAGATCCCAAGTTGGGTGGCAAACTCGATGAGACCGCAGCTCAAAAAATTGCTTTCGGCCAGGGTATAGGGTTTATCGTTTCCGGGGCGCTGGATGAGCAAGACTCGAAGTACGTCGTTTCGATCAAGGCCACGGAAGCCGTAACCGGCAAAACCCTCTTCAGCGACGAAGAAACAGCTGCGAATAAGGACGAAGTTTTGTACGCCGCGGGCAAGCTGGCTGTTGCCGTTCGCGTGGCATTGGGCGACGACACGAACAAACGTTTTGCCAATGACACATTGAGCGCGATTTCCCTCGCGGCGGTTCGCGAGTACGCCAAGGCAATGGATGCCCTGGCCGACGCCAAGCATGATGTGGCGCTTAACTTTTTTTCCAGTGCGGCGGAACTCGATAACAACTTTGGCCTTGCCTACGCCGGCATGGCTGTGACTTCAAGGAACCTGCACGACTATCAGAAAGCTGACCAATACATGAAAGAAGCGCTCCAGCGGATTGACTCCATGACGGAGCGTGAGCAGATGCGTACGCGCGCGTATTACTTTCGGCTTTCGGGTGACTGGTACAAGTGTGTCGACGAATATGGAAAACTTATAGAAAAGTATCCCGCTGACGTTGCGGCACACAACAATCTCGGGATCTGTCTGACCTACGTGCGAAGAATGGCGGATGCAATTGCGGAGGCCGGCAAGGCGAGAGATATCCTTCCCAAACGCCCCCTCTACCTTAACAACCTGGCGTTATACGAGTCCTATGCGACGCAGTTCAAGACAGCAGAGGATCACGCCCACGAAGTGCAGGTCCTGGATGCGAAATATGCAACAGGGTTCGTTTCTCTGGCCTTTGCTCAACTCGGTCAGGGAGAACCGGAGCTGGCGCGTAAAACGTATGAGAGTCTTGTCGGAATCAAGCCCACGGTGGGAAAAGCCGGGCTTGCGGACGTTGCACTGTATGAAGGCCGGTACAAGGACGCCGCGCAGATTCTGGAGGAGGCGAGCGCTGCTGACCTCACGGCCGGTTCCAAGGGCCGGGACCTGGCCGCCATCAAGCTTGCCGGGCTTGCCTATACGCGCCTGATGCAGGGTCAGAAAACGCAGGCCGCTTCGACCGCAGAGCGGGCGTTGGAGAACAGCCAGACGATTGCCATTCGTTTTCTGGCAGGCATGGTTTTCGCTCAGGGAGGAAAGCAACCCCGGGCGCAGGCGATGATCAAATCCCTTGCGTCAGAGCCGCAGCCGGAGCCCCAGGCGTACGCGAAAATCATCGAAGGCGAACTGGCGCTTCAGAGCCGTCGTGCACCCGAAGCCATTCAGCTTTTCGGTGCCGCCAATACCCTGCTGAATACCTGGATAGGGCACTTCGAACTCGGCAAGGCGTACCTGGAAGCGCAACAGTGGGTGCAGGCGGATTCTGAATTTTCGGAATGCCTCAAACGTCGTGGTGAGGCGATGGCTCTATTCCTCGATGAAAACCCCACCTACGGTCACTTTCCTCTGGTCTTCTATTACCGTGGCCGCGCCCGCGAGGGCATGAAAACCGGGGCATTTGCGGACGACTTGAAGGCTTATCTCAAGATTCGCGAAAAGGCCGGTGAGGATCTCTTCATCGCTGACGCACAAAAGCGGGTTAAATAGCGAAGGGGCGAGTGAGCCGCCTGGCTTGCCCATAAAGTCTGGTCGACGCGGGATTGAGCTTTCGCCAGGCGACTGATCGGGCCCTCCTGGCTAGGCCTGTTGCTGAACCGCCAATTTCTCCTCGCAC
>Ga0207659_10002608_pt1 | contig 10737 bp, 4 predicted proteins | sample KBSM43metaG_FD_184330 | JGI IMG/M metagenome (GOLD analysis project Ga0207659, IMG submission 184330) | Miscanthus rhizosphere microbial communities from Kellogg Biological Station, Michigan, USA - KBS M4-3 metaG (SPAdes) (version 2) | ecosystem: Host-associated > Plants > Roots > Rhizosphere >...
CATCCCGGCGATGAACAGGAAGTTCCAGCGATCGGCGCGCCGCTTTTCGATGTCGGTCATCGTGCGGTCCTTGCCGACGCTGCCGTAGTTCTTGCCGGTGGCGCCGAAGGTTTTGTCGAACTTCTTCATCAGGTCCGCGATGCGGAAGTGCGTCGGCGCCTTGAACGAGTCGTAGTTGCGCATCAGCGCCAGCCCCATCCCGACGACCGAGAGGAACTTGCCGCGCGCGGCGTCGTTGACCTTGGCCACGTCCCGGGCCAGCTGGTCGGCGTTGAGGAACGCGGTGACCGGGACGGCTTCCTTGGTTTCCTTGTCGACCATCAGCGCCATGCCGATGCCGCAGTTCGGGTGGCAGCCACACGTGAGCTGACCGAATTCGCGGTCGGGGCCGTGAACGACGTCGGCCCAGTCGGTAAACGTCCCCATGAACGAGATCGGGAACCAGTCGCGCGTGGGCTCGCCGATGCCGACCTGGTTCTTCACGTCGTGGGCGAGGTGCGACAGCGTGTAGCGCTGCGCGGCGCGGCGCTCCGGCGTAATTTCCTCGTCGCGGCCCGTGAACGACACCGGCTGGAACGACAGGAAGTTGATGCGCTTCGGGTTGTCGAGCGCGAACTCGATGACCCGGCCGACCTGCTCGTTGTTGACGCCGTTGACGATCGTGATGACCGGGACGATGTCGACGCCGGCGCCGTGGAGGTTCTCGATCGCGCGCAGCTTCACGTCGAACAGGTTGCCGACGCGGCGGTGCGAGTTGGCGGCGTTGCCGATGCCGTCGAACTGCAGGTAGGCGTAGCGCAGACCGGCTTCGGCCGCGGCCTTGGCGAACTCGGGGCTCTTCGCGAACTCGATGCCGTTGGTGGCCGCCTGGACGCTGTTGTAGCCGACCTTGCGCGAGTAGCGGATGGCGTCGAGGAAGTAGGGCGACATCGTCGGCTCGCCGCCCGAGAACTGCACCGACATCTGACGCCGCGGCTTGATGGTGATGGCGTTGTCGAGGACCTGCTTGATGTCCTCCCATCCCAGCTCGTGGACGAACCCGACCTGGTTTGCATCCATGAAACACGGGTCGCACATCATGTTGCAGCGGTTGGTGAGGTCGACGGTGAGAACCGACCCGCGGCCGTGCAGCACGGTGGAAGAGCCATGGTTGTGCAGCTTCTCGTCGTTGTGGGCGCGGATGTCGCGGCCCGGGAACGCCTCTTCGAGGTGCTTGAAGAACGCCGGGTCAATGGCCATGGTGTCTTCGAAATGGCCATGGATGGGACAGTCCTTCACCATCAGGATCTTGCCGTCCCTCTCGAGGATGGTCGCCTTGATCTCGCCGACCTTCTCGTTGAGGAGGACGCTCACGTCCTTCTTGCCGTCGAGGATCGCCTGACGCGCCTCGCGCGTGCAGTCCGGGCACAGCGAGTCGGTCTCGCGGGGCCAGCCGAGCGGCGGCTTGGTCTTCTGATAGGACTTGAGCAGGGGCTTGTCGGACCAGCGGGGGATGAAGGACGGGTTCTGGCTGATCTTGTTGGCGGTCGAAAACACCTGCCAAATGCCGTTGGCGGCAATCGAAAGGCCTTTTTCCACGTACTTCGCGGGCGCGTGCATGCGGCTACTCCTCCGCCAGGACGGCCCATCCGGGGTGGATGGACCCTGGCAATCCTGCGCAGGATAGCGAGAAAAGCCGCGATTTCCGCCCGAATTCCAGCGGAATGGCAATTTCGTCGGTTGGTCTGGCGACTGGTACCGGCCAGCGGCCGGGTCGGCGGGTCCGCGGAAGCGCGCTACGCGGTTGCTGCGCCGGGGAGGGGTGGTCTTGAGGAGTCCGGAAGCCGAAAGCCGGAAGCCGGGAGCCGGGAGCCCTGGGTGAATCCTTGTCGATCCATGAGCCATCCTCATGGATTCACTCAGATCATTGTATTTCCATATCCCATGCCTGATCGGCAGAATGGTCCGACCATGCACACCGATGGTCACGAGTGTTTTCCGGCGGAGCCTCCCTCGGAGCAGGGTCTGTACGACCCCAGCGCCGAAAGCGACGCCTGCGGCGTCGGCTTTGTCGTGCACCAGAAAGGCCGGAAGTCGCACGACATCGTGGCCAAGGCGCTCCAGGTCCTGATCAATCTGGAACATCGCGGCGCCTGCGGCTGTGAGGCCAACACCGGTGATGGCGCCGGCATCCTGACCCAGACGCCCGACGCATTCCTGCGCGCGGTCGTGCCCTTCTCGCTGCCGGCCCCCGGCGCCTATGCCGCGGGCCTGGTGTTCCTGCCCCACGAGGAACGCGATCGCGAGACGATCAAGTCGCTCATCGGCCGCATCACCGAGGAAGAAGGACAGCGCCTGCTCGGCTGGCGTGACGTGCCCACCGACGATCGGCTCGTCGGGCCGAGCGCGCGCGCGGCGCAGCCGGTGTTCGAGCAGGTGTTCATCGGCGCCGGCGGCGGCCTCGCGGGCGCGGACGGGGCGGCGCGCTTCGAGCGGAAGCTGTACGTGATCCGCAAGCGGGTCGAGCGGGCCGTGGACACGCTGAAGATCAACGCGCTCGCGCGGCGCGCGTTCTACGTCGTGAGCCTGTCGGCGAACACGCTGATCTACAAGGGCATGCTGACGGCGCAGCAGCTCGGGCCGATGTTTCCGGATCTGCTCGACGAGCGGTTCGAGTCGGCGCTGGCCCTCGTGCACCAGCGCTTCAGCACCAACACCTTCCCCTCGTGGCCGCTGGCGCACCCCTACCGGATGATCGCGCACAACGGCGAGATCAATACGCTGCGCGGCAACATCAACTGGATGCGCGCCCGCGAGGGGCTGCTCCAGAGCGATCTGCTCGGCGACGATCTCAAGAAGCTGCTGCCCGTCATCCGCGAGGGCGGCAGCGACACCGCGACGTTCGACAACGTGCTCGAGCTGCTGGTGATGGCCGGACGCTCGCTGCCGCACGCCATCCTGATGATGATCCCCGAGCCCTGGGGCGGCAACGAGGAGATGGCGGCGGACCGCAAGGCGTTCTACGAGTACCACTCCTCGCTGATGGAGCCGTGGGACGGACCGGCGTCGATCGCCTTTACCGACGGCACGGTCATCGGCGCGGTCCTCGACCGCAACGGGCTTCGGCCGTCGCGCTACTACGTCACCAAGGACGACCTGGTGATCATGGCGTCCGAGGTGGGCGTGCTCGACATTCCTCCCGCCGACGTCCTGGTGAAGGAGCGGCTGCACCCCGGCAAGATCTTCCTGGTCGATACGGCGAAGGGCCGCATCGTCGATGACGAGGAGATCAAGTCACAGCTCGCCGCCGAGCATCCGTACCGGGAGTGGATCGATTCGCAGCTCTACGACATCAACGAGCTGCCGGCCGCCCGCGCCGAAGCGCCCGAGCACGAAACGGTGTTCGACCGCCAGCAGACCTTCGGCTACACCCAGGAGGACTTGCGGCTGCTGATCGGGCCGATGGCCGAGAAGGGCGAGGAGCCGATCGGCTCGATGGGCACCGACGCGGCCCTGGCCGTGCTGTCGGACAAGCCGCGCCTGCTCTACGAGTACTTCAAGCAGCTCTTCGCACAGGTCACGAACCCGCCGCTCGACGCCATCCGCGAGGAACTGGTGACGTCGATGGGCTCGACGATCGGGCCCGAGCGCAACCTGCTCAAGCCGGAGCGCGAGTCGTGCCGGCAGATCTTCATCAAGTACCCGATCATCCACAACGAGCACGTCGCCAAGCTGCGCAACCTGCCGCCCGACGTGCCGTTCCGGTCGACGACCCTGTCGATGCTGTTCGACCCGTCCACCGGCGGCGAGGGCCTGGCCAAGGCCATGGACGACCTGTGCCGCCGGGCCAGCGACGCGGTGAAGAACGGCTACGACACCCTCATCCTGTCGGACCGCGGCGTCAGCCACGACCTCGCGCCGATTCCGAGCCTGCTGGCCACGGCGGGCGTGCACCACCACCTGGTGCGCGAGGGCACACGGACGATGTGCGCGCTGGTGGTGGAATCGGGCGACGCGCGCGAAGTGCACCACGTGGCGCTGCTCATCGGCTACGGCGCCGGCGTGGTCAATCCCTACGTCGCCTTCGAGACCATCGACGACATGATCCGGCAGGGCACGCTGTCCGGCATCGAGCGCGAGAAGGCGATCCAGAACTACATCAAGGCGCTCAACAAGGGCGTGCTGAAGGTGATGTCCAAGATGGGCATCTCCACGCTGCAGAGCTATTGCGGCGCGCAGATCTTCGAGGCGATCGGGCTCAGCCAGTCGTTCATCGACCGCTACTTCACCCACACGACGTCGCGGGTGGGCGGCGCGGGCATCGACGTGATTGCCGAGGAAGTGGCCCGGCGCCACGACCGTGCGTTCGGTCCCAAGCCGGTGCAACCGGAGGAGCTCGAGCCGGGTGGCGAGTACCAATGGCGCCGCGACGGCGAGTACCACCTGTTCAACCCCGATACGGTGTTCAAGCTGCAGCACGCCACCCGTACCGGGCAGTACAAGGTCTTCAAGGACTACACCCAGGCGGTGGACCAGCAGAACGTGCACCGCGCGACGCTGCGCGGGCTGTTCCGGCTGCGGCCGGCGTCGCGGCCGGTGCCGATCGACGAGGTCGAGCCGATCGAGACGATCGTCAAGCGGTTCGCGACCGGCGCGATGTCGTACGGCTCAATCAGCGGCGAGGCGCACGAGACGCTGGCCATCGCGATGAACCGGCTGGGCGGCAAGTCCAACACCGGCGAGGGCGGCGAAGACGCCGAGCGCTTCCTGCCGATGGCCAACGGCGACTCGAAGCGGAGCGCCATCAAGCAGGTGGCGTCGGGGCGGTTCGGCGTCACGAGCGAATTCCTCGTCAACTCCGACGAGCTGCAGATCAAGATGGCGCAGGGCGCCAAGCCCGGCGAAGGCGGGCAGCTGCCGGGCCACAAGGTGTACCCGTGGATCGCGAAGACGCGGCACTCCACGCCCGGCGTGGGTTTGATCTCGCCGCCGCCGCACCACGACATCTATTCGATCGAAGACCTGGCGCAGCTGATCTTCGACCTGAAGAACTCGAACAAGTACGCGCGCATCTCGGTGAAGCTCGTCGCCGAGGGCGGCGTCGGGACGGTGGCCGCGGGCGTGGCCAAGGCGCACTCCGACGTGGTGCTCATCTCGGGTCACGACGGCGGCACCGGCGCCTCACCGCTCACCAGCCTCAAGCACGCCGGCCTGCCCTGGGAACTGGGGCTGGCCGAGACGCAGCAGGTGCTCGTGCTCAACAAGCTGCGCGACCGGATCGTCGTGCAGGTGGACGGGCAGATGAAGACCGGCCGCGACGTCGTGATCGGCGCGCTGCTCGGCGCCGAGGAATTCGGCTTCGCCACCGCGCCGCTCGTGGTGATGGGCTGCATCATGATGCGCGTCTGCCACCTCAATACCTGCCCGGTGGGCATCGCGACGCAGGATCCCAAGCTGCGCGAGAAGTTCACCGGCAAGCCGGAGTTCGTCGAGAACTTCTTCCGCTTCATCGCCGAGGAAGTGCGCGAGTACATGGCGTATCTGGGCTTCCGCACCCTCGACGAGATGATCGGCCGGGCCGACTGCCTCGACGTGGCGCCGGCGGTGGGCCACTGGAAGGCCAAGGGCCTCGACCTGGCGCCGCTGCTGCATCAACCCGACCTGCCGCCGTCGGTGGCGCGCCGCTGCGTCACGGCGCAGGATCACGGCCTGAGCGACTCGCTCGACAACTCGCTCATCGTCAAGAGCCGCAAGGCGCTCGACTCGCGCACGCCGGTGGAGTTCACGACGCCGATCCAGAACTCGGATCGCACCGTCGGCACGATGCTCGGCGCCGAGGTGACCCGCCGCTACGGCGGCGCCGGCCTGCCCGACGACACCATCAAGCTGACGTTCATGGGGTCGGCCGGCCAGAGCTTCGGGGCGTTCGTGCCGCGCGGCATGACCATGACCCTCGTGGGTGACGCCAACGACGGCTTTGCCAAGGGCCTCTCCGGCGGCCGGCTGTCGGTGTTTCCGCCCCGCGAGTCGACGTTCCGATCCGAGGAGAACATCATCGTCGGCAACGTGGCGCTGTACGGCGCCACGAGTGGCGAGGCCTTCGTCCGCGGCAAGGCCGGCGAGCGGTTCTGCGTGCGCAACAGCGGCGCGAACGTGGTGGTGGAGGGCGTGGGCGACCACGGCTGCGAATACATGACCGGCGGGCGCGTGGTGGTGCTGGGCAAGACCGGGCGCAACTTCGCGGCGGGTATGAGCGGCGGCGTAGCCTACGTGCTCGACGTGGACGGCAAGTTCAGGAAACGGTGCAACACCGAGATGGTCGATCTCGAGGCGCTGGTCGATGCCGGGGAGATCGACCTGGTGCAGACGCTGATCATGCGGCACGCCGCCGCGACCGGCAGCGCCTACGCCGAAGAGCTGCTCGGCGACTGGGCGTCGCTGCAGGGCCGTCTGGTGAAGGTGATGCCACGCGAGTACAAGCGCGCGCTGGCCGAGCAGGCGAAGCGCGAGGCCGACGAGGCTGCGCGGGTCCCGGCTCCGGTTGTGGCCGGCGGGTCGGCCGACCCGCGTGAAGGTTACTCGCCTGCGGGCGCTGCGGCGAGTCCGGCCCATGGGTAAGCCGACCGGGTTCATCGAGATCAAGCGGAAGAAGCACCCCACGCGGCCGGTGGCTGAGCGCGTGCAGGACTGGCGCGAGGTGTATCTGCCGTATGCCAACGCCGACCTGGGCGCCCAGGGCGCGCGCTGCATGGACTGCGGCATTCCGTTCTGCCATCAGGGCTGCCCGCTGGGCAACCTGATTCCCGACTGGAACGACCTCGTCTACCGCGACCGCTGGCGCGCGGCGATCGATCGCCTGCACACCACCAACAACTTCCCGGAGTTCACCGGCAAGCTGTGCCCGGCGCCGTGCGAGGGCTCGTGCGTGCTCGGCATCAACGAGGATCCGGTCACCATCAAGTCGATCGAGGCCACGATCATCGACCGCGCGTGGAACGAAGGCTGGGTGGTGCCGCAGGCGCCCGAGCATCGCACCTGGAAGAAGGTGGCCATCGTGGGTTCCGGCCCGGCCGGGCTGGCGGCCGCCGACCAGTTGAACCGGGCCGGCCACTCGGTGACCGTGTTCGAGAAGTCGGATCGCATTGGCGGGCTGCTGCGCTACGGCATTCCGGAATTCAAGATGGAAAAGCGTTTCCTCGATCGCCGGCTCGCGATCCTGGAAGCCGAGGGCGTGGTCTTCCGGCCCGGCGTGAACGTCGGCGTAGAAGTCACCGCCGACCGCCTGCGGCGCGACTTCGACGCCGTGCTCCTCGCCGGCGGCGCCGGCCAGCCGCGCGACCTGCCGGTGCCCGGGCGCGAGCTCGGCGGGATCCATTTCGCGATGGAGTACTTGACGCTCCAGAACCGGCGCAACGAGGGCGACACTATTCCCGACGGCGAGTTCATCTCGGCGGAGGGCAGGCACGTCATCATCATCGGCGGCGGCGACACCGGCGCCGACTGCCTCGGCACGGCGCACCGGCAGAAAGCGAAATCGGTGCACCAGCTCGAGTTGCTGCCGATGCCGCCAAAGGAGCGGGCCGCCGCCAACCCCTGGCCCGAGTGGCCGCAGGTGTTCCGCGTGTCGTCGGCGCATGAAGAGGGCGGCGAGCGCCTCTACTCGGTGTCCACGCAGCGCTTCTCCGGCACGGCGGACGGACGCGTGAAGGCCCTGCACGCGGTGCAGGTGGAGCCGGTGCAGTCGAACGGGCGCACCGCGTTCGAGCCCGTGGCGGGGAGCGAGTTCGAGATCCCGGCCGACCTCGTGCTGCTGGCGATGGGGTTTACCGGCCCCGAGAAGGGGCCGCTGCTCGGCGATCTCGGCGTGGACGTGACCGCGCGGGGCAACGTGGGCCGCGACGCGAAATGGATGACCAACGTCCCCGGCGTGTTCACCGCCGGCGACATGCAGCGCGGCCAGTCGCTCATCGTGTGGGCGATCGCGGAAGGCCGCAGCGCCGCGCGCGCCATCGACGAGCACCTGATGGGCGCCTCGAAACTGCCGGCTCCGCTGTCGTAGGGGCCGGCTTGTAGGGGCCGGCGCGTAGGGGTCGTAGGGGCCGGCTTCAGCCGGCCCATGACGGGCCGCCTAAAGGCGGCCCCCACACGCGGCCCCCACAGGCGGCCCCTACGTCGTCGTGTCTCTACCCAACCACTCCGGGCAGTCCCAGTGCCTTGCGTACGTACGCCAGCTGGCCGACGTGATACGTGTCGTGCATCGTCAGGAAGGCGATCTGATCCGCGACGGTATGCACCGCCGGCGTGAAGGCGCGCGTGGCCGGCTTCGCGAGGTCCGCCTCGGTCAGCGCGCCGAGCGCCGCGTAGAGCCGGGCGTTTACGTCGCGTGAGGCCTCGAGGATGCGCTCGCGCGCGGGATACCCGGCCGCGTCCTCGAGCTCGGCCCCGCGGCTGAAGACGTCACCCCATCCCAGGTCGGCTTCGCCGCCCAGCGTCTTGAGCAGCTGCGCCCGCGTGTTGACCATGTGGCCGAAGATCCAGAGCATCGGGTTGCTCTGCGGCGTGGGCCGCTTCCACAACTCGCCGTCCGCGACACCCTGGAACGAGCGCTCGGCCAGGTTGTCGTTGGTCGCGAGGATGAAGGCCAGCGGCTTGATCGACGGGTGTGGCGTCGTCATGGTCTCTACGTTACTCCCGCCTTGTCCGTTCGTCGTAACATCACTCCGTTCAATGGAGGACGCATGCGCGTGACGATTGTGATGGTGGCCGTGGTGCTGGCTGTTGCCGGCACCGCATCGGCGCAGCCGCCGGCCCAGCCGCCGGCCGGCGACGCGGTGTTCGCGCGCGCGTGCGCCACCTGCCATCAGGCGGGGCAGACCGCCGTACCGCCGCCCGACGCGTTGCGCGCGTATACGCCGGAGGCCATTGTGAACGCGCTGACCAACGGCAAGATGGCCGCCCAGGGCGCCACGCTCACCACCGCCGAGCGCGTCGCGGTCGCGCAGTTCCTGACCGGACGTTCGCTCGCGGCCTCGAGCGGCCGCGCGAACCGGTGCACCGCCGCAACGCCGGCGGCCGATCCTCTGCAGGGTCCACGCTGGATGGCGTGGGGGAACGACACGACCAACGCCCGCTACGCCGCGCAAGGCGGATTGACCGCACAGGATTTGCCTCGCCTCAAGTTGAAATGGGCGTTCGCGTATGAGGGCGCGACGTCGGCGCGCGTCCAGCCGGCGCTGGCGGGCGGCAAGCTCTTCGCTGCGAGCGACAACGCGGAGCTCCACGCGCTCGACCCGAAGACCGGCTGCACCTACTGGACCTACCGCGCCGAGTTCGGTGTCCGCAGCGCACTGACCGTGTGGCCGTACCGCAGCGGCGGCGCCACGCGCTACGCCGTGTTCTTCGGCGACCAGCGCGCCAACGCGTATGCCGTGGACACCGTCACCGGGCAGCTGGTCTGGAAACGCAAGGTGGACGACCATCAGTTCGCGGCGATTACCGGCGCGATTGCCGTAGCCGACGGCCGCGCGTTCGTGCCCGTGCAGGGGCTGGGCGAAGAAGGGTCCGGCGGACGTGGGCAGAACCCGTGCTGCACGTTCCGCGGCAACCTGACGGCGCTCGACGCCAGCACCGGCGCCGTGCTGTGGAAGACGTACACCGTGGACGAGCCGAAGCTGCGTGGCAAGAACGCGCGTAACGGGACCGACGCATTCGGGCCCGCGGGGGGCGGCATCTGGTCGTCGCCCACCGTGGATATGACGCGGGGTTCCGTCTACGTCGCCACCGGCAACGCCTACGCCGATCCGCCGCAGTCGATGACCGACGCTGTAGTCGCCATGGACATGCAGAGTGGCAAGGTGAAGTGGGTCTTCCAGGGCACCCCGAACGACAACTGGCTTGGCGGATGCCCGCCCAAGAGCGATGGCAGCGGCTGTCCCGAAACGATGGGCCCGGACCACGACTTCTCGGCAGCGCCGATGCTCGTGACTGTCGACGGCCGGCAGTTGATCGTGATCCCGCAGAAATCGGGCGTCGCTCACGCGATCAATCCGGACACCGGCGCGCTGGCGTGGCAGTACCGCTACGGCCAGGGCGACGCCCTCGGCGGCCAGTATGGCGGCACGTTCGACGGCCGGCAGGCGTACTTCGGCAACGGCAGCTACCGATCGCCGGCGCCGGGCGGCGTGAAGGCGGTGCGTGCGGGCACGGGGCAGGAGGCGTGGAGCGCGCCGCCGCAGCCGGTGCTCTGTGCCGGCCAGCCGCGGTGCAACGCGTCGCAGGCCGGAGCCACGACGGCCATCCCCGGGGCCGTGCTGGCGGTCTCGATCGACGGTGGTCTCCGCGCCTACGCCGCTGACGACGGCACGATCCTGTGGCAGTTCGACACCAACCGGTCGTTCGAGACGGTGAACGGAGTGCCCGGTACAGGCGCGAGCATTGACGGCTCGCCGCTCATCGTCGGCGCCGGGATGATTTTCGTGAACTCCGGCTACGGCGGCATTGCCGCCCGCCCCGGCAACGTCCTGCTCGCGTTCGGCATCGATTGAGACCGGGACCGGTCGCCGTCCCAAGGTCCTCGCACGTACGCACCCTTGTACTGGAACGGGATCAACGACGTTTCATCGGCATCGAGCGTCCGGTATAGTCGCGATTCCGTCAAACCCGCGCTCAACAAGGAGCGTCCATGCCGACTGATCTCTCCCTGCCTGGGTCGTCTGGCCTCCGATCGTTCAAGAAAACCCGGCACCTGCCCGGCGGCAT
>Ga0207659_10002610_pt1 | contig 10731 bp, 13 predicted proteins | sample KBSM43metaG_FD_184330 | JGI IMG/M metagenome (GOLD analysis project Ga0207659, IMG submission 184330) | Miscanthus rhizosphere microbial communities from Kellogg Biological Station, Michigan, USA - KBS M4-3 metaG (SPAdes) (version 2) | ecosystem: Host-associated > Plants > Roots > Rhizosphere >...
GAATTCGATCCCTCAACAGTCGTCGTGATGCCGGGCGGATATTGAACGGGCAAGTGGGTCACCGGGTTCGTGTAATGGAACCGGGGGTAGTACATCTTCGGATATATTCCGTATTCTTCCGTCGGCCGCCGATCCGGCGGAAACGCGGTGCTGGGTTTCGCAGCCGGCTTTGCGTCTTTTGCCCAGCCCTGTTCGTAGTCGGTGATGACTCGCGGGTAGTAATGCACAGAGTGGATCTTCCAGACTCTATCCTGCTTGACGTAGTCGTTCTCGAAGATACCCTCCTCCCATTGGGCGCCTCCTCCTTTTACTCCGGATACGGACAGCTCGACTCCACGGACATTTGCGGTTCTGCCGTCCGGAGCAATGTGGACCACCGACGCGAGTTGAAGGTGATCGTTGACCTCGTCGCTGCTGAGACGTTCACCGCCAATGATATCCAGAGCCCGGCGGATCCTGTCCCGGCCGGCATACACGCCGCGCTGGCCCAACTCCAAAGTCCCATCGCCGGCGAAGAGATTCGCGAGCTCTCCCCACATCTTCTGATCAAAGTAATAACCATAGTTGTGCTGCAGGTTCAAGACGTCTGTTTCATCCTGGAGCTGTTGCGCGCGGCGAGCGAGTTCGACCCATCGTTGTTGCAGTCCCTCGAAGTTCACGGAGCCGGCTGCCGCGGCCGCGTTGGACGAAGCCAACGCATTGGAGTTCGGAACAGGAGAGCCGGCGGCTTGCGCTGTGAAATGATACGGAAGGTCCCACTTCGAGAGGGACAGCCCGGGCGGGCTGTAGCGTCCGGTGTATTGTGAGTTGTAACTCAGTTCGCTGATCTTCCAGACGCCGTCCTCGAATACGTACCGGTTTTCATACACTACCCCTGCCCATGATGCAGAGGTGCCATAACTGCCGAGCATCGCGATCACATGCCATCGGCCTTTTGCTGTCTTGCCATCTTCTGCAACGGTCACCACAGGCTGGATCATGATGTGCGGATAGATACGCCCCTCCGCCAATCCCAATTGCCCTCGGCCAAGCTCCTGGAGATAGAACTTTCGCAGGCTTTCCGGGCCTCGGAAGTCGCCTTGCGCATAGTGCGCGACGCCATTAGCGGCGAAGAGGTCGCCGAGGTCGAGCCAAAGTCCGGACTCCGCGTAATGCGCGTAGCTATATTGGAGGCGTTTGATGTCGCGGAGGGCTTGCGCGTTGTGAAGAACGTTTTCAAGCTGCACCAATCGAGTTCGGATTGCTGCAAGGTCGTCGTCGGGCGGGATCTGAGCCGCGGCCCGCATTGCAATGCAGCAAGCGGTCACGCAAGCTGCAGAGACCAGGAGTGTGAACAGTTGTTGTCGACGCATTGTGACGTATCATAGGCGGACCAAACTGGAGGACACAAGTTATGCGATTGCATCACGCCGCTCTTCTCGCACTGAGCATCGCGCTGGTTAGCGCGCCCGCGCTCGTCACGGCGCAGGAAAAACTCGGAACCTATGAAGACCGGATCGCGGTCGAAGACGTGATGGCGCGTTACGTATGGGCGGTGGATTCACTCGACGCGGAGGGCTATGTCGTCGTGTTCACCGAGGACGCCGTCATCGACTCGAATGGCAGCATCAGCAAGGGGCACGAGGAGATCCGCAAGATCGTCACAAATCTCATGAAGCGCCGCGACGACGACAAGGCGAAGGGATTGCCGACCTCGAACCTGTATCACGTGATCAGCAACGTGCGCATCACGTTCCCGAAAGCCAACGAAGCCGTGCATCAGTCTTACTGGCAGACCGTGCGTCGCGACAAAGACGGCAAGATGACCGCAGCCGCGATGGGCCGCTCCGAAGACCACCTCGTGAAGCGCAACGGCAAGTGGTTGATTCAGTCGCGCAAGTTGTCCGTCTTCAGTGACTAGCCATCTAAGAATGCAACGCTACCTCATAGTAATCGGCGCGGCGGGCACCGCGGAGCGGTGCAGGGAATGTAGCCGGGGGTAAGCGCGAAGCGCGCAACCCCCGGTGAAGGAGATCGCCAAATCCTCGCACGCCGCAGGCGTGCGAGGAAACTCGCGGTAACGATGACCGGGGGTATCGCTCACTATGCTCGCTCAACCCCCGGCTACATTCCCTGCACCGCTCCGCGGTGCCCGCCCGCGAATACGTAATCGTAATTGCGAAAAGCTCCTTTGATGGAGATGGTTTTGGGCGTGGCTCAACCACCGTGTTCACGATGAAACTCCTCCTTCCGGCACCGGCAAGAGGTGGATGCCGGAAAAGCGCTGATCGATGGCATCGAGGATGGATCGTCGCAGATCGTCCCGAAACGGCGTGAACGTTTCGTAGTCCAGGTAGCGGTCGACCGTTCGAGGCAATCGACGTCTCCATGCCCGTGCAGCCTGGCGGGCTCCTTCGGCCCACGATCCTTCGTGAGCCAGGAGCTTGCGGACTTCATTTTCAAAAAACTGTACGTGAACTTCTTCATCATCCAGGATCGAGGACAGATCCGGCCGAACGGCGACCAGGAGTTTCGCGAACTGGTATCCCAGTGCTTCATAACCATAGAGCTGGACGGCCAGCACACACCACTGACTGGGCACGCGAAGGAGCGCTGTCTTACCCCGCGAGGTCATTCCCAGTAGTTGTTCGAATTGCCGGAGGTGCCGCGACTCTTCCTCTTCATGCCGGCGCAGGAACTGAAGCACGCCCGGAGGAACGTCCTGTGTCTGGGCGGAGCGGACCAGCCACAGGGCCATGGACTCCGCCTTCAGAAATTGTTCCAGCAGGGCGGGCTCGCAGGTCTGGGGAAGTTGTTGGGTCATGCTTGGCTTGAGGATAGGAAAAACGCGCGAAGTCTGCAAAGGTTTTGGGTCTTCCAATAGATCGTTCCTCGTTGGTGGGTTGCCCGAACGTGCGTGCTATCATGCGACGTAAAAAGTCAGGGAGCCATGCGTCGAGCTCTTATAAGAGGTCTGATCGTTCTCGCGTTCCTTGTGCTCGTCCTCGCGGTTTGGATCGTGGCGGGACGACAGATTTCGATGCTCGTCGATCGGGCAAAAACGGTGTTCTTGAAATCGCTGCCGGTGGCACCGCTGGACCTCGAAGAATTCTTTACAGTCGGGAGACTTCGGATCGGCGAGATCGAGTTGAGCACCAAGGGGACGGACTATGAACGCTTCCCGATGCAGATCTCCTTGGATTCGAAGCGGCAGCCCGTTCTTTCCATAGCTGGAAAGTCTTTCCTCCTCGCCCCCGAACCGGGCGACAAGACCACCTTCACGATGGAGAGAAGTCTCCTTAGCTGGCCCACGCCCTTCGACTTGAATTTCATGACCGGCGTTTCGCCGTCTTGGAAGAGACACGTCTACTATGTTTTTCGCTGGAAGAAGGCTTCGGGCTCAACGCTGAAGATGGTCTGGCGCTATGAGCAATACTTTTATGGCCCTAACTGGACCAGTGGCTTCATGACCCGCGCAGGATCGACAGGACTGATTCAGGTTGAGGTTTCCTAGTAACCAGGGTTGGGCATATCACGCCGCAGACGACGAGAAGATGGCGCAGTGGCTGGGTGAAGCGCAACAGTGGCGGGAGCAGGCATCGCGCTGAGGGTGCCGTCCCGGTTCCACCGGACCGCCGGGTAACTGGACCAGATTCGTCCCGCATGTGTGTACGTTAGCAAACAGCCTCAACGTCGATTTTTGGAAGAACTTGACGTGCACATGTCCGAGTCGGAAGCTCTCAACCTGAAGAGGTAAAATGATGCCTGACTTAATGAACGCCGGTTACCCCTCAACAACTAACGAAGCGCGCGTGATCTTTTATGCCTTCCTGGTAAGTGATGGCAACGACCAGAAACTTAATCGACTCGCGAAAGCCGCTCACGAGATCCTTAAGCAGGAAGCGCTCGGCGAGATGTCAGCTTCGCAGACTGTCGCCTTCAATACGAACGGGTAGGTGAAGGCAGTTCGGCTATTGTCCTGAGCAAATCTGCTGGGCTTATTGCCCCTCCTGACCAGGAGGGGTGTCTCTGGCACTAAGGAAAAGACGCGTTAGCGACCTTATGGCCAGAGACGGGGTGGTTGCTCAAGATCAAAAAGAGTTGTTGAAGTTGAACCACCACCCCGTCCGCTCCATCAAAGGAGCTTCGCGATATTTTTCTTGATGTCGCGTCCACCCCTCCTGGCCAGGAGGGGCAATCGCATGAACGAACAGTTGCTCAGGGTAATTGGTGTCTGTCCCACTTTCCAGGAAACCCTACTCTGCTTTCCCGCTTATGCTGCACTCGGCGCCTTCTGAGTCTTTGAATCGCGCGATGCGATGCCCGCGCGTGTCCATCGGCTCAGCCGTGAATTCGATTCCATCCTTGCGAGCACCCGCATAGAACTCGTCGAAGTCATCCACGCCAAAGCCGAGCGATAACGATCCCGCAGGGTGCTCGTCCGAAGCCGGGTGAAGGGCAAGAGTTGTTTCGCCCGTCACGAACTCGGCCCAGCCCGGGTACTGAACCTTAAGCTCAAAACCTAACTTGTCTCGATAGAAAGCGACCGCTTCGTTCATGTCCGCGGCATACTTGATGACGTAATTTAGTTTCATAATCGCAACCTTGGGATCTTATCTTTTCTGTGTTCCATTCTGTGTTTTGGATGGTTAAGGTTTAACACACCCTATTCAACAGGGGTAATTTAAGAAATATGGACAACATTAAGAGCAATAAAAAGAAGCTGTCACCAGAACAACGTCAGGAACTACTCAGAGCGTTGAAAGCCCGTTTTGAGAAAAACATGAACCGACATAAAGGTCTTGAATGGGCAAAAGTACAAGCAAAGCTGGAAGCGAATCCTGAAAAACTGTGGTCGCTCCATGAAATGGAAAGGACTGGCGGTGAACCGGATGTTGTTGGTCATGATAAAGCGACCGGTCAATACAGTTTTTATGATTGTTCGGCAGAAACCCCTAAAGGCCGCAGAAGTGTTTGCTACGACCGGGAGGCCCTGGATTCCAGGAAGGAACATAAACCAGAGAATAATGCGATGGATCTTGCAGTTGCCATGGGCGTTGAAATTTTAACGGAGGAACAATATCGAGAGTTTCAGAAACTTGGAACCTTCGATACGAAAACGTCGAGCTGGGTGAAAACACCTTCTGACATCAGAAAACTCGGCGGCGCCCTCTTTTGTGATCGCCGCTATGAGACGGTCTTCGTGTATCACAACGGTGCGGAATCTTATTATGCTGCCAGGGGATTCCGTGGCGCGCTAAGGGTCTAAATTTTTCTCGCTGAGCATCCTAAAACTTCCGACGCTCTCGACGTGTTGCGAAAATTGATCGCCATTGCAGCCTTCGATAGACTGCCCGAACTGCTTAAGACAACGAAGGAGGATACGATGAAGCGAAGCTGGAGTTCCCGTTTTGCAAGCATGGTGACCGTTATTTTGCTGCTCATTGTCAATCTGGCGATTCCGCAACCTGCCGAGGCGTCGATCCACGAGATCATCGCAGCCATGTGCAGACATGGCGGGGAGGAAGTTATGCCTCCTGGTCAGAATAGACTGGACTCGAAGTCGTTCGTGCGGGCTCTTCAAGCAACAGGATTCATTTCGTCCATAGATGCATCACTGACGGAGGTCGTGATCCATTTTGATCCCACTGTTCCGAATTCGAAGTTCATGTCTGCCGGGTTCGATCTGACAATCCCAGACGGATTTGGCCCGGGAGTCGATCTGGTGCTCAGTCCGCTTGTCATTCCCGACCCGGCGTTTCCTGCTCACGCAGCGTGCGCCAATTTAAGGTAGGAGGAAGTCTGTGGAGGCAGACGTTGAATTCGTGAACCGAGAACTCGATGTCTGTCTCCACTGCCCTGCTTTCCTGAGTTAGAAGTTTCTTTGCAAATTTGCTGGGCCAGAGACGGGATGGTTGCTCAAGATCAAAAAGATTTGGTTGAAGTTGAGCCACCATCCCGTCCGCTCCATCAAAGCAGCTTCGCGATATTTTTCTTGATGTCGCGTCCACCCCTCTTGGCCGGGGCTGTTGCTGAACCGCCAATTTCTCCTCGCACGCCTACGGCGTGCGTTTCTCCAGGATTCAAACCCCCGGTGGCTCGCTACGCTTCGCTCACCCGGGGGCTAATTTCCTTCACCCTCCGGCGTGCAAACCAGCAGCCCGGCAGGGCTGCGCGGACATTAGCCACGGGTTGAGCGAAGCGATACCCGGGGTTACCGCGACCCTCTACACAGACGCACGCTGAAAGCGTGCGAGGAAATTCCCGTTGAGCAACCGCCCGGCCAGGAGGGGTAATCGATTTCCCGGCTAATCTATACGGGCGCACATCCTAATTGACGATCGCAATCCTGCCATCAACCACCGGCGTTATTGTCTTCCTTGCCTTGATGTAGTCGATTACCACATCGCGCATCCGTACACCGGTATCCTTCACATCGGCCCCATTCGAAAAATCCGTATAACCGTCGCCTCCGGCCTGCATGAAGTCGTTAATCGTGACCGTGTAGGTTGCGGCGTCAACAATCGGTGAGCCGTCTTCCAGTGTGATGGACACGAGCCGTTCATCCCTTGGCTTGCGGAAATCGAAAACGGCCCTCACTCCGCTTACTGCAGTGAGACTTACGACAAGGCTCCGCTTCAGCTGCGCGCCCGTGATCTTCATCGTTACGATCGTGCTCTCAAAGGGAAGAATTTCGAAAATTTTGCCGTACGTGATAGGGCCGGCAGGAAGCGATGTTCGGACTGCGCCCACATTGACGAGAGCGATCTGTGTTCCCGTCCCGGCGCGGCTGGCATCGGCAACGAGGTTCAGGATTGCACCTCCATCCTGAACGAGCCTGGGGAACGCCGCAGTCGCTTCTCCCAGAATCGTATTCATTTGATGCTCGACCTTTGCCCGGTAAGGTTCGACCGCGCGGAGCGCTTCGGGATCCGGGGGCACGCCTTTCGCCTCGATCAACTGCGCCGACATCTTTTGTAATTCCTGATCTTCGAAATCCAGATCGATGCGACCGACGAATCGACCGAAGCTGCCTGTCCTGACGATCAGCGAATCCCTTTCGCGGAGAGGTGGCTGGAGCGGGGTATGGGAGTGCCCGCTGATGAGCAGCTTGATTTCGGGGAATGCCCTGGCGACGCGCAATTCCTCTTCGGGCGTCAGATGGCCGAGCACAATGAGAAAGTCGCTCGCCTTGCGTAACTGCGGAAGAACCTGTTCGAGCGCGCGAACAACGTCGGAGACCTGAACATTCTTCATGTTCTTCGGATGGGTGGTAATAGGCGTTTCCTGCGTCGTGAGCCCCACAATTCCAAACCGGATGCCTTTAACCCGGATCACGCGAGTCTTGCCGACATCCTGGAAGGGAAGGCTGACATTTGCGGAGAGCACGGGGAATTTTGCCTGGCGCACGCGGTCTCGCAGCTTATTCAACCCGTAATCGAATTCGTGATTCCCGAGGATTGAAGCGCGGTAACCCATGTGATTCATCACTGCCATCACGGATTCGCCGTAGAACATGTCGGACACCACGGTGCCGGTGAACATGTCACCCGCATCCAGAAGAATGTCGGGTTGCTGCTGTTTGACAATGGCAGCGATCACCGCAAGACCGCCGGCGCCGTTTTCCGGAAGCACGTGCCCATGAATGTCGTTTGTGTGCATGAGGACGACGTGAGTCTGCGTCGTCGCCGCGAGCGCAAGAACGGCGAGGAGTAGTGTCGTAACGACCAGCGTCAGTCGAAACGTGCGTATTCCTGTCATGTCCCGATAGCGCAGCAGCTTAACCTAATCGCGGTAAAGACGCGCGGCCAATTCAAAGGAGGCGTGAGAGCTCGTCGTAAACGTCCTGGCTTCCTGCAATCACGAAAGAGGATGTTGAGAGTAGCCAGGGGTTCCCATCGTTAAGGTCTCTCACGATCGCTCCCGCTTCGCGTGCGATGAAGCATCCCGCCGCGGCATGCACCGATCCGTACTTGCGTGCAGGCGAAACCGCAGTTTCGTTGAACTGCAGGATTCCGGCCAGCCTTCCGCAAGCTGCGTATACGTAAGCAAGGCCGGAAGGGAACTGCATGATGTACCACCGCTTCGATAACATTGCGCGCTTAAGGACTTCCGTGGAATGTTCAGTCTTGGCGTCAATCCAGATGGTGTTACTGGAATCGCCGGCTTGCACCGACTCCTCAGTGTTGCCCGTCAATCGACGAGCCCCAACGCCGCGCTCGGCGTAGAAAACCTCGCCTGTCATTCCAACCCCCACGACACCTATCGTTACCTCGCCATCTTCGACCAATGCGATGTTTGTGCAGTAGAGGGGGATGTTGGAGGCGAATGTGCGCGTTCCACATATAGGGTCAACGAGCCAGTAGGGACTCTGGCCGTCGGGGGCGCCACCCCGTTCTTCTCCGATCACCGGATATTCTGGAAAGCCTCGACGAAGCTCAGTCCGGATGGCGTCTTCACATGCAAGGTCAGTGTTCGTGACCAGGTCGATGCCGCCCTTTGAGGTGACAATGTCGGCGCCCCGTCTCGAGTCCGCAATTTGTTGAGCAATACCTGCAGCCTGGATCGCGCACTTCGTCTCGGAACGCACATGTCCTCCACGTTTACGAATTCTTTTGTATTTCAGGCATCCCTATCTTCACCCAGGCCGGACGGCGAGTGCCATACAGTCCATTACGAATCGGTCGCGGCACCGAATTCTTAGGTCGCCGTGACCTCCGCTCCTATAATGGCTGCCGCATGATCATCGAGATTGGCCGTCAATTTGGAACTTACGAGATTCTCTCCGCCCTGGGAAAGGGCGGCATGGGAGAAGTTTGGAGGGCGCTCGACTCCAGGCTGGGGCGCGAAGTGGCGATCAAGTCGCTGCCTCCGGAGTTTGCCGGAGATCCGGAGCGCCTGGTTCGCTTCGAACGAGAGGCCAGGGTGCTGGCGTCTCTCAACCATCCCAACATTGCGGGAATCTATGGTCTCGAAGAGTCCGGCGGCACGCGCTTTCTTGTCCTCGAGTTGGTCGAAGGTGACACGCTGGCCGAAGTCGTGAGGCGCGGACCGGTTCCCGCGGAAGAAGCTTTGAAACTCGCGGTGCAGATTGCTGCCGCCGTTGAGGCAGCGCACGAGAGGGGCGTCGTTCACCGCGATCTTCGCGTTTTCTCCCGACGGACGCCATTTCGTCTACAACACGAACCTTGGCATCGTCCTTCGATCGATGGATTCGCTGACTGCCCGAATCATCCCCGGCACCGAAGAAGTGGGAATCACGAACCCGTTCTTCTCACCGGACGGCGAATGGGTGGGCTATTTCTCGACCCTGAGAACCTCTATCCGCAAGATATCGATCGCGGGGGGCGCCGCTGTGACGATCGGTCCCGCGACCAATCCGTACGGCGCCATGTGGGGCAAAGACGGCAACATCCTGTTCGCTCAGGACGGTCAGGGGATCATGCGCGTGTCGGCAGACAGCGGGACACCGGAACTGGTCATCAAAACAGCCATGGACGAGGTGTCTCATGGGCCGTCGCTGCTGCCCGACGGCAAGACCGTGCTGTATTCGTTGACGCGCGCCGGAGGCCCGGTGCGCTGGGACCAGGCTGAAATCGTCGCCCAGGAGATGAAGACCTCGCAACGCAAGGTCCTGTTTAAAGGAGGGAGCGACGCGCGCTATGTACCGACGGGGCACCTCGTATACGCAGTCGGGAATGTTTTGTTCGCTGTCGCCTTCGATCTTGATGCACTCGCAGTCAAGGGCGGTGCGGTCCCGCTGGTTCAGGAAGTCCAGAGGGCGCCCCAGCTCGCCAACGGCACGGCCGCGGCGAATTTCGGTTTCTCCGACAGTGGGACCCTGGTCTACCTCAACGCGGCCGCGTCAGTGGACACTCCGCAGACAACTCTTGGAATCGTGGATCGCAACGGTGTCGTGCGGCGCCTGAATGTCCCGCCGGCAATCCACAGAAGTCCTCGAGTCTCACCGGACGGCCGCAGCATTGCCGTGGAAACAATCGCCGAGAATGGACAGAGCATTATCTGGATTTATGACCTTTCGGGAACAACGACGATCCGCAGGCTGACCAATGAAGGCAGCAACACGCGCCCCGTCTGGACCCGCGACAGCAAGCGGATTGTATACGGATCCGATCGCGACAAGTCGCACGGCCTGTACTGGCAGCTTGCCGATGGTACCGGCCTGGCGGAACGGCTGACGACCGCTGAGGAGGGAAAGGGGCATTTCCCGGAGTCCTGGTCCCCCGATGGAAAAGTCCTCAGCTTTGCCGAGGTCAGCAATCTGCTCGGCCAGAACAGCTGGGGCTTGTGGACATTGAACCTGGATGACGCCGAGAAGAAACCGAAACTCTTTTACGATGTCCCCGGAGCGAACGACTTCGGGGGAAACTTCCAGAAACGGGGGAGCGTGGCCCGTCTGGAGCCCTCTCGGCAAGGAATTGTTCTACCGGCTCAATGTGGGTCAGGCCAACGCGGCAAGTATCAAGGCCGTGACGATCACGACAGAACCCGTTCCCAGTTTTACGAGCGACAAGGATCTTCCGATCCAGGGATTCGCTCTCGCCCAGAACTACAGGGAATACGACGTCCTGCCCAACGGTAAAGAGTTCGTCATGGTGTTTCCCGTCGCGCAAACTCCCAGCGTTGCCCCCGCCCGCCCCGCATCAACATCGTTCTGAATTGGTTCGAAGAATTGAAGGCGCGCGTCCCCGTTCAGTGAGTCACCCTCAGCTGTAGGCGAGGGTGAGGCTT
>Ga0207659_10002614_pt1 | contig 10717 bp, 10 predicted proteins | sample KBSM43metaG_FD_184330 | JGI IMG/M metagenome (GOLD analysis project Ga0207659, IMG submission 184330) | Miscanthus rhizosphere microbial communities from Kellogg Biological Station, Michigan, USA - KBS M4-3 metaG (SPAdes) (version 2) | ecosystem: Host-associated > Plants > Roots > Rhizosphere >...
ATCTGCTCGATCGCCTATCCGATACTCGAATCGGCGGGCGCGCTTGCGCCATCGCGGCTGCGCGAGACGCGGCACGGCGCCGCCGTTCCCAAAGCGAGTCCCGAACTGAAATGACATTCGACGAAATCAAGGCGCTGTTCGAGGCCAGGGGCGGCTGCCAGTACAGCGGCGAACCGGTAACCCAGCTCGAGCACGCATTGCAAAGCGCGCAGTTCGCGGAAGTGGCCGGCGCGAGCGATGAACTGATAACAGCATGTCTCTTGCACGACGTCGGCCATATGGCGAACGATCGGGGCGAAACGCCGACCCTGCGCGGCGTCGACGACAGGCACCAGTTCCATGGGGTGAATGCGTTGAAGCGCCTGTTCGGCCCGGCGGTCCTTACGCCGATCCGGCTGCACGTCGACGCCAAACGCTATCTCTGCGCAACCGACGCCGGCTACTGGGCGAGCCTGTCGGAAGATTCGAAGCGCAGCCTCGAATTGCAGGGCGGCACGTACAGCGCTGCAGACGCGGCGGAGTTTATTGCCCAGCCGTATGCGCAGGACGCGGTGACACTGCGCCGCTGGGACGACCTGGCGAAAGTGGCGGGCAGGAAAACGCCCGATCTCGCGCACTTTCTGGAAATTGCCGTGCGCTGCGCGGCGTGACTATGTCTATGTGTAAGGAGTTGTCCTGATGTGGCGATACCATAATCCAGTCGAGGTTCATTTCGGCGCCGGCGTGCTCGACCAATTGCCGCGCGTGCTCGGCGCGCGCAAGGCGGTGCTGGTTACATTTCCCGAAGCGGCCGGCTTCGGTCTCACCAAGCGCGTGCAGGACCTGCTCGGCGCATCGCTGATCGGCGTGATCAGCGATACCCAGCCCAATCCGGATGTCTCCAACCTCACTACGATGTACGAACGCTTCTGGCGCGACTATTCCGATTGCGACGTCGTGATCGGCATCGGCGGCGGCAGTACGCTCGATACGGCCAAGGCGCTGATGATCGGCACGGCAAGCGGCAAGCTCGACGACCTTGTCGCGGTGCTCGCGAAAGGTACGGCGTTCACGCCGGTGCGCGTCAAGCGCTTGATCGCAATCCCGACCACCGCGGGCACCGGTAGCGAAGTGACGCCGTACGCGACGATCTGGGACGCGGCACCCGGGCGGCAGAAAAAATATTCGCTGATGCTGAAGGAAACGTGGGCCGAAGCGGCGATCGTCGATCCCGAGCTTACGCTCTCGCTGCCGCCGACCGTCACGCTGCACAGCGCCCTCGATGCGCTGTCGCACAGCCTCGAGGCAATCTGGAACGTCAATGCGAATCCGGTGTCCGACGTGCTCGCCGTCGCTGCGGCGCGCGAGATACTCGCCAAGCTGCCGCCATTAATGGCGCGTCCCGGCGATCTCGAGTTGCGCACCCGGGTTGCGTGGGCGGCGCTCACCGCGGGCCTCGCATTTTCCAACACGAAAACCGCGCTCGCGCATTCGATATCGTACGAGATGACGCTGAAGCACGGCCTGCCTCACGGCCTCGCGTGTTCGTTCACGCTGCCGATGGTGCTTGCCCGTGCAGTCGGCCGCGACCCGGCGCGCGATGCGGTGCTCGCCCGGATTTTCGACTGTCCGCTGACGCAGGCCGAGCGGGTGCTGCACGATTTCCTCGAAGGCCTCGGCGTCAGCACGCGCTTCGAGAGCTACGGCGTGGCTGCGGGCGAGCCCGAACGCATGGTGCGCGACGCGCTGGAAGGCGTGCGCGGGAAAAACTTCATCGGCGCCGCGGCTTAAGAGCCGTGGCCCTTCCGCTCGACGTCACGCTGCTGGTGCTGCTGGCGGCGTTGATGCACGCGTCCTGGAACGCGCTCGCCAAGTCCGCTTCCAACAAGCTGCTCGACATCACGGCGATGGCGCTCGCCGGCGGCATGGTGTGCGCGCTCGCGCTGCCGTTTCTGCCGCTGCCCGAACCCGAAGCGTGGCCGTGGCTTGCCGCGTCCCTGTTGCTGCACTTTCTTTATTTCATGGCGCTGGTGGGCGCCTATAACAGCGCCGACTTGTCGCACGCTTACCCGTTGATGCGCGGCGTCGCACCGCTGCTCGTCGCATTGTTTGGTGTCGTGTTGCTCGACGATCACCTGACCGCCTCGATGTGGGCGGGTATCGCGCTGATCAGCACCGGCATTCTGTTGCCATTCTGGCTCGGCTCGAGGAGCGGGCAAGACCTGCTGAAAAGCTCGTCGTTTGCGCTGGCCAACGCGGTCATCATCGGCGCGTATACGCTGGTCGACGGATTTGGCACGCGCCTCTCGGCGCATCCGTTGAGCTATTGCCTGTGGCTGTTTCTGCTCGATCCGCTGCCCATCCTCGCCGTCGCCCTCGCACGCCATGGCGGCGGCGTATGGCGGCATTTGCAGCAGCGATGGCTGACATGCACGGCAGGGGGCGTGCTGACCGTGTGCGCCTATGGGATAGTGCTGTGGGCAATGACGCGCGCGCCGATAGCGGCGGTTTCCGCATTGCGAGAGACTTCGGTGATTTTCGCAGCCGTGATCGGCGCCGTGTTCCTGCACGAAGGTTTCGGCAAGCTGCGCATCGCTGGCGCCGTGCTCGTGGTAGGCGGCATCGCTGCGCTCAGGCTGTAGCGGCCGCGCCGTGCTTGCGCGCGATCTGCCGATCGTCGATCGGGAGATTGAGGATCGCCGCCAGCACGCCCATGCCTATCGTCAGCAGCCACATCAGCCGGTACGAGCCGGTCGCATCGAAAAGATATCCGCCGATGCCGGCGCCGAAAAAACTGCCGATCTGGTGAAACAGAAACGCGATGCCCGAGAGCGTCGACAGGTAACGCACGCCGAAGATCTGCGCAATGACCCCGCTCGTGAGTGGCACCGTGCCAAGCCATAGAAAGCCGATTACTGCGCCGAACAGATAGACGCTCAACGGCGTGAGCGGCAGCGAGATGAATGCCGCAATCGCGACGGCGCGCGTGAAATACAGTGTGCTCAACAAATATTTCTTGGTGTAGCGGCCGCCGAGCCAACCCCAGAAATAGCTGCCGAAGATGTTGAAGAGCCCGATCATCGCGAGCGCGATCATGCCGGTCTCGGGCGTCATGTGCTGATCGACCATATAGGCCGGAAAGTGGATCGAAATGAACATCAGCTGAAATCCGCACACAGTATAGGCGATGCACAGGAGCCAGTAGCCGCCGTGACCGAGCGCTTCGCGGAGCGCTTCGGGAATCGACTGCTTGACGTGTCCGGTGGATGGGGGGACGCGCTTTTCGGCGAGCGCTGCCGAGAGCGGAAGGATCAACAGGATGGTCACCGCGAGCGTGATCAACGCGGAGTGCCAGCCGATATGCGTGATCAGGGTCTGGCCGTACGGCAGCATTACGAACTGGCCGAACGAGCCGGCGGCGCCCGCGAGTCCGAGCGCCGTGCTGCGTTTTTCGACCGGGAATGCGCGGGCGATTACGCCGTAGACGATGCTGAACCCGCTACACGACAGGGCGATGCCGACGACGATGCCTGCGCTCACGCCGAATTCGATGCCGCTCGTCGAAAACGCCATCATGACGAGCCCGATTGCATAGAGCAGCGCGCCCGCTGCCATCACGCGGCCGGCGCCGTACTTGTCGGCAATCATGCCGGTGAACGGCGTCGCGATGCCGTAAACCAGATTCTGGATCGCGATCGCGAACGAGAACGTCTGGCGGCCCCAGCCCAGATCGGCAGTCATCGGCTGCAAAAAGAGGCCGAACGAGTGACGCGTGCCGAGCGCGATCGTGAGCGCCATGCCGCCGCAGATCAGCATGACGGCAGGCGTGCGCCAGTTTCTGGAGGTAATGGAAGACACGTAAGCCGCGATTGTAGCTTATGGAAACCGCGAAAATTACGTCTTCAGCGTGAACGGATTAAAATCCGTGTTGCGATCGTAATAGTCTTCGTGCTCGGCGCGCTTTAGCCAGCCGACGATTTTGTAGGTGACCGGCGTGAACACGATTTCGACGCCGACCTTGACGACGAACTGCGACAGCATCACGAGCGGCAGCTTGTCGTTCGGGATGATCCCGCTGTCGTAGAACGCGAGCGGATAGAACAGCAGCGAGTCGACGCCTTCGCCGAATATCGTGGACCCGATGGTGCGCGTCCACAGCCAGCGGCCCGCAGTGGCGATTTTCATTTTGGCGAGCACGAAGGAATTGACGAATTCGCCGCACACGAATGCGACGAGCGACGCGATCGCGATGCGCCACGTCGAACCGAAGGCGATTTCATAGGCGCCCTGGTTGTGCCAGAACGGGGCCGGCGGCAGCTTGACGATGACCCACGCCATGATCGCCGCGAACGCGAGCGCGGCAAATCCCGTCCAGATCACGCGGCGCGAGCGCGCGTAGCCGTAGACTTCGGTGAGGATATCGCCAAACACGTACGAGATCGGGAAGAACAGCACGCCGGCGCCGAAGGTCAGCGTTCCCAGCAGCGGCGCGTCGATTTGCGCGATCTTGGCAGGCCCGATCAGGTTCGAGCACACGAGCACCGTGACGAACGCGGCCATCACCAACTCGTAATAGCGGTACGTGCGGGGCTGGGACATGAAGCGCAGTCGGTGAGTGGGGAAGGCCGTATTAAGCCATATTCATCCGCATGCGCAAAATCGCTGTACTCCATTCACGGCCGCGCGGCGTTTAACCTGTGACTATCCGGGGTATCAGGAAAAACCATGAGCAACATTCTTCGCAGGCGCATCGCATTCGCGGGATTGATGGGGACGGCAATCGCGGCCGCCACGCTGCTGGGCGGTTGTGCCGGGCTGCCGCTGGGCATGCAGCCGCCGACCGTTACGATCGCCGATCTGGGCATGGGCAATGCGGGACTCTTCGAGCAGCAGTTCAATCTGCGGCTGCGCATCCAGAATCCGAATCCCGACGAATTCAAAGTCGACGGCATTGCGTTCGACCTCGACATCAATGGCCAGCCGTTCGCCAAGGGCGTGGGCAACCAGCCGGTCACGGTGCCGCGTTACGGTTCCGCGTTCATGCCGGTCGAGGCCGTCAGCACGCTCGGCGGGTCATTGTCGTTCCTGATCCGGCAATTCGGCCGCCTGATCGAGGGCAATCGGGCTGTCCTGAAATACCGGATACGCGGCGTGTTGAGCGTCACGGGCGGACCGCGCGTGCCGTTCGAGGAAACCGGCGAATTCGACTTCGGCGCGCTCGTTCCCAGGCTTTAGCCCGGCCGGCGGCCGCGTCGGCGAGGGGTGCCGTGCTAAACTTGCCGGCGTCAATTTCCCCTGCGCCCCATGCCAGCCGACGACATCGTTGAAATCAAGGATCTGCGCTTCGCTTACGCCGATCGTCCGCTGCTCAAAGGCATCAACCTCACGATACCGCGCGGCAAAGTCGTCGGCATCATGGGCGCGAGCGGATCCGGCAAGTCGACGCTGATGCGGCTGATCGGGGGCCAGCTCGTGCCCTCGGGCGGCTACGTGAAGGTTGACGGCCAGATCGTGCACGAGCTTGGACGCGAAGAGCTCTACCAGCTGCGCCGCAAGATGGGCATGCAATTCCAGGCCGGCGGCCTCTTCACCGACTTGTCGGTATACGAAAATATCGCGTTCCAGATGCGCGAGCACACCAATCTGCCTGAAAGCATGATTCGCGACCTCGTGCTGCTGAAGCTTGCCGCGGTCGGCCTGCGCGGCGCTTCGAGCCTGATGCCCGCGGAGCTGTCGGGCGGGATGTCGCGGCGCGTGGGCCTCGCGCGCGCGATCGCGCTCGACCCGATGCTCATCATGTACGACGAGCCGTTTGCGGGACTTGATCCGATTTCGTGCCGCGTGGTGGGCAATCTCATCCGCCGGCTGAACGACGCGCTCGGCGCGACGTCCATCGTGGTGTCGTACGATTCCGCGGAGTCGATGCGCGTCATCGATTATCTGTACCTGATCTCGGACGGGGTGGTGGCCGCGGCCGGCCCCGCCGCTGAGATGAAAGTCTCTAAAGACCCGTTCGTACGACAGTTTCTGGATGGCGCGCCGGATGGCCCGGTGCCATTTCACTACCCGCATGCTGCTTATCAGGGCGATCTCGGCCTGACGGCGTGACGCGCCGAAGAGAGGCGAGAGGCGATAGGGGAGAGGCGTCTCCGGCAAAGGCGGGCACCGCGTTTCGCCTATCGCCTATCGCCTATCCGGCTTCTCAGTGCTTCATCTCCGAAGGAATCTGCGGCAGCGGCCCGGTGCGCAGATTCAACATGTGGCGCTCGCGCACCAGCGTCATCGTGACCGCGACGAACAGCCCGAACAACACGATCACGGTGTAGATCGAGAAATTGAACTTGATCAGCAGCGAGTAGACGCCGAGCATCGTCAGGATGGAGAGGTTTTCGTTGAAGTTCTGCACGGCGATCGAATGGCCGGCGCCCATCAGGATGTGGCCGCGATGCTGCAGCAGCGCGTTCATCGGCACCACGAAAAATCCGGCGAGCGCGCCGATCACGGTCATGACCACCATCGCCATATAGACGTCGCGCACGAATATCATGCTGATCGTGATGAGTCCCATCGCGATGCCCACCGGCAACACGTTGACTGCCCGGTGCAGCGGCACCATCTTCGCGGCGACGATGGCGCCGACGGCGATGCCCACCGCCGTGATGCCCTGCATGATCGTCGATTGCGCGAGCGTGTAACCGAGGGCCACTTCGGCCCATTTGAGCACGATGAACTGGAGCGTCGCGCCGGCGCCCCAGAATAGCGTGGTCGTCGCGAGCGAGATCTGGCCGAGCTTGTCGGACCACAGCAAGCGCAGGCAGTGCGCGAAATCGGTGACCAGGTAAAAAGGGTTCTTGCGCGCCGGTTTGTGATCGACGCCGGTTTTCGGCACGTAGAGGTTGAATATCGCGGCGATGATGTAGAGCGCGATGATCAGGGTGATCGCGATTTCCGGCGCGGTGTCGATCCCGGTGTCGATCTGGGGAATGTCGATGCGCAGCAGCTGCGTGGACAGTTTTTCGCTGATCAGCGCGCCGCCCAGCAGCGTGCCCAGAATGATCGAGCCCACCGTCAGCCCTTCGATCCAGCCGTTGGCGACAACGAGTTTCGGATGCGGCAGGTATTCGGTCAGGATGCCGTACTTCGCCGGCGAATACGCGGCTGCGCCGAGCCCGACCACGCCGTATGCAATCAGCGGATGCACGCCGAACAGCATCATCGAGCAGCCGACGACCTTGACGGTGTTCGACACGAACATCACCTGGCCCTTGGGCATCGCGTCGGCGAACGCGCCGACGAACGGCGCCAGCACGACGTACGACACGGTGAAGAATAGCTTCAGCATCGGCGTCAGCCATGCCGGCGAATCGAGTAATGCAAGTGTCGCGATCGCGGCCACGAGCAGAGCGTTGTCGGCCAGCGACGAGAAAAACTGCGCCGCCATGATGATGAAAAAACCGAACGGCATGAAGGGGATGCGGGCCCTCTTATAGGAGGCGAACTTTATACCATAGTTTAAGCGCGCGGGCGTCTCTGCGAGCCGTTACGCGCCATGACTTATGTCAATAATTGTGGTTGAATATCCGTCAGGTTCCGGACAAGCGAGAGGAGAGAAGAGAGAGGCGGGAAAATCGACGAGGACGGTGCCGTTCCGCTTCTCGCCTTGCGCCTGTCACCTCTCACGCGTACGCGTATGGCCGATCGCAGACTGCAGGTCTTTCATACCGTCGCCAGGCAATTGAGCTTCACCAAGGCGGCCGAGCAGCTTTTCATGACGCAGCCGGCGGTAACGTTTCAGGTCAAGCAGCTCGAAGAGCATTTCAGCGCGCGCCTCTTCGAGCGCAGCCACGGCAAGATCGCGTTGACGCCAGCGGGCGAGCTCGTGCTCGATTACGCCGAGCGCATACTCGGGCTCTCGGCCGAGCTCGACAAGCGCGTGAGCGAGCTCACCGGCGCGGTCAGCGGCCCGCTGCTGCTCGGCTGCAGCATGACCATCGCGGAATTCATCCTGCCGCGCGTGCTCGGCGAATTCAAGGCGCGCCATCCGCAGGTGCAGACGCACATGACGGTTGCGAACTCCGAAACCATCGAGCATCGCGTTGCCGACCACACGCTCGATCTCGGGCTCATCGAGTCGCCGGCGCATTTGCCGGGTCTGCATACCGAAGTGTGCTGCGACGACGAGCTCGTGCTGATTTGCGCGCCCGGCTACAAGCTCGCACGCTCGGCTAGCGTGACGGCAGCGCAGATCGCGGGCGAGCCTTATATCAGCCGCGAAAGCGGCTCCGGCACGCGCCAATTCGCCGACAATTATTTTCGCGAGGCGGGCATCGCGCCGGAGGACCTCAACATCGTGATGGAGCTCGGCAGTCCCGAGGCGATCAAAGGCGTGGTCGAAACCGGCATTGGTGTAGCAATTATGTCGAGCGCGACGGTCGCCAAAGAACTCAGGCTGGGGTCGCTCGTCGCGCGGCCGCTCGAGCCCAAACTCATACGCACGCTGTCGCTCGTCTACCCGCGCGAGAAATTCCGCTCACGGCTGTTGTCGACGTTCGTCGAATTCGCGACCGACAAAATGCGCGCGATGGCGGAAAAGCAGGATTGAGGAGCGAGGATTGAGGATTGAGGGCTAAGAATTTAGTTCTGCTTCGCTTGGAGTTTCTCAATCCTCAATCCTAGAACCATGCGCCCCATCAAGGCCCTGATCAGCAGCGCGGCGCTGCGGCACAACCTCGGCGTGGTGCGCAGCTCTGCGCCGCGTTCGCGCGTGTTCGCGGTGATCAAGGCCAACGCGTACGGCCACGGTCTGCTGCGTGCAGCGCGCGCATTCGAGTCGGCGGATGGCCTCGCGCTGCTAGAAATCGAGGCTGCCGTAAGGCTGCGTGAAAGCGGCTACGTTCGGCGCCTCGCCCTGCTCGAAGGCTTATTCGAGACATCGGAGCTCGCAGTCGCGGCGCAGCACGACCTGACCATTGTCGTGCACAGCGAGGAGCAGCTGCGCATGCTCGACGCCGCGCCCGCCGGCGCGCGGCTGGACGTAATGCTGAAGGTCAATACCGGCATGAACCGGCTCGGCTTAGAAGCGCGCGAAGCCATCGTGGCACGCGATAGCCTCATCCGCCACCGCGCAGTGAAGCAGCTCACGCTGATGACGCATTTTGCGACCGCCGACGACGCGCGTGGCGTCGCCTGGCAGATGGAAACGTTTGAATCGGTGGCGGCGGGCCAGACGCTCGAGCGCTCGGTCGCGAATTCGGCGGCGATCCTGCGATATCCGCACACGCACGGCGACTGGGTGCGACCCGGCATCATGCTCTACGGCGGCACGCCGTTTGCCGATACGCCGGCGGCCGCGCTGGGGCTACTGCCGGCTATGACACTCGCAAGTGAAATCATTTCGGTCCGGCAAGTGCAGCCGGGGGAGCGCATTGGTTACTCAGGGACATATGAGGCCGCCAAGCCAATTCGGGTCGGCACGATTGCCTGCGGTTATGCCGACGGTTATCCGCGGCACGCGCCAACCGGCACGCCGGTACTCGTGGATGGCGTGCGCACGAGGACACTCGGCCGCGTGTCGATGGACATGCTGACGATCGATCTTTCGGGGATACCCGCCGCGCGTGTCGGCACCCCGGCAGTACTGTGGGGGGAGGGCTTGCCGGCGGATGAGGTGGCGTTCGCGGCCGGCACCGTCAGTTATGAGCTGATGTGCGCGCTGGCGCCGCGCGTGCCGGTGATTGAAACATGAGCCGCCGTGATCAGCCAGTGGCCATGAAAAGCATCATCGGCGGGTGTATCATCCCGACATGAGCAGCCAGCACCAGGCGCACGCAACGGCGTCCGTCCCGCACCAGCTTTGGCCGTACCGGCGCTCTCCCGCGCTGCGTTACGGAGTCGCGGTGCTGGCCGTGCTTGCCGCATTCACGATTCGTTACGCGATTTACGGCGATCTGCAAAATCGCCTCGTCTTCACATTTTTCGTGCCCGCCGCGATCGTGGCGGTGTGGTACGGCGGGATCGGCCCCGGTATCGTGGCGACCGTGCTGGGTCTTTTGCTCGGCGATTACTTTTTCATGATGTCGCGCAAGGCGCTGTGGCCGCTCGGCAATCGCGAATCGCTCGCGGTCGGCGTGTACGTGGTGACGACGCTGTTATGCGTGATCCTGTGCGAACGGCTGCATCGCCGCATCCGCCAGTTCGAGCGCGCGCTCGACAACGTGCGGCATCACGGCACGGCGAAGCTGTGCCCGGAGGCGGCCGAATTCGCCGAATACCTGGTGCGTTATTACGCGCAGCCCAGCCATCACCATTACGACTATCCGAGCTGGCCGTACCGCCATCCATTCGCGAAGCGTTACGCCATCGCAATCGCGCTGGTCGCGCTGGCGTTCGTGCTGCGCTACTGGCTGTTCGGCCAGGACTCGCGCTTTCCGTTTCTGTTCTTCGTGCCCGCGGCCATGGTCGCCGTATGGTACGGCGGCATGATGCCCGGGCTCGTGGCCGCCGCCGCCGGCTTGATGCTTGGCGACTATTTCTTCCTGACCAACCATGAAGCGCTGGGCACGGTGCTCGAATCCGAGCGCGTGCAAATCGGCATGTTTGCGGTGACCACGACGGTGTGCGTAATCCTGTTCGAGAACCTGCACGAGCGGATCCGCCGCCTCGAGCACGCGTTCGATCGCGCGACCCACCACCATCCCCACGCCGCGGCATCGACTGCGGCCGTGGCGCCGGCGCACTC
>Ga0207659_10002615_pt1 | contig 10716 bp, 8 predicted proteins | sample KBSM43metaG_FD_184330 | JGI IMG/M metagenome (GOLD analysis project Ga0207659, IMG submission 184330) | Miscanthus rhizosphere microbial communities from Kellogg Biological Station, Michigan, USA - KBS M4-3 metaG (SPAdes) (version 2) | ecosystem: Host-associated > Plants > Roots > Rhizosphere >...
GATCGGCGAGATCGGCGGCTCGGCTGAGGAAGATGCCGCCCAATTCATCACCGATGAGGCCAAGCGCGGGCGCAGGAAGCCCATGGTCGGATTCATTGCCGGCCGCACCGCGCCTCCGGGCCGGCGCATGGGCCATGCCGGGGCCATCATCTCCGGCGGCAAGGGCGACGCGGAATCCAAGATTGCGGCCATGGAAGCCGCCGGCATCAAGGTTTCACCCTCTCCGGCGCGTCTGGGGAAGACCTTGGCCGATGTCTTGCGGACGTAGTCCGCCGACCGCGCGAGGCCGAATGCCTCGTTGCTTTGCTCAAAAAAACGGCTGGATGACCTACCATGATGCCTTTAGGGGGTGCTTTACCTTCCGCTGTGGCGGATAGGTCACAGCATATGCCGAGGGTCTGGGCTAAGGATCAGGCGAGTACGCGGATGGCGTTACCGAGCGCTGGCGTACAGGGTTCGAGTTGCTGCGGGGAATGCGTGAGCGGTGACTTGGAACTTGGTCAATATCGGACAGGGGAATTGTTATGAAGAAGCTACTCCTTGCGACGACTGCGTTTGTTGTTCTGGCGGTTGGCTCTGCCAGCGCCGCTGACTTGAGGCCGGCGTACAAATCGGCGCCGCCGCCCCCGCCCGTCTATACCTGGACCGGTCTCTATTGGGGTGTGAACGTCGGCTACAGCTGGGGCCATGCCAAGGACGAAGTGACCCTGCTCGGGGTCGGCACGTTCTCCGAATCCCAGAAGGTCGATGGCATCGTCGGCGGCTTCCAGTCGGGCTACAACTATCAGTTCGGCCAATGGGTCCTCGGCCTGGAAACCGACATTCAAGCCTCTGGCCAGAAGGGCGGCACGACGCTCCAGATCACCGCGCTTCCGGTCACGACGCTGACCACCGATCATAAGCTCACCTGGTTCGGCACCTCGCGCACCCGCTTGGGCGTGCTGTGGTCGCCCAACGTCCTGCTCTACGGGACGGCCGGTGTCGCCTACGGTACGGTCAAGGACACCGCCACGATCACTGCGCCGGGCGCGTCTGTCACCGGGACCTTCAAGGACGTGAAGGCCGGCTGGACCGCGGGTGCGGGCGTCGAAGGGACCATCGGGGGTGGCTGGACCGCCAAGCTCGAGTATCTCTACATCGACCTCGGCAAGACCGAGCAGACGCTCGCCACGCCGGCGCTGGGACAGGTCATCTCGGAGACTCGTCGCTTCACCGACAACATCGTGCGCGTCGGCTTCAACTACCGCTGGGGTGGCAGCGCTTACTGATTGGCGTCTAGCCTTTCGACGAACAGAGGGCCGCTTGCATCCGCAAGCGGCCTTTCTGCTATGCGCGCCCGGCAGGTAACGCCGGGCGCTTTTGTTTGTTCTCGGGCATCCGTCTGGAGCTGATGAATTTCAATTCAGTTCTTTCTTATTGTGACGACGCAGCTGCAGCATAAATAGTGTATTGTTAACCCGGCCGCTGGATCCCGGTTTTCCCTCCACCAGCGATCCGCCAAGACCAGCTAGCAGGACCCTTGCATGTCCCGTCAGGATGCCAACGCCGCCTTCGCCCATACGTCGTTCCTCTATGGCGGCAATGCCGACTATATCGAGGACCTCTATGCCCGCTACGAGAACGATCCGAAGGCCGTCGATGCCCAATGGCAGGCGTTCTTCCAGAGCCTGAAGGACGATCGTACCGATGTGCTCAAGAGCGCCGAAGGGCCCTCGTGGTCGCGGCCGCACTGGCCGCAGCCTGCGCGCGGCGAACTCATCTCCGCTCTCGATGGCGATTGGCACGAGGTCGAAAAGGCGGTCGGCAACAAGCTGAAGGCGCGCGCCCAGGGCGCCGGCTTTGAGTTCTCCAGCGCCGAGGTCCAGCAAGCCACGCGCGATTCGATCCACGCCCTGATGCTGATCCGCGCCTATCGCGCGCGCGGGCACTTCTACGCCAATCTCGACCCGCTCGGCCTCGAGCCACACCACAACGAGGAGGACCTCGATCCGCGCTCCTACGGCTTCACCGACGCCGACATGGACCGCCCGATCTTTCTCGACAAGGTTCTCGGGCTCGAAATCGGGACACTGCGCGAGATCCTTACGATCCTTCGCCGCACCTACTGCCAGACGCTCGGCGTCGAGTTCATGCACATCTCCAATCCGGCTCAGAAGGGCTGGATCCAGGAGCGTATCGAGGGGCCCGACAAGGAAATCACGTTCACCCCCGAGGGCAAGCGCGCGATCCTCAACAAGCTGATCGAAGCCGAAGGGTTCGAGAAATTCTGCGACCTGAAGTTCACCGGTACCAAGCGCTTCGGCCTGGACGGCGGCGAGTCGATGATCCCGGCGCTGGAGCAGATCATCAAGCGCGGCGGCGCGCTCGGCGTGAAGGACATCTGCATCGGCATGGCCCACCGCGGCCGCCTCAATGTGCTGGCGCAGGTGATGGGGAAGCCGCACCGCGCGATCTTCCATGAGTTCAGAGGCGGCTCCTCGACGCCGAACGAAGTTGAGGGCTCAGGCGACGTGAAATATCACCTCGGCGCCTCTTCTGATCGCGAATTTGACGGCAACCGCGTTCATCTTTCGCTCACCGCCAATCCGTCACATCTCGAAATCGTCAATCCGGTGGTGCTGGGCAAGGTGCGTGCCAAGCAGGATCAGCTCGGTGCCACCCGGGAAGACCGCACGATGGTCATGCCGCTGCTCATTTCCGGCGACGCGGCCTTTGCCGGGCAGGGCGTGATCGCCGAGTGCTTCGGCTTGTCGGGGCTGCGCGGCCACCGCACCGGTGGCTCCGTGCATTTCATCATCAACAACCAGATCGGGTTCACCACCTACCCGCGTTACTCGCGTTCGTCGCCGTATCCGTCCGACGTTGCCAAGATGATCGAGGCGCCGATCTTCCACGTGAACGGCGACGATCCGGAAGCGGTGGTCTATGCCGCCAAGGTCGCGATCGAGTTCCGGCAGAAGTTCCAGAAGCCGGTCGTGGTCGACATGTTCTGCTATCGCCGCTTCGGCCACAACGAGGGCGACGAGCCGGGCTTTACCCAGCCGCTGATGTACAAGGCGATCCGCAAGCACCCCCCCACGAGCGAGATCTACGCCAAGAAGCTCGTGAGCGAGAACCTCGTCACCGAAGGCGAAGTCGAGAAGATGCGCGCGGACTGGCGCGCGCGGCTCGATGCCGAACTGGAGGCAAGCCAGGGTTACAAGGCCAACAGCGCCGACTGGCTCGACGGCCGCTGGGCCGACATCAAGGCGGCGCGCGACGCCGACGATCCGCGCCGCGGCCATACCGGCGCGCCGCTCGAGATGCTCAAGCAGATCGGGCTGGAGATCACAAGCATACCGCAGGGTTTCCACGTACACCGGACCATCCAGCGCTTCCTGGAGAACCGCCGCCAGGCGATCGAGACCGGCGAGGGCATCGACTGGGCCACGGCAGAGGCGCTGGCATTCTGCTCGCTGATGATCGAAGGGCATCCGGTGCGGCTGTCCGGTCAGGATACCGAGCGCGGAACCTTCTCGCAGCGTCATTCAGTGCTGATCGACCAGGAGAACGAGGACCGCTATGTCCCGTTCAATCACGTGGGCGAGCACCAGGCCCGTTTCGAGGTCATCAATTCGATGCTGTCGGAAGAGGCAGTCGTCGGTTTCGAATACGGCTATTCGCTCGCTGAGCCGAATGCGCTCACGCTCTGGGAGGCGCAGTTCGGCGATTTCGCCAACGGCGCCCAGGTCGTGTTCGACCAGTTCGTCTCCTCGGGCGAGCGCAAGTGGCTGCGCATGTCCGGTCTCGTCTGCCTGTTGCCGCACGGCTATGAGGGGCAGGGGCCGGAACATTCCTCGGCAAGGCTCGAGCGTTTTCTTCAGATGTGCGCCGAAGACAATATGCAGGTCGCGAACTGCACCACGCCGGCCAACTACTTCCACGTCCTGCGTCGGCAGCTCAAGCGCGACATCCGCAAGCCGCTTATCCTGATGACACCCAAGAGCCTGCTGCGCCACAAACGCGCGGTGTCGCGGCTGGATGAGATGGGGCCGGATACCTCGTTTCATCGTCTTCTTTGGGACGATGCCCAGATGCTTCCGGCCGAGAAGATCAAGCTCGTCGCCGACGACAAGATCCGGCGCGTGGTGATGTGCTCGGGCAAGGTCTATTACGATCTTTACGAGGAGCGCGAGAAACGCGGCATCGATGACGTCTATCTCCTGCGCGTCGAGCAGCTCTATCCGGTGCCGCTGAAGGCGCTGGTGCAGGAGCTCAGCCGCTTCAAGACTGCGGAATTCACGTGGTGCCAGGAAGAACCGCGCAATATGGGCGCGTACTCTTTCATCACGCCGTATCTCGAATGGGTCCTCGGCCAGATCGCCGCCAAGAACAAGCAGCCGATCTACGCCGGCCGCGCCGCGGCGGCGGCGACGGCGGTCGGCCAGATGCCGTTGCATCTCAAACAGCTCAAGGCGCTGTTGGACGCCGCGCTTGGGTAGTGCAGGACACAGGATGGGCCGCAGCGAACTAAACATTTGCGCTCATCCGTTGTCGGTTCTGCGTCCTCCGTCGTCTTCCATCGGCCGGCACGACCGCAAGGAATTATCGCACCATGGCTGACATCCGCGTGCCCACTCTCGGCGAATCCGTGACCGAGGCAACAATCGGCAAATGGTTCAAGAAACCGGGTGATCCGGTTGCGGTCGACGAGCCGCTCGTCGAGCTCGAGACCGATAAGGTGACCATCGAGGTGCCTGCGCCGGCCGCGGGCGTGCTCGGCGACATCGCGGCTAAGGACGGCGAGACGGTCGCCGTCGGCGCGCTGCTCGGGCAGATCAAGGAAGGCGAAGGCGCGTCCAGCAAGGTCACGCCGGCGCCGACAGGGCGGCCGGACCAGAAGACCGACACGACCGCGCCCATCAACGCCGCGGAAGAGGAGCCGCGGCTGCGTCCGGAGACCGCGCCGAAGCCGCCAGACGACGCGCGGATTGCGCCGTCGGTGCGCAGGCTGGCGGCGGAAACCGGCATCGACGCGTCGACCGTTCCGGGCTCCGGGAAGGACGGCCGTGTGACCAAGGGCGACATGATGGCGGCGATCGAGCGTGCCGCTGCCGCCCCGACTCCTGTCGCTCAGCCCGCCGCGGCCGTGCAGGTGCGCGCGCCGTCGCCGTCGGACGATGCCGCCCGCGAAGAACGCGTGAAGATGACGCGGTTGCGCCAGACCATCGCGCGCCGGCTCAAGGAAGCGCAGAGCACGGCCGCCATGCTCACGACCTTCAACGAGGTCGACATGGGCGCGGTGATGCATCTGCGCAACCAGTACAAGGAACTGTTCGAGAAGAAGCACGGCGTGAAGCTGGGCTTCATGGGTTTCTTCGTAAAGGCTTGCGTGCAGGCGCTCAAGGAAATCCCAGCCGTCAACGCCGAGATCGATGGCACCGACCTCATCTACAAGAACTATTATCATATCGGCGTCGCGGTCGGGACCGAGAAAGGCCTCGTCGTGCCGGTGATCCGCGACTGCGATCGCAGATCGCTCGCGCAGATCGAGAAGGAGATCGCCGACATGGGTCGGCGCGCGCGCGAGGGCACGCTCAAGATCGAGGAGATGCAGGGCGGCGCCTTCACGATCTCCAATGGCGGCGTGTACGGCTCGCTGATGTCCACGCCGATCCTGAACGCGCCGCAGTCGGGCATCCTCGGAATGCACAAGATCCAGGAGCGCCCCGTGGCAATCGCCGGAAAGGTAGAGATCCGGCCGATGATGTATCTCGCGCTCAGCTACGACCACCGCATCGTCGATGGCCGCGAGGCGGTGACGTTCCTGGTGCGGGTGAAGGAAATTCTGGAAGATCCAGCCAGGCTGGTAGTGGATTTGTGAGTCATCAGGTGTCATTGCCGGGCCTGCCCCCGGCAATCCATCCCTCTTCGTGAGAAGATGGATGCCCGGGTCAGCCCGGGCATGACAGCGAAGGATGTTACGTGTCATGCACTATGACCTCATCGTCATCGGCTCCGGCCCCGGCGGGTATGTCTGCGCCATCCGCGCGGCGCAGCTCGGCATGAAAGTGGCTGTCGTGGAGAAGGACAAGACCTTCGGCGGCACCTGCCTCAACGTCGGCTGCATTCCCTCAAAGGCGCTTCTGCATGCGTCCGAGCTGTTCGAGGAATCGGGCCACCTATTCGACAAGATGGGCATCAAGCTTGGTCAGCCGAAGCTCGATCTGGCCGCAATGATGAAGTTCAAGGACGAGGGCGTCGACGGCAACGTCAAGGGCGTCGCCTTTCTGTTCAAGAAGAACAAGATCGACACCTTCGCGGGTGTCGGGCGCATCGCCGGACCCAGCAAGGTCGAGGTGAAGGGCGCCGACGGCACCAGCCAGGTGATTGAAGGCAAGGCGGTGGTGATCGCCACCGGCTCGGACGTGGCCCGGCTGCGCGGCGTCGAGATCGACGAACAGCGCATCGTGTCCTCGACCGGCGCGCTGGTGCTGGACAAGGTGCCACAGCGGCTCCTTGTGATCGGGGCCGGCGTGATCGGGCTCGAGCTCGGCTCGGTGTGGCGCCGCCTGGGCTCCGAAGTGGTCGTGGTCGAGTTTCTCGACCGCATCCTGCCCGGACTGGACAGCGAGGTCTGCCGCCAATTCCAGCGCCTGCTCGAAAAGCAGGGGATCACCTTCAAACTGTCGTCCAAGGTCACCGGGGTCGAGATTTCCGGAAACAAGCTGAAGGCCACGGTCGAGCCGGCCGCCGGCGGCGCGGCGGAAGCAATCGACGCCGACGTCGTGCTGGTGTCGATCGGGCGCGTGCCCTTCACCGAGGGGCTCGGGCTCGAAGAGGCCGGCGTGAAAACCGACAACAAGGGTCGCGTGACCGTTGATGCGCGGTACGCCACCAATGTGCCCGGAATCTACGCCATCGGCGACGCGATCGCGGGTCCGATGCTGGCGCACAAGGCGCAGGATGAAGGCGTGGCGGTGGCGGAAAATCTCGCCGGCCGATCCGGCCACGTGAATTACGAGGTTATTCCCAACGTCGTTTACACCTATCCGGAGGTCGCCTCGGTCGGGAAGAGCGAGGACGAATTGAAACAGGGCGGCATTGCCTACAAGGTCGGCAAGTTTCCCTTCACGGCCAACGGACGCGCCAAGGTGAACCTGCAGACCGAAGGCTTCGTGAAGATCCTCGCCGATGCCAAGACCGACCGCGTGCTGGGCGTCCACATCGTCGGCGCGGATGCCGGCAATATGATCGCGGAGGCTGCCGTCGCGATGGAGTTCGGGGCGGCGTCCGAGGACATCGCCCGCACCTGCCACGCCCATCCGACGCTGACCGAGGCGGTGAAGGAAGCGGCGTTGGCGGTCGACAATCGTGCCATCCATATGTGAGGCCACGGGCAGGGGGCGGCACCGCCCGTAGAATGCTCGTTCGGCGTCTCCGCGTGCTTGCCGTCATCCTTCGTGCGCTGGGATCCTCCGACGCCGCATTATAGGTATAGGCATGCGCCGCCTGTTTCGCCCGTTCCTGATCCTGCTGGCCCTTGTTTTCCTGTTTGAGGCGTGGCTTTGGAGCCATCTCGCCCCGGTCGTCGCCTGGATCGTCGCACACATCCCGCTGCGCGCCATCAAGGCGCGAGTCAGGGCCTTGATCGATCGCCTGCCGCCTGCTGCCACGCTCGTAGTCTTCATCGTGCCGGTGTTGCTGCTCCTCCCGCTCAAGTTTCTGGGACTTTGGATGCTGGCGCACGGCTCCTGGCTGGGCGCGCTCGGCGTGCTTGCATTCGCGAAGATGCTCAGCGTCGGCGTCACGGCGTTCATCTTCGACGTGACGCAGCCCAAGCTCATGCAGATGGCTTGGTTCCGATGGCTCTACGACCGCGTGATGGCAGGCTTGGCCTGGGCGCACGGATTGATCGATCCGATCAAGCGCCGGCTCAGGAGCTTCTTTCGAATGTGGGGGCCGCGGCGTGCGGGACGCACATTGCGACTGCTCGCACGCATCCGGCGGCGGATGCAGGCGGCATGACCGCCGTCAGATCAGGTGGAGCGAGTGCAGAAGGTCGGGATTGAAAAATCCCAGTGCCATGAAGCCCAGTCCGACGATGCCCAGGCCGCCGGCCACGTAGACCAGGGCGACCATGCCGGTGATGACGGCCGCCGATGCCAGCACGATGCCGATCTGAAAGGCGGCCGACGCGAATTCGTAGTGATGATAGCGCGAGAGATGGGTGTCGCGGGCGTGCTCGTACTTTTCCGCCAGCGCGCGCAACTCCTTGCGGCCGTCCTTTTCCGCCGGGTCCGATTCGTAGCGTGCCACGGTCTTCATCCAGTCGTCGGCCTGCTTGAGCAGCGCCGCTTTTCTTGCTTCGTCGGCAATCACGCCGGCCTCGACCGTCACCGCCTGGGCGGCGGTGCGGAGCGTGGTCTGCCGGATCGTCTTGGCCTGGAAGAAATTCCAGGTGTCGGAGGCCTTGATGTTGAGCGAAATCCCCTCTGTTTGCGAGCTCTTGCCCAGGGTTTCGGCGAACGCCAGGAAAAGCGCAATCACCGAGATCAGCAGCGCGATCTTCTTGTTGAAGCTGTCCGCCAGCCACTTTTTCTTCCCGCCGCCGCCATGCCCGAGCTCCTCATGCTCGATGTGATGCTCGACCTCATGCTGGACCGCGTGCACGCCATGACTCATGTCGCCCTCCGTGCTTAGTTTGACGACGATGTATCGAACTGGTTCGCTTGTGCAAGGGGGGAACAGACGAGGCAGTGTTCGCCGTGTCCGCCTCGCGCCGGCAGTCAGGTAGATTATCAAAGCGCACGCCGAAGTTGGCGCGATGGCTTCGCCGTCAGTTGAGCAGGCCGCGCTCGCGCAGGAGCTTGAGGAAGGAATCCTGCGTCTCCGCCATCATGGGCTGCATGCGCGGCAGCACGCTGGCGAATGCTTCCGGCAGGACCTTTGGCATCGCCTGCAACATCTTCGTTCCGGTCGCGGTGCCATAGAAGGCGGCCAGTACGCGCATGTCCTCGGCGTTGAGATGGCGCGCATAGATGGCCGGAATATCCTTCACGACCTCGGACAGCCGCGCGAGGCGGATGCGCTCGAATTCCCGGCGCAGGTCGGCGAGCGTTGCTGAGTCGATATTCGGCCGTTGCGTGCGCAAGGCGCTTTCAATGCCGGGCCAGGCGGCCTCCACGGCCTGCGCGTTGAGGGTGGCAAAGCCGTGGGTGAACAGCAGCGCGAACAGGGCCTGTGCCGCCGCCATGCTTTCGGGTGAAGGTTGTTGCTCCTGCGCGCGCAGCGCGCCAGGCAGACAATTTGCCGCCGCGAGCGCGACGGCAACAGCAAGAATGCGCAGTGGCCGCATGTGGCCTCTCCGGAACGAAGCCGGGAAGCTAGCATGTCATCGCCGTCCTGCAACGGGTGTGCGCGCAATTGCGAGCGGTCAGGCCCGCGGATGGGCGCTGCGATAGACTTCCAGCAGCCGTTCGGTATCGACGGCGGTGTAGATCTGCGTCGTTGAAAGCGAGGCGTGCCCGAGCAGTTCCTGGATCGCACGCAAGTCACCGCCGCGCGCCAGCAGGTGCGTTGCGAAGGAATGGCGCAGCGCGTGCGGTGTAGCGCTTTCGGGCAGGCCGAGCGCTCCGCGCAGGCGCGCCATCGCCAGCTGGATGATGCGCGGCGAGAGCGGGCCGCCTTTGGCGCCCACGAACAAGGGACCGTCGGCCGGAAGCTGATGCGGGCAGAGCGCGATGTAGTCCGCCGCGAGCTCGGCGACCTTGACCAGCACCGGCACCATGCGCGCCTTGTTGCCCTTCCCGGTGACGGTGATGACGTCGCCCCGTCCGGGTGCGGGAATGTCGCCGCGCTTGAGGCCCAGCGCCTCGGAGATGCGCAGGCCCGAGCCGTAGAGCAATGCGAGCACCGCGGCATCGCGGGCGAGAATCCAGGGATCGCGCTCCTCGCCGGCGCGCAAATCGGTGTCGGCCATGCGCTTGGCGGCCGCGATCGCGAGCGGCTTCGGCAGTGTCTTCCCGGTCTTGGGCGTGCGCACGGCGGCAAGCGCGCCCACCTTGCCCTTGCCGTTGCGCTCGAGGAAGCGCGCGAAGGAACGCACGCCCGCCAGCATGCGCATCAGCGAACGGCTGCCGATGCCGTCGGCGCGTCGTGCGGCGAGAAAGGCGCGCACGTCGAGCGGCGCAAGGCGCGCCAGCGCCGACAGCGTCACCCGGCCGTCGAGATGGCCGGACAGGAAGCCGAGGAACTGGCGCAGATCGCGCTCGTACGCCTCCACCGTTTTCGGCGACATCCGCCGTTCGGCCGCCAGATATGCGAGCCATTGCGCCATTTCGCGCGCAACATCGGGGGCCGCAGGAATGAGGTCGGGATCGGGTGTTGCGCTTGACATGGCACTATATATCTCCCCCCTTCCTTCACGCATTCTTAAATCGCTTGCAACCGGCCCGATTGCCCTATGGCCAGACGCGTCGTCGATGTCCTGCTCCCGGTCGCCCTCGATCAGGCCTATTCCTACCGGGTGCCGGACGAGCTCACGCTGGCGCCCGGCGATCTCGTGAGCGTCCAACTCGGGGCGCGCGTGGCGACCGGAGTTGTCTGTGGGGAGAACGCCAATCCCAATCCCCGTCTCGACAACCGCATGAAGGACGTCGAGGAGAAGCTCGATCTGCCGCCGCTCAAGCCGGAGCTGCGCACGTTCATCGACTGGGTCTCCGGCTACACGCTCAC
>Ga0207659_10002616_pt1 | contig 10715 bp, 10 predicted proteins | sample KBSM43metaG_FD_184330 | JGI IMG/M metagenome (GOLD analysis project Ga0207659, IMG submission 184330) | Miscanthus rhizosphere microbial communities from Kellogg Biological Station, Michigan, USA - KBS M4-3 metaG (SPAdes) (version 2) | ecosystem: Host-associated > Plants > Roots > Rhizosphere >...
GCGACGCGCTTGGCGACAGCATCTTCCAGCGCGCGCCGGTCACGCTCGACATGATCCTGACGTCGCTCGAAGCGGGTCACCCGGTGATCGAGCCGCTGACGGCCCACATCTGAAGGAGAACGTCATGGCCGTGATTCACGACGTGATGCCCGCGTTCGAGCTCTTCCAACCGGAGAGCGCGGCCGACGCGGTGACCCTCCTCGGCCGCTACAGCCCCAACGCGTGGGTGATGGCCGGCGGCATGGATTCCTTCGACTGGCTGAAGGATCGCATCAAGCGTCCGAGCGTGGTGATCGAGTTGAGCCGCGTCGCGGAACTGCGCGGCATCAAGGAGCGCGACGGCGGCCTCGAGATCGGCGCCGCCACGACGCTCACCGAGATCGCACGCAGCCCGCTCGTGCGCGCGAAGTTCAGTCTCCTCGCCGAGGCGGCGGAGCTCGTGGCCTCGCCGCAGATTCGCAACCAGGGTACGGTCGGCGGCAACGTGTCGCAGGACGCGCGGTGCTGGTATTACCGGGCGGGCTGGGCCTGCTACCGGGCCGGCGGCAACATCTGCTATGCGGACACGCCGACGGCCGTCAATCGGGAGCATGCCATCCTCGGCGCCGATCGCTGCGTGGCGGTGAACCCCTCCGACACGGCGCCGGCGCTCGTCGCGCTCGACGCGCAGATGGTGATCCGGAGCACCCGCGGGGAGCGGGTGGTCGACGCGGAGGACTTCTTCATCGGCCCCGGTACCGACATCACGCGGATGACGGTGCTGGCGCCCGACGAGCTCCTGACGGCGATCCGGATTCCGGCCACGTGGGCGAACGCGGTCTTCTATTTCGAGAAGGTGCGCGATCGCAACGTGTGGGACTTCCCGCTGCTCAACGTCGCAGCCGCGACCACCTACTCGGGCAACAAGATCGAGCGCATCCGCATCGTGGTGAACGCCGCCGCCGCGCGTCCGCTCCGCCTGCACGCGGTCGAAGCGGCGGTCGTCGGGCAGCCGAAGAGCAAGGAAACGGAAGAGCGCGCCGGGCAGCTCGCGATCGAGGGCGCCGAAGCGCTCCGCTACAACGCCTACAAGATTCCGTTGATGCGGAACCTGGTGAAGCGCGCCATCCGAGGCCAGCAGGACACGTAAGACGTAGGGCGGGGCTTCAGCCCCGCCGGAGAGACACATGGATTTCGTCAAATGGGGCTTGAACCCCTGGGGCGAGAGCATCCTGACGCACGTCTCGTGGACGCTCTTCTGGGCCTCGCTCGTGGCCGGCCTGATGTTCCTCGTCGCGCACGGCAGCTACATGCTGCTCTCGGCGCACCGCAAACGGCCGGCTACGGAGACCGACCGGCTCGAGGCCACGTTCGCCAACCTGCCAGAGCGCATCGAGCGCCACTCACTGATGGCGCGGTTGTTCCACTGGGTGATGGCGGCCGCCATGTTCACGCTGCTCTTCACGGCGTTCCTCCCGGTCGCCGGCGTGAAATTCCCGTGGGTCACGTGGCATTGGATGGCGGGGCTGGTCCTGACCGGCTCGATCGTGTTTCACGTCGTCCACGCCACCGTGTGGCTCGACTTCTGGTCGATCTGGGTCGGCCCGAAGGACATCCCCGAGCTCAAGGCTGAATTGATGCGCGAGCTGGGGCGCGACGTGCCGGGGCCCAAGTCGGGCAAATATCCCCTCGGCAATCGCCTCTATCACCTGGCGATCGTCGTGACCGCGCTCGGCGCGGTCGTGTCGGGCGTGCTGATGATGTCGCGCGTTCGCACGCCGGTGTTTACGCGGAACCCCTACCTGCTGAGCGACGCGACGTGGGGTGTGACCTACGTCTCGCACGGTCTGGCCGGCGTCGCGCTCGTGGGGCTGGTCATCGCCCACGTCTACTTCGCGATCCGTCCTGAAAAGTGGTGGATCACGAAGGGGATGATCCTCGGGTGGATCACCCGCCGTCAGTACCTCGAGCATCACGAACCGGACCGCTGGCGAGTCACGGCGAATCCGCCTGCGGGCCGCCCGTGAGCGGTGACCCGGCAGCCTCCCCATCGACGTCCGCATTCGCCGCGCGGTGCGACGCCATCGAAGAGGCGTACGAGTTCATGCTGGCCTATGCCGCTCAGGGCCTTCCGAACGAACACGGGAGCGCTGCCGGCAGTCAGATCCGCGAGTTTCTTCGCAAATGCGACCAGGCGCTCGACGGGCTGGCCGAGGCGGCCGGTCAGGCCGCCCGTCAGCTGGACGTCGACGCGGCGCCGTACGACGCCTTCGTCGCCGTGCTCGACCACGACGCGCGCCATGCCGGAGCCGCCATTCGGCTCGTGCTCGCGCAGCCCTCGATCGGGTCGCAGCTCGTGGACAACCTGAACGCCTCGAGTCACCTGCGCGCCGTCCTCACCGATCTGTTCCTGCTCGACGAATCGCTGAAGCGGTAACCGCCATGACGCGGCGTTCGTGGATCCACGCCACCGTCGCCAGTCTCCTGCTCGGGCTCGTCGTCGCCGCGGCGTCGGCTTCGATGCCGGGGGATCGACGGCCCGTCCGGTTGTCGAGCCCGCGACTCGCGCCGCTACCCGAGGCGCAGTGGACCGACGTGCACAAAGCAATCGTGGCGAAGTACGCGCCGAACGGGCGGCCAGGCAATGCGCTGAGAACGCTGCTCCACATCCCGGACCTCGCCGACAACCTGATGTCGTTCCAGGCCTATCAGATGAACGGGTCCACACTGGCGCTGCGGCACCGCGAGATCCTTATCCTGCGCACCAGCTGGCTGCTCAACAACGACAGCCTCTGGTCGGAGCACGTGCCGATCGCCCGCGCCGCCGGTCTCTCCACCGGCGAGATCCATCGTGTGGCCGAAGGCCCCGACGCGAAAGGCTGGAGCCCCTTCGAGTCCACGCTGCTGCGGCTTGCCGATCAACTATTCCGCAACGCCTTCGTGAACGACGCGTTGTACAAAGCGCTGACCGCCGAGTACGACCTCCATCACACGATGGACGCGATCATGACGGTGAACAACTTCACCACCCTCGGCCTGCTGTACAACGCGTTGGGGATTCAGCCCGACGGGTGGAATCCCGATCGGATTCCGCAGGACGTGCCCTACCGGGTCGTGGTGCCGAACCGGGAGCCGGCGCTCGCGGTGGCCAGGGTGGATCCCGTCCCCGGAACCGGGCTGGCGGTCGGTCGGACCTTCGACCGGCATCCGGCGCTGGCGGCCGCGCGCCGTGGGTCCAACTACGTCAATCGTCAGTCGAAGCTGGACGCGCGTTTTCGCGAGCTGATGATCCTGCGCACCGGGTGGAACTGCCGGTCGGAATACGAGTGGGCGCAGCACGTCGGCACGGTCGGACGCGCGCGCGAGATGGGGATGCCGGTGGAGAACATCGCGCGCGGGCCCGACGCGCCGGGCTGGAACGCCACCGAACGCGCGCTCCTGACCGCCGCCGACGAGCTGTTTGGGGATTCGTCTGTGTCCACTTCGACCTGGGCGAGCCTCGTGGCTCGCCTCGGCGAAGTGGATGTCGTGAACGCGATCATCAGCGCCGCCAACTACCGGCAGGTCTCGATGGCGCTCAACGCCTTTGGCGTCCAGCTCGAGCCCGGCGACGAACGGTTTCCCGCGATCGGTTCCCGGCAGTAGAAAGGCTGATTCTCAGCCGGCGATCGACGCGATATCCGACCGCGCCTGCGCGCGCGCGAGGCTCGCTTCCACCGCGGCGTTGACCGCGGGCTTCGACTCGCGGATGGCATCCGCCACGGACTTGCCTTCGTTGAGCACGCGGTGCTTCAGCAGCAGGAACGGCACGTCGGTGTTGTGCGAGGCGTGCGCCACCATCGCGAACTGCTCCCCACTGTGGAAGCCTTCGGCGGCGAGCGTCATGTTGGCGCCGCGGTTCAGCACCGGCTTGAGCCGCTCCTGAAGCGCTGGCGTCGCCGGATCGACATGCGGCGCGCTGGCAACCGTCGTCGCAGGCCGCGCGACTGGCGCCGCGGCCGCATCGCTGGCAACGGTTTCTTCCGGAAGGCTTCGCGCGCCCGGCACGACGCCCGGTTGCGCTGCCATCCTCGTCTCGTCATCGACGTGTCGCATGATCTGCGGACTCGTCCAGACGCCGAGCGCGAAGGCGCCGGCGAGCGCAAATCCAAGAGCCGTCATCTTTCCAATGGTCATCACGTCACCTCCACCTGAACGAAGTCACGCCGCCGCGCGAAGCTGCGGCCAGACAGACAGGGTTCAAGACGTGTGCCGCGATCGGCAGCCATGTGGAATCAATCAATTGCCACGAATTTGCTGTAAGACCTACAGCGGAGGTTGTAGATTGGGCGCCGCCGGCTCGACTGCTGGAGGACTCTGATGCGCGCTCCGTTTGCCGTGGTGATGCTGCTCGCCGTTCCTGCGTGGGCACAGTCGCCCGATGGGGCCGCCGTGTTCAAGCAAAGCTGCGCGAGCTGCCACACCGGGGCCGCCGACTCGCGCGCGCCGGCCCCCGATGCACTGCGGCCGCGCTCGCCTCAGGCGATCGTCGAGAGCCTGGTCAACGGCGCCATGCGCGCGCAGGGGGCGCGCCTGTCGGGCGTCGAGCGGCGCGCGGTGGCGGAGTTCCTCACTGGCAAAACGATCGGCGGCGATGTGCGCGGCGCCGACACTGGCCGTTGCACGGCCGCGGATTCGCCGCCCGCCGACCGCGCCCGTGCGCCGCGCTGGTCAGGCTGGAGCGCGGCCGTCACGAACACGCGCGCGCAGACGGCGGCTGACGCGGGCCTGAGCGCCGCGGATGTGTCCCGGCTCACGCTGAAATGGGCCTTCGGGTTTCCCGACGCGTCGGTGGCGTGGTCGCAGCCTACCGTGTCGGCCGGCCGCGTGTTCGTCGGCAGCCAGAACGGCACCGTCTACGCGCTCGACGCGCGCACCGGATGCATCCGCTGGACGTACGCCGCGCGTGGCGGTGTGCGTACCGCGATTGCGATCGGGCCCGCCGCCGGATCGGCGCCAGCCGTGGCCTACTTCGGCGACACCGGGGCCAACGTTTACGGCGTCGATGCCGAGACCGGACGCGAGCTGTGGGTGCGGAAGGCGGACGATCATCCGTTGGCGCGCGTCACCGGGTCGCCCACGCTGCACGCCGGCCGCGTGTACGTCGGCGTCTCGTCGTACGAAGAGTCGCAGGGAGCCGATCCGCAGTACGCGTGCTGCACCTTCCGCGGCAGTGTCAGCGCCTTCGACGCCGCCACCGGCGCCGTCGTCTGGAGGACCTCGCTCATCACCGATCCGCCGCAGCGCCGCGGTACCAGCACGGCGGGCGTGCCGCTGTGGGGGCCGTCGGGAGCGGCCATCTGGTCGGCGCCGACGATCGATGCCGTGCGCCGCCGCGTCTACGTCGCGACCGGCAACGCTTACAGCGGACCGCCCGTGTCGTCGAGCAATGCGGTCATCGCGCTCGATCTCGTCAGCGGTGCGATCGCATGGACACGGCAGGTGTCACCGGGCGACATCTACGTCTCGAACTGTCGCGCGGGCAATCCGAACTGCCCCGAGGTCAACGGCCCCGACGTGGACTTCGGCAGCCCGCCGATGCTGGCGCGGACGGCGCCGGGGCGCGACCTGCTGGTGATCGGACAGAAGTCGGGCGTCGGCTACGCGCTCGATCCCGACAAGGAGGGCGCGATCGTCTGGCAGTACCGCGCCGGACAAGGTGGCCTGCTCGGCGGCATCGAGTGGGGATCCGCGGTCGACGGCGAGCGCGCTTACTTCGCGGTGTCGGACGTCACCACCGCGAAGCCCGGAGGGCTGCACGCGGTCTCGCTCGCGACCGGCACGGCCGCATGGACGGCGCCGCCTCCGCCCGTGGCGTGCGCCGCGGGGCGCGGCTGCACCGCCGCGCAGTCGGCGGCGCTCACGGTGATACCCGGCGTGGTGTTCTCCGGCTCGTTCGACGGCGCCTTGCGCGCCTACTCGACCACGACCGGCGACGTCATCTGGTCGTTCGACACGAACAAGACGTTCACCGCCGTCAACGGCGTGGGGGCGGCCGGCGCCTCGATCGGCGGGCCGGGGCCCGCGATTGCCGGCGGCATGCTGTTCGTGAACTCCGGCTACGGCTCGTTTCTCGGCCGGCCGGGCAACGTCCTGCTGGGATTTGGCGTCGAAGGCAAGGAGTAGACTGTCGACAATCCGGGAGGCCGCCCCATGCGCAAGCTGGCGCTCACGATCTGTCTTGCTGCCGCCGTCGCCGTCGTTGTCCTGGCGCAGGACAAGACGCCGACTTTCGAGGTGGCGAGCGTCAAGGCGAACAAGTCCGGCGAGAGCAACGGTCGTCTGCAAGGGCTGCCCGGCGGCCGCGTCCAGGCCACGAACATGCCGGTCAGGCCCATCATCACGTTCGCGTATCAGATCGCGGGCTACCAGCTCATTGGCGGCCCCGGGTGACTGGCGTCGGATCGCTACGACCTCAACGCCAAGATGGAAGAGAACGTGAGTACGACTCCAGCCGTGCCTGGCGCGACCGCGCCGAATCCCATGCAGTTGGCGCTGCAGAATCTGCTCGAAGATCGCTTCAAGCTGAAAGTGCACCGCGAGACGCGCGAGATGGACATCTACGCGCTGGTGCTCGCGCGCCCTGGTGGGAGTCCCGGCCCGGGTATGAAACCCACCACCACGGACTGCGCGGCGGTGGCTGCCGCCGCGGCGGCCGCGGCGCGTGAGGGAAAGCCACCAATCCCGTTCGGGGCGCCCGGTCAGCCGTTCTGCGGCATTCAGGGCAGCACCGGAAAGATCAGATTTGGCGGGCTGCCTGCCATGTCGTTCGCGGCGGCGTTCTCTGGTCCTGCCGGGCGCATGGTCGTCGATCGCACGGGGCTCACCGGCCGCTGGGACTTCGAGCTGACCTTCGCCGTGGAGGCTCGCGGCCCCGATGCGCCGCCGGCCGACCCCAATGCGCCGTCGCTCTTCACCGCTATCCAGGAACAGCTCGGGCTGAAGCTCGAGCCCACCAAGGGACCTGTCGACGTGCTGGTCATCGACGGAATAGAGAAGCCGGTCGAAGATTAGGACTGGTGGGACGGGGTTGGGATGGTGGCTCGGCGTTGTCGGATCCTGTCTGACCCTCCTGATGCTTGCGAAACCGCCGGCGGCTGGAGCGAGGCCCGTACGCGGAGAGGCCTGGCGGCTGACCGGCGTTGGCTAACCCACCAGTCCCACCAGTCCTACCTGTCCCACCCGTCTTACCCGTCCTTCTCCTCGCGCGCGGTCAGCGTTCAGCCGCGCGGGCCCCACTCAGGATGTTCCGCATCGAGTTGTTGCCTTCGTGGCACGCGTACTCGAACATCGGTTCGGGTTGCACGGCCATGTCGAGCGCGGCGGTCCACGATTTCGTCCACGTGTGCGGATCGTCCACCGACACCTCGTAGCGCAGACCGCTCGGTGTGCGCGTGAAGCGCTCCACGAGGTGCAGCGTCTCGCCCGCCCCGCGGTAGTCCGCTTTGGACGAGAAGTTGGTGACGTCGACCACCAGCGTGTCCCCCTCCCAGTGGCCGCGAGAGTCGCCGTAGTAGCCGCGGATCGATCCGCCCGCGTGCGTCCGCCCGTCCGTGTACACGAGCCGCGTGTCGTGAATCATTTCGTAGGTAATGGCCACTACCCCCGGCGCCTGCACGATTCGCGTGTTGGCGTTGTAGACGGTGGGGAAGATAGCGCTCGGCACGCCGCGCGTGATGCAGCGCTCCCACAGGCTCAGATCCTCGGGCCCTTTGAACTGGGCGCCGCTGTTGAAGGCGCCGCCCGCAAACGTGCCGGCGCGCAGCTGGCGGAGGCGCTGCCGCCCTTCGTCGGTCATGGCCGGCACGCGGCCGTCTTCCGGCGCGATTACCATCGACGTGCGGCGCGAAGCCTTGCCTCGTTCGAGCCAGTGCGGCGGCGGGGAGGTGGCCGATCCCACGGCGCCGGCGTTGGAGCGATCCGCGGTCTCGAGATCGAAGTCCGCGTTGTCGGAGTCGGTTTGTTTCTGCACCGTTGCGCGGCGGGCGGCGAACTCGGCGTCGGTCATCAGCTGCCGGTTGCCAAACTCTTTCGGCCGCTCGAACGGCACGCTCAGCTCCGCTTCGCTCGTCCACGTGCCTTGCAGATCCGGGTCGCCCCAGGGCGTGCGCGGCGACTGCGCCAGCGCCGCGTGCGCCGCACCGACCGTCATCAAGGCGACCAGCCCCGCGAGATGAAGACCTTTGTGTGGCATGGCGCAGGTAGTATGCAACCCGCAAGCGTCAAAGCGCCGGCAAATTCATGGCAGAATCGGCGGCATGACACGGGGTCTGAGCACGGGATTGCTGGCGTTGTTTCTTCTGGCGGGTTCGACGGCGTGGGCCCAGTCGCCGCTCGCCGGCAACTGGAACTCCTTGCGCTTCGAGGACGAACAGGACCGCGGCCCGGGTCCCGACCTGGGCGACTACTCGGGGCTGGCGATCAACAGCGCGGCGCGCCTGTTCGCCGACAGCTGGGACGCCTCGCGGCTCACGCTGCAGGAGCACCAGTGCCGCGTCCACGTGTCGCCCTACATCTATCACGGCCCGCTCAACCTGCGGATCTGGGTGGAGAAGGATCCGGAGACGCAACAGGTCATCGCGGTCAAGCAGTACATCAGCACCTACGAGCAGACACGCACGATCTGGATGGACGGCCGGCCGCATCCATCGGACTACGCGCCGCACACGTTCATGGGGTTTTCCACCGGCTCGTGGGACGGCCAGACGCTGTCGGTGACGACGACGCATCTCAAGCAGGGCTGGCTGCGTCGCAACGGCGTGCCCGAGAGCGACCAGACGACGACGGTCGAGCGCTTCACCCGGCACGGCCGCAACATGACGCACACGGTGATCATCACGGACCCGGTCTATCTCTCCGAGCCGATGATCCGAACCACCGACTTCCAGATCAACGAACAGGACAACGCCAACTGGCTCTGGCCGTGTGAATACGTCGAGGAGATCTCGGGGCGCGCCAAAGGCGAGGTGCCTCACCATCTGCCCGGCGCCAACCCGTTCCTGAAGGAGTTCGCCGACAAGACGAAGGCGCCGATGGGGGGCGTGCGCGGTGGGCCGCAGACGGTGTATCCGGAGTACGCCGCGCGCCTCAAGGAAGCGCCGGCGGCCGAAACCAAAGCCGACGCGCCGCGCGTCAGCCAGGCGAAGAACCCCGACACGGGCGAGGTGCAGCTGCTGCCGGTGCAGGGCAACGTCTACATGCTGGCGGGCGCCGGCGGGAATGTCGTCGTGCAGGTCGGTCCGTCAGGCGGACTGGTCGTGGACTCGAAGTCCGCGGCGCAGGTCGATCGCATCCTCGCCGAGGTGAAGAAGCTCGACACCTCGGGCAAGCCGATCAAATACCTGCTCAACACGAGCGCCGATCCCGACCACATCGGCGGCAACGAGCGGATGGCGAAGGCGCTCGGCTCGCTGGCCAACTGGACGATCATCAACACGCCGGGCGCCACGCAGAACGCCGTGCAGATCATCGCGCACGACAACGTCCTCGCCCGTGCCAACACCCTGCCGTCCACGGCGCAGCCCACTGAAACCTTTGTCGGGCTCGAAAAGGAGATCTACTTCAACGGCGAGCCGGTGTTCATGTACCACATCCCCAAGGCCCACACCGACGGCGACAGCCTGGTCTTCTTCCGCAAGTCGGACGTCGTGGCCACCGGCGACATCTTCCGCACCGACGGCTATCCGGTGATCGATCTCCAGAAGGGCGGTTCGGTGGAGGGCGTGATCGACGGCCTCAACCGCGTGCTCGACCTGGCGGTGCCGGCGCACCACGAAGAGGGCGGCACCTTCATCGTGCCGGGCCACGGCCGCATCTGCGACGAGTTCGACGTGCTCGAATACCGGGACATGGTCACGATCGTGCGTGACCGGGTGCAGGCGATGAAGGCGAAGGGGATGACGCTCGAACAGGTGAAGGCGGCGCGCCCGACGCTCGACTACGACTCGCGCTACGGCGCGGCCACCGGCGCGTGGACCACTGATCTCTTCGTCGAGGCGGTCTACAAGAGCGTCGGCGCCTCGCGCTGAGCGACGGGCAGCCACTGCTCCAGCGCGGTGCGGAGCCGCTCGCGCTTGAGCGGCTTGGTGAGGTAGTCGTTCATGCCCGCCGCCAGGCAGCGCTCGCGATCGCCTTCGAGGGCGTTGGCGGTCAGGGCGATGATCGGCACGTTGCGCGCCTCGGTCTTGAGCGCACGAATCGCGCGCGAGGCCTCGTAGCCGTCCATCACCGGCATCTGGCAGTCCATCAGGATCAGGTCGTACGGCGCCGCGGCGTGAGCGTCCACGCCGAGTTGGCCGTTGGCCTGCAGGTCGGCGGTGTAGCCGAGCCCTTCGAGCATCTTCTGCGCCACCTTCTGGTTGGTCCGGTTGTCCTCGACCACCAGGATGCGCGCGGTCACGAAGTGCGAGTTGCTCGGGTTGGCGGGCTTGGCCGACTCCAGTGCCGCCTCGGGCATCAGGCTGAGGGCGGGTGCGACCGCGCGCGCGATGTGCGCGCTCTTGATGCCGGTGAGGATCTCGAACGACGAGCCCAGGCTGTCGCGCCACCCATCCGAGTCTTCCGGCGCGATCGCCACATGGCGGAACAGAATCGGCGTGGCGCGGCTGCCGTCGGCCGACAGGCCGCTCAGCGCGGCGGCGGCGCGGGTGCCGTCCTCGACGATGACCGTGTCGTACCGGCCGCGATCGGCGTGCGGC
>Ga0207659_10002625_pt1 | contig 10704 bp, 8 predicted proteins | sample KBSM43metaG_FD_184330 | JGI IMG/M metagenome (GOLD analysis project Ga0207659, IMG submission 184330) | Miscanthus rhizosphere microbial communities from Kellogg Biological Station, Michigan, USA - KBS M4-3 metaG (SPAdes) (version 2) | ecosystem: Host-associated > Plants > Roots > Rhizosphere >...
ACGCTCGGCAGACGCTCGAGCGTCCCGGACGCGGCCGCCTCCATCGCTTCAGTGAATCCGAGTTCGACAATGGCGAGTAACGGACGTCGCGCCTGCGCATACTCCACTTGAGACAACAGGCTGCCCCGCGCATTCGACAACAGCGCCGGTGTGCCGAGCACAAAGTTGAGCGCCGTTTGCTTGGCATCGTTCTCGTGCACCAATGGGAGCGCCGGTCGGCGCTGAATGGCCTCAGCGAGCGTCAGTCCCGGAATTGCCAGGTTGTCGAACGCAGTCCCGCTCGGCGGGTCTATCAGCACCGTGGTCTGGCCTTCGTGCGGAACCAAGGTTGGAAGACTCGGAAATCCGATCGCTTCGCCGACACCCGGCGGCTCGAACAACGGCGCCGCCAGCGGCAGACCGAGTGCGCGCGCGATCAGTTGTGGGAAAGCACGACGCTGATCGTCTTCGTGGAGACTGAAATTGACCAGTCCGGCGGCGAGACTCTCGCCGACCACGACGATCGACGCACGACCGTCACCGTTCATGAGGCGCGGATTATACGACGGTTAGTTCAGGGTCGCGACGTCGGCAGTGTGGCTATCCAGTTCAGAATCACGCTGAACGGCTCCGGCTCGCTCGTTCCCGAGGACACTGCGAACAAAAAGCGTGCACCGTCACGCGAGACCCCCCAACCAGACTGGACGCCTGGCACCTTGAACAACGAATGCGGCGCCGCGCAACGCGGCGCGTCGGTGGTGACACATTCCGACGCCATCAACGCGCCGTCGGGAGCGAGATACAGTAGCTCTTTGCCATCGCCGCGCCAGCGCGGTGTCGTTCCGCCGCCGTTCGAGACGAGCACTCGTCCGCCGCCGCGCGGAGCGGCAGCGCCCGGCGGCGAAAACGGTTGAACGAACAGCTCGCTGACACCCGACTCGTTCGACACGTACGCAATCGCGCGACCGTCGGGCGAAAACACCGCCTGGGATTGTTCAAGCGGACCCTCGACAACCGGCACTGCGTCACCGCCGGATGAGCGCACGACGAAAATATCCGTCTTCTTCACCGGGTCGAGCGTTTGCTCATGGAACAGCACCCACCCTCCATCGGGTGACACGTCGGTTGGAAATTTCTGTCGCGGGCTCGCGTAGATCGTACGTTCACGCGACAGTCCATCGATTCGCTTGACGGCAAAGTCTTGACCTTGCCGGAACAGAATATCCACGCCGTTGGGAAACCACAACGGCGTTTCGTCGACCGATGGATCGAACGTCAGGCGCCGACTTGCGCCACCCTTGAGATCCATCAGCCAGATGTCCTGATCCGGCTGACGCTGCGGGTTCTCGCGTGAGACCGCGGCGTGAGTTCCATCCGGCGAAAGGGCGACGTTGGAGAATTGACCAGGCTGGCTGACCCGCTCGAGTGCGGCGCCACGCCGGTCGAACCAGGTCAACACCAATGGCCGGCTCGTTGCGCGGTAGACCAGCGTGCCGTTGGCCGACGTCGAAAAGTTGGAACCGTCACGGTACCAACTGACGTGCTCGACCAACTGCGCCGCTTCGCCGAGGACGCGGCCTCCCGCCGGATCGAAACGATGCGCGAACAGCGTCTCGCCGCGCGCATACAGCAGGTAGCCGGCGCCTGATGCGTCGGACGGATCGGCGGCAAACTGCGCCGGCCCGAGACCGGTCTTGGCTACCAGTTGGCGGGGCGGTGGTGATGTTCCTCCGTCGATGGTGTCGAAATAAATCGCGGTGTTTTCTGGCTTGGTTCGCGAGGCGGCCAGATACAGGAAATGTCGGCCGTCGGGAAGAAAGGTTGGCAACAGGTGTGCCTCTTCTTCGCGGGCTACGTCGAGGGTCGTCACGATCGTTGCAGCGCCACCAGTCGCCGGGCATCGGGCGAGACCGCCTCTAACATTGCCGATCAGAATCACGCCATCACGGTTCCAGGTACCTCCAACCGCAAACCCCGGCGGTGCGCAGATCACCTGCGGCGCTCCTCCGTTGACGTCGAGCTGTTTCAACTGGCCGCGGTTGTCATAGGCGACGAACCGGCTGTCGGGTGACCAGATCATCGGCGGAATCAAATCGACGACGTCGGTGTCGGTCCCAGCGAGCGGTCGGGTTTCGAGCGAGTCAAGCGCGCGAATCCAGAGGCGCATGACACCGTCCGCACCGGCGCCGGCAAACACCAGACGCTTGCCGTCCGGCGACAAGGAGAATTGCTGCGACTCGGCGAGGTTCAGCCCGGTCGGAATCTGGAAGCGCACGGCTGTTGCCGTTACGGTTCCGGTGGTGCGAGGACGTTGGAACGCGAGCGCTGCGGCAACCAGCACGGCCAACACCGCAACTGCCCACGGGAGCCAGCTCAATTGCCGCAGGCGAGGCGTCGTCGGTGTCGAATCGTCGAGCAGCGCATCGACGTCACCAATGTCACGGAGGCGGCGTTTCGGATCCTTTTCGAGGCAACACGTGAGCAGGCGACGGGCCGCCGTCGGAACATTGGCTGGCACCGCGTCCCAGTCTGGATCGCGCGTCAGGACCGCCGCCATCTGATCCGGGGCGCTCTGGCCATCAAACGCGCGCAACCCGGTCAGCATCTCGTAGAACACGCAGCCGAAGGCCCAGATGTCGGCGCGCTTATCAACATCTCCACCACGCGCCTGTTCCGGACTCATATAAGCCGCGGTGCCGACAACGGTGCCCGGCTGCGACAGTGCGGTGATCGTCGCTTCGCCGGCGCGCGCCGCGGCGGTCGGACCTAACGTCGCGAGACCGAAATCGAGGACCTTGACGGTGCCGTCGGTGGCGAGGGCGATATTGGCGGGCTTCAGATCGCGGTGCGTGATCCCCTTCTCGTGCGCCGCGTCCAACGCCGCGACGAGCTGCCGCGCGATTTGCAAGACGCGCTCGTACGGCATTCCCGATCGTCCAGACTGGGTTATGGCACTCGCCAGGGATTGTCCATCCACCAGTTCCATGATCAGCGCGGTCACGCCGCTGCTGTCGTCCAATCCGTAAATCGCCGCAATGTTCGGATGATTCAGCGCGGCGAGCAGCCGCGCTTCACGCGTCAAGCGAGCGAGGCGATCGGGATCGGCCGCCAGCGATTGCGGTAGGACCTTGATCGCGACGTCGCGGCGCAGTTTCGAGTCGTGGGCACGATAGACTTCGCCCATCCCGCCGGCACCGAGCGGCGCAACAATCTCGTACGCACCGATTTTTGTACCCCGCTGCAAGAGGCCCAGTGTAACGGGCAGACGGTCGTTTCGCTAGGCGTACTCAGCGATCGGCGGGCAGGCGCACATCAAGTTGCGGTCGCCGTACGGATTGTCGATCCGCCCGACGCTCGGCCAGTGTTTGTGCGCGCGGACGAACGGCAGCGGAAACGCGGCCTGCTCGCGCGAATAGTGGTGCGTCCATTCATCGCCGGCACACGCCGACGCGGTGTGCGGGGCGTTCTTCAGGACGTTGTCGGTGCGATCGGCTTTGCCGTCGATAATCGCCTGGATTTCCGCGCGGATCGAAATCATTGCGTCACAGAAACGATCGAGCTCGTCTTTCGACTCGCTTTCGGTCGGCTCGACCATTACCGTTCCGGCCACTGGGAACGACACGGTGGGCGCGTGGAATCCGTAATCCATCAGCCGCTTGGCGACGTCCAGTTCGTCAACCCCGCTGGCCTGTTTTAGCGGCCGCAGGTCGAAAATCATTTCGTGCGCGACGCGGCCGTTGCGGCGGGTGTAAAGGACCGGGAAATGCGGCTGCAGCCGCGACTTGATGTAGTTGGCGTTCAGAATCGCGCCGCGCGTCGAATCGGTCATGCCATCGCCGCCTAGCATCTTCATGTAGGCGTAGGAAATCAGCAGAATGCTAGCGCTGCCCCAGGGCGCCGCTGATATCGCATGGATCGCGTGGGCGCCGCCGGTCTTCACCACCGGATGACCGGGCAAATACGACACCAGGTGGTGCGCTACGCCGATCGGGCCCATCCCCGGACCGCCGCCACCGTGCGGGATGCTGAACGTCTTGTGCAGGTTGATATGACACACGTCCGCGCCAATCGCCGCCGGGCTGGTCAGGCCGACCTGCGCGTTCATGTTCGCGCCGTCCATGTACACCTGGCCGCCGTACTGATGGATGATCGAACAGACATCCTGGATCGATTCCTCGAACACCCCGTGCGTCGAGGGATAGGTCACCATCAAGGCAGCCAGCCGTTGCTGGTGCTCCTCGGCTTTCCGCCGCAAGTCGTCGACGTCGATATTGCCCTCTGCGGTGCTGGCCACCACGACGACGCGCATTCCCGCCATGACCGCGCTTGCCGGATTAGTGCCGTGGGCCGAAGCGGGAATCAAGCAGACGTCCCGCTGCGTTTCACCGCGGTCCTTGAAGTACTCGCGGATCACCATCAAACCCGCGAACTCTCCCTGCGCCCCCGAATTCGGCTGCAGCGACACGCCGGCAAAACCGGTGATGGCGCACAACATCGATTCGAGATCCTTGAACACCTCGGCGTAGCCAGCCGCCTGATCGACCGGCGCGAACGGATGCAGCTTGCCGAACTCGGGCCAGGTGATCGGCAGCATCTCGGACGCGGCATTCAGCTTCATCGTGCACGAACCGAGCGGAATCATCGAGGTGTCGAGCCCGACGTCTTTGCGCTCGAGCCCGCGAATGTAGCGCATCATCTCGGTCTCGGAGTGGTACTTGTTGAAGACCGGGTGCGCCAGGAAGGGCGAGTGGCGGAGTAGTTCGGGTGCCAAGTGCTGGGTGCTGGGTGCTGGGTGCTGGTGCCCAGGTACCGGGTGCTGGTGCGTGGGTGCCGGGTGCGTCGGCTCGACGTTCAAACCCGCGCGAAAAGCGCTGACGATCGCTTCGATATCGCTCGTGTCGACCGTTTCGTCGAGCGCCACGGCGATCGTGCCGTCGGGCCGAACGCCAAGGTTGATCTTCGATGCGACCGCAGCGGTGGCGATCCGGTTGCTGACCTGCGGGTCGCCGCCGCCGGCGCCGGACACATCGAATCGCGGCGTATCGAAGTACTGGCCGTTCACTTCCTTGACGCCGATGCTCGCCAGTGTCTCTGCCAACATGACCGCGTAGGCATGCACTCGCGTCGCGATCCGGGTCAGACCCTTTGGACCGTGATACACCGCGTACAGACCGGCGATGTTCGCCAACAGCGCTTGTGCGGTACAGATATTCGACGTCGCCTTCTCGCGACGAATGTGCTGCTCCCGCGTCTGCAGTGACATCCGATACGCGGTGTTGCCGTGCGCATCGATCGACACCCCGATGATTCGGCCGGGCGCCTGTCGCAGGTGCCGGTCGAGCGTGGCAAAGAATCCGGCGTGCGGTCCGCCGTAGCCGAGCGGAACGCCAAATCGCTGCGAATTGCCGTACACCACGTCTGCACCGAGTTCGCCGGCCGGCGCCAACAGCACACAGCTCAACAGGTCGGTTCCGACCGCGACCAGCACGCCGGCATGCTTGGCGCGGGCGATGAAATCCTTCAAGTCGTGCACTCGGCCGTTGGCGTCCGGGGTCTGGACCAACGCGCCAAACACCCGATCACCGAACACGACGTGTGCGAGCTCGTCGCCACGAATCGCGACCACTTCGATGCCGAGCGGTTCTGCCCTCGCCCGAACGACGTCCATGGTCTGCGGAAAGACCGAATCGCTGACCAGGAACTGCGCCCGCCCGACATTCGCATCGAGGCGCTTCGCCTGCACACGATGCAGCATCGTCATCGCCTCGGCGGCGGCGGTTGCCTCGTCGAGCAGCGACGCGTTCGCGACTTCCATCCCCGTCAGGTCGCGCACCATTGTCTGGAAATTGAGCAACGCTTCGAGACGGCCCTGCGCAATTTCCGCCTGGTAAGGCGTATACGGCGTGTACCAGCCCGGGTTTTCGAGGACGTTGCGGAGGATCACGCTCGGCGTCACGGTGTCGTAATAGCCGTAGCCGATGAACGACCGAAAAATCTGATTCCTGGCTGCAACCCCGCGCAGATCTTTCAGGAAATGATGTTCGCTCTTGCCGGCCGGCAGGGCGAGCGGTTTATCGAGACGAATCCGCGCTGGTATTGCTTCATCGATCAGCGCGTCGAGTGACGGCGCGCCAATCGTTTTCAGCATCTCCGCGGTTTCCGCGGCGTCGGGTCCGATGTGACGAGACTGGAAAGCTTCGAAATCAAAAACGTTCACTTCACCAGGTCCTGATACTGCGACGCATCGAGCAGCGCGCCGGCCTCGCCCGCGTTCGTCAGCCGTATGACCACCATCCAGCTGCCGTGCGGATCCTTGTTAACCGCTTCGGGCTTGTCCTTGAGCGCCGTGTTGACCTCGACCACTTCACCGGTCACCGGCGAATACAGTTCCGACACCGCCTTGACCGATTCGATCGTGCCGAACGATTGCCCCTGCTTCAACTTCACGCCCACTTCCGGCAGCTCGACGTAGACGACGTCGCCGAGCTGCTGTTGAGCGTAATCGGTGATTCCGACCTTGCCTTGGTCGCCGGCGAGATCGATCCATTCGTGATCTTTGGTGTATTTGAGGTTCGCAGGATAGGTCATCGTCGGTCTCTCTTATAGAACGGCAACGGGACGACGCGGGCACGGGTGCGGCGGCCGCGGATGTCTACATCGAACTCCGTGCCGGCAGCGATGTGCTCCACCGGGAGGTAGGCCATGCCGATCGCTTTCTTGAGGTACGGCGTCTGCGTGCCGCTGGTCACTCGTCCGACCTTGGCGTCGCCGATGTAGACGTCGTAGCCGCCGCGGGCAATGCCGCGATCCAGCATCTCGAAACCCACCAGTTTTCGCGCTGGTCCGCTGGCCTTCTGCGACTTCAGAACGTCGGCGCCGGCCAGCACATCGAAATCGGCACGCTTCCAACCGACGATCCAGTTCAGATCGGCCTCTACGGGAGTGGTGGTGTCGTCGATGTCGCTACCGTGCAGCCGCATCGCTGCTTCGAGGCGCAGCGTGTCGCGTGCGCCGAGGCCGCAGGGGATGACGTCGAACGGCTTGCCCGATTCGAGAATCGCCAGCCAGACCTTGTCCGCCGACTGCGGCGGCACGAACACTTCAAAGCCGTCCTCACCCGTGTAGCCGGTTCGAGAAATCGTCGCGCGGACGCCGGCCACCTCGCCATGCGCAAACCAGTAGTACTTGATGCTCGACAGATCGACGCCGGTCAGCGGTTGCAGCGTCTCGAGCGCCTTCGGACCTTGAAGCGCAAGCAGCGCGTAGCGAGAGCTCGCATCGACCGCCACGGCGTCGCCCGCCGGTTGAATCCGTTGTGCGATGTAGGCGTAGTCGTCGGGAATATGACTCGCGTTGACCACCATCAGAAAGTGCGCCGGCGCAAGCCGGTACACGAGCAGGTCGTCGACGAATGTCCCTTTCTCGGACATCAGACCCGAGTAATGTGCCTGGCCGACGGCGAGCTTGGCAGCGTCATTCGACGAGAAACGCGCCACGCCGGCCAGTGCGTCCTTGCCGGCGATTTCGATTTGCCCCATGTGGCTGACGTCGAACAGGCCGGCGCGTTCGCGCACCGCCAGGTGCTCGGCGACAATCCCGGTGTATTCAACCGGCATGTCCCAGCCGCCGAACGGGACCATTTTCGCGCCGTGGGCGCGATGACGAGCGTTAAGCGGGGTCTTCTTCAGAGGTGCGGCGGTAGCCTGTTCCATGTGGGACTGCGCGCGTGAACGAAACAAATAACGGTACTATGCGAATTCCCGCGCGGTCAACCACCGCGGCGGTCTTCTTCGGAGAGGACCCTCGGCGCCCGCGAACGGGGCTGCGCCTCAATCACGTCACGTTCAACGCGGCGATCGCTTCGTCTACGGTTTCGTAGATCGACAGTTCGTGATCGAGCTTGGTCAGGTGGAAGCGGTTTCTGAGAACGTGTTCGGCTGGAACCGCGAACAGCAGGTGTCCACCCTGGCCGATTACCCGCACATAGGCGCGGACCATTTCGCCGAGCGCCGCGCTGTCGGCGTAGGTCACGTCCGTGCCGTCGATCACGAATTCCCTGCGCCCCTCTTCGAGCGCGCGAATCACGTCCTGCTTCAGCAGCTCTTCACCCTTCGTGCTGTCGATCGTCATGCGACCGACCGGCTTGATGATGACGACTGTCCCCCGATCGATCCGTTCAACCGTGGCGCGCATCGGAGTGCTTCTTTCGAGCAAAAGACCCGCCCGGTTCGGAGCTTATCACCGGGTCGAGGGGTTTGATGGCTTTATTCCGCGCCTGCTTTCGCCAACGATGTTCGGCGTCGGCCGAGTAACGCTCCGGCGTAAATGCGTTCTGCACAGATCATTGACGGCGACGTTGACAGATGCGATCCGGGCCTCCAGTGTGACAAGCACCAGCTCTGCTATATGCAATCCGATCGAGAACAGCACCAACAAGACATTGGCGATGAGGGCAATGATGCGGAGATGCTCGCGCCAATTAGTCACGGTGCGATACGCCGCATTGCCTAACAAGAAACCGAAGCTGTCGATGCGTGAGGATGCGGCGCCCATTCACTTGCCTACCGACCAAAACCGATGGTTGCCTTGCGCTTCGTGAACAACCAACACGTCGATGGTCGAGCGCCGAGCTTCGAAGTGCTCGCTGCAGCTCGGTGCGCCACAGGGATGTTGACCGACGTCGGTGCCACATGTGCCAGCTCCATAGCCGGCCGCCGCGCCAGCGGCTTCCTTCAAGTCTCGTTATCGAAAGTGCCTCGGCTTCAGTATCGAGCCATGTTTGAACAACGTGCACCGAGGCACTTCCGATGAACGCTAGCGACTACACGAGAGTAGTATTTTCTCTTGGACGTGCTCAACGTACCGCACCCTGGCGCTTTAGCACCCCTTCAGGTTAACTGACGTGGCGGCGGAGTCCATGATTCTGATTACCGGCGCGGCAGGCAATCTCGGCAGCTTGCTGGCGCGCCACCTGATCGCAGGACAGCATCGTGTGCGCCTTATGTACCACCGCACGCCGTTACCCGTTGATCTGACACGCGCGCCCGGTGTGGAGAGCGTGCGCGCCGACCTTGCCGATCCGGAGAGTGTTGCAGCCGCTGTGGCTGGCGCCGGAGCCATCGTCCATTTCGCCGGCGTCTTATTCAAGCCACGTCCAGAACGCTTTTTGGCCGAAACCAACACGCATTGGTTTTCGAACCTTTTGGCCGCCGCGCTCGAGGCGAACGTGCGAAGGATCGTCCTCATCTCGTTTCCCCACGTTGAAGGACCAACGTCTGTCGAACGGCCGGCAACGGGGCGATTGGATCAAACGCCGATCGCCGTGCACGCCCAGACGCGCCTTGAAGAAGAACGCCTCCTCTTTGCGCAGACTCGTGATACGAACACGACGCCTGTCGTCCTTCGGTTGGGCATGGTTTACGGACGAGGCGTCCTCATGACCGACGCCGCTCACTGGCTCGCGAAGCGACATCTTCTCGGGGTGTGGCGCGAGCCGACGCTTTTTCAACTCCTCTCAGTAGCCGACTACTTGCGCGCGACCGAAGCGGCCCTCGTTAAGCCTGGTATTCACGGCATCTATCATGTTGGCGACGATGGACCGGTCACGTTGCAGGAGTTCCTGGATGAAGCATGCCGCGTCTGGGGATATTCACGCCCAGTTCGGGTCCCGTTCTGGTTAGTGCAACTCGTGGCAGGAACTTGCGAAGTCTTTGCGCTGATTGCCGGCACACGAACTCCTTTCACGCGCGATTTCGTTCGGCTCGGCCATGTGCCCCATTGGGGTGACACGCGGCGAGCTCGAGCGGAACTGATTTCTGAGCTCCAGTATCCAACGCTCGAAATGGGACGTTCGACACTGTAATTGCCTCCGCGAGGAGGCGATGTCGCCGCGCCCCTTCGCTGGTTGAGCCCCGGCGCGTGAACCAGATCGATTCGGTCCTGTGTAACGCCGTAGTAGCGACGGACCCTTTCCCCATGGGCAGTCGCTCTACACTTCGCGGCTGATCGCCAACTATCATCTATCCAGCATCGCTCGGGCATGAGGTGGACCAGAACTCAATCAATCAGCCCTCCCGGTAAGAATCACATTCACTCGCCGTGACGAGTCATGATGGCTGAAAAGGAGGAGGCATGGGAGACAAGGGTGGCAAGAAGGACAAGGAAAAGAACAAACAACAGCAGCTGACGAAACAAAAACAGGAGGAGCAAAAGAAGCAGGACAAGGCCCGGCCCAGGACTCCGTAGCAGGAAGTTCACCGACAGCAGCGGTCGTCGGCAAAGCCAGCTGTCAGACGATCTTCGTTCACTCGTGATCACGAATTCCGAATTCTGGGCGCCACGAGCGTCGGGGACCTGATCGACGAGAACGAGGGATTCTAGTCCCCACGCCGCGGGGCGCCGACAGTGTCCTTTGCAACGCAATCGCGACAAAGTCCACGGTTTCCAGATCGATCCTCCTTGCTTTGGCCCAGGCGATCGCCTGATCCCGCGCGGTCAGATGTTGAATCGGTGTGTCGATGTCGATGAATCCGTGGCTGCAACGAAGTTCGTCTGGCGCTTCAAGGTCGATCAGCGCACCGACTGGCATGTGTCCCCCAAATCACCTGAGGTCGTCACCTCGCGACGAGCCCGTTCCCGGCTGAACGTCAGAGCGACGCACAGTTCGCGGTGCTTGACGTTTAGTCCCACCACGTGCGGATCGACGCCGAGTACACTCTTACGTGT
>Ga0207659_10002627_pt1 | contig 10697 bp, 6 predicted proteins | sample KBSM43metaG_FD_184330 | JGI IMG/M metagenome (GOLD analysis project Ga0207659, IMG submission 184330) | Miscanthus rhizosphere microbial communities from Kellogg Biological Station, Michigan, USA - KBS M4-3 metaG (SPAdes) (version 2) | ecosystem: Host-associated > Plants > Roots > Rhizosphere >...
CCTGCTCCGCCGCGAGAAACAGCACCGGAGGCCGCAGCTCATGGAGACGATCCCGAATGTCGTAGGACATCAGGAGCTGCAACCGATTGATATAACCGTCGCGACTGGCTGTCGCGGTCAGTTCCACAAAACGTCGGATCTCTTCCCGGTGTGTGTGCGCCGAGTGAAGGCGAAACGCCGTTGCTCGCCGGATCAACGGCATCGCGCCCCAGGGAAGCAAGGCCAGACCGTAGCGAGCCAGCCGCAGCCGGAACTGCGGCGCAAAATACGGAAACGAGTTCAGTACGACGAGCGCACTCACCTGCTCCGGCCTCGCGAGCGCGAAGCTCATGGCGAGCGCGCCTCCGAACGATTCGCCGACCACGATGGCTCGGCGCGTTTCCGGTGCAACGGCATCGATGACGCGGCCAAGATCGTCGACGAGCGTGTCCATCGTGAGGGCGTTGCTGCGCAACGCATAGGTGGCAGTTCGAAACTATTCCGACAACGACCGGGTTTGGCGGTAAAACAATTGGCCGGTTCCATCCATGCCTGGCACGAGGACGAGTGCCTCGCCGGTGCCGTGGACGGACAACCGCCAGTCGTAGTCAGGATTCACCATCGTCGTCGTGAGGTGCGATGAAGATCTTCCGGATTGTCGTCACGTCCGTCGCGATCGTGGCCGTCCAGACGGTCATCTGCGGTGTCGCCATGTTTCCCGCGGTCCTTCTCTGGCGCGCCGCCATGACCACAGTGCCATCGGACTCCCTGCTGCAAGTGGTCGTCGTAAGCGCGCTCCTCGTGCCAGCGTACATCGTGTTCGCGCTCTGCTTGATGCCGGTATCCGCGGCGATCACGCGGCTTGTTGGCGCACGAACGCCGCCGGACACGGAACTGCCGATATCAGACGTGTCGTGGACGCTGATGAAGTGGGTGCAGTACATGTCGGCGGCCCATCTTGTTCGTCTCGCCTCCGGAGCCGTCTTTCGCGGCTCGCCGCTCTGGACCGCATACTTGCGCATGAACGGCGCACGCGTCGGCAAACGGGTGTTCATTAACACGTTATCCATCGCCGACCACAACCTGTTGGAACTCGGCGACGATGTGGTCATCGGAGCAGACGTGCATATCTCGGGTCACACCGTCGAAAGCGGTATGGTGAAAACCGGTCGCGTGCGTATTGGTTCGAATGTCACGATCGGACTCGGCAGCGCAATCGACATCGATGTCGAGATTGGCGACGGGTGTCAGATCGGCGCATTTACCCTCGTGCCGAAGCACGCACGGCTGGAACCGAACAGTGTCTACGTCGGTATTCCCGCGCGCAAGCTGAGCGATCGCATCAGCGCTCCCGCGGGTCCTGTAGCGGCATCGCGATAATTTCAACCCGCAGCCGAAATACTCCGCGCGCCGCTCCGGGCGGCCGCGCTCGCCGGCGGCCAACCCTGGCATGTGCGCTGCAGGCGTTGGCTCGCATCCCGCATCTCCCCACCAGCATGAGGATTCGCCTGGCGTTCGCCACGTTCGGCATGCTGCTGCTTGCTGGCACAGCCGCTCTCGACGCGAGCAGCCAATCAACGCACCAGCTGATGATCCGCGGGCACATTCAGCAACTCCACCTGTACGGTCCCGCCGACGGCACCCCCGTCGTCGTCGCCAGTGGCGACGGCGGCTGGATCCATCTTGGCCCACATGTGGCGGAATTGCTGGCGTCGCGTGGCTTCTTTGTTGTCGGGTTCGATGTAAAGGCTTACCTGGCCGCCTTCACGACTGAAACGGCGACGCTTCGTGCCGCGGACGAACCGGGAGATTTCAAGGTCCTCGCCGCGTTTGCATCCGCCGCAACGCGACGCAAGCCGATTCTTGTCGGCGTATCTGAGGGGGCGGGGCTGTCGGTGCTTGCGGCCGCCGATCCGGAGACCAAGGCTGTGCTCGGAGGCGTCGTCGGTCTTGGCCTTCCCGACCGCAACGAGCTTGGGTGGCGGTGGAAGGACTCGCTGATCTACTTGACCCATAAGCCGCCGAACGAGCCCGCGTTCAGCGCGACCACGGTCGTAAGGGGTCTGGCCCCACTTCCCATTGCGTTGCTCCAGTCAACGCACGATGAGTTCGTGCCGCTCGCCGAAACGCAACGGATTTTCGTGCAGGCGTCAGAACCCAAGCGCCTCTGGGTCGTCGACGCGCTCAACCATCGCTTCAGCAATAACCTGCCGGAGTTCGACGCCAGATTGATGGAGGCGATCGCGTGGGTGCAACACAATCAGCCGAGATAGACCGAGCTCTGGGCGCTCGCCTGCGCCGCATCGTACCTGCGATGGTGAGCCTCGTGGTGTTCTTTGCCGCACTCGCGGTCCTGCGGAGCGAATTGCGGCACGTCACCTGGGCGGAGCTGATGCGCGACACGGCCACCACGCCGCCGAACCGGCTCGGTGTGGCCGTTGCGCTCACCGCCCTCAACTATGCGGTCCTCACCGCGTACGACCTGCTTGCGTTTGTGTATATCCGCAAGCCGATCGCGCGTGCCCGCGTTGCGCTCGCGTCGTTTGTCGCCTACGCGGTGGCGAACAACGTCGGGTTTTCCGTGCTCTCGGGCGCGTCCGTGCGGTACCGCTTCTATACGCGCTGGGGCGTCACAGCCGAAGAGCTGTCGCGCATCGTGTTCTTCTACGCGACGACGTTCTGGCTTGGGTTGCTGTTCATCGGCGGCGTGAGTCTGGCGACGAGCCGGCTTCCCGCAGACCTGCAGATCCCGGCGCGACCGGCCGTCGCTGCGGTGGGTTGGTCGCTCGCGCTGCTCGTCATTGCCTATCTCGCCGCGACCAGCATCCGCCGCGCGCCGATTCGAATCTCGCGCTTCGAGCTGCCGTTACCGTCACCGACGCTCGCGTTCACACAGCTCGTCGTCTCGGCGTGTGATTGGGTTCTCGCAGGCGCGGTGTTGTACGTCCTCCTCCCGAGCGGCGCGCCTCCCCTCCTCTCGTTTCTCGGCGCGTTCCTCCTCGCACAACTACTCGGGCTGGCGAGCCACGTGCCGGGTGGTGTCGGCGTGTTCGAAGGATTGATGATTCTGCTGCTGAACCCGTACCTGCCTTCGGAGGCGTTGCTGCCTCCACTGCTCGTGTATCGAGCGGTCTACTACCTGCTGCCGCTTGCCGTCGCGCTTGTCATCCTTGTTGCCGACGAGCTTTCGCAGCGACGGGCGCAGGCGGCGCGCGTCGGGGCGGCATTCGACTGGCTGACCGAGCAGCTCACGCCGCGCGTACTCGCGGTGTTCACGTTCATCGCCGGGGTCGTCCTGTTGTTCTCCGGCGCGACACCGGCCGCCGCGGGCCGTCTCGCGCTTCTCGATCGTGTGCTGCCGCTCGGCGTGATCGAGGCTTCGCATTTCCTCGGAAGCATCGCGGGCGCCGCGTTGCTGCTGCTGTCGCAAGGCCTCGCGCGGCGGCTGGATGGCGCGTGGCTGGCGACCGTGGCTGTCGTTGCGACGGGGATCGTCGCGTCTCTCCTCAAGGGCGGGGACTACGAGGAAGCGGCCATTCTCGCATTCGTGCTCATCGTCCTGTGGCGCGCGCGCCCTGCCTTCGACCGGCGCGCGGCATTTCTCGACACGCGTTTCACAGCGGGATGGATTGTCGCGATCATCGGCGCTATTGGCGCGTCGGTCTGGCTGGGATTCTTCGCGTTCAAGCACGTCGCCTACTCGAATGAGCTGTGGTGGCAATTCGAGCTGCACGGCGAAGCATCCAGGTTCCTCCGTGCGACGGTTGGGGCGATGGTGGCGTTGCTGCTCTTTGCCGTCTCACGGATCGCAGCGCCCGCACGCCACGAGGCAGACGAGCCGACTGACGCGGACCTTCGCACCGCAGGCGAGATCATTGCGACACAGACGAACGCGACGGCCTTCCTCGTGTATCTGAGGGACAAGGCGCTGCTGTTCGACGAGCAGCGCCGCGGCTTCCTGATGTACGGCGTCGAAGGGCGCACGTGGGTTGCGCTGGCGGATCCCGTTGGTCCGGCGGATGTGCACGCTGCCCTCATTCGTCTGTTCCTCGAGCGGTGCGACGACTATGCGGCGACACCGGTGTTCTACGAGATCAGGAAGGACTTGCTGCACCTCTATGCGGATTTCGGGCTGACGTTCGTCAAGCTCGGAGAAGAAGCCGTGGTCGATTTATCGCAATTCGCGCTCGAGGGTTCGCGCGGCAAGCCATTCCGCCACGCACTGCGTCACCTCGAGCATCACGGTGCCTCGTGCCGCATCGTTCCCGCCGCCGAGGTGCCCGCCATCATGGACGCGTTGCAGACCGTGTCCAATGATTGGCTCGAACACAAAGCGGCCGGAGAGAAGGGGTTCTCACTGGGGTTTTTCCGGCCGGATTACGTGGCGCGCTTTCCGGTCGCGGTGGTCGAGCGCGGTGGGCGCATTGTCGCGTTCGCGAGCGTGTGGCCCGGACCGCAGCACAAGGAACTGTCGATCGATCTTATGCGGTATCACCGTGACGCGCCCAACGGTGTGATGGAAGGATTGATGGTTCATCTGATGCAGTGGGGCAAGCAGCAGGGCTATCGCTCGTTCTCACTCGGCATGGCGCCGCTTTCGGGCTTCGAGCGCTCTCCCGCGGCGCCGCTCTGGAACCGTCTGGGTTCGTTTCTCTACACACACGGCGAGACCTTCTATAACTTCCAGGGGCTGCGCGCGTACAAAGACAAGTTTCATCCCTCGTGGGAGTCGCGCTACCTCGCCTACCCGGGCGGACTCAGGCTGCCACGCACGCTGGCCGATGTCGCCGCGCTGATTGCCGGCGGCTATCGAAGGATTCTGATCAAAGGAAGGAAGGAGGTTTCTCAACGAGGATCCCCGGGGTCGCCCCCGAAGGCTGCCAACGCAGCGCCAGTCGATGGCGCCAATCGCAGGAATGCTGTCGAGCCGAATGCGTTCGCGGCCACACGGAGGTAATCACAGCGCGTTGGGTAGCCTGATCCGGGCATGCTCGGGCCGAGCGAGGTCACACGCAAGCGCTGCGGCAAGCGCCAACGCTGCGAGCAGCAGCCCCCAGTCAAGCACCACTCCAAGCCGAAACACGCCAATCGCGCCATAGAGCAGACCGGCGGCGATGAGGGCCGCCTGCCACCGGACTGCCATCAGGTGCCGGCCCATCAGCGTCACGCCGATCACGACCGAAAGCGTGGGACACGGCAGGATGCCGAAGGGCGACGCATACAGGTAAGTCATCCACGATTCCGCTCTCGCGAAATGCGGATATGTCCATCCGAATACGGCAATGGCGCCGCCGGCTGCCAGCCACGCGGACGGCATGAATGTCATCGAGAAGTGGCTGAAACTGGCTAACGACCAGAGGAGTGCCGCCGCGAGAAGCGCGAACATCGTCCCGTTGAACGGATTCCCTGACAGCCACGCCACTAGGCTGACCGATAGGAGCGGCACGACGAGTATGTAACCGAGCAGCGGGGCTCGTGGACGCCAGCCAGTGAATAGTGCACAGAACAACCCCGCAAAGGCGAGGTGCCAGGCCATGGCCAGCCAGCGCCAGTCATTGGCGATCGTCCCGAGCTCGATGAGCAACGCATCCGGTGAGGGCACGCGATCTCCGAGGGTCCTCAACGCACGATCGCTGCCGAACAGCGAGTATGCCGCTCCACTCCGTTCGAGCGGAATCGACTCACTCAGCGTGACATTTTCCGTGCACTTGCGGAATCTTCGCCGCCGACGGTCACGCTGAGGCGATAGCATCGAGAGGCGGACCGCAACGGCGCGCCAGTAGCTGGCCACGCTCATGCAGTGATGTCGAACGAGTTCCGGTGAGAGACGACGAAGTTCATCATGAAATCAATGGGTCGACGCCTTGGTTCCGGCATGATCGTCTGGGCGGTGCCGTACGCGACCTCGCTGACGCTGCTGCCGGTGATCCAGCGTGACCGCTGGACTTGGTGGGCGTGGTGCCCTTCACCCACACAACCATCGCCAGGTACTTCATGGAGATCGGACTGCGCTACGTTCCGATGATCGCCATCACCGCGGCGATCGGCTACGCGTGGAAAAGGCAGGCCGCACACGCGTGACCGCGATTGCCGCCAGATCCGGCCAGCCGCTGTCGACGGCAATCGCCGCAGGGGCAATCGTCGCCATCGGGTTGCACATCGCGCTCCGCGTCGCCGAGGCAAACACGTTTGCCACCTTGCTGCCGCTGTATGCCGTCCTGATATTCGGGGGCATTCCGCTGACCTACGAGCTAGTCATCAAAGCTGCACACGGGCAATTCGGATCCGATCTGCTGGCTGGCATTTCCATCGTCACCTCAGCGGTTCTCGGCGAGTATCTCGCCGGCTCTATCGTCGTGCTGATGCTCGCGGGCGGCGACGCGCTGGAAAGCTATGCGCTCCGTACGGCGTCCTCGGTACTGGAAGCCCTCGCCAAGCGCATGCCTTCGATCGGACACCGAAAGGAAGGCGTGCAGATCATCGATGTGCCGCTCGACGCCATCGCGATCGGCGATGTGCTGCTCATCCATCCTCACGAAATCTGCCCGGTTGACGGTGAAGTCATCGAGGGGCACGGCAAGATGGACGAGGCGTACCTCACCGGCGAGCCGTTCGAGATTACGAAGACGCGGGGTTCGCGGGTGATCTCCGGCGCGATCAACGGCGAGGATGCCTTGACGGTGCGCGCGACCGCCCGCGCCGTCGATTCGCGTTACGCGAAGATCACCGAAGTGATGCGCGAGTCTGCGGAAACGCGTCCGCACCTGCGCAGGCTCGGCGACCAGCTCGGCGCCGTCTACACGCCGCTCGCACTTGCTGTGGCAGTCCTGGCGTGGGCTGCCACCGGGAGCGCCACGCGGTTTCTCGCCGTTCTCGTCATCGCGACCCCCTGTCCACTGCTGATCGCGATACCAGTTGCCATCATTGGTTCCATTTCGCTGTGCGCGCGGAGGTCGATCATCGTTCGGAGCTCTGTGGCGCTCGAACAGATCACCGGCTGCCGCACGGCTATCTTCGACAAGACCGGGACGCTGACCTACGGCGCTCCCTCGCTGACCGACGTCTTCATTGCGCCGGGATTTGCCCGCGACGACGTGATGACACTGGTGGCCAGCCTCGAACGCTACTCACGTCATCCGCTCGCGCGTGCCGTGCTCGCCGCGCATCCCGCCGGCCGCGCGCTGCCCGAAGCCACTCAGGTCAGTGAACCACCAGGGGCCGGCTTGCGCGGCACGGTTGCCGGTCATCACGTCACCATTACCAGCCGGACGCGTGCACTCGAGAGCGGCATCTCGGGCATCGACGCGCTCGCGGAGGTCGGCAGTGGCCTCGAATGCCTGGTGGTCGTGGATGGCCGGGCGGCGGCGCTTCTGCGATTCCGCGATGCACCGCGCGAGGACAGCCGACCGTTTGTGGCACACCTCCGGCCCGCACATCATTTCACCCGCGTGATGATTGTCTCGGGCGATCGGCCATCAGAGGTGCGCTATCTCGCCGAACACGTCGGCGTCACCGAGGTACATGCGCATCAGACGCCCGAAGAAAAACTGGCGATCGTCAGGTCGGAAACGGCGCGCGCCAGGACACTCTACGTCGGGGACGGCATTAATGACGCCCCGGCCATGATGGCGGCAACAGTGGGCGTGGCCATCGGTCAGAACAGCGACGTGACGAGCGAGGCGGCCAGCGTCGTCATCATGGACAACTCGCTGCGGAAGGTTGACGAGTTCATGCACGTCAGCCGTCGCATGCGAACCATCGCACTGCAGAGCGCGGTGGGCGGCATGGCCCTCAGCGTCGGCGGGATGATGCTGGCCGCAGGCGGGTGGCTGACGCCGGTCGAGGGGGCAGTCGCTCAAGAAGTGATCGACGTCGCGGCAGTCCTGAACGCGCTGCGCGCGGCGGTTCCGCCGAGACGAATCGACGACATGTGACGTAAAGGCACAGCTAGGGAATTACTCTCAACAACTCGCAAAATTTCGCACCCGGGGTCGCTCGAAAACCAACCTTCATCGGCCAGACATACGGCTACTTGTCGATGAGCGGTGGCATTTCACTTGCGGTTACCGGTCACGAGGTAAATCCCATGGCAAGGGACGTCTCTCCGCGGGTATTTCGCTCCATTCTCTGTCCGGTCGACTTCTCCGCCAATTCTCGCGCGGCGCTGCGCTACGCTGCGATGCTGGCCCGGCTGTCGGACGCGCATCTGATCGTCTTGTACGTCGATGACCCGCTGCTTGCCGCAGTCATGGCAGCTCGCACCACGGCGGCGACGATGATTGCTGCCACCGAGACGGAGCTGCAGCGCTTTGTCGCGGGCGCACTTCGCAGCGCGACACCAGCACCCGCGTACACGGTCATGACCCGGGCCGGCACACCTGCCCGCGAAATCGTCAACGTTGCGGAGCAGCATGGCTGTGACTTGATTGTGATCGGTTATCGCGGGGCAGGGCGCACGTCGCGATTGTTGTTTGGCTCGACCACAGAAGGCGTGATGCGGACGACTGCCGTGCCGGTAGTGGCGATTCCGCCGGCGCGTCGCCACGCACGGTTGCCGATCGCGAAAAAGCGAAATCTGAAGCGCGCATCATAGGACCGCTTTCATGCCAGCCGGCCCATTGCGGCGGGCGGAGGACGCCCAATCAGGGCCGACGTTGAACCTCGCCTGGCATGCACAGCCTGTGGACGTGGTCATTCGCACCTTCGCCACGACCACGGCTGGCCTCAGTCGAGAGGAGGCTGCTCTTCGGCTTGACTCCTACGGCCCCAATGAACTGCAAGCGTTCGCAGGGACGTCGGCGTGGCATACGCTCGCAGCGCAGTTCAAGAACGTCCTGATCGTTATCCTGCTCGCCGCTACACTCCTCTCCGGCCTGCTCGGACACGTGCTCGAGGCCAGCGTCATCGCAGTCATCGTCCTCTTCGCAGTGCTGCTCGGATTCATTCAGGAGTATCGCGCGGAACGTGCGCTCGAGGCCCTCCGGAAAATGGCAGCACCATTGGCGCATGTCATTCGCGATGGTGCTGAACGCAGCATCCCATCGCGTGAGGTCGTCCCTGGCGATCTCGTCGTGCTTCGTTCTGGCGACCGCGTGCCGGCGGATTGTCGCATCACGACGGCTCTGAACCTGGCGATCGACGAGGCCACCTTGACCGGAGAGTCGGCGGCGGTCACAAAGACGTCCAGGGAGCTGAATGCAGACACGCTCGCGATCGGCGACCGTCGAAACATGGCGTATGCCGGGACCGTCGTGACCTACGGACGAGGGCAGGCGGTGGTCGTCGCGACCGGCATGTCGACGGAGTTTGGGCGGATCTCGGGCCTGGTGCAGACCGTCGAGGCGGGCCGCACGCCGTTGCAAGAGAACCTCGATACCTTGGGACGTACCCTTGGCAAGGCTGCGCTCGTCGTGGTGTTACTGATCGTCGCACTCGGTCTCTGGCGAGGCCTGCCACTTCTCGACATGCTGATCTTCGGGATTGCGCTTGCGGTCGCGGTCGTTCCCGAAGCGCTGCCCGCCGTTGTCACGATCTCGCTTGCGATCGGCGTTCGCCGGATGGTCAAGCGGAATGCCTTGGTTCGCCGACTGCCCGTTGTCGAGACCCTTGGTAGCACTTCGGTGATTTGCTCCGACAAGACCGGAACGCTCACCAAAAACGAAATGACGGTACGCGAAGTCTTCGCGGGCGGCCAGCCGCTGACGGTGTCCGGCGTCGGGTACGAACCCGTTGGCACCTTCCAGAGCGCCAACGGCGAGGTCGCCATCGGGCCGGCGACCCTCGAGACCCTGAGCGCCGGCGCACTGGCATCGGACGCAAAGCTGCACCGCGACGGCGAACGCTGGCAGATCGAGGGCGACCCGACGGAGGGGGCGCTCGTCGTTGCTGCGGCCAAAGCCGGTCTCGAGCTCGCATCGCTCGAACGGCAATTCCCACGCACGGCCGAGATCCCCTTCTGCTCAGAGCGGCGTCGCATGACGACCTTGCATACGAACGCGGGGGCATCGCTGGCGTATTCGAAAGGCGCCGTCGACGTCGTGCTCGATGGCTGCACCTCCTGGGTTGGTCCGTCCGGTGAGTCGCTCTTGACGCCGTCCGACCGTGACCGGCTGCGCGAGGTCGAGGAGCGGATGGCGAGCGATGGCCTCAGGGTGCTGGCCATCGCCCGCAAGCACGGCGCAACGCTCACCGATGCCGAGCACCACATGACGCTGCTGGGGTTGGTGGGCATCATGGATCCACCGCGTCCCGAGGCCCGCGACGCCGTTCGCACGTGCCAGCACGCGGGCATCAGGCCCGTCATGATCACAGGCGATCATCCCGTCACGGCCACGATCATCGCCCGCGAACTCGGATTGCTGGCCAACGGACGCGTCGTATCGGGGCACGACCTGCAGGCGATGAGCGACACGGAACTCGGGCGTCAGATCCGTGACATCAGCGTATACGCGCGCGTGTCGCCAGCCGACAAGCTTCGTGTCATCGAAGGATGGCAAACACATCGTGAGGTGGTCGCCATGACGGGAGACGGTGTGAACGATGCACCGGCGTTGAAGAAGGCGGACGTGGGTATCGCCATGGGGATTACGGGCACCGACGTCAGCAAAGAGGCGGCGGCCATCACGCTGCTCGATGACAACTTTGCGTCGATCGTCGCCGCGGTTGAGGAAGGCCGCATCGTTTTCGCGAATATCAAGAAGTACCTGACATACCTGCTG
>Ga0207659_10002632_pt1 | contig 10691 bp, 8 predicted proteins | sample KBSM43metaG_FD_184330 | JGI IMG/M metagenome (GOLD analysis project Ga0207659, IMG submission 184330) | Miscanthus rhizosphere microbial communities from Kellogg Biological Station, Michigan, USA - KBS M4-3 metaG (SPAdes) (version 2) | ecosystem: Host-associated > Plants > Roots > Rhizosphere >...
TCGCGAAGCCATCGCCAAGATCGAGGCTGGACCGGGGAGCGACACCGCGAAAGCGCGCGACAGCGCGCGCCATGAGCGCGAGTTCGCCGAGCTGCACCGCCGTCGCGACGAAGCCCTGCGCGCGATCGCCGTCCTCGACGGCGGCAGCGGGAGGAGCGTGCCGTAGTACATGAGCACGCACATCTCACTGGTGCAGTGCGGAACCGTAGGTCACTCCGCAAACCGATCAATGCTCCGTTTCTCCGTTGCTCCGTGTTGATCCGTGTCCTCCGCCCTCTCGTGAACGCGGCTACGAAAGTCTTCGTATTGACATCTACGAAGGATGTCGTACAAGATCCCGCTCGTGAGATCCCGCCGCAAACCGACCGACGCCGAGCTTGGCATCCTGCGCGTGCTGTGGACACGTGGGGCGAGCACCGTTCGTGAAGTGGCCGAAGCGATGGGCCGTGAAGGCGCCTACACCACCATCCTCAAGCTGATGCAGATCATGACGGACAAGGGGCTGGTGAAACGCGACGACTCCACACGCACCCACGTCTACAAGGCGACATCATCCGAGGACAAGATGCAGAAACAGTTGGTGACCGATCTTCTCGACAAAGTGTTCGAGGGATCGGCCGCCAAGCTCGTACTGCAGGCGCTCGATGCCGGGAAGACGTCGCCGGAGGAACTCGCCGAGATTCGCAAATTGCTCGACGCGCATCGTGGAAAGACCAGCGGAGGACACCGATGAATCCCCTGTGGATCGACGTTGCCGGCCGGACCCTCCTGCACTTCCTATGGCAAGGCGCGGGCATTGCCGCGATTGCCTTCGTGCTGCTCCTCTGGCTGCGCAACCGCGCCCCGCAGACCCGCTACGTGGTGGCCTGCATCGCGCTCGTCGCGATGGTTGCCGCGCCGCTGGTCACCGCCGCCGTGATGTCACGTTCGGTCGCGACCACGGCCTCCCATCCGCTGATCCCGGTGCCGTACCAGTCGGGGCCCGATAGGGACACGGTCCCGGATGGGCGGTCGATACTCACCAATCTCGCCATGGCTCACGGCCTGTCGAGCGGGGACGCTGTGACACCCGGCGCTCGCGCATGGCTGCCGCTGGTGGTCCTGCTCTGGAGCATGGGTGTCGGCGTGTTGCTGCTGCGACTCTTCGGCGGCTGGTGGCGTATTCATCGCCTGCACCGCGCGTCCCGGGCGGCGTCCGCATCGGGGTGGACGGGCGCAACCGTACGCATCGCCGCGTCGCTCGGTCTCACACGGCGCGTGCACGTCGTGGACTGGCCGCACGTGGACACGCCGATGGTCATCGGGTGGATGAAGCCGGTGATCTTGCTGCCCATCGCCGCGTTCGCCGGGCTGTCGCCGTCGCAGGTCGAAGCGATCCTCGCTCACGAGCTCGCGCACATCCGGCGGCACGACTTCCTGGTCAACCTGCTGCAGACATTTGCGGAAACGCTGCTCTTCTACCATCCCGCTGTCTGGTGGCTCTCGGCGCGCATCCGGAGCGAACGCGAGCACTGCTGCGACCTCGTCGCGCTTTCCGTCTGCGGCGACGCGGTCAGCTACGCCGAGGCGCTCGTCGAGCTCGAGAGCTGGCGAACCGTTCACGCGCCTCTGGCTCTCGCGGCGACCGGCGGCACACTCATCGCCAGAGTTCGACGTCTGCTGGGCACCTCCGTTGACGACGGGCCGCGACGCTTTAGCTCGATGGTCATCGCTGGCGTCGTCGCGCTCGTGATCTGCGTCGCTGGCGCGTCGCGATACCTCGTGGCCGCCCAACCAAATGCGTCCGCACCGCAGCCAGGAACAGCAAGCGATCCGGCGGCGTGGTCGATGATCTTCAACCAAGCCGACTCGTCGATGCGCTTCATCGGATTCAGGGGCCGCGATCTGATTCGCTTCGCCTACCAGATTCCCGAAGCACGCGTCACCGGTGGGCCACGGTGGCTCGACGAGCAAATCCTGAACATCGTCATCACCCTCGATGCTGCCCCGCGCGCTGACGAGATGCCAGGCGTCGTGCGAGAGGCGCTCGAATCACGTCTGCAATTGAAGACGCACATGGAGAAGCGCAACTTCCCAGTGCTGGCGTTGGTGTTGGCGCGAAAGGACCGTGCGCTCGGACGCGGGCTCCGCGCGGCCAGCCGGCCGTGCTTCGAGGTGCAGGAATGGATCGCCGCTGGGCAACCTCGGGACCAACTCGGGGAGTGGCGGGGCATGCCGCCTTGCGGAGGCGTTCACGACAGCTCGTTGGGTTGGACGCAGCACTGGTCGGTGACGATGCCGGATTTCGCGGAGTACCTGCGCGGCTATTTGAAGGGGTGGCCGATGACTCCGCGTGAGCCTCAGCCAGCGCAACTCGGCCCGACGCTCGTCGCGGTGAAAGCCCCGGACATCGTCGATCGCACAGGGCTGTCCGGACGGTATGACGTCGAGTTCAGCGCGTTCTATCCGACCGCGGCGCTGATGTCGAGATTCCCGTTCCTGAAGAACGTCCTTGAGCCGATGGGTTTCACGTCCATTCCACGCGCACTCGAAGACCAACTAGGATTGGCACTCGTCGAATCAGAAGCGCCGTACGACGTCATCGTCATCGATCAGGCGGAGCAACCATGAAGAGGGCTCTAATCTCGATTCTCACGCTGTCAGCAATCATCGTCGTGCTGAACGCGCAGGACACCGCCCCGGTCCCGTATGTGGCATCAGTGAAAAAGAACGCCGGCGGTTTCGGCGCACAGATGCGCATCGCGCCAGGGATGATTTCGGCCAACGGTGTGCCGGTGCGCCTGTTGATGCGGCAGGCCTTCGGCCAGTTGCAGGACTTCCAGTTGGTCGGCGGACCGGACTGGATCAACTCGGATCGCTTCGACATCGAAGCCAAAATCGAAGGCGGCGGACCGATGAGTCAACAGATGATCCAGTCGGTGCTGCGGCAGATTCTCGAGGAGCGCTTCGCACTGAAGGTGCACCGGGAAACGCGCGAGTTGCCGATCTACGCGCTGGTGGTCGCGCGTAGCGATGGCCGGCTCGGGCCGAATCTCACACCCTCGTCACCCGAGTGCACGACGCTCATGACCTCGCGCGGCCGCGGCCCTGGACCCGATGGTCGCGGTACGCCAGGACCTGATGCGCGTGGCGCGGTCATGGTGGGCCGCGGTGTCGCACCCGATGGCCGCGGCGGTCCGGGTCGCGCCGGTGGTCCGCCTCCGCCGCTGGACTTCGACGCGCCGCCTGTGTGCGGTCAACGCGGTGGCGGCTTCGGACGAATGCGTGCCGGCGGAACAACGCTCGAGCAGTTCGCGACGATGATCTCCGGGACGGCCCAGCGCGTCGTGATCGACAAGACCGGCCTGACCGGCTATTACGACATCGCGCTGACCTACACGCCGACCGGCGATCAGCTGCCACAAGGAGCGCCGCCGCCTGGTGCTCCCGCGCCGCCGCCGATCGATCCGGACGGACCGTCGTTCTTCACGGCGATCCAGGAGCAGTTGGGATTGAAGCTGGATAATCAGCGCGGTCCCGTCGAAGTCGTGGTGATCGACTCGATCCAGCAGCCAACTGAGAACTGATGCCGGCGCGTCCGAAAGGACGCGCCCTACTTGCGATCCAGGTTGTCCAGGCCGCGGCCGTAGTTCGGGGCCATCGCGGCGAGATCGGTTCGATAGCTGACGCTGTCCGCCGTTGGAAAACTGGCCGGCACCTTCTGTGTCACCGACCCTGTGGCCGCCCATTCGGTGCCGCGCTGCAGCGTGACGACAAAATCCACCGAGCTGATGCCGTTGATGTCGTGGCCGAGCGTCGTGTGGAAGACGCGGCCCTGTCCGTAGCGCAGCGCCATCAACTGCGGCTCGTCGCGCCCCGTGCCAACGTTCGCCGGATCCGAGTACGCCGTCGCCAGTACGCTCATGTTCTTGCCGGGTCCCCGCAGCTTGGCGTAGAGCTCGTCACCTTGATGCATCCACACCGGCGGGAGTCCCTTCACGATCGGATGACTCGCATCGCGCACCGTGATCCTGAACGGCACGCGGCGACCGTGACTGCCGGCCTTCCCCGGCGCTGTGTCCGACACGACTTTGCCGTCGCGGACGTACCAGTTCGGTCCGGCTTGCTCGGTCCGGTTGCGCCAGCCGCCGACGCCGATCATCTCGTTGAACGCGGTCCATTCGGCGAACGCGTTGTCGGCCGCGTGCACCGACACGAGTCCGCCCCCCTTCTGCATGTATTGCTCGAACGACGCCTTGATCGATGCGGGCCACCGCTCGTCGGGCGCGTCGTAGTTCATGACGACCGCTTTGTACTTGCCGAACTCGGGCGCGAATGTTGTCAGCTCTCCCGTTGATGCAGGCGCGGTGACGACGGTGACTGTGAAGAGACCCGTTTCGTCGAGGATCTTCTTCAGCACCGGCGTCACGTGCTGCCAGTCGTGATAGGGACCGCCGCTTTCGCCGTCGAGCAGCATCACGGGGACCGGCGCAGCCGCCAGTGAGGCGGCTGCGACGATAGCAAGCGTCCCGAGACATGCGACGACGATTCGGCTCAACTGCATTAATTCCCTCTACCGTTCTCCCGTACCGCCACGTGTTCGAGGACGTACGCCGCGACATGTTCCGCACGCGTCCTTGCATCGCGCATGGCGGTTCGGAAATGAATGCCCGACCAGATGCGCGCCATGAATGCCTCGTCAGCCGCGGCGGCGAAGCTTGGAAATGGTCGCACGACGCCGGGGAGACCTTCCGAGATTCCTTGCACCGGCATGCTACCAAAGAAAGCCGTCAGAATCGCCTGTGCCGATCCGCTGACGCTCTGGTGGCCGGAGTCGTACTCGGGATATGCCGGCGTCACGATCAGCGGTGTCCACGTCGCCTGCACATCGGTCGCGTCGTTGCCGTCGGTGTTGGCCAGGCGGATGGCCGTGATCGGCCGCCAGAACACGAAGTGGTACTTGGCATCCCAGCACGAGATGATGGCGTCGGCGATGGCGACGTTCAGCACCGCAAACAGCCGCGCGTTGTCCGACAGCGTGTTATGACGCGCGTCAGCGGCTGCTGCCGCCGCCCGATTCCAGAGCCCGATCGCAGTGCCCGCCCAGAAGCGTGCGCTCTCGGTCTGATCGGCGGTACGTGTGGCGCTGGTCGCTTCGCCGACCCGCTTCACTTCCAGGAAATCAGCCGCGTATTGGGCGCTCGTGAGCGCCGGCGGCCCGAGGGTCGAACGGAAGCTCGACGGAGACGGAATGGCAAACGGCGTCGTGGTCGCGAGCGACGGAAAGGAACCGTTCAGCCCGGGAAGCTCGCCGCCTGCGGGGTTTGGACGAGGCGTCGGCCGCCATTTCCCCACGTCCGTGCTTCCCGTGTAGGTGGACGGAGACGTATCGAGTCCGTCCGTGCTGCGCCACTGCAGGATCTCTTGGGCCACTTGCTGCCCCCAGGCCGCGCCTCTGGCGATCGATGTGCTGTTCTCGATGGCGCTGCCGCCGGCAATCCCCGCGAGCGATGACTCGAGGTCCGCGGTGAACGACTGCGACGGAAAGAGGGCAGTCAGCGCCGTGTAGGCCGCATAGACGACGGCCGCGCGCGCCGACGCGCCGCGCGGCGCTTCGAGGGTCACGCGAATCGGCGTATAGCGTCGTTCAACGCCGTTGTAGGCATCGAACATGGCCACATGCACGATCGCCCCAAGTCGACCCTGAAGCGCTCCGGGCGTGGCGGCGGTCTGGATGGCTCGTAGCAACACGGTATTCCAGTCCGTGACTTCGTCGGCGTCCGCACGGCCAGGCACCAGCACCAGGGTACCGAGGATGAGAAGGCAAATTGGCTTGAACAGAATGTTCGGTCGCATGGAAAGCTCCCCCGCGCATTGCGCGTGGATGGTGGTCATCACAACTGACGCGGAGAGCTTATGAGCGTGCGTCGCGGCGTGTCTTTGCGTTTCCCTTGGATTTGTCTTGGATTCAGTGGGACGCTACAGTAGCGCGCGATGAGATCGGGTGGCCTGGTCGTGATGCTCGCGGTATTGGCCGGCGCCCCGGCCTACGCTCAGCGCGATCTCGCTGGCGAGTGGGCCGCGCTCTATCACGAAGACCAGCCGCACCGCATCCCAGGTCCAGAACTCGGCGACTATACCGGGCTGCCGATCAACGACGCCGGGCGCCTCAAGGCCGACAGCTGGGACGCCTCGATCCTGACGTTGCGCGAGCACCAGGCCAAGCCGCACCCGTCCACGTATTCACTGCGCGGGCCGGCCAATATCCGCATCCGACGAGAGCTCGATCCAGTGACGCAACAGACGATCGGATACGAGCTGTTCGGCACGTTCGGTCAGGCGACGCGCATGCTGTGGCTCGACGGACGTCCGCATCCACCCGCTCATGCCGCGCACACATGGGCAGGCTTCTCGACGGCTCGGTGGGAAGGGGACGCGCTCACGGTCTTCACCACGCACCTGAAAGTGGGATGGCTGCAGCGCAACGGTGTCGCGCACAGCGACCAGGCGACGATGACCGAGCGTTTCATCCGGCACGGAAACGTCCTCACCGTCGTGTCGATCGTGGACGACCCGATTTACCTCGAGGAGCCGTTCATCCGCACGACCAACTGGGTGCTCAACCCAGGCATGGAGATCCGGCGTACACAGTTCGACGTCGTTGACGAAGTCGCTGGCCGCCAGAAGGGTGACGTGCCGCACTATCTGCCGGGATCTCCGGGTGCGCTCCAGAAGCTGAAAGAGTTTGCGACGCGCGTCGGATTGCCTCCGGCTGCTGCACGCGGCGGCGCCGCCACGATGTATCCCGAGTACCAGCGGACGATGAACGTTCCGGGCACGTCCTCATATACGGCTGCCGCGCAACGGCTCGCTCGCGCCGACGCTCGCGCCGAGACGGACACCACGCTTCGCGTCGTGCACGTGCAGGGCAAGGTCCACATGATCGTCGGCGACGGCGGCAACATCGTCGTGCAGGCTGGCGATGAAGGTGTACTGGTGATCGATACCGGACTCGAAGCTCGCGGTGACGAGCTGCTCGCGGCCATTCGACGCATCTCCGACAAGCCGATTCGTTTCGTCATCAACACGCACGTCCACGCCGATCACACCGGTGCCAACGAACTGCTCGCCCGGGTTGGCGAGTCTCTGGGCGGCAACGCGCCAGGCAACTCGGGCCTGGCGTTGGCCACCGCACGCGTGCTCGCGCACGAGCAGGTGATGGCGCGAATGAGCGCGCCATCCGGACAGACGCCGCCGCGGCCCTTTGGCGCATGGCCCACCGAAACGTTCTTCACTGAAGACAAGGAACTGTTCTTCAACGACGAAGCGATCCAGTTGATTTACCAACCGGGTCACACCGACGGCGACGTGCTGGTGTTCTTCCGCCGCTCCGATGTCGTCGCGAGCGGCGACCTGTTCCAGACGACGACGTATCCGGTGATCGACATCGCGCGCGGCGGTAGCGTGAAAGGCATCATCAATGGGCTGAACCGGCTGCTCGACATCACCATCCCGAAGGACAAGGCGGAGGCCGGCACGTACGTCGTGCCTGGACACGGGCGACTCTCCGATGAGGCCGACCTCGTCGAATATCGCGACATGCTGACGATCGTTCGCGATCGGATTCAGGATCTGATTGCGGCAGGGAAGTCGTTGGCTGAAGTCAAAGCAGCCGGCCCGACCCGAGACTATGACGGTCGCTACGGCGCGACCACTGGTCCATGGACCACGGATCAATTCATCGAGGCCATCTACCGCGAGCTTGCCCGACGGTAGCCGGTTCCGCTGTAGTGTCCGGCTTTAGCCGGACGAGAACTATCGCCGGTCGTAGACCTGCGTGCTGCTGTATTCGGATCCCGCCCCATCCTTGCCCTTGGTGATGATGGTCAGCGTGTTGCGGTCGGACGAGAGCGTCCAGGTCGCGCTCTCAGTTGCGCCGCGATCGCCGGACGCCGTGCGTTCGATCGTCATCGCGTCCACGCGCTTGAAGACGACCTTCGCCGCCGATGCCGTCACCGCGTACTCCTTGCCATCGAGCTTGGCGGAATACGTGGTCTGCGCGAGTGGGGAGTCGTTGCCGTTGGTGCGCCGCCACGTGGACGTCGTGTGCGTGAAGCCTCCGTCCGCGAACGCGAGTGTCATCTCGCGGCGATACGGCATGGTGTTGGACGGTTGGTATTGCGACTTGAAGGTGTTGAGCACCCAGTCGCCGTCGAACGGCTCGTTGCTGGTACGTCGCGTCGTTGTCGCCGGCTTCGCCGTCTCGGCCGCCACGGTCCGCGTTGTGCTCGCGGCCGCGCTCTTGCCCTGAGGTGGTCGAACGGGAGCCGCTCGCGACGAGAGCCTTGTCTTTGCGACTCGCGCGCTCAGTTCCTTGAACGCCGTCTCGAGGAACTTGTCAGTGGTCCATGGACCGCTGTTGAGTCCATAGATGCCGTCGTACTCGAGCGTGACCTGCGCCGACGTCACGTCCTGCAGTGTGCCGCCTTCCTCGGCAATCAACTGAATCCGATCGCGGATGATCGTCAGCATGTCGCGGTACTCCACCACGTCGATCTCGTTGGCGATGCGGCCGTGTCCGGGAATCACGCGCGTGCCGCCCATGGCATTGAACTCGGGGATCGTGATGTCAATGATGCGATTCAACGCGTCGATCACACCCTGAAAGCTGCCGCCGCGTCCGGTATCAATCACCGGATAGCCGTTCAGCACGAACAGGTCTCCGGCGGCAACGACATCCGACTTGCGGAAGAAGACGATCAGGTCGCCGTCGGTGTGAGCGGCTGGCTGGTGGATCATTTCCACGGGTTCGCCGGTGACGAACATCGTTTTCTTGGCGGCCAGGAAGGCATCCGTCGGCAGCATCGCTGTGGGCATCGCCGCCGAGCCATCGCGCGGGTTGGCCATGCGCGAGAACGTGTTCTCATGCGCGTAGACGCGCGCGCCCTGGCCGAGAATCGCGTTCACGGTGCCTTCGGCGGACGTGGCGAGCGCCGCGTTGCCGCCGACGTGATCAGGATCGCTGCTGGTGTTGACAATGTAGCGAATCGGCGCGGGCGAGAGCGTGCGGATCGCCGCGAGCACCTTCTGCGACACCGCCGCTTCGTTGGAATCGACCACCATCACCGCATCCGGCCCGACCTGAACGGTGATGTTGCTGCCGGCACCGGCGAGCAGGTAGACGGAACCCTGGACGGGCAGGATTTGAATATCCCCGCGGCTGGCGTAGGTCGGGCGCCCCGGCCGATACATCGGCGCAGCGGCATTCTGCTGCGCGCGGATGTCGATGCCGAGCGCAAACAGCCCGACGGCAGCCACGATCCGTGCGAACGTCAGCGGCTTCACCGCGAGCCTTTCTTCTCCGTCGCGCGCATCATCTCTTTGAGACGTTCGACGTACTCCGGATACAGCGTTTCCTTGCCGCCGAGCGTCGCTTCGAACGGCAGGCCGTTGGCCTCGGCGTACTCGGGATGACGCGTACCGAGCGGATAGTGCGGCACGTCACCAGGCTTGAGGTCAGGCAGTTCTTCGGCGATTTCCACTTGCCCGATCGGTTGCTCGCGCTGATTGGGATTCCACCGCCAGGTTTGCGTTCGCACCATCGGTTCATCGAGAAAGATCGGATCGTCGATCTGCGACATCATCATCAGCAGGTTGCCGTGGCGGATGAAGTACTCAGTCATCACCGCGTATGGACTCGACGGGATACCGTTGCGCTGCAAAAACGCCTGCTTCATGTGCGTCGTGGTGACCTTCAGCATCCCGTTCTCCCACACACCTGTGGAGAACCCGTTCCAGAGATGCTCGGCGAACTCCGACGGATGCGGACGGCCGTCCAGCCAGATCGTCCGATTGGCGTTCTCGAACAGCCCGGTGATCGTGTAGCCACTCAGGCGCCGCGATACCGGGTCGATGATCTCGCCCATGTGGAAGTTGGGACCGGGACCGCGCATCGAATACTGCGCGGGGTGTGGCCGGGCCTGATGCTCAGGCACAGCCTGGATCGTCGAGTTCCAGGAGAGCGCTTTCTGACGGCCGGCGGCGTTGATGGGAAAGCCGGTGAAGTTGCCCAGCTCTGGTCCGGGATCGACGCGAATCAGCAGTTCTTCGTCGTTGGACATCGTCCACGAGCCGGCAAGATCGACCATCGTCGGCGGCGCGGTCTGGCCCTGGTCCTGCGCGGAAGAGGGCGCGCCGAGCGATGCGGCGGCCAGCAGCGCCGCGGTCGTCGCGATGAGTGTTCGATGCTTCAGAGTCTGCATGGCGTGGGTTTCCATTTCGAGCCATCGGCTTCACGCTTGAAGTGCGTGCTCGTCGTGTAGTCGTTCAGGAGATAGCGCGGATCGCTGACTACCGACGTGACGATGAGCCACACGTCGCCGTTGGGAAACGCCACGCGATCCCAGTACTCGAGCAGCGTTGCGCTCTCGCTGTAGGCGACGCCATTCTTGCGCAGCCAGCCTTCGCCCATGTTCGTCGTGACGACTTTCAGCGTGCCGCCCTGCGGAGGTGGGGCGCCGATGGCCCTGCCGTTGCGAAGCACGGGTGGGCCGCCAATCGGTTCCCATTCCGCCAGCGAGTGGCCCTGCAGCGAACGCGCGCCCGGCGACGCCGCTCGATCGAAGCGCAGCAGACGCGTTTGCTGTCCGGCGTCCGTTTCGACGCTCAGGGTGTCGTCTCCGCGCCACGTGATGCGCAGTCGAATCGGGATG
>Ga0207659_10002637_pt1 | contig 10681 bp, 8 predicted proteins | sample KBSM43metaG_FD_184330 | JGI IMG/M metagenome (GOLD analysis project Ga0207659, IMG submission 184330) | Miscanthus rhizosphere microbial communities from Kellogg Biological Station, Michigan, USA - KBS M4-3 metaG (SPAdes) (version 2) | ecosystem: Host-associated > Plants > Roots > Rhizosphere >...
GTGCCTTTGTCCCGTCACTGCCGCGCGACATCGACCTGACGCTCCATCCGTCCGACGGGCGCATCATGCTCCGTCGCCCCGGTTATAACCTCGCGCCCCATCGCGATCCGAAGTGGGGCTTCGTAACCGGCATCGTCTATCTGGCGCGTACAGGCGACAACGAGGCGCACGGTACTCAGATATATCGTGTCCACGACGATGCGGAGGCGCCGACCAGCCGCGTGTACTACCCGGAAACGAACAAATGCGAGCTGGTCAAGGATGTCCCGTTTCGCGCGAACACGATGCTCGCATTCCTGAACTCGGAAGGGGCGCACGGCGCCTCGATTCCCCCTGATGCGCAGCCGCCAAATCTCGAACGCTACATCTACCAGTTCCGCCTTGGTCCTACCGGGAAAGTGATCAAACGGCTCACGGACCTGATGTCGCCCGACCAGGCGGCAATGTGGGTGGGCGATAAAACGGCCCGGGCCTCTGGCTATTAGCCGTCCGTCCATCGCCATCGTCGTCACGTTCTTCGGCAAGCCGCCGTTCTGGATGCCGGCGTTTCTCGTCTCGTGTCGAGCAAACGCGGACGTCAAGTGGATTATCTACAGCGACATCGACCCACCGCAGGGCGCCCCGGCCAACGTCAATTTCCGACGCATGTCGGTTGAAGAGCTCAATGAGCGGTGCTCGCACGTGCTCGGCACACGGGTAGACATCAAACGGCGGAAACTGTGTGATCTGAAAGTAACCTACGGCGTCATCTTCGCCGACGATCTGCTGCCCTTCGATTTCTGGGGCTGCTCGGACCTCGACATCATCTGGGGCGACATCCGGCGCTTCGCGACGGACGCGTGTCTGCAGGCGCACGACGTCTTCTCCTCGCGCAAGGAAAGGTTGTCCGGGCATTGCACGTTCTATCGGAATACACCGGAGGTCAATTGCCTCTTCGAGCGCATCCCCGAGGTGAGGACGCTTCTCTCAACCTCGCACTACGAGCATCTGGATGAACGGGAGCTGACGAAGTACGTTCGACTCCCCTCGCATGGCGGACGGTCAGGTCCCCGAATCTACTGGCAGGAGGAGCTTGCAACCAACGCCGCCTACCAAAAGGCATTGCGCGACGAGAGCATGACGTGGAACAACGGACGGACGTTGGGTCCCGACGGTCGCGAGCTCATGTACATCCACTTCCACAAACTCAAGGAAGACATGGACACGATTGACTTCGATACTCCGGACGCACCGGTATCGTTCCGAATCAATCGACAGGGATTCCTGGCTGGTTAGGGGTTGGTCGCTGGTGGGCTAGCGAATGAACGTGAACTTCGTCATCCCAGAGATGCCGCTGCCCCACGGCCAGAGCATGGATCCGTTGGTCGGCCGCGCGGTGGCGCGCACGCGGACGTAATATTCGCGGTTCTGTTCGAGTTCAGCCGTCTTGAAGAGTGGCATCTTCTGGAACGTCGTCATCCACTGCCTGATGGTCGCTTCGTCTTCCGTCGTTTCCACGGATTCGACGTGGCCATCGAGCGTCCGCGTCAACGTCGCACGCCGGGTCAGGTTGTCGTACTGAACTGAATTTGTAATGACCGATGTCGCAATTGTGCGATCGACCCAGGCGGGAACGTCCTGCCGCAGCTCCACGGTGTACGTAAAAGTGGTCTTCAAACCACTGTGGACCGCGTCCTTGACTTCGGGTGTGTAACCGTCGGTCAGTTCGAACGAGACCAGAACTGCATCGTCTCGCACAAGCGGGATGATGCGAACGCCCTCCGCGAAAACCGCTGTAACTGTTGATAACGTAAGAACGAAGGTCAGAACGCGGATCCGCACGGCGGATCTATCGGCTGTACGCGCCGCGGACCTCACGGTCGTTGTAGCGTTAACGGGCATGCGTCGGGTCGCCGAAAATGTAACACACAACCTAGGTGCTCCCACAGCAAATTAACGGCCGAGTGTTATGATCTCAGCCAGGGTTCCCAGCCCCATTTGGATGGGTCGTTTCACCAGAATTGCGCTAGCAGCGCTGCTCGTGTCGCTCGCCGTGCCTCCGCATGCGTTCGCGCAGCAGGAGCTCACCTTTTCTCTGTTCGAGCGCTATATAGACGCGCTCCGGGTCCAGGCCAACATTCCCGGGATGTCCGCGGCAATCGTTCAAGACGAGCGGGTTACGTGGACAGCGGCATTCGGGTACGCCGACGTCGAGCACTCGATCGCTGCACGCGCTGACACGCCTTACCACATCTCCGGTTTGACGGAGGCGCTTTCCTCTGCGTTGCTCCTCGAGCAGTGCGTTGAGACGGCGCACGCCGGCCTCGACGAGCGCATCCAGCAAAGCGTTCCGTCATACGGTGAATCGGCGACGACAATGCGCGACCTCCTGTCGCACAAGTCGCCGGGTAGCGGCTTCAAGTACGACGCTGCTCGTTACGCCACCGGCCTGACGCCGCTCGCCGAAGACTGCGTGGGCGCGGGCACACCATTCCGCCAGGCGCTGTGGGAACGGATCTTCCAGCGGCTTGGTATGCTCGATTCGGTTCCGGCGCAGAACGTCGACGATTCGACTGCCGACGACCGCGTGCAATTTGACTCGGCGGAGCTGGATCGCTTCACGGGAGTGCTGCGGCGGCTGGCGCTTCCCTATCGTGTCAGCGGCAGCTCGACGACGGTCAATACCAGCATCAATAAATCCGTGGATGCGGCAACCGGCGCGATATCGACCGTGCTCGATCTCGCGAAGTTCGACAGCGCAATCGACGGCGCAGTGCTGCTCCATCGCGAATCGATGGCGACGATGTGGAGCAATCAGTCGGGCATGCCGACGGGGCTCGGCTGGTTCGTGCAGAATTACAACGGTCAGAAGGTCGTCTGGCAGTTTGGCAACACGCCTGGCGGCTACTCTTCACTCATTCTCAAAGTGCCGGACCGTCACCTGACGCTGATCCTGCTCGCCAACAGCGACGGCCTCAGTGCGCCGTTTTCGCTCCAGGACGGCGACGTCACTTCTTCACTCTTCGCCAGGACGTTCCTCCGCCTGTTCATTGGCTAGCACGGACTGGACTCTGCCGGCTCTGGGACGACGCAGAGTCGTCACGTATGCCGCCGGATTACTTCTCCTAGCGCCCCTGCCCGCGCGCGCGCAAACGGATCTCGTGATCGTCCCCTTCCTCGGGATGAAATTCGGAGGCAAGACGAGCATCGCCCTCGGTGAAGAGACCATCGGCGAGAAGAAGTTGACCTTCGGTGTGTCAGCGATGCTCCTCGGCGACAACTTTTTCGGCGTTGAAGGTGATCTCGGACAAACGCCGCAGTTCTTCGGTCCCGGATTGCAGCGCACCATTTCGAGCAGCGGTGTGACCACACTGACCGGCAACGTGATTATCGCGGTGCCGAGAGGGATTACCCAGGAATCGCTGCGTCCCTATGTCGTGGCCGGTGTCGGCCTAATGCACGCACGCGTCAGCACTCAGGTAGGCCTGCTGGACACCAAGAGCAACCTGCTTGGACTCGATATCGGTGGCGGGGTCATCGGGTTTGTCTCTCCCCGGGCGGGTGCCAGATTCGAGCTCCGCCATTTCAAAAATCTTACGGACGACGCGTCTGGAGCGGTCACAATAGGCGGCACGGAGCTGAGCTTCTGGCGCCTGACGGCGGGGCTGGTCCTGAGGTATTAAGGGTCCGCCGGTCAGTCAACAGAACGCTTTCGGCAATGTCATTGCACTACGCGAGGCCATGAATTCAGCCATGTCCACTTTTCGCCACCACGGACGTTTGCTTCCGATCCTGCTCCTAACGGTTGCGCTCGGCTCCGCGTCGGCGCAAACGCATATCGTCGCCCCGACGCCGAACAAGTACAGCCCGGCGGACGACGTGAAGCTGGGACAGGAAGCGGCGCAACAGGTACAGAAGGAACTACCGCCGTTGAACGATCCCTCCGTCGAGGAGTACCTCGCGGGCATCGGACAACGTCTCGTCCGAGCGATTCCCAGCGAGTATCAGCATCCCGAATTCCGCTACACGTTCCGGGTCGTGAACCAAAAGGAAATCAACGCGTTCGCGCTCCCGGGCGGGCCGATGTTCGTCAACCGCGGGATGATCGAAGCCGCGCATGACGAGGGCGAAATCGCGGGCGTCATGGCCCACGAGTTGAGTCACGTCCTACTGCGTCACGGCACGGCGCAGGCGACGAAAGCCACCAAGTACGAGATCGGCGCGCTTGCGGGCCAGGTGCTCGGCGCGATTGTCGGCGGCACGGCGGGCAGCATCATCGCGCAGGGCTCGAATTTCGGGATCAGCACCTACTTCATGAAGTTCAGCCGCGAATACGAAAGCCAGGCCGACATCCTCGGCGTGCAGTTGATGGCGCGTGCGGGCTACAACCCGCAGAGCATGGCGAATATGTTCCGAACACTCGCCCAGCAAGGCGGGGGCGGGCCCGAGTGGCTCAGCGATCACCCGAACCCGGGCAACCGCGAACAGCGAATGCTGCAGGAAGCGAAGCTCCTCAACGCGACGGGGAATCCGTACGGCAACACGCCGGAGTTCCAGCGCGCGCAGGCGCGGCTGAAGGGGATGTCGCCGGCGCCAACTGCCAAGGAGATCCAGCAGCAGGCCCAACGACGTCAGCCGACTGGCACTAGCGGACGCGCGGTGAGCGTTGACCCGCCGGCGGGCAGTTATCGCACCTATCAGCCGAGCAATGGTATGCGCGTCGCTGTTCCGACGAACTGGGGTCCGGTGCAGAGCGCCGGCAACTCAGTGACGTATGCGCCCCAGGGCGCGTATTTCTCCGAAAACGGCGGCAGCGCGTTTACCCACGGCGTCGAGGTCGGCGTCGCGCAGGGCACCGGCGATCTTCAGCGCGATACGAATTCGCTGCTCCGCAATTTCGCGCAGTCAAATCCGGACTTGCAGCAGTCAGGGCGTGCGCGCAACGAAAGCGTTGCGGGACGCAACGGGATTACAGTCGACCTCGCGAATGTTTCGGAAGTGACAGGTCAGCCCGAGTACATCTCGCTGTCGACCACCGAACTGCGCAATGGCGGGTTGCTCTACGTGATTGGCGTTGCCCCGCGGACCGAGGCGGGCACGTACCAGGACGCATTCCGCCGGATTCGCCAGAACATCCAGGTCGCGGATCGCTAGGCAGTTACGGGCCGGCTAAACCCGGCCCCCACACCCCGGGCTTTAGCCGGCCCATCGGATCTTGCGCCCGCCATTCCGACCGTCCGGCCCTCAGTTCAGCTCACATCTTTTGCAGGCAACTCTCTAGCTCGGTCGCCAAGACCTGAGCAGGAGGAGGAGATTCCATGCGATTTCTGATCGCATCTCTCGCGCTCGTTGCGGTGATGTGTTTTGGACCGCTGGCGATGCCGGCACTCGCGCTGGCGCAGGGTCAGCCCGCTCAGGGCAAGCTGGACATCGACATCAACACGCACAGCGGCGGCGGAGCGTGGTGGACGAGTCCGATCTGGATCGCCATCGGCGCCATCGCGCTCGTGCTGCTGATTCTCATCATCGTCATGGCCGCGCGCGGAGGCGGCACCACGGTTATCAAGGAGTAAGGTCGGTCTAACTAACCACGGAGGCCACTTTACGCGGCGCGTAGGGCGCCTCCGTGGTTTATTGCGGAAATCGGCCTAGCGCAACCAGAAGATCGAGCTGCGCGCGCTTCAGCGCATCCTCCGCGATGGCCGCTTGCGTCTCGACATCGCGTGCCTGCCGCTGCGCGTCGAGCACTTCGATGTTGGTTGAGGCTCCCTCGCGGAAGGCGACATCGGTAATCTGGACGACCTGGTTCGCCCGGTCGGTTGCCAATTGTGCCTGCGTAAACGCGCGCGTGGTCGAGGCGACCGCGTCGCGTGCGGTGCGGATCTCGGACGCGCCTTGCCGTTCGAGGTTCGCGCGCTCGAACTTGATTACGTTCAGGTCCGCCAGACGCTGAGCCTTCTCTCCGGAGCGAAAACCGCTGTCCCACATCGGTACGGCAAAGATCACCTGCGCCCGCCACGAGAACGTCTTGGCGAACGCACCGGGGGGCTCGAGCACCGACGGCGTGAATACGCTGTTCAGCGAAGGCAATCTGTCCTTCCACGAATCGCTGTACACGCGCTGAGCGGCCCTCTCGCGCTCCATCACCAGCTGAATGTCCGTCCGATTCGTCAGCTGTCCGAGTTCATCAGGGATATCGAATACGGGATAGTCCACCGCGTCGACTGGCCCATTTGCGCCAACCAGTACGCCTAGCGCTTCCTGCGCGAGCTGTATCAGCAGCAGCGCCTCCTCGACGCGCGTCTCGTCGCTCAGCATCTCCTGCTCCGCACGCAGCGCATTCAGCCGGCTGCCGATACCGCCCTGGAACCGCTGGTTCGCGAACATGAAATGATCGCGCGCGTTGTCGCGGGCCCTGGAATTGAGGTCGAACACACGTCGGCGAGCGATGATCGCGAGGTAGCTCTGCGCCGCGGCGACGGCAACCTGCCGGCGAACGTCCTTCTCGGTCCGCTGCGAAACCACCACTTGATCGCCGGCCTGATTGCGCTGCGCCCACGCAACGGGTGTCAGGATCGGTAGGGCAAATGTGGGTATCGTCTGGGTCTGTACCACTGGAACGATGCTCACGGTGTCAAATTTCACCGGATTGGTGAACGTGGTCGTGAGCGCCAGGGCAAGCGCCGGCAGGGAGTTGGACCGCACCTGCTGGAGGACCGCCTCCGCCCGCATGATGCCCGCTGTCGCCTGCGCGATAGTGGGATTGTTGGCGACAGCGCGCTCGATCGCTTGCGCAAAAGTGAGACGCTCGAGACCTTGGGCAAGAACGGTCGAAGGAACAAGTACCAGTAAAAGGACACCCGTGGCGCAAACCTTCATGGTTTGCGCAACAAGAAGCCTACGCATGCGTGTTGCCCTCCGCGACGATGACCTTTCCTGCTCCCCGAAGCGTCTGGATGACGACATACAAAATCGGAATGAACAGGATGTTCAGGAAAGTCGCGAACAACATGCCTCCGGCGACCGCAGTACCGACCGAGTGCCGCCCCTCCTGCCCCGCGCCCGTGGCGAAGACGAGCGGCATCACGCCGAGGATGAAGGCCAGCGAGGTCATGAGAATCGGCCGCAGTCGGATGCGCGCGGCTTCAACGGCGGCATCGATGATCGACAGTCCTTTGGCGCGAAGCTGTTCCGCGAACTCGACAATCAGAATGGCGTTCTTTGCTGCAAGCCCGATCAGCATGACGAGACCAACCTGGCAGTAGAGATCGTTCTGCAGCCCGCGCAGCCACTGCGCCGAGAGCGCCCCGAGAACGGCGAGCGGCACCCCGAGCAGGACGATGAACGGCAGGATGAATGATTCGTACTGCGCGGCAAGAGTGAGGTAAACGAGCAGGATGGCGATCCCGAAGATGTACGCCGACTGGCGACCCGCTTTGATTTCCTCGAGCGAGATGCCGGACCATGCATACCCAAAACCCTGCGGAAGCGCCTGGGCGGCCAGCCGTTCCATCTCCTGAATGGCCTGCCCGGAGCTGAAGCCCGGCGCCGCGGATCCGTTGATTTCAGCGGATCGGAACAAGTTGAAGTGGCTGATCACCTGCGGCGCGGTCGTCTCGCGGACGCGCACGACGCTCGCCAGCGGCACCATCTCGCCGTTGTTCGTGCGCGCGTAGTACTGCCCGAGCGCCTTCGGATCGGCTCGGAATTGTTTATCCGCCTGCACGTAGACGCGATAGGCGCGGTTGTTGAAGTCGAAATCGTTGACGTATGTGGATCCGAGATAGATCTGCATCGCGTTGGTGATCTCACTGATTGGCAGACCGAGGCTTCTCGCCTTCTCGCGATCGATGTCAACGGCGAGTTGCGGATCGTTGGCGGTAAATGTGCTGAACAGTCCCGTCACCCGCGGCGACTGCTGCGACGCGCCGACAATTCCGAAGGTGGCGCCCGCGAGATTCTGGATGTTCGTCGCACCACCCTGGTCGAGCACCTCGAACGTGAAACCGCCAAACTGCCCGAGCCCCTGGATGGCGGGTGGCGCAAACGGAATCACGAAGGCGTTCTGAATCCCAAAGAGCTGCCCGCGAAGCCGCGCCAGGATTGCCGGCAATCGATGTTCGTCGCCCGGCCGCTGATCAAACTCCTTCAGCTTGGCGAAGATCAGCCCCTGGTTCGGCGCACTCCCCGCGAAGCTGAAGCCGGCCACCGAGAAAACCGCCTCGACTTCGGGCACCTTCTCGATGACGGCTGCCGCCTCTTTCGTGACGTTTGCCGTGTACTGCAGCGACGTCCCGGCCGGCGCCTGCACGATCGTCATCAGGTAGCCGGGATCCTCTTCAGGGAAGAACGACTGGGGCAAACGCGTGTAGACAAAATAAGTCGCGCCCAGCAAAGCAGCGAAGACGACGACCATGGCCCAGCGCACGCGCATCAGTCCACGGACGCTGCGAACGTACAGACCGGTGGCGCCATGAATCAGGCGTTCGACCGCGCTGAAGAATGTGCCCGCCCCCAGATGCGAGTGCTTGAGCAGCAAGGCCGACAACGCAGGCGTAAGCGTTATCGCATTGAAGGCCGAGATGGCAACGGCGAATGCGATCGTCAGCGCGAACTGTTGATAAAGCCGCCCGGTTGTGCCGGGGAAGAATGCGACCGGGACGAAGACCGCGATCAACACGAGCGCCGTGGCAATCACAGCGCTGAGCACCTCGCCCATCGCGTCGGCCGCCGCCTCGGCGGCCCCCTTCCGATACTCCTGAATGTGGCGCTCGATGTTCTCAATCACGACGATCGCATCGTCGACGACGATGCCGGTCGCGAGGACGATCGCAAAGAGCGTCAGCGTGTTGATCGAGAAGCCAAGCAGATGCACGAAGGCAAATGCACCAATCAACGACACCGGCAACGTGATGGTCGGGATGAGCGTGGCGCGCCAGCTCTGAAGGAACAGGAACATCACAAGGACGACGAGCCCTACAGCGATGGCGAGCGTCTTGAGCACCTCGTTGATCGATTCCTGCACGACGGTGGTTGTATCGAACGCAACCGCGTACTCAAGACCCGGCGGGAATGATTTCGAGAGGCGCGTGAGCTCTGCCATCACCCCGTTATTGACATCGAGGGCGTTGGCCGTGGGGAGCGCGATGACGCCGAAGCCGACGGCGTCGCGCCCCTTGAACCGCAGGACGGAGCCGTAGCTTTCCGCGCCGAGTTCCACATTCGCCACATCGGCAAGACGGACAAGCGCGCCCTCGTCGCCGGCCTTGACGATGATGTTGTCGAACTCGGACCGCTCGTGCAGGCGGCCGGCCGCCCGGACGCTGAGCTGATACGTCTGCCCTTCCGGTGCCGGCGAGTCGCCGACGCTTCCTGCCGCGACGTTGACGTTCTGCTCGCGGAGCGCGTTGACGACATCGCCTGCCGTCAGGTGCCGTGCAGCGAGTCGAACGGGATCGAGCCAGACGCGCATCGAGTAGTTGCCCGCGCCAAAGATGAAGATGTCGGCGACGCCGGGCACGCGCTTTAGTGCATCCTTCACGTAGACGTCGATGTAGTTCGTGAGGAACAGTGAGTCGTACTCGCCTTGTTCGGCATACGCACCCGCAGCCATCACAAAGTTGGTTGCCGACTTCTGGACGGTGACGCCAAGCGCCCGGACTTCAGCGGGCAGCCGGGCAACCGCCTGATTCACGCGGTTCTGCACATCAACGGCGGCAATGTCGGGATCCCGCGTCGTGTCGAAGGTGACCACGATCTGGCTCGCGCCACTGTTGGTGCTCGAGGAAGTCATGTACAGCATCCCCTCGACACCGTTGATCGCCTGCTCGAGCGGTGTGGTCACCGCGGTTTCGACTGTCTCGGCGTTTGCGCCCGTGTAGATCGCCGTCACGCTGACCGTCGGCGGCGCCACCTGCGGATACTGCGCGATTGGCATTTGCGGAATCGCAAGCACCCCAGCCAGGACGATGACGAGTGAGCAGACGGTTGCGAGAATCGGACGGCGGATGAAGGTATTGACGAACATAGGCCTTCAGTCAGGTTTCAGGTGTCAGGTTTCAGAGGTGGTCGGTATCAGGTATCCGCTACTAGGCTTCAGGCTTGACCGGCACCCCGTCTTGCAGTTTCTGAATATTTGACACGATTACTCTCTCGCCTTCTTTGACGCCGCTCCGCACAATGTAGCTGTCCCCGATCAGATCGCCTACCGTGACCGGTTTCTGGTGGGCCACGAAGCCGCCGCGCCCCTGCTCGGCGACGAAGATGAAGTACTGGCCGCTGATCCGGTTTACCGCGACGACAGGAACCGAAATCGTCGGTTCATTGCTCCAGACGATGCGCGCCCGCACGTACTGCTGAACCCTGACGCCTGGTGGCCGAGTACGGAGTGTTGCCTTGACAAGGATTGACTGCGTCGCATCGTCGGCGCGCGGCGCGATGAACGTGATCGGATTGCTCGCGATGACGTTGCCCGAGGTATCGAGCAACTCGACTGCCAGACCGGGCCTGAGGCTGGTCGCACGCTCGAGCGGCACGTTGACATAGGCTTCGAGCCCTTCCGGCGCGTCGATGGTCGTGATGAGCGTCGACGGCGTCACACGATCACCCTGGCGGACTTCGATGTCGCCGACGATGCCGTCTGAAGGCGCGGTCACACGGTAGTACTGCAGCTGCACTTCGTTTTCGCGAATCTGCGAGTTGA
>Ga0207659_10002645_pt1 | contig 10663 bp, 8 predicted proteins | sample KBSM43metaG_FD_184330 | JGI IMG/M metagenome (GOLD analysis project Ga0207659, IMG submission 184330) | Miscanthus rhizosphere microbial communities from Kellogg Biological Station, Michigan, USA - KBS M4-3 metaG (SPAdes) (version 2) | ecosystem: Host-associated > Plants > Roots > Rhizosphere >...
CGCTTCGACGCGAATCTCGCCTGTATCGCGATCGAGCACGGTTACTGTGCCCCGCAAAGCTTCGTGGTGCTTCTCGAGGGCCTCCAGAACGCGCTGAAAGGCTGCTCTTGCAGACAGCGCGGCGCTGAGAGCGCCGCCAATCTCAAGCAATGTCGCTAAGTGTCTCCCCGCTGTTTTCACGTATGACAAATTTGTGGCCACTATGCATCTCACCTACAAAACTGCGTAAAAATAAAAAACGCCCAAAACACCACCGAAAACAGGTGTTTTGGACGTCGATGTCCAAACTGGAAATGTCATCGCCTTCGCATAAACTCACGTTCGTCGTGAGCCAGAGGCTGTTCGCCGGGCGAATTTCCCGCGCACCGGCCTAACTAGTACGGCGCGTCCATTATCAATTTGGCAAGTGGGCCTGTCAATGCTGAAGGTGCAATGGAGAGGTAACGATTCTCTGAAAATCCCAGCAAATCCTACGAAAATGGCTGAATTGGAGGATTCCTAACGTTTGTGTTCCCTACCGCTTCAGTTCGGCATACATCGAGTCGGACTGCTGGAACTGCAGGCAGCCCCCAGTGGGCGGTGTTAAGGGACAGCCTGTTGCCCGCCAGCCATAATCGGTTTCAAGAACTCTCACCATTTCATTCTTGTCAGGACTGTTGCGAACGATTCCGGTCAGGCGGGTGCGCATCGTTTCGAGATCCGATCGGAATTTTGCGACATCGTCTTTCGTGGAAACCGGGCCATGGCCCGGGATGACGGTGTCAAAATCCAACTGCAGTGCGCCGTCCAGTGTTTTCGTCCACTCCATGAAACTGCCGCCCTGCGCGTAGTCCACATAGATGTTTACTCCGGGAGGCCGCGTTTGCGCGGCGCCTCCACGCGGAGCAGCGCGGCCGAGAAAGAGATCGCCTGTGTGAACGGTCTTGAGTTCAGGAAAATAGACGATAACGTCGCCGTTGGTGTGCCCACGGCCGAAGTATTTCGCGCGAACCTCCTTGCCGCCAAGATGCACGGAGAACTCATCCGTGAACGTGAGCCTTGGCAGGCCAATCGGCGTGCCAGGAGTATCCTCGTAATAAGGTTGCTTGATGTCGGTGAGATTTGCGCGCGCATTACGATGTGCGATGACCTCGGCGATCGGGAGCATTTTCATATCTCCGCCCGCGTGGTCGTCGTGCTGATGAGTGTTCAGCACGTAGCGGAGCGGCTTGTCGGTGACAGACTTAATCTGTGCGAGGATGTCGGTGTGATTCCGATCGAACATGTCATCGACGAGAACAACACCTTCGGTGGTGACATAGACCGCGACGTTTCCGCCTTCACCCGAAATCATGTAGAGGTCGCCCTTGACCTTTGCAATGCGCAGGGGCGCGGGCTGCTTTGCGTTCTGCGTGTAGCCTAACCAGGCAGTGTCCAGCAACAGAACAAGCGCAAGAATAGCCAGAACAGTGAGTCGTCTCATTTGGAGAATGTCCTCATCTGCCTTCCCTGTGAAAGACAGAAACTTCAGACTTCGGGTTACGTACGAAAGCTTTCAATGGTTCCAAAGGATACGGCGCCAGCGGCATCCAGGCAAGGAAGGGGAAGCGCCGGCGGAATTCCGTCAACGTCACCTCAATTCCACGTTGCATTGCAGGCACCAAGATCCGAATATACGGAACACATGATCGGAATTGAATGGCTGATTGAAGCGTTTGGCTGCGCGGAAGTGCGGTTACTGGATCGTGCCCAGCTTTCCGCGTTATTCGAGTCGATTGTTCGCGGCATGGCGCTGCGGCCTGTCGGAGACCCTGTCTGGCATGTGTTTGAGCGCAGCGGCGGCGCAACAGGCATCTGGCTGCTGCAGGAATCTCATCTCACAATTCATACTTTTCCCGAATACCGATCCGTGTGTGTAAACGTGTTCTGCTGTACGCCTCGAGAGGGACTGGACTGGCGGGAGACGCTCCGATCCTCGCTGGGAGCAACGGATGTACGAGTTCGCGAATTCGAGCGGGTCTATCACCGGGTAGAGGTCGGTTCCTGACGAATGGTCAAAGTTAACTGCCCATCCTGCGGAGCGTCCGTCGCCTTTCAATCGACGTTCTCTATCCTTGCCGTCTGCGAGCATTGCAACTCCACCCTCATCCGCCACGACATCAATGTTGAAGACATCGGGAAGATGGCGACGCTCCAGGTCGATGGCTCACCTCTGAAACTCGGAGTGCGTGGGGAGTACAAGGGTGTGACCTTCTCCGTTGTCGGGCGCATCCAGTTGCGCTATGACCGCGGGATCTGGAACGAATGGCATCTGATGTTCAGTGACGGAAGAAGCGGTTGGCTGGGTGAGGCAGGAGGAACCTACGCGGTTTCCTTTCTCCGACAGACCGACGTTCCGCTGCCGTCCTTCGAGAGCCTCAAGACCGGAAAGAAGGTTCAAGTTCGAGATCAAGTCTTCTGGGTTCAGAACGTGGAGTCTGCGCGCTGCATCGCCGGCGAAGGCGAACTGCCGTTTCGTGTAGCCGGTGGTTACGAGGCGCCTGTCGCCGATCTGCTGGGAGACCTGGCCAGTTTCGCGACCATCGACTACAGCGAAGAGACGCCACTCCTCTTCATTGGCGAATATGTCGAGTTCGACGATCTTCGTCTTTCGAATCTCCGAGAGTTCGACAGCTGGTCAAATAAGACATCGCCCAAAGTGCGCGCATTCCAATGCGTGCAGTGCGGCGGTGCCGTTACGCAGCGCGGGCTTCTGCAGACGACCAGCGTGGTGTGCCCCAGTTGCGGCGCGATCATCGATGTTTCCGACGAGAATTTGAAGGTTCTCAGCACCTTTGAAGCAAAGACCAAAGTGAGGCCGGCTATTCCGCTCGGGACGCGAGGGACGTTTTCGGATGGCGAGTTCGAACTGATCGGGTTTATGCAACGCTTTGTGACAGTCGAGGACGTGGACTATCACTGGCGTGAATACCTGCTCTTCAACCCATACAAGGGTTTTCGGTGGCTATCGGAGTACAACGGTCACTGGAACTACATCAAGTCGACGTTGCATCGTCCAAGCGTGCTTGGAAACGGCGAAATGAGATACAAGGGCAAGCACTTTCGCCACTTCCAGTCCGCGACGGCAAAAGTCGACTACGTTATCGGCGAGTTTTTCTGGCGTGTTCGGCAGGGGGAGTCCTGTCTGGTCTCGGACTTTGTCGATCCCCCGCGAATGTTCAGCGTGGAGAACACCGAAGGCGACCTCTCGTACTCGGTGGGTGAATATATGGAGCCGGCGAATATCGCCGGCGCGTTCAAGCTGACAACGCCATTGCCCCCAAGAATCGGCATTGGAGCGAGTCAACCCTCTCCGCTCGAGAAGACTGCCACAAAGGTCGGCGAACTCACTCTGGCGTTCCTGGCGATCGCCCTTGCTATTCAGCTGGCCACCCTGGCCTTCTCGCAGAACAAGCTGGTCTACGAGAAAGAACTTGTTTACAAGCCGGCCGATGCTGAAAAGTCGCGAGTGACCGAGGTCTTTGAGTTGAGCGGACGCGCCTCCAACGTCATGGTGCGGACACGAGCGAATGTCACCAACGCATGGATCTACCTCAGCATGGCGCTCATCAACGACGACACGGGTACGGCCTACGATTTCGGCCGTGAGATCGGTTACTACTTCGGAACGGATGGCGATGGCGCCTGGAGCGAGGGAAGCCAGTCTGACTCGGTCATCCTTCCGCACGTTCCCGCGGGCCACTACTACCTGCGTGTCGAGCCTGACGGCACGGTGCCTGCATCTTACTTGGTTCAGGTTTACCGGGATGTACCACGATGGTGGATGTTTCTGGTGACGGTCGGCCTGATTGTCATTTTCCCCGCGGTGGTTCTTTGGATGAAGCGCAGTTTTGAGTTCAGGCGTTGGAGTGAGAGCGATCACCCCATGGGCAAGCTCATCAACTCGGGAGAGGAGGAAGAAGAATGATTCGTGCGTTTCTGGTGTTCGGCACTCTTGTCCTTGGCTCGTTCCTTTACGGAACATATACGGGCGCAGGCTTTGTGCAATACGAAGAGATAAAGGATGTGCCGAAATCGATTCGGAACAATCCGGGCGTCTATCGGAGCGTTTATTCAAGGGTGCCTCACAAGTGAGGGAAAGAACATACCGGGGCGGCCAGGGTTTTTTCTTTGTCGCAAGCATGTGGACCGACGAATGAGGATGTTCAAAAGGAGCTGTTACTTATGGTCGAAATCAGTAATGTGATGAACGCTCTCGTGTTCGCGCTTCTTGGCGTGGTCATTTTTGGGGTTTCCTTTCTTCTCATTGACCTGGTGACGCCGTACAAACTGTGGAAGGAGATCATCGACGAACATAACTCCGCCCTCGCCATCATTGTCGGGGCGATGTCGCTGGGTATCTGCATCATCATCGCCGCGGCAATACACGGCTGACCTGGAAGAGATGGTCTACGCTCTCCTGATTTCGGTATTCGTCATCGCATCGTGCGGACTTGTCTATGAACTGATCGCCGGCACACTGGCCAGCTACCTTCTTGGCGATTCGGTGACTTACTTTTCGACGATTATCGGAACCTACCTCTTTGCCATGGGCATTGGCTCGTACCTGTCTCGCTATATCGGCAAGGGACTCATCGTTCGCTTCATTCGAATTGAGTTGATGGTAGGGCTTGTTGGGGGATCTTCTGCCGCAATCCTTTTTCTCGTCTTTGCCTACCTGGAGAGTTTCCGGCTGATCCTCTACGCGCAGGTCGTCATTGTCGGCACTCTCGTCGGGCTCGAGATTCCGCTTCTGCTGCGTATCCTGAAAGACAAGCTTCAGTTCAAGGATCTCGTCTCGCAAGTCCTGACGTTCGACTACCTGGGCGCGCTCGCTGTCTCGCTTCTCTTTCCCCTGATTCTCGCGCCGAGACTCGGACTCGTTCGAACGTGCTTCATGTTCGGCATTCTCAACGTTCTGGTCGCAGTGTGGACGACGAGCCTGTTTCGAGACCAGATCGCGCGAGTCTCATCTCTTCGCGCGCAATGTATCGCGGTGCTGATCCTTCTCACGGGCGGATTTGCCTACGGAGAACGGCTGACGACATTCGCGGAGGAAAGCCTGTATACGGATGACGTTGTCTTTTCAAGGAGCACGCCTTATCAGCGCCTCATCGTGACGCGATGGAAAGACGACATTCGGCTCTTTCTCAACAGCCATCTCCAGTTCAGCTCGAAGGATGAGTATCGCTACCACGAAGCGCTGGTTCATCCGGCAATGCAAGGGCTGACCCAGCCGCGGCGGGTCCTGATTCTGGGTGGAGGTGATGGCCTCGCCCTTAGAGAAGTTTTGAAATACCCGTCGGTGGAGTCTGTCACTCTTGTAGATCTGGATCCTGAAATGACACGCCTCTTCAGCTCCAATGAGCTTCTCCGCAATCTGAATGAGAATTCGCTGCGCTCTCCGAAGCTGAAGACTATTAATGCGGATGCCTTTGTCTGGCTCGGAGAGAACAGCGACGTGTTCGACCTGGCCATTGTGGATTTCCCGGACCCGACGAACTACGCGTTGGGAAAGCTCTACACGACGACGTTCTACCATTTGCTCGCCCGCCACCTTAGCCCCGACGGAGCTGCCGCCATTCAGTCCACCTCTCCTCTATATGCGAGGAAGTCGTACTGGTGCATCGTGAAGACGGTTGAGAGCTCCGGCCTGCTGACATCGCCGTATCACGTCTACGTCCCATCGTTTGGGGAGTGGGGCTTCGTGATCGCCTCCAAGCGTCCCTATTCCATTCCTCAGGTCTCGCTGCCGGGTCTCAAATTTGTCAGCACCGAGCAGTTGCCGGGGTTCTTTCAGTTTCCCGCGGACATGAGCCGCGTCGATACCGAAGTGAATCATCTCAACAACCAGACTCTCGTGCGCTATTACGAATCGGAGTGGCACGAGGTCTCGCAGTGACGCGTCGGGAACTGCTCGCTTTGGGGGCGGGCGTGATTGCCGGATGCACCGGAAAACCGCGACAAAGCATCAACGGATCGTTTGTGGGCGCATCCCATGACGTTGGACATCTTCTTCGAGGCGGCAAGATTCCCACACCCGTGGGTGAACGGCGTATTCCGGTGGTCATCGTCGGAGCGGGCATCGCGGGTCTCAGCGCGGGGTGGTATCTCGCCCGCAACGGTTTTCGGGATTTCGAAATCCTCGAGTTGGAGGATGAGGCCGGTGGCAATTCACGCTTCGGGGAGAATCGTGTCTCTGCATATCCGTGGGGAGCGCATTACATTCCGCTGCCGACGAAAGAATCCCGCTTTGTACGGGAGCTCTTCGAGGAATTGGGAGTCATTACCGGTTATTTGAACGGTGAACCACAATACAAAGATGAGTATCTCTGCTTTGACCCGCAGGAGCGGCTTTACATCCATGGCCGGTGGCAGGAGGGACTGGTTCCTGCACTCGGGACTTCGGATCGCGATCGTGAAGACTTTGAACGTTTCAGGGACATCGTCGATGGCTACAAAGCGCGCCGCGCTTTCACCATTCCCATGCAGTTTAGCAGTCAGGACAATGATCTGCTGCAACTCGACTCCATCACCATTCGCGACTTTCTCAGCAGCCACGACCTGAATTCTCCAGCTCTTCACTGGTACGTGAATTACGCCTGCCGGGATGACTACGGCTGTGACTACGGCGATGTGTCGGCATGGGCCGGCCTCCATTACTTTGGGAGCCGGAATGTTGACGAGAATGCCGTGCTCACATGGCCTGAAGGCAACGGTTGGATCGTCAGCCGTTTGCGCGAGAAGCTTGCTTCACATATCCGGACCGGTTCAATGGTCTTCCGCGTGCGCGATAGCGAGGTCGATTGCTATGACGTACAGGAGAAGACGTCGACCACGATTCGTGCTGATCGGATTATTTTCGCCTGCCCGACCTTTCTCGCGAAGTATCTGATGGAGAAATCCGAAGGTGTGGACGCCTTCGAATACGCCCCGTGGATGGTGGCGAATCTCGAGCTAGACGCTTTTCCTCAGCAACGGGCTGGTGCCCCGATTGCATGGGACAACGTTATCTACGATAGCGATTCGCTGGGCTATGTCGTCGCGACGCATCAAAGCCTGCGCGTGCATCAGCCTCAGACGGTCTTGACCTACTACTATCCGCTCACGGGTGCCTCTCCTCGCAGCGAGCGCGAACGCCTGCTCGACACGGACTGGCAGACCTGGGTTGAGCTTATTCTGACGGATCTATCCAGGCCACATCCGGAGATCCGCGAGCTTGTTCGGAATATCGACATCATGCGCTGGGGGCATGCGATGGTGCGACCCAGGCCTGGCTTCACCTGGGGTGAGGATCGCCGGCTTTTTACGCGCCCGTTTGGCCGGGTTCATTTCGCTCACTCGGATCTCAGCGGGTTTTCGATCTTTGAAGAGGCGCAATATCGAGGCGTCATCGCGGCGCAGTGGGTGCTGGCGGATCGGTAGAGCGCTCCGCTGTTCCCAGCAACTCCACTAGCTTTTCTACAAGCGTTACATTTTCTGCGGTGTCGTGAATCTCGATGCCGTTCTTGTCATTCAGGAAGACTTGCCGGAGGGCGAATGTGGTCCGGAGGATGTTCAGCAACGCCGTCGCCCCGGTTTGACTCGTGTCGGCTGGATAGATGGTCTTATCGATCATCGGCTCCAGGCTTTGCCGCATTTGTCGTGTGTCGGGGATGACTCGAATCGTGTGCTCGTCCACAACCTGCCAGAAGTGCCCCGTCTGAAATGCGAACAGGTCGATCGCGTCGAGGATATCCACGCTGTAGAGGTTGAACGGGATCTCGGGTTCCTCCTTAATCGCGGAATTGTCCGACAGTTTGAGACCGGCTAGATCTGCTAGTTCGGCGAAGATTGATTTCGGGGTGTCGTTGAGACGGATTGTCGTCCGGCTGCGAAGTTTCACCTCCAGTTGAGGACGCGCGTTTGCGGCATTGCTCAGGACCCAGCCATTCTCGGCCAGCAAGCTGGCGCCTCCTATGGAGATCGTCGTGGAAGTTGTTTTCCCCAGTTTCTTCGTCAGGTCTGCAGCCGTCTTTTCAGCGACAAAGATCCTGAGCGGCGTGTCCTTAATCACAATCGCCTTGTGCTTCTCATTCTGATAGATGGCCCTCAATGAAAAGCCCGCGCGCAAGAGGTTCATCGTTTCGTTGACCGCATTGGTGGTGGCCATTTCCGGCAGGTATATGACCTTGACCTGCATTCGGTCATGATCGCGACGGTTCTGCTGAGTGTCCCGCATCACGTGAATGGTGGACTCGTTCAAAGGTAACCAGAATGTGGAGGTCTGCATTCCCAGCAGATCGAGCGCATTGATGAGGTCGAGTCCCTCTACATGAAAGCGCGATGTGGGAAGTTCTCGTACCGCACGATCGATAATTACATTCATGCCGGCCATCAAAGCGAGATTTTCATAGATTGCCGCCGGCGATTGGTTCATATCGATGGACACGGCGTCCTTGAGCATGTTCTCCATGTGCGATTCGGTAACTGGAACGACTCTGCGAACTCTTCCGCTCTCGGCGATCGACAGGAATGTCCAATTGGTTGAGCTAAAGCGCAAGGGTGCGGAGGAACTCAGGGGAAGACTTTGAAGGCTCATCTCAGCAATCATGCGTTCCGCTTCTGCCATGATGGAGGGGCTCGCTTGAATGGTGATCGCCTTTGCTGACGGACTGAAATACAACCCACGCATTTGTAGACTTGTCCGCACGGTATTGGCGATGTTCGCAAGGACCTCGTCCCTCACTCCTGTATCCAGGTAGAAGATCTTGAATATCAGAGGTTCCAGGTCGCGCCGAGCGGCTTGGGTATCGGGCGAGACGATGACAGTCTTGTTGTCCCAGGCGAACCAAAAATTCTGGGTTTGTTGGGAGTATCGATCCATCGCTTCGAAGAAGGTCTGCCCCTCGATACGAAGAGGAACAGCGGCTTCAGGCTTGAATCCTGGAGTGAACACGATGTTGATACCAGCCCGGGCGCCGAGCATGTCGTAGCCGGCCCTCGCGTCCAGATTTGGCGGAATCGAATACAAGCCCGTGAATTTGGGCCTCAACAACGCTTGCGGAGTGAATTCCGATTGGGCGTGGATTGAGATCGCCAAAGAGAAAATCAAAACTGCCGAGACGGTTATTCTTGTCATATCAGCTAAGACACCGTTCTTCGTGCGATGGTTTGCGTCAGGTTTATGACCCCCGAACGCCGCCAGCGGGGCTGCCGGCGTCTCCCCCCTTGAAGGGGGAGTATTTCTGGGTCCTCCGTACCGTCAATCACCGGAGTTGCGTTCGCCGATAACCCACAAATAAGACGCGGTGCGCAGGAAGAGTTGCCCCTCCGACACTGCCACCGTGCTGAGGCAGTAGGGTGAACAGTCATCCGCGAGCGAGTTCGAACTGAGGATCTCGAACTTGGGACCTGCGCGGAATACAGTGGTCAGGCCTTCCGCCTCGGTTGTTACGTAGATCTTGCCGTCCGCCAGTATCGGCGACGCGCTGTATGTGCCAGGAGGGAGACGTTCGGGGCCGTACACCGTTTTGCCGGTTTTCACATCGAGAGCAAAAACCACGCCATTATCACGGACGATATAGAGCAGGGTTCCATCGCTGACGGGTGTTGGAACATCGGGTCCCTGTGCGAATGACCAAACGATGTGTGTGTTGGCCACATCGCCGCTGCCGCCAGGCTTGACAGCAACAAGAGGATTATTCCGCGTCGGTGCAATGATCAGATCGCCAACTGCTGTCGGCGATGCCACGATTCGGTAGCTGCGGTCGTTCTGGGGATTCAACACATCCGCGCGCCAGTATTCGCGACCCGTTTCAGGGTCGTGTGCCGATACCACGTCTCCACCCGTAATGATCAACTCGGCGCGCCCGTTTGCTTCGATCCACGTCGGGGTCGTATAGGCATCCGGCGATTCGCTGAGAGCATCTGTCAACCGCTCGACCCGCCAGATATTTTTGCCGGTGGTCTTGTCAATCTTGACGACGTACGAGGGATCGTCGGTCTTCATGCCGTGAAGGACCTGCACGTACAGCGCATTCCCATGAAGCAGCGGCGATGACGCGTAGCCCCAGTTCAATCCGAACTGGCCATATTCGTTCTGGAGGTTACGCGTCCATACTTCGTTTCCGGAGAAATCGAACGCCTTGAGCACACCGACACCGGTCATCACCCAGACATGCTGCCCATCCGTGACTGGCGATGGCGTGGACATGTTCTGCTTGTTTTCCATGTGGTTGGTGTTGGCAAGTTTCCGTTGCCATGCGACGGACCTGGTCCGTCGATCGATTGCCCACAGCTCCAGTTCGCCCCGGTTGGCCTGCGTGGCGACGTTCAGGAAGATCATGTCGCCCCAGATGATTGGCGTAGATCCACTGTAGGCGGGAAGGCGAAGTTTCCACGCAATGTTGGTCTCGACGAACTCAGTGCAGGCGAGCGGAGTTATCGGACGGCCTTCACCAAAGGCTCCAAAACCACCGAAGCCCCGTTGACCGCGCACGATGACCCGCGCCGCAACGGGATTGGAAGTGGGGCCGAAAGGAGTCCGAGGGTTGTCGAGCTCTGCAGCCGCGCACTTGGCCCCCCACGACACTGGAAGACCCACTTCGCTGCTGACGCCGTTGCGAGCAGGTCCACGCCAGTGCGGCCAGTTCTCGGCGGTAGC
>Ga0207659_10002651_pt1 | contig 10654 bp, 8 predicted proteins | sample KBSM43metaG_FD_184330 | JGI IMG/M metagenome (GOLD analysis project Ga0207659, IMG submission 184330) | Miscanthus rhizosphere microbial communities from Kellogg Biological Station, Michigan, USA - KBS M4-3 metaG (SPAdes) (version 2) | ecosystem: Host-associated > Plants > Roots > Rhizosphere >...
GAGCTGCGCGCGAACCTGGAGGCGCTGCGCGCCGCTCCGGCCGTGAACTACGCGGGAGTCCGGCGGCTCAAGCACCTGGCTCTGCGCCGTGCGTACGAGCGATTCCGCGACACCGAGCTGCGCACCGGCAGCGCGCGGGCCCGCTCTTTTCGCGCGTTCACCGAGGAGCAGGCGTGGTGGCTGGCCGACTACGCGCTCTTCCGGGCCCTCCACGAGCGCATGCAGCCGCGGCCCTGGACCGAGTGGCCCGAGGGGCTGCGGACACACCAACCGCTGGCGCTGGCCGGTGCGCGCGCCGAGCTGTCTGACGACGTTCAGTACCGCGAGTATCTGCAGTGGCTGGCGTCCGGACAGTGGCACACCGCGCGCGACGCGGCCGCCCCGGTGACGCTGTTCGGTGACCTGCCGTTCATGGTGGCGCTCAACAGCGCCGACGTCTGGGCGCGGCAGCACGATTTCCGTCTCGACGCGTCGCTGGGGGTGCCGCCCGACGCGTTCAGCGAGACGGGGCAGGACTGGAAGCTGCCAGTTTACGAGTGGGACGTGATCGCCGATGGCGGGTTTGCATGGCTGCGGCAGCGAGCCCGCCGGAACGCCGAGCTCTTTGGCGGCTACCGCGTCGATCACCTCGTCGGCTTTTTCCGCACCTTCTGGCGAGCACTCGGCGACAGCACCGGGCCGGGCTGGTTCACGCCCGCCGGCGAGCCGGCGCAGACCGAGCTGGGCGAGCAGGTGTTGCGCGTGTTCCTGGAGTCGGGCGCCGAGATCGTCGCCGAAGACCTTGGCGTCGTGCCCGATTTCGTCCGGGCGTCCCTGGTGCGGCTGGCGGTTCCGGGCTGCAAGGTGTTCCGTTGGGAACGGCTGTGGGACCTGGACGGACAGCCCTTCGCGGACCCACGTGCCTATCCGGCGCTGTCGGTGGCGACCTCCGGCACGCACGACACCGAGCCGCTTGTCGTGTGGTGGGAGACCGCACCCGAGGAGGAACGCACGGCGGCCCTGGCCATCCCGCTCGTGGCCGAGCGCCTGGGCGAGGACGGGTGCCGCACCGCGCTCGAGAGCCCGACGCTGACCGCGTCCGCGCGTGACGCGTTCATCGAGGTGCTGATCGCGTCGAATTCAGACCTGGTGATCCTGCCCGTGGGCGACGTGTTCGGGTGGGCCGACCGCATCAACACGCCAGCCACAGTGAACGATCAGAACTGGACCTGGCGGATGCCGTGGCCCAACGAGCGCCTGGCGTTCGAGCCCGAGGCCGTCGCGGCCGTGAAGCGTCTGCGCGAGTGGTGCGCGCGCTATCGCGGCAGTCTCGACTTCCAGAACTCCCACGACCGCTCGTAGGTCTGGACCGCCTTTTTCGCTTCCTCGGGGGCGAGGTACGTCACGCCGTCACCGCGCAGCCGCATCGCCTCCGACTGCAGGCGCGCGTTCACGTTCAGATAGTAGGCCTTCGCCACCACCACATGAAGCGAATCCGCGACGACCACCGCGCCGTGCCCGCGCATCAGGGCGGCCGAGCGCCGGCCGAGGGTGCGCGCCAGCGCCTGGCCCAGCGCGGGAGTGCCGACCAGCATGTCCGTGACTCCAGCCGCGGCGCGGATGTCGAAGACCGGCACGCCTTCGCCGATGAAATAGCCCATGTGGTACATCGGCCGCAGCGGCACGTTGGCGGCGGCAAACGGAATCACGTCGAGGCAGTGGCAGTGCACTACGGCCGTCACGTCGGGCCGCGTTTTGTAGATCTCGCCGTGGATGAAGCGCTCCATGTACCCGGCGCCCGAGCCGCTCGCCGGGTTGCTGTCGAGATCGTACTCGACGATGTCCGCGGCGGTGACGAGCGCCGGCGCCCCCGCGCGGGCCAGGAAGTAGCGGTTCGCGTTGGCGGGATTGCGGACGCTGACGTGTCCGTAGCCGTCGACGACGCCCTCGTTGGCCAGGATGCGGTTGGCGGTGACCAGGTCGTCGACGAGCGCCTGGCGTGATGGCGCAGCCGGCGCTTGCGACGACGCCGGAGCCGTCGCGATCAGAAGAGCGGCGGCAAGTGCGGCGGCGCCGAGTCTTCGTTTCATCGCGAGCCTTTCAATGACGGTCGAAGATCCACACGTTGTCCTGGTCCCACGATGTTCCTCGGACCTGTTCCGAGGCGCGAATGCGACGGCCATCCTCGATCAGCTCGTAGCGGAAGGAGACCGTCATCTGACCCGCAGGGATCGGCTCCCGGAACGTCACGACCAGGGCGTCTCCGTCCCAGTGGATCCATCCGCCGGATGGAGGCCCCTGACCTTCGGCCGGTATCGCGGGCCCATCCGATCGCAGCTCGTACTCGTAGTCGCGCGGACCGCCTTCCATGACGAACGACGCCTGGTGGCGAAACGACGGCTCATGGTGCTCGATTGTCCAGTTCCCGCTCTGCACCGTGGCGGCGCCCGCGCTGAGCGTGCTCGCCTCCCGGTTGAGAACCCACTCGCCGCTGAAATCGGGCTTGCTCATGCCTGGGACGTCTCTCGCCGCGGGAATGTTACGATGGACCGCGTGTTGGGGTTGGTGTACCTGATGTCCTTGCGGAGGCGTAAGGAGAACGACGACCCGAGCCGTCTGCCGGGTAGCGAGCCGATCGCCTCGCTCGGGTTGACGGCGCCACCACCCGCGCCTGACGCCGCCCCCACATCGCAGTTTGTCTCACTCCATCTCGACGACCGGGACGGTTAGCGCGCCGACGATCGCATGCCGGAATCGGCGGACACACCGAGCCAGACAAAAGAAACCAACACCAGCAGCTGCGCGATGGCGAATGGCGGCTCTGACTGGGTGGGGGCGAGCTGGGCGAGGTCGGGCAGGCGCCGGAAGAGCTGCGCCACCAGCACGAAGCAGTTCAGATACGTGGCCGCCACGACGCCGCCTGAGTAGATCCGCCGCCATGGCCCCGCGAGCCGCTTGGCGAGCGCGATGGCGGCAACGCCGAGCACGACCAGCGAGATGCTGCCAACCACGTGGGACGGGAGCAGGACGTTCGAAGGGAATCCAAACCCGGTGACGCTGGTGGCCGCGCTCGTCACGAGGAAGACAGACGCCCAGCCGACGAGTCGCCGTCCACTGACCAACCCGCCGGCCACCACGAGCCCGGTGATGATGCCAGCCAGGCTCACCATTACGTGGAACAACGTGAACGTCTGAAGGTTGAACGCCATGACGCCCGTTCTCTATCCCTTCGGCGCGATCTTGGCCCAGGCGTCCTTCAGCGTGACCGTGCGATTGAACACCGGCGCACCGGGGCGTGAATCCGGGTCGACGCAGAAATAGCCCTGACGCTCGAACTGGTAGCGTGTGCCGACGGTCGCGTTGGCGAGCGACGGTTCGACTTTCGCCGTGGTCAGGCGCTCGAGCGAATTGGGATTGAGGTCGGTCAGCGGGTCGCGGTCGCCCTCGCCGGGATTCTCGGACTTGAACAGCCGGTCGTAGAGACGCATCTCGGCGGTGACGGCGTCGGCGGCCGACACCCAGTGGATGGTGCCTTTCACCCGGCGGGCTGCGCTGGCGCCGCCGAGCGACTCGAGGTCCGCCGTGCATCGCAGCTCGACGATCTCGCCGGAGGCATCCTTCACCACCTGCTCGCACTTGATGATGTAGGCGTAGCGCAGACGGACTTCGCTGCCGGGCGACAGCCGGAAGAACTTCTTCGGCGGCGCCTCCATGAAATCCTCGCGCTCGATGTAGATCTCCCGCGACAGCGGAATCTCGCGCGTGCCGGCGCTTTCGTCCTCGGGGTTGTTGACCGCGGTGAGCGTCCGCGCATGCCCCTCGGGCAGGTTCTCGATGACGACCTTGAGCGGCCGCAGCACGGCCAGGACGCGCGGTGCGCTGCGATTGAGGTCCTCGCGAACGGTCGCCTCGAGCAGCGCGATGTCGATGACGTTCTCCTTCTTGGCCACGCCGATGCGGGCGCAGAAGTCGCGCATGGCGGCGGGCGTGTAACCGCGCCGCCGGATGCCGGCTATCGTCGGCATCCGCGGGTCGTCCCAGCCCGCCACGTGCTTCAGCTCCACGAGCGCGAGCAGCTTGCGTTTGCTCATCACCGTGTAGTTGAGATTCAGACGCGCGAACTCGATCTGCTGCGGCCGCGACGTGCCGGCGTCCTTCGCGCGGAAGTGCTCCACGACCCAGTCGTACAACGGGCGGTGATCCTCGAACTCGAGCGTGCAGAGCGAGTGCGTGATGCCCTCGATGGCGTCGGAGATCGGGTGCGCGTAGTCGTAGGTCGGATAGATGCACCACGCGTCGCCGGTCCGATGGTGCGTGGCGCGCCGGATCCGGTAGAGCGCCGGGTCGCGCATGTTGATGTTGGGCGACGCCATGTCGATCTTGGCGCGCAGCAGGTAGCTGCCTTCGTCGAATTCACCCGCCCGCATGCGACGGAACAGGTCGAGGCTTTCGGCCGGCGGCCGCGAGCGGTCGGGGCTGTTGCGTCCTGGCTCGGTGAGGGTGCCGCGGTACTCGCGCACTTCGTCGGCGCTCAGGCCGTCCACGTAGGCCAGGCCCGCCTCGATGAGGCGCTCGGCGCACTGGTACATCTCCTCGAAATAGTCGGAGGCGTAGAACATCCGGTCGGCCCAGTCGAACCCGAGCCAGCGCACGTCCTCCTGGATGGAGTCCACGTACTCGACGTCTTCCTTCTCCGGGTTGGTGTCGTCGAACCGCAGGTTGCACAGGCCGCCGAACTCGAGCGCGACGCCGAAGCCCAGGCAGATCGCCTTGGCGTGGCCGATGTGCAGGTAGCCGTTGGGCTCGGGCGGAAAACGGGTGTGGACGCGGCCGCCGTGGCGGCCGGCCTTGCGATCTTCGGTGACGATATCCCGAATGAAATCCAGGGGCCGCGCGGATTCGAGCGGCGGGGCACTCTCCGACATGAACTTCCGATCTTACTCGGGGAGGTCTGGTTGGGGCACCGTCTCCTCGCCGAGTCCGGCCACGCCGACCGGTGTGAGTGCGCGGGCGGTGGTGGCCACGGGCTCGGCAAACGGCAGCTCGGGGCTCGACGTGACGTCCAGCTCGCGCAGCCGGCGGGCGCTCACGAGCACCCGGGATTCGAGCGACCCGACGGCCTTGTTGTAGGACTGCACGGCGCCGTCCAGCTTTGCGCGCACGTCGTCGAAGTGCTCGGTGAAGCGCGCCAGCCGGTCGTAGAACTCCTTGCCGAGCCGCGCCACCTCCTTGTAGTTCTCGGCCAGCACTTCCTGGCGCCAGGTGTGCGCCACCGTCGTGAGCAGCGCGATGAGTGTGATCGGGCTCGCCAGCAGCACGCGGCTCTTGAGCCCGTGCTCGATGAGCGAGAGGTCGTACTGGAGCGCGGCGCTGAAGAGCGTCTCGCCGGGCAGGAACATCACGACCATCTCCGGCGACTCGCCGTCGATCGCTTCCCAGTAGGCCTTGCTGCCCAGCCGCTCCATGTGCTCGCGCACCCGCCGGGCGTGCGCCTGCAGCCGCTCGGTGCGCGCGTCGTCGTCGGTGGCCTCCTGCGCGTCGAGGAACGCCTCGAGCGGCACCTTGGCGTCCACCACGATGCTTTTGCCGAGCGGCAGGCGCACGATCATGTCGGGGCGCTGGCGGCCGGCGTCCGACCACAGACCGGGCTGCTCCTCGAAGTCGCAGCGGTGCAGCATGCCGGCGAGCTCGACGACGCGGCGAAGCTGCATTTCGCCCCAGCGCCCGCGCACCGACGGCGTGCGCAGTGCGCGCGAAAGTGTGTTGGTCGTCGTGCCCAACAAGGTGATCTGCTCGTTGAGCTGCGCGAAGGACGCGCTGCGCTCCTTCTCCACGGCACCGAGCCGGTCGTGCACCTGCTTCACGGTGTCGCTGAGCGGCTGCACCGCCGTCCGCGCGAGATCGAAAAAGGCGTTCCGGTTCGTGTGCAGCGCTTCGGCCGCGAGCGACTGAAAGGCCTCTCGCATGCTCGCCTGCGTCTTGTCGGCCATCGCCTGCATGGCGTTGGCGGACGCCTGGTGCCGCTCATTCTCCTGCTGCAGCCACTGATTGTCGCGACGGGCCACCGCCAGGTCGCCGGCCGCGGCCGCGCGTTCTTCGGCGAGCTGCCGGGCGCCCAGCGCACGAGTGACGACGTAGGTGACGGCGACGGCGACGGCGATCAGGAGCAGCGCGAGGGCCAGCGGCATGCGTCTACTGCGTCCCGGCCGGGCGCGGCCGCGGGCGCGGCAGCGGCTTGCGGGGCAGCAGCTCGTCGCGGTTGGCCGTGTGATAGACGAACGACGCGATGATCACCGCGTTCTTCATCAGGTCTTCCGGCTGGATGCGGTCGTACACGTCGTTGTTGGAGTGATGGGAGTCGGTGCCGTACTCGAGCGGATCCTGAATGAACTGGAAGCCGGGCAGTCCCACTTCGTCGAACGCGACGTGATCGGTCGAACCCGTGTTGCGCATCGCCAGCGTGGTCATCCCGAGGCTGCGGAACGGCTCCATCCATGCGGCGAACACCGGGCGCACGGCCTCGTTGCCCTGCAGGAAGATGCCCCGGAGCGCGCCGCCCCCGTTGTCCATGTTGAAGTAGCCGGAGAGGCGCGCGTGCTCGGGCAGGAGCGCCATGGTGTCGCGGTCGGCGAAGCGCTGCTTCACGTAGGCGCGTGAGCCGAGGAGGCCCTGTTCTTCGCCCGTCCACAGCGCCAGCCGCACCGTGCGGCGCAGCCGCAGGCCCGACGCCTTGAGGATCCGCATGACCTCCATCATCACCGCCGACCCGGCCGCGTTGTCCGTGGCGCCCGTGCCCGAGTGCCAGGAGTCGAAGTGCGCGCCAAGCATGACGGCCTCGGCGGCCTTGTCGGTGCCCGGAAGTTCGGCGACAAGGTTGAATGCGTCGAGCGTGTCGCCGACGAAGCGGTTCCGGATGTCGAGCTCCACCTGCACCGGCACCTTGCCGTCCACGAGGCGCAGGATGCGGTTGTACTGTTCCGACGCCACGATGAGCTGCGGCGTCATCATCGGGGGGGTGGTGCTCCAGTACGTGGCGGGCGCGTTGTGCACCAGGATGGCGCTGTGGTCGTTGCGGCCGGTGCCGGGCTCGAGCGTCGCCACCACGCCCTCTTTTGCGAAGAACGCCGTGAGCTTGTCGCGGAAGCCCGGATCGGGCGGCGGTCCGCCGGCGCGCGCCCCGCGGCCCCGGCCGGGGTTCACCTGCTGCGCCTGTATGTCCACCAGTTCCTGATCGGTGAAGCGCCGGCCGAGCGGGGCCGTCACCATCCGCACGTCCACGGCCGGGTTGTTCAGCACGACCTTGCCCGAGAGCTTGCCCGTCCACGCGGCGAAATCCGCTTCGGTCCGGATAGCCGTCACGACGACGTCGGCCTTGACCGGTCCCTCGGTCCCTGGCGTCCAGGCGCGCGGCGCCGCCAGCAGCGGGAACGGCTGGGGCATGAGCACGTTGGCGGCGATGCGATCGTTAGCCCAGCCGCGACCGAACGGACCCCAGGTTTCCTCGCGCACGTTCGTGACGCCCCAGTCGCGCAGCCGCCCTTCCGCCCATGCCGCGGCCGCGCGGATGGCCGGGGAGTTGGTGAGGCGCGGGCCGTGGACGTCGGTGAGGTACCAGAGCGTGTCCATCACCTGCGAACGCTGCAGCCCCTCCTCTTTGATTCGGGCCACGGCGTCGAGATCCGCGACGTCGGAGCGAGGGGCCTGGGCAACGCCCTGGACCGGCTCTGATTTCTGGGTGCGAGACTGCGCCGACGGCAGCGCCAGCGCCGATGGCAGAGCCAGCGTCAACACCACTGCGATGCCGCCCCACCCCAACCGCCGCGTCGATGGAACGTCCATGTACGTAGACCCGCCTCCCGGATTGAGTGTAATCCCGGGGGTGGCGGTGGTCGAAAAGAGATCGGAGATAATGGCCGGCTTCATGACGCGAGCGTGGCGGGCGGGCTTTCTGGCCGCCCTGGGACTGGCGGCGATGACCGGCTGCAATGCCGAGTCTGCGGACGACCCCGACGCTCCGCCGGCGATGCTGTCGTCGGAGCTGCGCGACATCGTCCTGGCGCCAGACACCACACTGGTGTCCGGACTGGTTCCGCGCAGCACGACGCTCGACACGCTTCTGAGGGGCCACGGCGTCGCCGACGATGCCGCCGTCAGCGTCGTCCACGCCGCGCGCCAGGTGTTCGACCCGCGCCGGCTGCGCGCGCTCCAACCGTTCTCGATCGAGCGCACCCTCGAAGGCACGCTGCGCTTCTTCCAGTACGAGATCGACAACGATCGTTTCCTGCGCGTCGCGCCGTCCCCGTCCGGATCGGGAACGCTCGACGCGACGGTCGTGCCGATTCCCAGGACGCTCGAGCACGCCAGCGCGAGCGGACGCATCGACGCCGAGACGCCGTCGCTCTTCCAGTCGGTCGCCGACGCCGGTGAAGGCGCCGAGCTCGCGGTGGCGCTCGCCCAGGTGTTCTCGGGCGAGATCGACTTCAACTCCGACCTCCAGCCCGGCGACGGCTACGCGCTCGCTTTCGACAAGTTCACGCGCGAAGGCGGCGCCACGAGCTACGGCGAGATCACCGCGGCCGAGTTCCGCAACGACGGTCGCGTGCTGCACGCGATCCGCTTCACGGTCCCTGGCGGCAAGCCCGGCTACTACGATGAGCGCGGCCGCTCTCTGCGACGCTTCTTTCTGCGCTCGCCGCTCAAGTTCGAGCCGCGCATCACGTCACGGTTCTCGTCGAGCCGGATGCACCCGGTGCTGCACACGGCGCGCGCGCACCGCGGTGTGGACTACGCCGCGCCGACGGGGGCGCCGGTCGTGGCCGCGGCGTCCGGTGTCGTGACGTCGGCGACCTACGACGGCCGCAACGGCCGCATGGTCCGCGTGCACCACGCGTCGGGCTACGACTCGTTCTACCTTCACTTGTCGGCGTTTGGCCCTGGCATTCGCGCCGGCGTGCGTGTCGAGCAAGGCCAGACGGTCGGGCTGGTCGGCGCGACCGGGCTGGCGACCGGACCGCACCTCCACTACGGCCTCACGCGGAACGGTGTGTTCGTGAACCCGCTGCGCCTGAGCCAGCCGCCGGGCGATCCGATCCCGCCGTCCGCCATGCCCGCTTTTTCAGCCGAGCGCGACCGCGCTCTGGCGAGCCTCGAGGGCTCCCACGTCCTGGCGTCAGCGAACTGATCGGCGCAGGTTCGTGGGCCGCGGGCTTTCGTGGCTGCAGGCCTTTAGGCCTGTCTTCTTCACTCGTCCCGAAACGCCGTTGCCGGATCGACGCGGGTCGCCCGCCAGGCCGGCGCCATGCACGCCGCAATCGCGGTCAACGCCGCGACAATCGGCACCACGATGAACGTCAGCGGATCCCACGGCGTGATCGGATAGATCAGCGTTGCCATCAGGCGCCCGAGCATCGCCGCGAGGGCGAGGCCGACGACCAGGCCGATCAGAGTGATCCGCGTGGCATGTCCGACCACGAGCCCGATGACACTCTGCCGGCTGGCGCCGAGCGCGATTCGCACGCCGAACTCCCGCGTGCGCTGCCGCACCGACTGCGACAGCACGCCAAAGACGCCGACCATCGCCAGCAGCAGCGCCATCGCGGCGAACGCCCCGACGAGAACGGCGCGGAAGCGCTGTCGCGACGTCGAGTCTTCAACTACAGTTGCCATCGTCCGAAGGCGTCCGAGCGCTCGTTCACGGTCCACGCGGGCCACCGCGGCACGGACGGGCGCAGCCAAAGCCGCGGCGTCGCCACGCTCCGGCCGCACCAGGAGCGCGGCCGCCCACCACGCGTTCTGCGCAATCGGCACGTAGATCTGCGGTGCGGGCGCCGGCTCGGCAATCGCCAGCTTCACCTGCCGAACGACGCCGACGATCTCGGCCACCACCTGACCCGGTCTCGTGGGATCCATCAGATGCCCCACGCGCGACAACTCGAGTCGCATCCCCAGCGGCGCTCGTCCGTTGAGATACTTCTCGACGAACGCCTCGCTGACCAGGCACACCGCAGGGCCTCGAGCCGTGTCGGCGGCCGTGAATCCTCGACCGGCCACGATGGGGATGTCGAGTGCGGCGAAGTACGAGGGGCTCACCATGTGGTAGGGCGCGAAATCACGGCTGGCCATCGGCTTGACGGGATCTCCGACGATGGAAAAAGTCTGGTTCATCCACGCCCCTTCGAGCGGCATGATGCCTCCCCAGGCGACGTTCCGCACTCCAGGGATGGCCCGCACTTCTCGCTCGACCAGCTCGTGAAAACGATGGACGGTGTCGATCGTTGGGTACGGTCCAGGCGTGCCGGCTGCCGGGGATGGAAGTGTGATCAACCCCGTGAGCACTTCGCGCGCTTTGAAGCCGCTGTCCACGTTCTGCAGCGTGAGAAGCGTGCGCAGCAATAGACCGGCACCACAGAGCACGAGCACCGCCGCCGCCACCTGCGCTGACACCAGGCCGCTCCGGAGCCAGGCGCCATGACGAGTGATCCGGCCCTCGGTGGACACGGCGTCGGCCAGACGTCCACGCGTGAACTGCCAGGCCGGCGCCAGGCCAAAGAGGATCCCCATGGTTACCGTGGTGAGCGCGCAGACGACGGCAACCCGTCCGTCGAGCGACAGGGCGACTGCGTTGGGCAACACGCCAGCCGGGACGAACGACGGTGCGGCGGCAAGCAGTGCCGCC
>Ga0207659_10002652_pt1 | contig 10653 bp, 4 predicted proteins | sample KBSM43metaG_FD_184330 | JGI IMG/M metagenome (GOLD analysis project Ga0207659, IMG submission 184330) | Miscanthus rhizosphere microbial communities from Kellogg Biological Station, Michigan, USA - KBS M4-3 metaG (SPAdes) (version 2) | ecosystem: Host-associated > Plants > Roots > Rhizosphere >...
ACGACCTTTTCGCTGTCGGCCTGCGCGATCACGTAGTACGAACCGCCCGCCGTGGTCGCGGGCAACGGGAGCAGTGCGCTGCCGGCGTGCGACGCACCGGCCGCGAGCGCGGGTACCTGACGGCTGCCGAGCAGCAGGTCGTTGGCATCGAACGACGAGTTCGACGACAGGTAGTAGCGCGTCGTCGAGGCGACGGCGCTGCCGCTCCCCTGGTTCACCGTGGTATCCGACACGCTGAACGTGGTGCCGGGCACGGCTATGGCGGGCGTAGTCACCGCCGAGACCAGCAGGTCCGGCCCGATCTTGATCGTGGCGCTGGCCTTCACGTTGTTCGTCTCGACGCTTTCCGGCAGCTGGCTGTTCCAGTCGCTCTTCGCCAGCACGTAGTACGAACCGGCGGCGGTCGACGCCGGCAGGTGCAGCGACGTGGACGCCTGGTGCGTCGCGCCCGGCGCCAGCCGCGGGACCGGGCGGCTGCCGAGAAACACGTCGGAAGCGTCGAGGCTGCTGTTCGTCGACAGATAGAACCCGGTGACCGAGTCCGAGGCGGCACCGGTCCCCTGGTTTTTCGTCGTGTCGGCCACGACGAGGTCCGCATCGGCCCCGCCGGTCGCAGGCGCGGTAATGGCCTGAACGACGAGGTCCGGCGGCAGGTCGTCGCTCACGATGGCGATACTGGCGCTGGCGGGAGAGCCCACGCCGTAGCCGCTACCCGCGCTCAGCGTCACGACGACGGACTCGTTGCTTTCCAGCAGCTCGTCGTCGATCGGCGTCACCGTGATGGTGGCAGAAGCCGCACCGGCCCCGAAGAGCACGGTGCCGGCAAGCGGCTGGTAATCCGCGCCGGCCGTGGCCGTTCCGGCTACGACGTACTGGACCGTCAGCGGTCCGCTGATCTCGCCAGTGCGGGAAACGGTGAACACACCCGCCGTGCCCGCCTCGGTCGCTTGCGGGACGGAGACCGCCAGCGTAACGAGGCTTGCCGGCTGCACCGCGACCGTCACGGTATCCGTCGCCGTCAGGCCGTCGTTGTCGGTCACCTCGAGCGTCACGATGTGGGTGCCAACCGAGAGGGGCACGTCCAGGAGCGCGCCGGAACCCAGAAGCATGCCGCCCTCGCGCCATTCGTAGGCGACGAGGGTGCCGTTGTCATCGTGCGACGCGCTGGCATCGAGCGACACGAGCGCCGAGCCGTCGCCATCGGCGTCCGTCACCGTCTGGTCCGTACCCGCGTTGGCCACCGGTTTTCCCGTCGCCACGCCGTCGCTCAGCGCGTCGTGCAGATTCAGCCCGCCGTGCGTCGTCCAGCTGTCGAGACGCACGTTCGAGACGCCCGAGGGATCGGCGTTGCGCAACAGGAGGTCGACGACCTGCGCGTTGCTGGTCACGTCGCCACGCGACCAGATGAGCGCGGCGGCACCAGCCACGTGCGGCGTCGCCATCGACGTGCCGCTCAACCAGCTGTAGCAACCCGTCTCTCCGGGCACGCCGGCTTCGGTGCACTTGCTCAACGGATAGGTCGACAGGATGTTGCTGCCCGGCGCCGAAATGTCGACCCAGGCACCATAGTTCGAGAACGATGCCCGCTTGTGCTCCTCGTCGAACGCCCCGACCGCCACGACGTGGTCCAGGGCCGCCGGATAGAACGGCGCCGTCACACCGTCGTTGCCGGCGCCCGCGACGATGACCGCGCCGGCGTTCCACGCGTCCTGCACCGCGTCGGCCAGCGCCTGTGAGTACACGGTGTCGCCCAGGCTCATGTTGATCACCTTGGCGCCATCGGCCACGGCTCTCGAGATGGCCTGAATCACCGCGAAGTCAGTGCACGTGCCGTCCGCGGCGCACACCTTGTAGGCCAGGAGCCGGGCCTGGGGGGCGACGCCCACCACGCCCTCCGCCGTGGTGGGACTGCCGGTCAGGTTCTCGAAACTCGCCGCAATCGTGCCTGCCACATGCGTGCCGTGGCCGTGGTCGTCGAGAGGATCGAAGGTGGAGTGAACGAAGTCGTACCCGCCGGCGTAGTGCGAGGCGAGATCGGGATGGTTGTAGTCGATGCCGGTGTCGATGACCGCGACGGTCACCGTGGGTGAACCGGTCGAGACCGCCCACGCTTCGGGCGCGTCGATGTCGGCGTCGGGCGTGCCCTGGTAGAAGCAGAAATCGCCGAAGATCCACGCGAAGCAGTAGAACTCCTGGCCGGTGTTGTGGAACCCCCACTGCTGGCCGAACAGCTTGTCGCGCGGCACCAGCGGCGTGTCGCCACCGTGCGCGGTGGGTTCCGGCACGTACCGGATGTAGTTCGGTTCCGCGAAGAGCACATCGGGATTGCGGCGGTAGCGGGCGGCCGCGGCCTGTTCGTCGCCGTCCGGCACGGCCACCAGCGCCACGCCACGACTCGCCAGCTCGCTCATCAAACGGCCGCGCGCGCCGCGATGCGCGTCGGCCTTCGCGTTGGCGTTCACCGCTGGCCTGAACGTCACGAGGATCTGTCCGGCCACGGCCTGGCGCCGCACCGGCTGCGCGGACGCGACCGACGTGAGCGCGGCAAAGGCGAGCGCGAGACAGACGACAGCTTTCCCGAGGCGCATGACGGTCCTCCGGCGACGGGGCATGGCAAATGACACGTGGGGAGAGTCAGCCGGGAAGCGGCAAGTCCGCTGCCACCCGCGCCAAGGCCCGCTGAACCGGGTTTCCGGGAGGTCGCCGAGGGCACGCGGCGGAGGGACGCCCGGGACCCTTACGGAAATCGGCTGACGCCCTCGAAACGGTCAGCTAGCGCTGGACTGGTGAGTAGGTGACGCCATCAGGGCTGTTTTGCACGCCCACGCGCGCCAGCGTGTCGCCGCTCACGAGGTCGAGCACCAGCAGCGAGTCGTCATTCCGCACCGTCACGAACGCGTGCCGGTTGTCGGGATGCGGGAAGACGCCCGCCGCGGATGGATCGGAGACCTTGGTAAGTCCGAGCCTGATCGACTTCACGATCGACTGCGTGGCCACGTCGGCGACCACCAGGGCCGACGCCTGCGCGTGCGGGATGAGCGCGAACCTCCCGTCCGGCGTGAACTGCACGCGATACGGAAAGCCCGGTGAGGTGATCCGCTTGGTCACCTCGAGCGTCCGCGTGTCGATGATCGAGATCGTGTCCTCCGCGCGGTTGCCGGCCCACACCCAGCGGCCGTCCGGCGTCACGCCCACGCCCTCGCACTCCCGGCCGGTCCGCACATCCTTGATCTTCTTGCCGGTCTGAAAATCGAAGGCGCTCACGCTGCCGTCGCGCATGTTCGAGCAGTAGAGACGCGTGCGGTCGGTGGACAGCGCCAGCATGTGCGAGACGCCGGCCTCGGTGCGGAACACCCGCTCGACCGCGCCAGTGGACACGTTCACGACGAGCAGGGCCTGATTCGCCTCGGAGGTCACCACGACGCGGGTGGCATCGACCCAGCGGACGTCGTGCGGCGCGCGGTACTCGCCCAGGTCGATGGTCTTGATGGTGTCGCCGCTCGGGAGCGCGATGAGGCTGAGCGCCTTCTGCGCGCCCGCCCCGGCCTTGTTGTAGTTGGTCACCACCACGGTGCGGCCGTCGGGCGAGGCGGCGGCCTCGTGCGGGCCGCCCACGACCCTCACGTGGCGGTAGGCCTCCATCCGCTGCAGGTCGATCAGCGTGACCGAATCGGACTGCTGGTTGACCGCGACCACCGTGCCGGCGAGCGCGGGCCGGCGCCCCGCCGGCTGGGCTGAATACACCGCCGTGCCGACGCTCGCGAGCACCAGCGCGGCCCACAGATGGCGCCAGGACATGTCTCGCATTCTCGATCAGAAGCTCCATCGCAGCTCGGCGTATCCGGTCGAGTTGCCCTGCAGCAGGCCGAACAAAGATGAGGCTTCGCCGCGGAGAATCTCGGCGCCCGCCAGCACCTTCCAGCTGTCGGTCACCGCATAGGCGACTTTCGGCCGCAGCGCCCCACCAGAGGGATGCGCATAGGTCACGGCGGCGCACTCCGCCTCCAGCGTTTCGTGCCACCACGTGTAGGCGATGCGGAACGACGCGCCGTGCTGCACGTGTCGAGTCTGGCTGTTGAGGATCGCCTGCTGTGCCGCCACGCCCGAGGCAAAGCCGCCATCGGTCGCGCCTTCGTCGTTGCGGGTCTTCAGACCCGCCTCTGGATCGTCCAGCACGTAGCGCGACAGGTACTGCACGTTCAGGTTCAACCGGCCGCCGAACGTCCGATCCACTCCCGCGACGACGAATACGAACCGGTTCTTGACGAACGGATCGCGGCCCCGCGGATCGTCGCTCTGGACATAGGCTCCCTCGGCTCGCAGGCCGAACCGCCCCAGGTTGGCGGCCATGTCGCCGCCCAAGACGCGCACGCGGTGATGCTCGATATGGATGACGGGCGCCTGGTCCTGAAAGCGGGCCTGAAGGCCTGCAGCCACGCCTACCCCGAGATCCGGTGCCAGGTCGAATCCGCGAAAGTACGACGCCGACCAGTCCACGGCGCCGCCGGTCTGCTCGAGGCGCACGGCCCACTGGTCGCCCGGCCACCGCTCAGCGTCGCGCACCAAGGCGATGCCCGGCGGCGGCGCCGGCAGCGCGAACTCGTGGCCGCGAAACTCGGGCAGCCACACGCCGGTCAGCGAGACATCCCCGGCGTAGTAACTCGCGCGGACGGCGGTCGTCCCCAGCCGGCGATCGGCATCGTCCGGCACCAGCAGCGTCAGATCCTGGCCGGACAGGTTGTCCGTGGGATTGACCCCGTCGGCGCGACCCCAGGCGATGATCTGCCGCCCCGCGCGCACGTCGAACCGCCCAAAGCGGAGATCGACGAAGGCTTCGCGTACCTCGCCGGTGGCGTCGCCGTATTCGAGCGGACCGCGCAGCGCGGTCCACCCCTCGGCGAGGAACGACACGTGGTCGGACACTCGCCGTGACGTCTTCAGCCACAGCATGCCGGCACCGACATGTCGCTCGGCGTCGAGGTTCCGTGTCGAGCTCCAGTAGCCGGCGCGTAGCGCGCCGGTGACGCCCAGGCGCTCGAACACGCCCGGCGGCGGCGCGGGTTCCGGAACCGCAATGTCCTGGCCACGCGCCGGCGCCACAACCGCGATGGCCAACAGGGCTGTCCATAATGCGCGCATCGCGACACCTCAGTCCTGCTCGATGTAGCGGGTGGTGAACGTCTCGTCGGGGATCGCGATGCCGGGCGTCACCTTGGCCATGCTGATCACGGTCCGGTGACCGTTCTGGTGGTTGGTCATCTCGCGCTGCAACGCAAACCAGCGCCCCTTCTGCGGCTCCACGAGCTCGTGGCGGGTGACCGTCTGCGTCTTCCACAGCCGGCCGGCCAGGTCGTAGTACTCGACCTTCGTCTCGACGAAGTTGTCGGCGCGCACCCAGGTAATCTTCTTGCTGTAGCCGCTATTGGCCCGCACGGCATCGCTGGCCGGCACGCTTTCCACGACGTAGCAGTCGAACCCGTCCGTCTTCTCGCTGCGCAGGAGGGTGTGACGGTACTGATCCACCTTCGGCAGCGAGATGTCGCCGTAGGAGAAATCCGACCCTACGAAGCTGTCCTTCTTGTTGTTGGCCACCAGCCGCCGGCTCTTTTTCAGCGCCGGCAGGTAGATCCACAGATCGTCGTCGCCGTCGATGTGCTCGACCTGCAGGAAGCTGGTGCCCTTGATGTCGGCCGGCGTGCTGAACCGCACGACCAGCCTCGAGTCGATCCCGTTGGGCTGCAGCTTGATCAGCCCAGTGCTCCGCCGCTCCCGCTGTTGCCCCTTGTCGTTGACGAGGACCATCGCGGAGTCGAGCTGCAGCGACGACACCTTGGTCACGAAGAAGTTCTTCTCCATGATGTCGTGCGCGCTGGGCTCGGCCGCGATGGCCGGGACGGCCAGGCCGACCGCCATCGCCGCCACCAGCGCCGCGGCCGCCGGCTTGAAGAACGCCTCGCGGCGATCGCCGAAGACGAAGCGCGGCTTGAACAGCATCATCAGCGCGCGCAGGAAGAACAGCGCGAAGAAGGCGCTGATCACCATCGTGGCGGTGACCATGCTCGCCAGCGTGTTGTAGAACGCGAATTCCGACGCCTGCAGCACCGAGTAGCCCGCGATGATGGAGATCGCCACGAGCAGGATCGCCTTGCCGGAGGTCAGCATGGACGCCCGCGTCGCTTCGCGCACGCTGCCCGTCCGCGCGAGCTCCTCGCGGAAGCGGAACAGCAGGTAGATCTCGTAGTCGGCGCCGATCCCGATCGCCATCGCCGCGGTGGTCATCGCCGAGATGTCGAGCGGGGTGCGCAGCCACCCCATCAGCCCGAAGTTGGCGAGCATCACCGCAAAGAGCGGCGTCACCACGAACAGCCCGCCCACCAGCGATCGCAGGACGATGGACCCGAGCACGAACACCACGACGGCCATCTGCGCCATGTTGCGCAGCTTGTCCGACACGATGACGTCGTTGAGCGCGATGAGCTGCGGCAGGCTGCCGCCCATCTGCACCGTCACGCCGGGCGGGAAGCTTTCGTCGATGATCGTCCGGGCCCGCCTGGCGATCTGCTCGGCGTTGGTGGTGCTGTCGTCCTTGACGAACGCCCATACGGTGGCGCGCCGGTAGTCGTTGTCCACCAGGCTGTCGAAGTCCTGCGGGTCGCCGGACAGCGAATACAGGAACAGGTACTGCGCCACCAGATCCTGACTGTCGGGCACCGCGTAGGACGCCCGATCGTCGGCGTGCATCGCCTGGTTCATCCGCTTGATCAGGTCCACCAGCGACTGCGTCTTGCCTACCTCGGGCTGCGTCTCGAGGAAAGCCTGGAGCCTCTCCATGCCCTTGAGCACGCGCGGGTCCTTGATGCCGTCGGCGGCCGCGGTCTGCACCAGGAACTGAATCGAGTTGGTGCCGCCGAAGGTGCGGTTCAGCACGCGGTCGTCGACGCGTACGGCGCTCTCCGGACGAAAATAGAGCTTGAAGTTGTTGTCGATGCGCAACCGCGTGACGCCGAACCCGACCGCGGCCAGCACCAAGAGTCCAGCGGCCACGAACACCGGGGCTCGGCCCCCGACCAGGTTGTCCGCGACCCCCGTCAGGAAGCGGTCCAGCACGCCGGCCTTGCGCTCACGCGCCGCCTCGCGCTCACGCGGCGGGCGTAGCATGGAGCGGACGGCGGGAATCACCGTCATCTCGATGATCATCGTGGCCAGCACGCCGCAGCCGGCAAACACGCCGAAGTGCTGCACCATCGGGATGCCGGTACCGGCGAGCGACAAAAAGGTGATGGTGGCGATGAGGCCGGCGACGATCATCACCGGGCCCACTCGCACCATCGACTCGATGACCGCCTCGCGGTTGGCGTCGCGCGGCAGCATCGTGGCGCGCAGCCGGCCGTACTCCTCGTAGTAGCGCTTCAGGATCTGGATGGCGTGCCCGGCGGCGACAGCCAGCACCAGGATGGGCGTCGTGGTGTTCAGCGGGTCGAGGTGCACGCCGAGCAGCCCCATCAGCCCCAGGCTCCACACCACGCTGAGGAGGCCGGTGACCATCGGCAGCAGCATGCCCTGGACACTGCGGAACGACCAGTACTGAACCAGTAGGATGATCAGGAGAGCGGCGCCGAAGAAGAGCGGCATCTTCAGGAACTGCTGGTCGGCCGCCTCGCCGATCATCGTGATGCCGCCGAGATAGATGGCCACGTCCGCATCACGCTCGGCATCCACGATCCGGTGGAGCCCTTCGTTGAGCGCAATGAAGTTGGGCGACCGTTCGTCCTGCTTGAAGTCGGCCACGACGGTCGCCGCCTTGCCGTCCGGCGACACCAGCGCGTTGATGTAGATCGGCATCGACGCCACCGCCGCCTTGAGGCGCGCAATCTCCTCGACCGTGCGCGGCACGGTCTCCATCATCGGGCGCACTTCCATGCCGTCGACCCCGCCCTTCACCTCTTTCACCTTGCGCGCCGCGAGGCTGAGGATGTTGTGGCGGACCGCGTGCGGCAGCAGTTCGAGCTGATCCTGGATGCGCTTGATCTTCGCCAGCACCTTCGGCTGGTAGATGTCGCCGGTTTTCGGCGCGATGCCGATCACGGTCAGGTTGCGGCCGCCGAACAGCTCCTCGAGCTGGTTGGTGGTCTCGACGTACGGGTGGTCCTGCGGCGCCCAGAGGTCGGGGTTGGAATCCACCTGCAGGCTGCCGAGACGCGACACGAAGAAGCCGGTCACCACCAGGATGGCCGCCACGACCACCAGACGGTGCGCGACGATCCAACGCGCGTAGGGACGAAAGACGCGGGAGGCGGGGCGATCCGAAGCGGGAGAATCCATGGCGTGCTCCTATTTATGTAGTGAACGATACAGAATAAAAGCACGCCGCCGGACAGCCGTCAAGACATTTTTTAGTGATGGCTATATAATACGGGGAACGACCATGGCTACCAGGGGACGTCCACGCGGGTTCGACCGTGAACAGGCGCTGAAGAGCGCGATCGAGGTGTTCTGGGCGCGCGGCTACGACGGCGCCACGCTCGAGGAGCTACAGGCCGCCATGGGGGGGATCGCGCCTCCCAGCTTCTACGCGGCGTTCGGCTCGAAGGACCAACTCTTTCGCGAGGCGGTCGCGCTGTATCACGCGGCCATGAGCCAGCGGTTCCTGGGCGCGATCGACGCGCCAACCGCCCGGGAAGGCATCGAGGGGCTGCTCCATGCGGCGGTCGACACCTTCTCCGGCGGCGAGGGGGCACGCGGCTGCCTGATCATGCTCGGCGCGCTCAACTGCACGCGCGCCAACAAGGACGCCCACGATTACCTCTTCGAGCTCCGTCAACAGGGGCCGGAGCTCGTCCGGCAGCGGCTGGCACGCGGGATCACCGACGGCGACCTGCCCGCCGGCGCGCCCGTATCCGACCTGACGTCGTTCTACACGACTGTGTTGCAGGGGCTGGCGATCCGCGCGCACGACGGGGCGTCGCGGCAGGCCCTCATGGGCGTGGTGCACGCGGCGATGGCCGCCTGGGATCCGCTGGTGCGCCAGACACGCGACGCGCGGCGCAAGCACTCCGGTTCAAAAACTCGTTAGGTCGCGCGCCTGCCGTTGCCATGGGTGCAGCGCCGTCGGGCGGTTGCCGTAGCGCTTCATCTGGAGTGTCAGCGACTGCCCGGCACCAGGATCCAGCACCACCGTCAACAGCGGGCCGTTGATGGGCGTCGTGACGCCGCCGGCCATCACCGACGTCAGCTGATGTTCCCCGTAGCCGCCGCCCTGGAGGATGATGGTCCGCGACTCCGAGGGGTTGAGATTGACGAGCGTCACCGCGGTCCGCGTATCGGACAGCTCCGAGACGAGCGCCGCCACATCGTCCGGCACGCCGGCCCGCTGGCTGACCGGATCGAAGTACCGGAGCCGCGCGTAGAGCAGACCGCCTTCACGGCTCGGTATCAATGCGCCCCACATCAATTGGACGAGCGCGTCGGTCGCGACCGGGTTGAGGTCGAGCATGTTGTCCGCGAGCCGCTTCTCGGGCGGCGTCGTGTGGCCGCGCATCGCCGCCACCCGCTTCTGGAGCAGGCCGAGGTCGCGCTGCAGCGCCTCCTCGGGATACGACGCATTCCGCCCGTTGACGAAGTCGACCCACGCGTTACGGCCGACCCGCGCGAAATCCGTGGGCTTCTGCGACCAGTACCAGACCTCGAGCCCTCCGACGTTCCACGGAGAATCGCGCCAGCCGTACCAGCCGCTGGCGCCGAACATCGTCGGGTACTGACGGCGCCCGCCTTCAACCCGCGCGTGCGAGTTGACGGCATCCATCATCGTTCTCCAGGCGTCGACGTACTTCTGGTCGCCGCTCATGAGCAGCGCGTTGCTGAAGCCGATGGTCGCGCGCGGGATCCGGTTCCGGTCCTCGCGCTTGCCGGTCACGGGGTTGACCGGGCTGAAGCCCCAGCCATACGCGTTCTTCCACCACGCACCGTCGCGACCGCCGATGCGCCCGTCGAGGTCGACGAAGCTGGGGAGGATGCCGCCATTCTGCTTCATGCGGTCCAGCCAGGCGTCCATGTAGTCCAGCACCCACGTCCGGTACTTGGCGTCGCCAGACACCAGATACGCGTTCGTGGGCAGCACGGTAGCGACGAGGTTCAGGAAGTGATCGCCGACGACGTCGCCGTATTCCTCGTAGTGCGCCAGAAACTGCTCGAAGGTGTTCTCACCGTGCTCGGCCACGAACGGTTTGGGATCGAACGGGTCGCCGACCCAGTCGAGCGCGGTGGCTCTCCGGAGCATCGGCCCCCGGCTGCCGTTCTGCATGCTGCGGATGATCTTGTGCGCGGCGTCGTAGTTGGGGGCTTCGGGGTCCTCGCCCATGTAGAAGCCGGCGAACCGCCGCGCGCGCGCCTGATACGTCGGATCGGTGGGCGTCGAGAGCGCCATGCGGTTGAAGAGCTGCAGCCCCTCGCCGTGGTGCATCCAGTCGGACTGGACGATGAACTCCTTGTAGTACATCCCCTGGCGAGCAATGGGGACATCGGTCGTCTTCGCTTCGGTGTACTGCTTGATCAGGCCTTCGTGCGCTTTCGAGTACATCGCGCGGATCTCGTCCGAGGCGCCCAGCGCGTGCAGCTCGGGCCAGCGGTTGAAGTTCTCGAAAGCATCATCGGGGC
>Ga0207659_10002655_pt1 | contig 10647 bp, 8 predicted proteins | sample KBSM43metaG_FD_184330 | JGI IMG/M metagenome (GOLD analysis project Ga0207659, IMG submission 184330) | Miscanthus rhizosphere microbial communities from Kellogg Biological Station, Michigan, USA - KBS M4-3 metaG (SPAdes) (version 2) | ecosystem: Host-associated > Plants > Roots > Rhizosphere >...
GGGCGAGGAAGCGCCGGTCATCAAGCTGGTCAACGTCATTCTGATGTCGGCGATTCAGAAGGGCGCCAGCGACATCCACATCGAGCCCTACGAGAAGGAACTGCGGGTCCGCTACCGCATCGACGGTCTGCTCTACAACATCATGCAGCCGCCGATGAAGTTCCGCGACGCGATCACGTCGCGCATCAAGATCATGTCGAAGCTCGACATCGCCGAGAAGCGCTTGCCGCAGGACGGCCGCATCAAGATCCGCTTCCAGGATCAGGGCCAGAACCGCGACATCGACTTCCGCGTGTCGTGCCTGCCCACGCTCTTTGGCGAGAAGATCGTCATGCGTCTCCTCGACAAGGAGAAGCTGATGCTCGACATGACGAAGCTCGGCTTCGAGCAGGAGTCGCTCACCAAGTTCGAGCACGCCATCGAAAAGCCGTGGGGCATGGTGCTCGTGACCGGTCCCACCGGGTCGGGCAAGACCAACACGCTCTACTCGTCGATCAGCCGCATCAACACGGTCGAGACGAACATCATGACCGCGGAAGACCCGGTCGAGTTCAACCTCGTCGGCGTCAACCAGGTGCAGGTCCGCGAGAACATCGGTCTCAACTTCGCGGCCGCGCTCCGCAGCTTCCTCCGCCAGGACCCCAACACCATCCTCGTCGGCGAAATCCGCGACTTCGAAACCGCGGAAATCGCGGTGAAGGCCGCCTTGACCGGCCACCTCGTGCTCTCGACGCTGCACACGAACGACGCGCCCAGCACCATCAACCGCCTGATGAACATGGGCATCGAGCCGTTCCTGGTGGCGAGCTCGCTCAACCTCGTGTGCGCCCAGCGCCTGGTGCGCAGGATCTGCAAGAACTGCTCGGAACCACACCCCGCTCCGCCCGAGGCGTTGATGCAAGCCGGCTACAACGCCGATGACGCCAAGACGGTGATCCCCAACAAGGGGAAGGGGTGCGAGAAGTGCAACAACACGGGCTACAAGGGCCGCGTCGGCTTGTACGAGGTGATGGAAATCACCGAGGACCTGCGGGAATTGATTCTCGTCGGCGCCTCGGGGCTCGAGCTGCGTCGCAAGGCGGTTGAAGAAGGGATGATCACGCTCCGCGGAAGCGGGCTGCTGAAAGTCAAACTCGGTGTCACGACGATCGAAGAAGTCGTCAGGGAGACGGTGAAGTAATGGCCACGCTGCCCGAACTGCTCCAGCAGATGGTGACGATGCAGGGGTCGGACCTGCACATCACCACCAACACGCCGCCGACGGTGCGCGTGCACGGCAAGCTGACGCGGCTCGATCAGCCCGTCCTGACCCCCGCCGAGACGAAGCAGCTGTCGTACAGCGTGCTCACCGACGCGCAGAAGAAGCGCTTCGAAGAGACGCTCGAGCTCGACTTCTCGTTCGGCTTGAAGGGGCTGGCGCGCTTCCGCTGCAACATGTTCAACCAGCGCGGCTCCGTGGGCGCCGTCTACCGGTTGATTCCCGAGGAGATCAAGAGCTTCCAGGACCTGGCGCTGCCGCCGGTGCTGGCGACGCTCGCCGACCGGCCTCGCGGCCTGGTGCTCGTCACCGGCCCGACCGGGTCGGGCAAGTCGACGACGCTGGCCGCGATGCTCGACAAGGTGAACCGCGAGCGCTACGAGCACATTCTCACGATCGAAGACCCGATCGAGTTCGTGCACAAGCACAAGAACTGCCTGGTCAACCAGCGCGAGGTGCACAGCGACACGAACAGCTTCTCGATGGCGCTGCGCGCCGCGCTCCGCGAGGACCCGGACGTGGTGCTGATCGGTGAGATGCGCGACCTCGAAACCGTGGAGTCGGCGCTCAAGATCGCCGAGACCGGCCACTTGACCTTCGGCACGCTGCACACCAACTCGGCGATGCAGACGATCAACCGCATCATCGATATCTTCCCGTCGGGCCAGCAGGGGCAGATCCGCACGCAGCTCTCGCTCGTGCTCGAGGGCATCGTCTGTCAGACGCTGCTCCCGAAGGTCGGCGGCGGCCGCGTGGTGTCGCTCGAGATCATGATCCCGACGCCGGCCATCCGGAACCTGATTCGCGAGGACAAGATCCACCAGATCTACTCGGCGATGCAGACCGGGCAGGAAAAGGTCGGGATGCAGACGATGAACCAGTGCCTGGCGACGCTCTACCAGCGCAAGCTGGTCACGCTCGAGCACGCGCTCGAGAAGTCGTCGAACCGGGACGAGCTGCAGGATCTCATCAGCCGGGGGGTGGGCGTTGTCGCAGGAGCCGGCTTGCAACGCCCGCGGCCCGTAGGTGCACCGACGCGGTAGGAAAACGATATGGCCACATTTGCATACAGCGGACGAACGCGGGCCGGGCAGAACGTCACCGGCGAACGTGTCGCGGACTCGATGGACGCCGCCGTCGCGGCGCTGCGCCGCGAACAGGTGATGGTCACCAAGATCAACCCGGTGAAGGAGAAGGCGGACGCCGGGAAGGTCGCGGTCAAGCGCAAGAAGAAGGTGTCGCCGAAGAGCCTGGCGGTGTTCACGCGCCAGTTCTCCGTGATGATCGACGCCGGCCTGCCGCTCGTCCAGTGCCTCGAGATTCTCGGCACCCAGGAAGAGGACAAGAACTTCGGCGCCGTGATTCTCGAGACCCGCGCCGAGGTCGAAGGCGGCGCGTCGCTGGCCGACGCGATGAAGAAGAACCCGAAGGTGTTCGACCCGCTCTACACCAACATGATTGCGGCGGGCGAGGCCGGCGGTATTCTCGACACCATTCTCAAGCGCCTGGCGACCTACATCGAGAAGGCCGTCAAGCTGAAGAACCAGGTGCAGTCGGCGATGGTCTATCCCGTCGCCATCGTCGTCATCGCCGCCGTCGTCGTCGGCGTCATCCTCTGGAAGGTCATTCCGACCTTCGCCAACCTGTTCGCGGGCCTCGGCGCCGAGCTGCCGCTGCCGACGCGCGTCGTCATCGCCCTCAGCAACGGCCTGGTTCGCTACATGCCGTTCGTGCTGGCGGGCATCTTCGGGTTCGTGTTCGGCCTGCGCGCGTACTACAACACACCGGGCGGTCGTATGGCCTGCGACCGGCTGATGCTCAAGGCGCCGGTGTTCGGCTCGATGTTCCGCAAGATTGCGGTGGCGCGGTTCTGCCGCACGCTGGCGACGCTGCTGGCGTCGGGCGTGTCGATTCTCGAAGCGCTCGACATCACCGCCAAGACGGCCGGCAACGCGGTGGTGGAGCAGGCGCTCTACGCCACGCGCAAGAGCATCGAGGGCGGCGACACCATCGCCGCGCCGCTCAAGGAAACCTCGGTCTTCCCGCCGATGGTGGTGCAGATGATCAGCGTCGGTGAAACCACCGGCGCGCTCGACACCATGCTCGGCAAGATTGCCGACTTCTACGAAGAAGAAGTGGACGTGGCGGTGGCGGGCCTGCTGACGCTGCTCGAGCCGCTCATGATCGCCGTGCTCGGCGGCGTGGTCGGCGGCATCGTCATCGCGATGTACATGCCGATCTTCAGCCTGATCAGCAAGCTGACCGGCGGGTAAGTCCGTGAGTCTGGCGCAGAGCGTGAGCGAGAACGAGAGCGGCGCGCCCACTGTGACCCTGCGGTCACGGGTGTCGCCGTTCGTCGCCGGCCGCGTGGTGATCTCCACGATCATCCTCGGCACCGCCACGCTGGTGCAGCTGGCCACGCCGGGCGCCTTTCCGATCAATCCCTTCTACTTCCTGATCGGGCTCACCTACGGGTTGAGCGTGGTCTACCTGGCCACGCTGCGCTACGTGGACCACAACCCGTGGCTGGTGGACCTGCAGCTCACGGTCGATGCCGCGGTGGTGTCGGCGTTCATCTTCGTCACCGGCGGCATCAAGAGCGACTTCTCGTCGCTCTACCTGCTGCCGATCCTCGCCGCCAGCACGCTGCGCCACCGGCGTGGGGCGCTGCAGGTGGCGGGGGTGAGCGCGGTGCTCTACCTCGGGATCGTGCTCAGCCAGTACACGACGCTCAACACGTTCCCGCATTGGGCGGTCACCCCGGAATCCGGGCTGCCGGCGCCGCGCTTCGCGCAGTACGTCCTGGCCACGAACCTGTTCGGCTTTCTGGCCGTCGGGTCGCTCGCGGGCGCGCTGGCCGACCGTCTGAGCCGGACGGGCAGCCGTCTGGCCACCGCCTCCGAGTCGCTCGAGGACCTGCGCGCCTTCAACGATCACGTCATCAACAGTCTCGTGAGCGGCCTGGTGACCGCCGACACCGACTGCCGCATCCTCACCTTCAACCGCGCGGCCTCGACCATCACGGGCGTGGCGGTGTCGAAGGCCGTCGGCCGCAACGCCGCGTCGGTGCTCGGGCTGCCATCGCACTTCGTCAACCGGTTGAGCACGCTGGGGCGCACCCGGAGTCAGCGTGGCGACTTCTCCGTCCGCACCGAGGATGGCCGTGACATCGAGCTCGGCGTCACCGCGGCCCGGTTGTCGTTTCCCGACGGCCGCACCGGCTATCTCTTCACCTTCCAGGACGTCACCGACGTCAAGCGGCTCGAGCGCGAGTCCGGCGTCCGCCAGCGCCTCGCCGCGGTGGGGGAGATGGCCGCCGGCATCGCCCACGAAATCCGCAATCCGCTCGCGTCCATGTCCGGCTCGCTGCAGGTGCTGCGTGCAGAACTGCCGCTCGATGCCGATCAGGAACAGCTGATGGACATCGTGCTGCGGGAATCCGAGCGGCTGAACGAGACCATCCGGTCGTTCCTCGCCTACGCGCGCCCGCAACGCGCCACCGTGACCCGCTTCGACCTGGCGCAGGTGGTGAGCGACACGGCGCGCCTGCTGCGCAACGGGGCCGACGTGCAGGACCACCACACGGTGGACGTGGACGTGCCGGGCGAACCGGTGTGGCTGGAGTTCGACGAAAACCAGATGCGCCAGATCGTGTGGAACCTCGCCACCAACGGGCTGCGTGCCATGCCTCAGGGCGGACGGCTGTGCCTGATCGCCGAACCGTCGGACGGGCAGACCGTCGGCTTGCGGGTCGAGGATCAGGGCTGCGGGATCGCGCCCGCCGACATCGATCGCATCTTCCAGCCGTTCCGCAGCTCCTTCGAGAAGGGCACTGGCCTTGGGCTCGCGACGGTGCATCGCATCATCACCGATGCCAAGGGCACCATTCGCGTCACGTCGCGGGTAGGTGAGGGGACCTCGATGCGCGTGCTGCTGCCGGCCGCGCAGGGTGAGCCGGCCGCGGCCGAACACGAGCCTGGCTTCGCAGGGGTGGCCTCGTGACGCCGTTGGCTTCCACTGTCGCGCATCGTCCGCCGGCCCGCCCGGCGCCGGGGAAGATCGAGGCCCGCCTGCTGGTGGTGGACGACGAGCAGTCGATGCGCGACATGCTGAAGATCGTCCTGAAGCGCGACGGCTACGACGTGCAGGTGGCCGAGAACGGCAAGCGCGCCATCGAGCTGCTGCGGCGCGAAAGCTTCGACCTGCTGCTCTCGGACATCCAGATGCCCGACGCCACCGGCGTGGACGTGCTGCGCGTGGCCAAGGACGTCAACCGCGACATGGTCGTCTTCATGATGACCGCGTTCGCGTCCACCGAAAGCGCCGTCGAGGCCATGCGCCTGGGCGCCGTGGACTATCTGACCAAGCCGTTCAACGTCGACGAGCTGCGGCTGAAGATCCGCCAGCACCTCGAGGCGCGCCGGTTGAAGGAAGAGAACGTGCTGCTCAAGCGCGCCCTGCACGCGCAGCACGGACTGTCGAACGTGATCGGGCGCAGCCCGGCGATGCTGGCGCTCTTCCAGATGGTGGGCACCATCGCCAAGACCAACAGCACCGTGCTCGTCACCGGCGAGTCGGGGACCGGCAAGGAGATGGTGGCCCGCGCCATCCACGAGAATTCGCTGCGCCGCGAGCACCCGTTCGTCGCCCTCAACTGCGGCGCGGTGCCGGAGACGCTGCTCGAGTCCGAGCTCTTCGGCCACATGAAGGGCGCCTTCACCGGCGCCGACACGATGAAGAAGGGGCTCGTCGAGGTGGCCGAGCGCGGCACCATCTTCCTCGACGAGATCGGCGAGATGAACGCCACGATGCAGGTGAAGCTCCTGCGCGTGCTGCAGGATCGCCGCTTCCGCCGCCTCGGTGGGACCGAGGAGGTGCAGGCCGACATCCGCGTCGTCGCGGCCACCAACCAGGATCTCTCGAAGATCGTCGGCGAAGGGAAGTTTCGCGAGGACCTGTACTACCGCATCAACGTCATCGAGGTGCACCTGCCGCCGCTGCGCGACCGCCGCGAAGACATCCCGCTGCTCGCCGAGCACTTCCTGCCGAAGTTTGCCGAGCAGATGGGGAAGCCGGTGACGTCGATCTCGCAAGAGGCGCAGGCGCTGCTCGACGCGTACGACTGGCCGGGCAACGTCCGCGAACTGCAGAACGTCATCGAGCGCGCCGTGGCATTGGAGCCGTCACCGGTGGTGCTGCCGGAGTCGCTGCCGGCGCATTTGCGTGCAGGACGCGCCGAGCGCGCCGCCGAAGGCACGTCCGAGGCCGGCCTGCCGGATCTCGGCGAAGGCTTCGACCTCGAGGCCCGAGGCGAGGCGTTCTACCGCCATTACCTGGCGCTTGCCCTCGAGCGCGCCGGCGGCGTGCAGGTGAAGGCCGCCGAGATGCTCGGTATGAGCTTCCGCTCGTTCCGCTACTACGCCAAGAAATACAAGCTGCGCGAAGGCGATGAATAGGGGCGCCGTCGCCCTGGCCTGCCTGGTCGCGAGCGTCGCGGTTACCGGCGCCTCGCATCGCAAAGAAGAGGTCGTCCAGCCGCCGCCCCTTCAGGTGATTCCGGCCGGGCAGACGCTCGCCGAGCGGCTGGCGTTCGTCCACGCCGCCTTGCTGGTCCGCGTGGCCGGCCCGGCGCAATCCCGTGCAGTCGACATCAGCGGCGCGCTGCAGCGGAGCAATCCCGGCGTGGCGCTCCGGCCGGTCGTCATGGTCGTCACCGAGAGCGACGTGGTGGTGCTCGAGGCCTTCAAATCGCACGGCGCCATGATGACGGGCGCAAGGGTACGAATCGCGACGATCGGCGGCCGGGCGAAGTGGGGCGGACGGGACCTCATGATCCGCCGACGCGCGCCGGACCTCGAGGCGGGAGCCACATACCTGGTCATGCTCCGTGACGAGCAGGAATGGGAAACCCCGATGTTCGTGGACGACGACGTCTTCCGAATCGAGGGCGGCCGAGTGGCCGCCCCCCGCCTGGCCCGCGAGACCAGCTACGCCAAAGAGCTCGCCGGCCTCAGCGAGACCGACGCGATCGAGCACGTCCGCCGCGCCTCCGGAAAGTAGTTAGAGGCTTCCGGTGCCCGGGGGATTCCGGGGCACGTCCCAGCAACTGCCACTTCGTGGCGCTCGTCCCTGACAGTTAGTGTCAGCGTTCCGACCGGGTGCGCGCGTTCGCACCGCCGCCGTTCTGCACACGCGCGCACGGCGCGTCGCTCTCCTGCCTCACGTTGCGGCCCCCCATGCGCCTCTCGCTGCGTTGGCACCCCCGTTGCTCTTTCAGGGCTCATCGGGAGGCGCACGAGTCGCGGCGCCGTTGATTAGGCAAAGGCTACCCGCACGGGTCCAGACCCGGGCGCTGAACGAAGGAGACTGACACGTGAAGAAGATGACGAAGAACGAAGGCTTTACGCTGATCGAGCTGCTGATCGTCGTGGCGATCATCGGCATCATCGCGGCGATCGCCGTGCCCGGCCTGCTCCGCGCCCGTATGTCGGGCAACGAGGCGTCGGCCATCGGCTCCATCCGCACCATCGCGAGCGCGGAAGCGACCTACGCTTCGGCGTGCGGCGGCGGCGGATACGCGGTGGACATCGCGGACCTCGCCAAGCAGCCGACCGCTGGCGGCCCGTCGTTCATCCCGGCCGACCTCGGCGCCGCGGTGGACGCGACGCACCTGAAGAGCGGCTACTTCTTCACCGTCGTCGACGGCCCCTCGGGCACGACGGTTCTCGACAACGCGGACACCTGCAACGCGGCGGGTGCGGACTCGAGCACGCAGTTCTTCGCGACGACCGAGCCGGGCACGGCTGGCACGACCGGCACGCGCTACTTCGCGACCGACCACAGCGGCATGATCCGTCAGGACACCGCGGCGCTGGCGGACATCACGGCGGGCATCCCCCTCCAGTAGCTTCGGCACGGAGGACTACGAGAGGGCCGGCTTCTGCCGGCCCTCTCTTTTTTTGTACGAGCCTGGAGGGGGCTGGGGAGCGAGGAGGCTAAGGGGCTGGGGGGCCGGGTAAGGCCGATATGCCAGAATGGGCGTCTCTGGATCTGGAGCCAGCCCTTATGAAGAGACACTCGGACCGCGGGTTCACGCTCATCGAGCTGATGATCGTGGTCGCGATCATCGCGGTCCTGGCGGCGTTGGCCGTGCCCGGGCTGAAGCGCTACCGCATGAACGGCTACGAGGCCTCGGCCATCGGGTCGATGAAGGCGATTGCGGACGCGGAGGCGGCTTATGCCTCGGCCTGCGGCAACGGGGGCTACGCGGTGTCGATGGCCGACCTGGCCAAGCCGCCGGTGGCGGGCGGGTCGCCCTTCCTCCGCGAAGACGTGGCCGCGGCCGTGGACCCGGATCACGCCAAGAGCGGCTATTACTTCACCATCATCGAGAGCCCTGGGTCGACCAGGGTGGCCGACAAGGCGGTGACGTGCAACGCCTCGGCGGCCGATCCCAAGACCGGCTTCTTCGCCACCGCCGACCCGGCGCAGCCGGGCAGCACCGGCACCCGCTTTTTCGGCGTCGACGAAACCAGCCTGATCAAGCAGGGCACCGGCCCCCTGGCGGACGCCAAGGCCGGCACCCCGGTGCAGTAAAATCCGCGTGCCTATGATTTCGAAGTACGGTCGCCCCGCGCTCCTGGTGCTGGCCCTGGTGGCGTTTGCCGCCTCGGTGGCCTCGCTCTACGTCCACTATCAGCTGATCAAGGACCCCACCTACGAGAGCTTCTGCGACGTCAGCGAGAAAGTGAGCTGCGAGGCGGTCTACAAAAGCGCGTACGGCACCGTGTCGGGCGTGCCGGTGGCCGCCGGCGGCGTCGTGTGGTCCGGGCTGGTGCTGCTGCTGGCCGGCTACGGCATGCGGAATCCGCGCAGCGAGGCGGCGGCGCGGCCGGCCGGCTACCTGTTCCTGCTGTCCGTGATCGGGCTCGCCAGCGTCTTCTACTTCGCCTACGCGTCGTTCTTCGTGCTCGGGAAGGCGTGTCCGCTGTGCATGGCCGTGTACGTGTCGGTCGTCGGCATCTTCCTGGTGTCGAGCTCGATGGCACCGCCGCTCGGCTCGCTCCTGTCGGGCGTGGGCAGCGACATCGGCGGCATGGTGAGCAGCCCGAACGCGATGGGGCTCGGCGCGCTGTGGCTGATCGGCTCGCTGGCGCTGGTGGCGCTCTTCCCGCGCGAGGCGATTCGCGCCGAAGGCGCGGCCGAAGTGCCGGCGATCCCCGTGGAGACGCTCGATCCGGCGCAGCTCGAGGAATGGCATAAGTGGCTCGACGCCCAGCCGAAGGTGCCCGCGGTGGTCGCGCTCCAGCCGCAGGGCGTCAAGGTGTTCGTCGTCAAGTTCAACGACTACCAGTGCCCGGCGTGCCGCATGACCTACTTTGCCTACAAAGACATCATGGCCAAGTGGGAAGCGTCGAACCCGCAGGACTTCCGCTACGAGACGCGCGACTTCCCGCTCAACTCGAAGTGCGGCGCCGGCATGGCCCACGCCTACGCGTGCGAGGCGGCGGTGGCGGTGCGGCTGGCCAAGGCCAAGGACCCGGCCAAGGGGAAGGAGCTCGAGAACTGGCTGTTCGAACGCCAGGACAGCTTCTCGGTCGACCTGATCAAACGAGGCCTTTCCGAAATTGCACAAGTCAACAGTTTCGATGCCGAATATCCGAAAACCATTGAGGCGGTCCGGGAGGACGTGAAGCTCGGCACGTCGGTGGGGGTGAACGGCACGCCCACGTTCTTTTTGAACGGGATCCGGATCAACAGCCTGCGGCCGGCGTATCTCGACGCCGCGATCGCCTATCTGTTGACGAAGACCTAGAGTCAGGCGGGCAGCGCCGAGGCGAGGCGGCCGCCTCCCCTCGCGTGTTTATGGACGCCATACGGACCGACGCTCTCACCAAGCACTACTCCGTCGGGTTCTGGCGCCCGCGGCCCTACCTTGCGCTCGAGGGGCTGACCCTCGCTGTGGGGCAGGGTGAGGTCTTCGGCTTCCTCGGCCCCAACGGCGCCGGCAAGACCACCACGCTCAAGCTGCTGATGCAGCTGATCTACCCGACCTCGGGCACCGCCCAGATCCTTGGCGCGCCCGTGGGCTCGGCCGAGGTAAAGCGGCGCATCGGCTACCTGCCGGAGAACCCCTACTTTTACGATCACCTCACCGCCGAGGAACTGCTCGAGTACTTCGCGAGCCTCTTCGGCTACGGCGCCGCCGAGCGGCGGCAGCGGGCGTCGCGCCTGCTCGACGACGTGGGCATCGGCGCCGAACGCCGCCTCCAGCTCCGCAAGTTCTCGAAGGGGATGCTGCAGCGCGTCGGCATCGCGCAGGCGCTCATCAACGATCCCGAGGTGGTGTTCTTCGACGAGCCGATGTCGGGGCTCGACCCGCTCGGCCG